>ENA-OQJH01000005-OQJH01000005.1-human-gut-metagenome-genome-assembly--contig:-NODE-5-length-105662-cov-7.144909_pt1 | contig 105662 bp, 134 predicted proteins | sample MGYA00242597_ERZ504763 | MGnify/ENA primary metagenome ERZ504763 (study PRJEB26092, sample SAMD00036359) | human gut metagenome | host: Homo sapiens | study: EMG produced TPA metagenomics assembly of... | reverse complement strand
CATCCATCCGACTGTTCCCGCTTCCGCTGTACTGTGCGACGGCAGACGAATTTTAGGCAATGACTGTTGGGAGGCAGAGAAATATGAACGAGACAGCGAAACGAGACAGAAGAGACGAAAAAGAAGAAATCCGGTACCATGTGATTTTCTACGGCCAGGTGCAGGGCGTGGGGTTCCGTTACCGGGCGTATTATGCTGCCTACCAGCTCGGACTGACCGGCTGGGTGAGAAACTGCTGGGATGAGACGGTGGAGATGGAGGTGCAGGGTGATGAGGAGACGATCACGGAGATGATCAAAAGGATCCGCACCTCCAGCTACATCGAAATCACGGATGCAAAATGGACGAAGATTCCGCTGGAATCGGAATTCGGTTTTCATATCCGTTGATCAGGGCTGCCTTTTCTCTTTTTCCGGAATTTCGACGAGAATGATATCGTTGCCGATCTGGCAGATGCGGTCCCATGGGATCACAAAATCCTCGCCGTGGCAGAAAAAGCCGCAGAATTTCACAGGACCCGGAAGAACGAGTCCGGTAAGATGTCCCGTTTTTGGATTGAATTCCACATCAATCGGACAGCCGAGCGTTTTGCAGGTGCAGATATTGATAACTTCTTTCTGGCGGAGATCTACAACGCGCATGCGGTGCTCCTTTTTACTGATTCCTATGGAAAAACATATGCGAAAATGTTGCTGCAGTTGACTTGAATTTCACGGAAAAATGCGTATACTGTAAAAGTAGAAAACTTTCCGAAATACTTATTTAGAAACGAGGACGAAAGATATGAGATGTCCATTTTGTAATCAGGATAATACCCGGGTTGTGGATTCACGCCCGATTGAAGACAGCAATGCGATCCGCCGCCGCCGGATGTGCGATGTCTGCGGCAGACGCTTTACGACATACGAAAAAGTGGAGACGATCCCTTTGATCGTCATCAAAAAAGATATGAACCGCGAGCAGTATGACCGCTCGAAAATCGAGACCGGTATCCTGCGCGCCTGCCACAAACGGCCGGTGTCCGCCGAGAAGATCAACGAGATGGTCAACAAGGTGGAGACGGAGCTTTTCAACGGCGAGGAACGCGAGATTCCAAGCTCTGTGATCGGAGAGAAGGTCATGCATTACTTAAAAGACCTGGATCAGGTGGCGTACGTCCGCTTTGCGTCGATTTACCGTGAGTTCAAGGACGTCAACACGTTCATGGACGAGCTGAAAAAGATGCTCGACAAATAGCGGGAGGCAAAAAAATGGAAGTGTCGAACTATATTAAAATGCGTGATCAGATGCAGGAACGTTTTCTGACATACGATCAGAAGGAGATCGAAGGAAAGTATGGCTTTGCGTTTGATGACGATTATTTCTATGTGCCGTATCTTTTTGAAGAATGGAGAGTGAACCGCCATACCGGCGTTGTAGAGGGATCAAAAGACCATTTTCTTCATGTACATCAGGGCAGTTTCAATGAGACGCTGACGATTTTCGACCTGCTCTGCTGCGGAAAGAAGGAGATTGTGCTCGCCGGCACGTATGCGCGTACCAATTCCTTAAAGGGAACGATCAAAGGCCGCACGATTGCGTCTGGCGTTCACGACAGCCGCGCCGCACGGTATGACGGGCATGTGGAACAGCTGAAAAAAGCATGCGTTTCCCTTGGCGGAAAACCATATTTCCCGGGAGACGCTGCTTTTGTTTTTCATGTCTTTCCGTTTCTGCCGCTCGTCTTCCAGTTCTGGGAGTCCGATGAGGAATTCCCGCCGGTGCTGAAGTTTATGTGGGATGAAACGTCCTCGATTATCTGCGGTTTGAGACGCTGTATTACGTGATGGGAGATTTCCTGGACGCACTGGATCAAGCCTTCGATGCATGTAAAACAGAAGCCTGATACCTTTTGTGAGACAAATCTTACGAAAATTTTTCGAATGTTTATAAAAATTTCAGTATACGAATCCCCTGGTTTAATGCTATAATGAGCGAAAGTGAGTAAAAAAAGAGAAGAGAAAGGGGAATGCATATGGCTTTTAGCATGAAAGTAACACCGGAAATAGAGGAACTGACAAACATCTGTCTGGATAACTCCAAAATGGATGTTTCGCTGTATGGGCAATACGATGTAAAACGCGGACTGCGCGATGTCAACGGCGTTGGCGTCCTTGCGGGACTGACACAGATTTCAAACGTTGTGTCTTCGGATATCATTGACGGCGTCAAAACGCCGTGTGACGGACGTCTGTACTACCGCGGCATCAACGTGGAAAAACTGACCCAGGGCTTTTTAAGTGAAAACCGTATGGGATTCGAAGAAGTTGCGTATCTGCTCTTATTTGGAAATCTGCCGAATGAAGAGCAGCTCAATCATTTTAAGACAATCTTAAAACAGCAGCAGTCCCTGCCGAAGAACTTTGTGCGTGACGTTGTTATGAAAGCGCCGACCAAGGACATGATGAACACTCTGTCCCGAAGCGTTCTGACCCTGTACGCGTACGACAACCACGCAGATGATACCTCCCTTCCGAATGTGCTTCGCCAGTGCATTAACCTGATTTCTGTTTTCCCGATGCTGTCCGTCTATGGCTATCAGGCGTACAACCATTATATCAAGGGAAAGTTTATATATCCACAATCCGTCGAAGAAGCTTTCCACCGCAGAAAACATTCTGCTGATGCTCCGCCCGGATCAGAAATACACCCCGCTGGAGGCAAGATCCTCGATCTTGCCCTCGTCCTCCACATGGAGCACGGCGGCGGTAACAACTCAACCTTTACAACACATGTTGTTTCTTCTTCCGGAACCGATACGTACTCCGCAATTGCAGCGGCGCTCGGCTCCTTAAAGGGACCGAAGCACGGCGGTGCAAACATCAAGGTTGTGCGGATGTTCGACGATATGAAGTCACACGTCAAAGACTGGACGGATGAGGAAGAAGTATCGAATTACTTAAGAAAGCTGCTGCACAAAGAGGCGTTCGACCAGAAAGGTCTGATTTACGGTATGGGCCATGCGGTTTACTCCATTTCCGACCCGCGTGCGCGCATCTTCAAGACCTTCGTTGAGCAGCTGGCAAAAGAAAAACACAGAGAGAAAGATTACCGGCTGTACGCTATGGTCGAGGAACTGGCTCCGAAGATCATCGGCGAGGAGCGCCATATTTACAAAGGTGTATCCGCAAACGTCGACTTCTACAGCGGCTTCGTTTACAGCATGCTGGATCTTCCGCTGGAGCTCTACACCCCGATGTTCGCCTGCGCGCGTATCGTCGGCTGGAGTGCACACCGGATGGAGGAACTGATCAACACCGACAAGATCATCCGCCCGGCGTACAAGAGTGTCAAAGATGAAGTGGACTATGTTCCGCTGGAAAACAGATAAAACAGGCAGAAGGGCCGGAGCGTGTCGGGATTTTCCGATCTGCTCCGGCATTGCTCTGTGCAGGAAGTAATGTGTCATTGTGAAAAATAGGAGAGTGCAGGAGAATGAATGAGACAAAAAATTACAGCATAACAAAATCCGGAGCAGTCATACTGGAAGGAGGGGCCAATCGCGGCGTCTTTACAGCAGGAGCGCTGGACTTTCTGATGGAGCAGGAGTATTATATCCCTCATGTGATCGGCGTTTCCGCCGGAGCCTGCAATGCGCTGGACTATGTATCGCGCCAGATTGGCAGAACGAGGGACTGTATGATTGTCACGGATGAGAAAAACCGCTACGTCAATAAGAATATCAAGACAATCGTTGAGAAAAAAGCACTGCTCGACATGGATATGGTGTTCGAACGGTATCCGTATGAGATTTTTCCATTTGATTTTGATACGTATTTTGCATCGCCGCAGACGTGTGAGCTGGTTGTGACAAACTGTGAGACGGGACGCGCGGAATATCTGGATGACCGCGAAAATAAAGAACGTCTGCTTGCAATTGGCCGTGCATCATCGAGCATGCCGATCGCCTGCCCGATGGTGGAGATCGACGGAAACGAGTACGTCGACGGCGGTGTTGCCGATTCGATCCCGATTATTCGTTCCTTAAAGACGGGACACCGAAAAAATGTCATTATTCTGACACGGAATTTCGGTTACCGCAAAAAAGAGGGAACGAGAGGCTGGGAGCTGTATGTGGCGGCATTCCGCAAATACCCGAATCTCGTGCGTGCGCTTGTAAACCGTGCGAAACATTATAACCAGGTACTCGAATGCATCGAAAAATGGGAAGAAGAAGGCTCCGTCTTTGTGATCCGCCCGGAGATACCGGCGGTATCGCGTCTCGAAAAGGACGAGGAGAAGCTGCGGGAATTTTACCAGCACGGCTATGACCAGATGAAAGCAAATTTTGAGGCTCTGCAGGAGTTTCTGAAAGAAGAATAAAGTTACTGTATAAACGAAAAGAGGATTGGAGAAAGAAGATGAGTGGAAAAAACCAGAAGAACCGGGGAACTATACTGATGCGGATGTTTTACCCGGACCGGAGAGAAAAAAGTGCCTATACGATCGATTACGCGGATCTGTACCGGAAAGGATACCGGGGCGTGATTTTTGATATCGATAATACGCTTGTTCCGCACGGTGCGCCGGCAACGAAGGAGGCGGCTGCGTTCTTTGCGTCTCTTCGGGAGACTGGTTTTTCCACCTGTCTGCTTTCCAACAATCAGAAACCGCGTGTGGCTCCGTTTGCCGATGCGGTCGGTTCTATCTATATCGAAAATGCGCACAAGCCTTCGGTGAAAAACTACCAGGAGCATGCCGGAGAATGGGGATCAAAGAGGAGCAGGCGGTCTTTGTCGGGGATCAGCTTTTCACCGATGTGTACGGTGCAAAACGGACCGGACTTTACAATATTCTGACCGAGCCGATCAATCCGAAAGAGGAAATTCAGATCGTTCTGAAACGGTATCTGGAGCACATTGTACTGTTCTTTTATGAGCGTGATCTGGCCCGCGGCAGGATTACGAAAAAAAACAGTTGAAAAATCGGGAAAAATATTATATTATAAGATAAGCCTATGGTGCGCATTTGGCGCATCGTACTATGTTAAGGAGGAAAAATCAGAATGATTTCAGCAGGAGATTTTAGAAACGGCGTTACCCTCGAGATCGATGGTCAGGTCGTTCAGATTCTTGAATTTCAGCATGTAAAACCTGGTAAAGGAGCTGCATTCGTAAGAACAAAATTAAAAAATGTCATCAACGGTGGTGTGGTAGAGCGTACCTTCCGTCCGACTGAGAAATTCCCGCAGGCTCGTATCGAGCGTGTAGACATGCAGTATCTGTACAGCGATGGTGATTTATTCTACTTCATGAACGTAGAAAACTATGAGCAGATCGCTCTGAACGAAGAGACCATCGGAGATGCTCTGAAATTTGTAAAAGAAAACGAAATGGTTAAAGTATGTTCCTACAACGGAAATGTATTCGCAATCGAACCGCCTCTGTTTGTAGAGCTTGAGATCACCGAGACTGAGCCAGGCTTCAAGGGAGATACCGCACAGGGTGCTTCCAAACCGGCTACCGTTGAGACTGGTGCTACCGTAAGCGTTCCGCTGTTCGTAAACCAGGGAGACAAAATCAAAATTGATACCAGAACAGGTGAATATCTGTCCCGTGTATAAGTAAGACTGTTCCCGCCGTTGTCCGTCACAACTTTCTTTGTGGCGGACACGGTTTTCTAAATAAATAGAATATTCGTCTGAAAAATGGCTGATAAAGGCTGTCGGAAGCAGTCCGGGCCCGTTTTTCTCATCGTTCGAAGTTCCGCGAACCAACGAATCTCTGGCATATACAGATCTGTACAGAGGTTTTTAAGTTGTGTTTTTCGGAGCTTTTTTTTGTTCCGTAAAGCAAAAATACAAAAGGCAATCAAACAGGAAAGGTGGGAAAAAATGGACTATCAGATGTTCAAAGAGCAGCTTGCCGCGCTGCTGAAAAGAAAAGCCGGCGATGATTTTGAGGTGAAGATAGAATCGGTGCAGAAGCTGAACGGTATCGAAAAAGAGGCGTTTGTCATCAGCAGAAAGAAGGACTGGATTGCACCGACGATTTACGTGGAGCTTCTGTATGAATGCTGTCTGCAGGGCGTGCCGCTTTCTCAGATTGCAGAAAAGGTACTGGAGCAGTACCGGAAGGTGGAAGCGGAGGCGAGAAGACCGGAGAAAGCTGCCTTTTTTACCAACTGGAAAAATGCTGCGCCGCAGATCTACTGCGAGCTCATTCATGCGGAGAAAAACCGTACGCTGCTCTCCGAAGTTCCGCACAGAAAATTTCTCGATCTCGCGGTCGTGTACTATTACCAGATGCGGGGAAACCGCGTGCCGGATGCGACAATTCTGATCCACGAGACGCACCGGGAGCTGTGGGGAATTTCGGCGGAGGAGCTGGATGCCCGTGCCTGGGAGAACACCCTGCGGGATCTGCCGGTGCGCACAGACAGCCTTATGGTGTATTTGAAAGAGGAGTACGGAGTAACGTTTCCCCGGTTCGAGCTTGGTCCGCTGGCGGAACAGTTTTACCTGGTCAGCAACCGCAGAGGAAAGCTGGGTGCAATCTGCATGTGCTATCCCGGCGTGCTGGAGAGTCTTTCGCAGCGCTTTGAGGCAAGTCTTTATGTGATTCCGAGCAGTATCCACGAGTGCATGGTGATTCCGGATTATGATGTGTTCCCGGAGGAGTGTCTTTCCGACATGGTACGGGACGTGAATGAAAAGACGGTCAAGCCGCAGGAGATTCTGTCGGATCACGTTTATTATTACCACCGGGAAAGCGGGGAACTGACGCTGTGTGAGGAAGAAACGTAAGCTGTGTGGCAGAATAGTCTGCGAATAATTTAAGAAAAAATGGGCGGCTGGGTGGGAAAAATACTTTACAATTGCAGGAGTCTGTGGTAAACTATCATAGTGTGGTTGAGAAAACAGATCACATCAGCGTCTGTAGCTCAGGGGATAGAGCAACGGTTTCCGGTACCGTGTGTCGGGGGTTCGAATCCCTCCAGACGCGTTTTTGCTACATGGCATACTGCGGCGGGCAGGACCGGCGCAGGACAAGGAAAGCCCCTGCTTCGGTGTGAAGTAGAGGTTTTTTTGCTTACTGAGCATATCAATAACTGATCCGGCGGATCAGTTTTGATGAAGGAGGAAAAATATGGCAAAACCAATGACAACAAAAGATAAAATCCGGGAATGGATTTCCGATAATCTGCGCTACATGCTTCTGATCGGAGCAATTCTCCTGATTGTGGCAGCGGTTCTTCTCATCGTTCATCTGGTATCACCAAAAAACGATGGAAAATCGAGCGGCGGAACCGTAACAAGCAGCAGCACCGGAAACAATGTGCCGGATAAAAAGACACAGGTAAAAGCAGACAGCAAAGCAGATTCTGAGGACAGCACAGGCATTTCATCGGACGTTTCGGATTCCGCGAATGATTCCAGTGCAGATGCTTCCAGTACCGATACCGCCAGCGCGCCGGATGCAGAGGCTGAGCCGACAAGTGAGCCGGAAGCGGCAGACGATACCAGTAATACAGAGAATACCGATAATACGGCTGTCTCCTTTGCCGCGGACAATGTCCCGGAAGTAAGCACCGTGCTGGAGCAGTATTACACCGCGCTCGGTGCAAGGGATATCAACGGTCTTTTTGCAGTAACAGATAATCTGACCGCGGAGGAGCAGGCGCAGATTGAGGCAGAAAGCGACGTGGAGTCATACGGAGATGTAAAGCCTACACGATCAGCGGTCCAAATGACGGAACGTACATCGCGTTTGTCAGCAGCAGATGCAAATATCTGGGAATCAACCAGACCCTGCCGATGCTTTCGGAGTATTATCTCTACACGACAGAAGACGGCGGCCTGAAAATCATGGATGATACTGACAGCGATGCGGCCGTAACCGAGGCTATGAAAGCGGCGCTCGAAAACGAAGAAGTCAAAAATCTGATCGAACAGGTTCAGAACGATTATCAGAATGCACTCGATGCAGATGCTTCCCTGAGAGTATATGTAGAGAGCATTCAGTAGGAACAATAGAATAATACAAAACAAAAAAAGCAGTTTCTGGTTTTTATGAAACTGCTTTTTTGGAAGGATAAAACCATGCGCTTAAACAAATACTTAAGTGATGCGGGCGTCTGCTCGCGGCGGGAGGCGGACCGTCTGACAGAAGCGGGCGAGATTACGGTAAACGGAAAACGCGCGGAAACCGGCATGCAGGTGGAGTCTGGCGACGTTGTTGTCGTGAAAGGCAAAACCGTTGTCCCGGAGGAGAAAAAAGTCTATCTCGCCTTCAACAAACCGCGCGGCATCGTCTGTACTGCGGAAAAACGGGAGAAAAACAACGTCATCGATTATCTGTCCTACCCGGTGCGGATTTACCCGGTGGGAAGACTCGATAAAGATTCCGAAGGCCTCCTTCTGATGACGAACGACGGTGCGATCGTAAACGGTATCATGCGTGCCAGAAACCGCCACGAAAAAGAATACCAGGTCGAGGTAAACAAAGAGATTACACCGGAATTTCTGAAAGAAATGGCATCCGGCGTGCCGATTCTCGATACCGTGACGCGCCCGTGCCGGATCCAGAAAACGGGAGAGCGCAGCTTTATGATTATTCTGACGCAAGGACTGAACCGTCAGATCCGGCGGATGTGCGAAGCATTAGGATATCGTGTCACAAAGCTGAAACGTGTGCGGATCATGAATATTCACTTGAAAGACCTGAAAACAGGGGAGTACCGCCCTTTAACGGAAAAAGAATTAGCAGAACTGAAAAAGCAGATCGGGGAGGAAAAGCGATGAACGAGACAGAACGGATGAAGGAACTGGTCAAAAAGCTGAACGAAGCGGCAAAAGCCTATTACCAGGAAGACCGGGAGATCATGAGCAACCTGGAGTACGACACGCTGTATGACGAACTGCAGGTATTAGAGGAAAAAACAGGCGTAACACTCGCCGGAAGCCCGACCACAAAAGTCGGCTACGAGGCGATGGACGAACTGCCGAAAGAAGCGCACGAGTCGCCGATGCTTTCCCTTGATAAAACGAAAGATGTGGAAGTGCTCCGCAGCTTCATCGGGGATCACAAAACGCTGCTATCCTGGAAGATGGACGGTCTGACCGTCGTTCTGACGTACCGCGGCGGTACCCTCGCAAAGGCCGTCACCCGTGGAAACGCGTGATCGGAGAGGTTGTCACGAACAATGCAAAAGTGTTTGAAAATATTCCCTTAAAAATCCCGTACCAGGAGAGCTGGTTCTGCGCGGCGAGGCGATCATCCGCTATTCCGATTTGAGAAGATCAACGAGGAGATTGAGGATGTCGATGCGAAATACAAGAATCCGAGGAACCTCTGCAGCGGTTCTGTGCGCCAGCTGAACAATGAGATTACGGCAAAACGCCACGTTCATTTTATGGCATTTGCGCTTGTGAGCGCTCCGGAACAGGATTTCGAAAATTCCAGAATCCGTCAGATGGAGTGGCTGAAAGAGCAGGGCTTCGAGGTGGTGGAATACAAGGTTGTCACCAAAGATAACCTCGACGAGGCGATGCAATATTTCTCCACGAAAATCGAGACAAACGATTTCCCGTCCGATGGCCTTGTCGCGTTGTATGACGATATCGCCTACGGAGAATCACTCGGCACAACCGCGAAATTCCCGCGGAACGCTTTCGCCTTCAAATGGGCGGATGAACAGAAGGAGACCACTCTGCTTGAAATTGAGTGGAGCCCGTCGAGAACCGGTCTCATCAATCCGGTTGCGGTTTTTGAGCCGGTCGAGCTGGAAGGAACTTCGGTTTCCCGCGCAAGCGTCCACAACATCAGTATCATGCGTTCGCTGGATCTCGGTGTGGGTGATAAAATCCTTGTCTACAAAGCAAACATGATCATTCCACAGATCTCAGAGAATCTGACGAGAAGCGGTGTGCGCGATATTCCGGAAACGTGTCCTGCCTGCGGCGGTGCCACCCGGATTCAGATGATGAACAATGTCGAGACCCTCTACTGTACGAATCCGGAGTGCCCGGCAAAATTCATGAAGGCATTCACCCTGTTTGTAAGCCGCGACGCGATGAACATCGACGCATGTCGGAGGCAACGCTCGAAAAATTCGTGGGCCACGCTTCATCCGTGAGTTTGCCGATATTTTCCGTCTCGACGCTACCGCGACGAGATTGTGGAGATGGACGGTTTCGGTGAAAAATCATACCAGAATCTGATCGACAGCATCGAGCGCGCGAAAAACACAACGCTGCCCCGTCTGATTTTCGGACTTGGCATCTTAAATATCGGTCTTGCAAACGCGAGAATGATCTGCAAAGCCTTCGATTTCGATCTCGACCGGATCCGGAATGCATCGGCGGAGGATTTCGCGCAGATCGACGGTGTCGGAGAAGTGATTGCAAAAAGCATCGTGGATTACTTTGCGGATGAGGAAAATAAAGAACGCCTTGAGCGCCTTCTGTCGTATCTGACGATTGAGAAGCCGCAGGCAAGCCAGGAAGAACAGAAATTAGCCGGTCTTACCTTCGTCATCACCGGAAGTGTGGAACATTTCCCGAACCGGAATGCATTAAAGGCAAGAATCGAGGAGCTCGGCGGAAAAGCCACCGGAAGTGTAACGGGAAAGACGAGCTATCTGATCAACAACGACACGACATCCAGTTCCTCCAAAAACCGGAAAGCGCGCGAACTCGGCGTGCCGGTGATCTCAGAAGAGGAATTTCTGAAGATGACAGAAGAATAACGAAATATCTGCAAAGGCGTTTGCATCCCGCGCGGGAATCTGCTATAATCGGAAGCAGACGCAGAAATTCCTGCCGGAAAAAGCAAACCGCCTGTCTGCGCAGAGAAAAGCGCGGCAGATCAAGAAGAATAGAAACGAGGAAAAAGAATATGCCGGTTAAAGTTCAGGCAGATTTACCTGTAAAAGAAATACTCGAAAGCGAAAATATATTCGTCATGGACGAGACAAGAGCGGTTCATCAGACATCCGTCCGCTGAAGATTATGATCCTGAATCTGATGCCGCTCAAAGAAGATACCGAGCTGCAGCTTCTGCGCTCCCTTTCCAACACCTCCCTGCAGGTTGATGTCACCTTTCTGATGGTGGCAAGCCACGAGGCGAAAAATACATCGACCAGCCATCTGAACACGTTCTATGTGAAATTTGAGGATGTGCGGAAAAATTATTACGACGGTATGATCATCACCGGTGCACCGGTCGAGCAGATGGAATTTGAAAAAGTTGATTACTGGGATGAACTGACAAAGATCATGGACTGGACGAACACACACGTTACCTCCACGATGTTCCTCTGCTGGGGAGCCCAGGCGAGTCTGTATCATTTCTACGGACTGAAGAAACGGATGCTTCCGGAGAAGAAATTCGGGCTGTTCTGGCACAAAGTCAACAACCGCAAGATCCCGCTTGTGCGAGGCTTCGATGACGAGTTTTTGGCACCGCATTCCCGCCACACAGAAGTACCGATCGACGATATCCGTGCCTGCAAAGATGTCACGATTCTCGCAGAGTCCGACGAAGCCGGATTCTATCTTGGCATGGCGGAAGAGGGAAGAAAGATTTTTGTGATGGGTCATCCGGAGTACGACCGTATGACGCTCGACGGCGAGTACCACCGCGATAAAGACAAAGGACTCCCGATTGAGATTCCGAAGAACTATTATAAAAACGACGATCCAAATACAAAACCAGTGCTTTTATGGCGGTCACATGCGAACAATCTGTACACGAACTGGCTGAACTACTATGTATACCAGGTGACCCCGTATAATCTTGACGGAACTCCGGATTTTTCGGGAAAATAAGAGAGAAAAAGCCCCCCGCACCGGGCGCACACCGGCTGCGGGGGGTTGCTGTAAAAATCTGCTATAAAAACGAAAGCTTTCCGGGCTTACCGTTTGAAATCAAATAATGTTTTCAGCGGAATTTCGAGTGATTCCGCAATATCCATCAGCTTGTTTAGAGACAGAGAGGTATGACTGTTTGGCGCTTCGATGTTGCTCATATGTGTACGGCTGATCTGGACAGCTTCGGCAAGCTCACTTTGCGTTAATCCGCGTGCTCTGCGATAAAAAGCGATGGTAAGACCGAGGAGGCGCATCTCCTCCGTATGACGTTCTCCCATTGCTGCGGCTCCTTTCTGAACAGAGTGATACAAAGACTTATATAATATTTATCTTAAACGATTAAATACCAAAAAGAAACAACTTTAAATTTTTATAATGCACATGTAAATTGTGCAAAATATAGAAATTATCCATCAGAATAATAGAAAAACAGGAAAAAGAGTTCTTTTGACAAATGAGAGGTTTTTGTGTATGCTGTAGAAAGCACCAACAAATAAAATCGGAGGTTTTTGCATATGAAAGAGTCGATCCATACCATTCCGCTGATGGATGCATTTAAGGCGGAAGATGAGTGCCCGTTCTGCTATCTGGAGCGGGAAGCAGAGCAGCATGCGATTTCGTTTGCGCTTGGTTCCGGCGCATCCTATATGGAGGATGATGTGCGTGCGGAAACAGACGCGATGGGATTCTGCCGCCACCACTATAAAATGATGTACGATTACGGAAACCGTCTCGGAAGCGGTCTGATTTTATCCACCCATCTGAAAAAACTGAACCAGGAGCTTGCCGCACAGATGGATCTGTTTGCACCGGGAAAATCCTCGGTGTTCAAGCGGATGCAGAAGACATCCCTCGACAAACAGGGCCGTGAGACTGCGATCGGCCAGTGGATTGATGAGAAGACGCATTCGTGCTACGTCTGCGATCACTTCAAGGCAAACTATAACCGCTATCTTGATACGTTCTTTGATCTCTACAAAAAAGATGAGGAGTTTGCAAGACTGTTCCGCGAGGGAAAAGGCTTCTGTCTGCCGCATTTTGCGGATCTGGTAGAAACGGCGGAGAAAAAGCTGAATGATAAACAGAAAGCGGAATTTTACCCGGTTCTGTTCAAAATCATGAAAGAAAATTACCAGCGGCTGCAGAAAGAGGTAACATGGTTTACTGACAAATTCGATTACCGCAACAAGGATAAGGACTGGGGAAATTCAAAAGATTCCATCCAGCGCTGTATGCAAAAATTAGGCGGCGGCTATCCGGCGGACGAGCCGTTTACGGAAGGATTATAATTCTTGTTTATAAAAGGAGCATAAAGTTTCGATGCAGAAGTTTTATCAGAGATTAAAAGAGAATCAAAAGGAGCGCGCCCGGTGCGCGTTTCTTGTTTTGTATTTCGGCGTGCTGGCGGTGCTGCTGTTTCTGGCGCGCCCGCTGCTGGATACGACGGCGGCAGACCGGGAGTGGAGTATTCACTTTCTGTTCCCATGCCTGCTGGCGTGCATCATACTGACGACAGTCGTCAGTTTCTGCCGGTTTGCTGCAAAGCCGGACCAGAAACCAAAACCGCGCTATGTGGGATGGAAACAGCCGATTCTGATGCTGGCAAACGCAGCCTATCTGTTTGCCACACTGGAATTTGTCACAAACAGCCAGTTCCGGGAGATGAAATGGTATTATGCGTTGTTGAATATCGGTGTCATTTTCGTACTTTCCATTCTCGTTTCCCTCTTTCTGAACTCCATCCGCCGCGCGATGATTTTCATGAACATCTTTTATTTCTGCATGAGTCTGGTATTCTACTATGTTTATCTGTTCCGCGGAGAAGCGTTCCAGCTCATCGACCTGTACAGCATTGCGACGGCGGCGGACGTAGTCGGCGGCTACAAATTCGAGATCACAGGTGAAATCGTGACTTCGTTTATCACGATGATGCTCGTTGTGCGCCTCTGGCTGCAGAGCCGGGAATACCGTTTTGCACGGAAAACGAGAAATAAAATTCTGCTCCGCGTGGCTGCTGCTGCGCTGACGCTCGGAACATACCTGGCGTACATGAATCTGAACTGGAACGCCGAGTTCGGTGTCATCAGTGACCTCTGGAATCCGGCGAAGACATACCGCCAGTACGGAACGACAGTCGGTTTTACCGCGGTCGCCAAATACATGCGCCTGACACCGCCGGACGGCTATTCGAAAGACGAAGTGACAGCGATTGCCGATACGAGCGAGAAAGAGACGAAAACAGAAGATCTTCGAAAAGATAATGCGGATAGCGTGACACCCGTCAACATCATCGCGATCATGAACGAGTCGTGGTTTGACTACCGTTCCGTCGGCGATCCGCAGACGAGCGAGAGCTACATGCCGTTCCTCGACTCGCTGACCGAAAATATCATCAAAGGGCACACGCTGACGTGTACCAAGGGCGGCGGAACAGCAAAAACGGAGTATGAGTTCCTGACCGGAAACTCCTGCAAGCGGTTCCCGGGCATGGTGCCGTACGTCAGCTACTTACGCACAGCCAGTATTCCCTTGTCACGACGTTAAAAGACCAGGGTTATCAGCAATTGCGATGCATCCGAACAAGGCGACAAACTGGAAGCGGAGCACGGCATACCGTTTCCTTGATTTTGATGATTTCATCTCGATTGATCAGTCTCCGATACGGCCAAGCGGTACCGCGGCATGATCAGCGATCAGGCGAACTATGAGAAGATCGTGGAAACCTACGAGAACAAGGAGCCGGGCAGCCCGTTCTTCCTCTTTGATGTGACGATGCAGAACCACAGCGGCTACACGAACCGTTATTTCCAGGCGGATATCAACTGCAACGGCTACGACAGTGATGAGGCCGATCAGTATTTCTCCCTGTTAAAGCTTTCCGATGAGGCAATTTCCTATCTGATCCGGTATTTCCAGCAGGTGGACGAGCCGACGATGATCATTATGTTCGGCGATCATTCCCCGAAACTGCCGGATGCGTTTGAAACATGGATTGCCGGAGACGCCTATCAGAATCTTTCGGTCGAGGATCAGGAGAAGTTCTATGGAACCCCGTTCTTCATCTGGACCAACTACAGCATGAAATCCGAGAGCAATGTCTGGATCAGCACAAATTATCTCTCAAGCTATGCGTTAAGCCTTACCGGCCTGGAACTGACGCCGTACAACGAGTATCTGCTTGACCTGCGCGAGAAGATGCCGGCGCTCAATCACCTCGGCTTTTAGCAAGTGACGGAACCTGGTACCGCTGGAACGACAGCGATGCGCCGGAGGAGGATCTCGAGTACGAACGGCAGTATGAATGCCTGCAGTACAATGAACTGATCGACAAAAAAGACCGGGATGACAGCTTTTTTACAATTTCCGGTGAAAAAGACGAAGAATAAGGGCTTTCCCTACTTGCCAGAAAACGGAAACCTATGGTAGACTATACTCCGTATGACCGGGAAACCCCGGCGGTAACTTCACGTTTACAATTAAGAATAAGAAAATGAGGTTTTAAAAAGTATGATTGCAGCAAATAATGTGACACTTCGTGTCGGAAAAAAAGCGTTGTTTGAAGATGTCAATATCAAATTCACCGAGGGAAACTGCTACGGCATGATCGGTGCCAACGGAGCGGGAAAATCAACCTTTCTGAAAATCTTGTCCGGCCAGCTTGAACCGACAAACGGAGACGTAACCATCACACCGGGCCAGCGTCTTTCCTTCCTCGAGCAGGACCACTTCAAATACGACAGCTATCCGGTACTCGACACCGTTATCATGGGAAATGCCCGTCTCTATGAGATCATGAAAGAGAAAGAGGCGCTGTACGCAAAAGAAGACTTCACCGATGAGGACGGTATCAAAGCGAGCGAGCTCGAGGGTGAGTTTGCAGAGATGAACGGCTGGGAGGCAGAGACCGATGCAGAGCAGCTCTTAAACGGCCTTGGCATTGAGCCGGAACTGCACTACGCACAGATGGCAGACCTGACCGGCAGCCAGAAGGTCAAAGTTCTTCTTGCAAGAGCCCTGTTCGGAAACCCGGACATCCTTCTTCTCGACGAGCCGACCAACCACCTGGACCTCGATGCGATCGAGTGGCTTGAGGAGTTCCTGATCAACTTCGAGAATACCGTTATCGTCGTATCCCACGACCGTTACTTCCTGAATAAAGTCTGCACCCAGATCGCAGATATAGATTACGGAAAAATCCAGCTCTATGCCGGAAACTACGACTTCTGGTTTGAGTCCAGCCAGCTGCTGGTAAAACAGATGAAAGAGGCGAACAAGAAGAAAGAGGAGAAGATCAAAGAGTTACAGGACTTCATCTCTAGATTCAGCGCCAACGCATCGAAGAGTAAACAGGCTACTTCCCGTAAGAAAGCCCTGGAGAAAATCCAGCTCGACGATATCAAACCGTCCAGCCGGAAATATCCTTACATCGATTTCCGTCCGAACCGTGAGATCGGAAACGACGTTCTGCAGGTAGAGGGACTGACCAAAACCGTAGACGGCGTGAAAATCCTGGATAACTTAAGCTTCACCCTCGGAAGAGAAGATAAAGTTGCTTTCGTCGGAAGCAACGAGCAGGCGATCACCATGCTGTTCAAGATTCTGACCGGAGAAGAAGAGCCGGATTCCGGTTACTACAAATGGGGCGTAACCACTACACAGGCTTACTTCCCGAAGGACAACACCGCAGAATTCGACTGCGACCTGACGATCGCAGACTGGCTGACCCAGTATTCCGAGATCAAGGACGTAACGTATGTCCGCGGATTCCTCGGAAGAATGCTTTTTGCCGGTGAGGACGGCGTGAAACGTGTCAGAGTCCTTTCCGGAGGAGAGAAAGTGCGCTGCCTGCTCTCCAAGATGATGATTTCCGGTGCAAACGTTCTCGTTCTTGACGAGCCGACCAACCATCTGGATATGGAGTCCATCACTGCACTGAACAACGGTCTGATCAAATTCCCGGGCGTGCTGCTGTTCACCTGCCACGACCATCAGTTTGTACAGACTACAGCAAACCGTATCATGGAGATCCTTCCGAACGGCGCGCTGATCGATAAGATGACCACCTACGACGAGTATCTTGCAAGCGATGAGATGGCAAGAAAACGTCATGTCTATACAATGACAGAGGAAGATAATTAAAGATGAGCAAAAAGACGACAGTTTCCGGCATTCTGCTGGTGTTGCTTGTGCTGGCCACAACGCCGCTTCTTGGAACGGACAACGTTTCGTTCCTGAAGTGGTGGCTTATGACCCTGGTGCTCGGTATTGGATTTTATCCGGCTGCCGCAGCGCTGTTTCCGCGGTTTCATGACCGGGGATGGATGTTTTCTAAAGTGCTTGGCATCGTTGTTTCCGGTTTTGCTGTATTTGCTCTTGGAAGCTTCGGACTGGTTCCGTTTACCGCACCGGTCTGCCTGATCACAGTCGGTGTACTGATCCTGGCTTCTTGGATTTTCGGATGTTTTAAGGTACGCGTCCATGCGCCGGAAATCGACTTCCTGATGATGGAAGAAGTGTTGTTTTTCGCCTTTTTCCTTCTCTGGACCTATCTTGCGGGCTTTCACCCGGAGGCACACGGAACCGAAAAATTCATGGATTATGGTTTTATGAAGGCCATGATGCGCAGCACCGCCGTTCCGGCAGAGGATCTCTGGTACAGCGGAAGCGGTATTAACTACTATTACGGCGGCCAGTTCTATGCCGTATTTCTGACGAAGATTACCTTCACGGATGTAAAGCAGACGTACCATCTGATGCGTACGATGGTGGCATCGTTCGCGTTTGTTCTGCCGTTTTCGATCACCTACCATCTGGCAGAGTCGCGTGCGTGCCACCGCATCCGGAAAGAGGGCGGCAATAAAAGCCAGATTGCACCGGTGATTGGCGGTCTTCTTTCGGGAGGCGCCGTTTCCCTTGCAGGAAATATGCACTATGTGATTTACGGCTGCATCCGACAGTGGCTGGGACTGAACGAATCGGCTTACTGGTTCCCGAGTTCGACCCGCTATATCGGGTATGACCCGCTTGTGGAAAATGACCGCACGATTCATGAGTTTCCATCGTATTCCTTTGTGCTCGGCGACCTGCATGCCCATGTGGTGAATGTCATGTTCGTCCTGCTGGTGCTGGGCCTTTTATATTCCTACGTGAAAAATACCTGCCGTGATCCGGAAAAAGAGTGGAAATGGTCGTTAAAAGACGTTCTGCTTCAGCCGCAGATCATCGCGGCGGGCTTTCTGATCGGTGTGTTCCACTGGTCCAACTACTGGGATTTTATTATCTATTTCGTCGTGATTGCAGGCTTCTCTCTGTACGGTGCGCTGTACCGGTATCATGCGCGGGCGAAAGAGACGATCGGAACGGTTCTCCTGCAGGCTGCAGAAGTTTTTGCAATTGGAACGATTGTCGCCCTTCCGTTTACAATGAAGTTTGAGACGATGGTTTCCGGTGTCGGCATTGCCAGGCACCATTCGATGCTGTATCAGCTGGCGATTCTCTGGGGCCTTCCGACGGTGCTCGTTGTTCTGTTTATCGCAGCCGTTCTGCTAGCATGGCGGAAAAACTGTCATCTTCCGGGCATGGAGCGGCAGGGACAGATTGTACTTGCCGATGGAAAGACGCAGGAAGAGGTGGAAGAGCAGGCCGTTGCCCTGATTCTGGGAGAGAAAAAACCGGAGCCGGGCGAAAAAGAAACGGCGGAAAAGCCAAAAAAAGTTTCTGCCTTCTGTAATTTCTGGAGAGAGATTGCGGTGAGCGATATGGTGATCGGTATTTTAGGCCTCTGTGCCATCGGCCTTATCATCATTCCGGAGCTCGTCTATGTGCGCGATATCTACGAAGAATCGTATGCGCGCTCCAACACGATGTTCAAGCTGACGTATCAGGCATTTATCCTGTTCGGTATCTGCATGAGCTACATCATCACGCGGTTCCTGCTCTGGAAAAAAGAGCGGATTCTGCAGGTGTTCGGCGGAATCGGGCTGGTACTGCTTTTATGGACCTTCGGCTATTTTGGAACGAGCGTGTACTCCTGGTTCGGAAATATTTTCGATCTGTCCGAGTACCGCGGACTCGATGCGACAGCGTATCTGGAAAATGTCTTTTCCGAGGACGCAGGTGCCATCCGCTGGCTGGATGAAACAATAGAAGGACAGCCGGTTGTGCTTGAGGCGAACGGCGACAGCTACAGCGATTACGAGCGCGTTTCCGCAATGACCGGTCTTCCGACCGTGCTTGGATGGTATGTCCATGAATGGCTCTGGAGAGGGGATCCTGCAGACTTAATGTCCGCGCCGAGGACGTGAAACAGATGTACACCTCGACCGATACGAATGAAGTGCTGCGCCTGCTGGAGCAGTATCATGTGACCTACATTTTTGTGGGAAGCAAAGAAAAGGAGAAATATGGCGATGCGCTGAACGAATTGCTGCTGCAGTCCATCGGAGATATCGTTTACCAGGATACTGCGTCCGGTACGTATATTCTTCAGGTACAGGATACATAAAGAACAAAAACAGGAGAAAAGAACCGCCGGGTGCGGCATCTTTTCTCCTGTTTTTCATATAATACAGAGAATGCAGAAGAAAGTGCGAAGGGCAGACCATGCGGAGATTCCGAAAAGTGCGGCACGTTCCTCTGCCGCTTCTGGCTGTGATAATGGCGGCTATTCTGTTTGCAGAGCTGGCACGGTGTGAAAGAGAAGGCGCGAAAGAGACAGCGGCGGAAGTAGAAAAAAGTGTGCCCCGCCGTGCGGCGCTGACATTTGATGACGGGCCGAATGCGTGCTATACGCCGGAGGTGCTTGAAATTTTAAAAGAAAATGAAATTCCGGCAACGTTTTTTCTGCAGGGGCAGTGTCTTGCCGGAAACGAAGAAATCGTCCGCCGGATGCATGCGGAAGGCCATCTGATCGGAAATCATACGTTTCATCATGTTCAGCTTACGAAAGTATCAGAAGAGGAAGCGAGGGAGGAGGTCGTGAAAACAAGCAATGCAATCTACGAGATCACAGGGGAATATCCCGTCTATATCCGTCCGCCGTTCGGGGAATGGAGAGAGGGGCTGGACCTTGCAGTGACGATGATCCGGTACTCTGGGATGTGGATTCCCGCGACTGGGAGAGCCAGAACACTGCGTCGATCTGCAGCGCGGTGCTTCCGAATGTGAAGGATGGTAGCATTATTCTCATGCATGACGGCTACCGCGCGACGGTGGAAGCGCTGCGGCGGATCGTAAAAGAATTAAAAGAAGAGGGATACACGTTTGTGACGGTGCGTGAGCTGATTGAAGAATAGCTTTCGCGGATTCCATCGAACATAGTTGCGGAGAATCCGAGATTAAGGGGTTGAGGATACCCGCCAAAATGTGATAAGATAAATGGCAGGAAGAAAAATGGGGTGAAAAATACATGGATTTGTTTGATTATATGAAAGAAACCACAATGGAAAAAGAGTCCCCCCTCGCATCGCGCATGCGCCCGACAACGCTGGACGAGGTGGTTGGACAGGAGCACATCATCGGCCCTGGAAAGCTGTTGTACCGTGCGATCAAGGCGGATAAACTCGGCTCCGTCATTTTCTACGGCCTCCGGGAACGGGAAAACGACGCTTGCCCGCGTCATCGCCAACACGACAAGCGCAGAGTTTACCCAGCTGAATGCCACGACAGCCGGCAAAAAGGATATGGAAGAAGTCGTAAAAGAAGCGCAGCAGCGGATCGGCATGTACGGCAAAAAGACGATTCTTTTTGTCGACGAGATCCACCGCTTCAACAAGGGGCAACAGGATTATCTGCTTCCGTTTGTGGAGGACGGCACACTCGTTCTGATTGGCGCGACGACGGAAAACCCGTATTTCGAGGTCAACGGGGCGCTGATTTCGCGTTCCATTATCTTTGAATTAAAGCCGCTCGAAAAAGAGGACATCGAAAAACTGCTGGAGCGCGCGGTGACGGACCCGGTAAAGGGCTCGGGACGTACAACGTTGTGCTCGATGCGGATGCAAAAGAGTTCCTCGCCGACATCGCAGGCGGTGACGCGAGAGCGGCCTTAAATGCAATCGAGCTGGGCGTCCTCTCGACGGAACGTCAGGCGGACGGAAAAATCCATATCGATCTCGAAACGGCATCGGAGTGCATCCAGAAACGCGTCGTGCGGTACGACAAGACGGGCGATCAGCATTACGATACGATCTCTGCATTTATCAAGAGCATGCGTGGTTCTGACCCGGATGCGGCGGTCTTTTATCTGGCCAAAATGCTGTATGCCGGGGAGGATATCAAGTTTATCGCCCGCCGCATCATGATCTGCGCGGCGGAGGATGTCGGCCTTGCCGATCCGAATGCCTTAAATGTAGCAGTTTCCGCGTCCCTTGCCGTGGAACGCGTCGGCATGCCGGAGGCGCAGATTATTCTGGCGGAGGCAGCCACGTATGTTGCCTGTGCACCGAAGAGTAATTCTTCGTGCGAGGCAGTCTTTGCGGCGATGAAGACGGTCGGAAGTGTGCGGACGTCGGTTCCGCCGCATCTGCAGGACGCCCATTACAAAGGTTCTGCCAAACTCGGCCACGGTCAAGGCTATCAGTATGCACATGATTACCCGAATCACTACGTCGAGCAGCAGTATCTGCCGGACGAGATCTTAGGAAGCCGTTTCCTTCATCTTGGAACGAACGGCTATGAGCAGAAGATCCGGGAAAACTTCAAAAAAATTGGAAAAGACATCGAATAAAAGGGGAAGAAATCATGACAGACTGGCTTGGAAAGCCGTATTATTCGCTGGACGCCTATCTGAAAAAGACGTTCGGGGAAAAAGTGTACAAGCTCTCGCTCGACGGCGGGATGACGTGTCCGAACCGGGACGGCACCTGCGGTGACCGGGGCTGCATTTTCTGCAGTGCGGGCGGCTCCGGTGATTTTGCCGGGGACAGAAACAAATCCATCCCGGAACAGATCCGGGAGCAGAAATCCCTCCTGCAGCAAAAGCGGCCGGTGCATAAGTTCATCGCCTATTTCCAGGCGTATACGAACACGTACGCGCCGGTGGAATATCTGGAAAAATTTTCCGGGAGGCAATTTCGGACGAGGAGGTCGTGGTCCTTTCGATCGGAACGAGACCGGACTGCTTAGGGGAAGAGGTTCTTTCTCTGTTAGAAGAGCTGAACCGGATCAAACCGGTCTGGGTGGAGCTGGGACTGCAGACGATGCATGAAAAAACGGCACAGTATATCCGAAGGGGCTATCCGCTTTCCTGTTTTGAACAGGCAGTAAACGAGCTGCACAGGCGGGGGATTCCCGTGATTGTCCACACGATCCTCGGTCTGCCGGGGGAGGGACAGGAAGAAGTCTTTGCAACAATGGATTACCTGAATGGACTTTCCATTTCCGGCATCAAGCTTCAGCTGCTTCATGTGCTGAAAAACACGGATCTTGCGGCGGACTACGCGGCCGGAATTTGAGGTGCTGGAGCAGGAGGCGTATCTTACCCTTGTCATCGACTGCCTGCGGCGCCTCCGTCCCGATCTTGTGATCCACCGTGTGACGGGAGACGGCCCCGGGGATCTTCTGATTGCACCAACATGGAGCCAGGCAAAACGCACCGTCTTAAATGAGCTGCATCATCGCATGAAAGAAGAACATGCGTATCAGGGACAGCTTCTGGACGAAGAAAAAGGAGGAAACACACCGTGATTGAATCATCCTTTACGTTATACAAACTGATTATTCTCTACATGCTGCAGAATGTGAATTTTCCGCTGTCAAATACACAGATTTCGGATTTTATCCTGGAAAAAGAGTACACGAACTACTTTCATCTCCAGGAGGCGTTAAGCGAGCTGCAGGATACAAAGCTGATCGAGATCGAGAAGGTGCGCAACACCTCGTACTACCACATGACTGAGGAGGGCAGCAAGACGCTTTCCTTCTTCGAAAACGAGATCTCTCCGGAAATCCGGGAGGAAATCGACCGCTATATGAAGGAACACTCCTATGAACTGCGGAAAAAAGCGTCCGTTGTGGCCGATTACTACAAGACCGCGGGAGATGACTACGAGGTCCGCTGTCAGGCAAGAGAGCGGAAGACGACTATTTTTGAGATTGTCGTGACGGTTCCGTCCGAGGAGGCGGCCAAAAAGATCTGCAGCAACTGGGAAAACCGGAGTCAGAAGATTTATGCTTCGATTATGAATGAACTGTCAAGATAACGATTGACAGGAATGGTGGCATATAATAGAATAAATTAGTATGTCTAAAAAGCATAAACATGGAAAACATAGTAAATAAGATTTTATATTCTAAAGGAGATAAAACCGTGCCTGATTATACAAAAGAAATTGAAAGACGGCGTACCTTTGCCATCATTTCCCACCCGGATGCCGGTAAAACCACACTGACTGAGAAATTCCTGCTGTACGGAGGAGCGATCAATCTCGCCGGTTCCGTAAAAGGAAAAGCGACTGCGCGCCATGCCGTATCCGACTGGATGGAGATCGAGAAAGAGCGTGGTATTTCCGTTACCTCTTCCGTTCTGCAGTTCAATTACGACGGCTACTGCATCAACATTCTGGATACCCCGGGACACCAGGACTTCTCGGAGGATACGTACCGTACCCTGATGGCAGCCGATTCCGCCGTCATGGTTATTGATGCATCGAAGGGTGTCGAGGCACAGACCAGAAAGCTGTTTAAAGTCTGTGTCATGCGCCACATCCCGATCTTTACCTTCATCAACAAGATGGACCGCGATGCGAACGATACCTTCGAGCTGCTCGACGAGATCGAAAAAGAGCTCGGCATTGCAACCTGCCCGATCAACTGGCCGATCGGTTCCGGAAAGAAATTCCGCGGTGTTTACGACCGTGACAAAAAGAAGTCCTTACCTTCTCCGATACAATGAAGGGAACGAAGGAAGGTATCGAGGAAGAAATTGATATCGACGATCCGCATCTTCTCGATGTGGTCGATGAGGACCAGAAAGAACAGCTTATGGATGAGATCGAGCTGCTCGACGGCGCAAGTGCAGAGTTTGACCAGGAGCTTGTCAGCAAGGGAGAGCTCTCCCCGGTATTCTTCGGATCTGCGCTCACCAACTTTGGTGTGGAGACTTTTCTGCAGCACTTCCTCACGATGACGATGCCGCCGCTTCCGCGTACGGCAGACTGCGGCGTGATCGATCCGGTCAAAGAGGATTTCTCTGCGTTTGTCTTTAAAATCCAGGCAAACATGAACAAAGCACACCGTGACCGTATCGCATTCATGCGCATCTGCTCCGGCAAATTCGACGCCGGAATGGAAGTCTTCCATGTGCAGGGAGGAAAGAAAATGCGTCTTTCCCAGCCGCAGCAGATGATGGCGAGTGACCGTCATATTGTTGATGAAGCATACGCCGGCGATATCATCGGTGTATTTGACCCGGGTATCTTCTCCATCGGAGATACGATCTGTATGCCGGGCAGAAAATTCGCATACGAGGGAATTCCGACCTTCGCGCCGGAGCATTTTGCAAGAGTGCGCCAGCTCGATACGATGAAGAGAAAACAGTTCGTCAAGGGAATTTCCCAGATTGCACAGGAAGGTGCGATCCAGATTTTCCAGGAGTACAAAGGCGGCATGGAGGAGATCATCGTCGGCGTTGTCGGCGTCCTGCAGTTTGACGTTTTAAAATACCGTCTGGAGAATGAGTACAACGTGGATATCCGTCTGGAGAACCTGCCGTATGAGCACATCCGCTGGATCGCAAACAAAGAGGAGATCAACCTGGACCGTATTCAGGGTACATCCGATATGAAGAAGGTCATGGACCTCAAGGGAAATCCGCTGCTTCTCTTTGTCAATCCGTGGAGTGTCGGCATGGTACAGGATCGAAACAAAGACCTTGTGCTGACCGAATTCAGCAAAAACTAAGAACAAAAGAGCGGGATGCCGCTTAAAAAGGAGAAGGAATGAACTTATTCGATATTCTGGGCCCTGTGATGGTCGGTCCGTCGAGTTCGCACACAGCGGGGGCAGTGCGGATTGGATGGATGACGCAGAAACTTCTCGGGGAACAGCCGGTGGAAGCAAAAATACTGATGTACGGTTCCTTTGCCGCAACGGGAAAGGGCCATGGAACGGACCGCGGTCTCGTCGCGGGTCTTCTCGCATGCGGCCGGATGACGAGCGGATTCCGGACAGCTTTGAAATTGCCCGGAAGATGAGTCTTTCCTATTCATTCGGCATCGCCAATCTGACGAGTGCCCATCCGAACAGCGTCGTTCTGGAAGTAAAGGGAAAGAGCGGCCGGACGCTCGAGGTGCAGGCGTGCTCCCTTGGCGGCGGCCGTATCATGATCAACCGCCTCGACGGGCTGGATGTCAACTGCAGCTGCGAGATTCCGACCCTGATCGTCCACAATCTGGACCAGCCGGGCCACGTAGCCGAGGTTACGTCGATGCTGGCACATAAGTCAGTCAACATTGCGAATATGTCCCTCTACCGCGACAAGAGAGGCGGATCGGCCGTCATGGTCGTGGAGATGGATCAGCCGCTTCCCAAAGAGTCGCTGGAATGGCTGGAGCATCTTGAGGGCATTGTAAAGGTAACATACATCAACGTAACGGAAGGAGAAGAGGACGATGTCTTATAATTCACTGGAAGAAATTGTCCGGGAGTGCCAGGAAAAAGACCTGCCGTTTGATGAAGTCATCCTTCTGGACGATATGAATGAGAGAAATGTAAGCCGCGAAGAGTCCATTGAGACGATGCGCGGCATGTGGGAAGCCATGAAAGGCGCTGAACGGAATTATGACGGTTCGCTGCAGTCGAGAAGCGGTCTTGTGGGCGGCGCCGGAAAGACGATGCGCGCGTATGTCGAGAGCGGGAACACGCTCTGCGGACCGTTTGTCGGAAAAGTTATGGCATCTGCACTTGCGATGGGTGAGTCAAACGCCTGCATGAAGCGGATCGTTGCAGCACCGACCGCAGGAGCGTGCGGTGTGCTTCCGGCTGTGCTCGTGAATTACCAGAAAGAGAAGGGGACAGCGGATGAGCAGATCGTGCGTGCGCTCTACACGGCAGCCGGTATCGGCCAGGTCGTTGCGGCGCGGGCCTACATTGCGGGCGCTTCCGGCGGCTGCCAGGCCGAAATCGGAACAGCAAGCGCGATGGCGGCAGGCGCACTGACCGCACTTGGCGGCGGCACTCCGTCCCAGATCACGCATGCGGCAGCGATGGCATTAAAGAACCTGCTCGGTCTCGTGTGTGACCCGGTCGGCGGTCTTGTCGAGGTCCCGTGCGTCAAGCGGAATGTGATCGGTTCCGTGAATGCACTTTCTGCGGCGGACATGGCACTTGCGGGAATCATAAGCCGCATTCCGCCGGATCAGGTGATCGATGCGATGCGGGAAGTCGGCGACCAGATGCATCCGAGTCTGCGCGAAACCGGCCAGGGCGGCCTTGCCAACACGCCGGCAGCACGCGAGTGGTGCGCGGCACAGGAAGAAGAATAAAAAAAAACTTTTATTTTCGGAAAACTTTTGGTATAATAAAGGAAAGTCAGCCAAGGAGGAGGTTCTTTAAGATGGCAGAGGCAAAAATTCAGAAAAGAAACACTTATACGATATATGATGACGAAGGAATCGGAACCGTGCAGATTGCAGACGAGGTGGTAGCTATTATCGCAGGACTTGCGGCAACGGAAGTGGACGGGGTAGCCTCCATGGCCGGAAATATTACCAACGAATTAGTCAGCAAGCTTGGCATGAAAATCTTTCCAAGGGTGTCAAAGTTGATGTACTCGACGGCGTTGTCTGCGTGGATCTTGCCCTCAATCTCAAATATGGATACGAGATTCCGGCAACCTGCAAAAACGTACAGGAAAAAGTAAAAACAGCGATCGAGAATATGACAGGCCTGGAAGTTTCCGATGTCAATGTAGCCATTGCAGGCGTGAATATGGAACAGACGAAATAAAAAACAACGAACCGCGAGGGAATAAGGCGACCCCTTACAACCCCGCGGTTCTTGTTAACTATTCAGAGCCAGATGAAATGGAAGAAAAATAGTTAATTAACTATACAGGAAGGAATTAAAACAGACAATGAACAGAAGCAAACTTCGCGAAAATATTTTTAAACTTCTCTATACCGCAGAGTTCCAGGAGAAAGAGGAGATGCCGCAGCAGATGTCTCTTACTTACGTATCTGACGACAACGACGAGGATGAAGAAGTAACCGTAAGCGAAAAAGATCAGACCTATATGGAAGAGAAATACCATCATGTGACCGAGCACATCCCGGAAATCGACGAGATGCTGAACCGTACTTCCGAGGGCTGGAAAACGACCCGTATGGGAAAAGTAGACCTGGCGATCCTGCGTCTTGCCGTTTACGAGATGAAATTCGACGAGGACGTTCCGGTCGGTGTAGCCATCAACGAGGCCGTTGAGTTGGCAAAACGCTTCGGCAGAGACCAGTCTCCGTCCTTTATCAACGGTATTCTTGGAAAACTGGCAAGAGAAGAAGATGAGAAATAAAAATCAGAATGTTTACACCGTAGGCCAGGTCAATTCATACATCAAAAACATCTTTGACCAGGACTATATGCTCCGCCGGATTTACGTCAGCGGAGAAGTAAGCAACTGTAAATACCATCCGTCCGGCCATATCTATTTTTCCTTAAAAGATGCGGAAGGAACCATTTCCTGTGTCATGTTCGCCGGTTCGCGGCGCGGCCTTGCTTCCCGATGCGGGACGGCGATAACGTGATTGTCGGCGGCAGCATCAGCGTCTATGAGCGGGACGGAAAGTATCAGATCTATGCAAAAGAGATCACAAAAGAGGGCGCCGGCCTTTTATACGAAAAGTATCTGGCCCTAAAAGCAGAACTGGAAGAGATGGGCATGTTTGCCCCGGAGTACAAGCAGCCGATTCCTGCGTATGTAAAGAAAATCGGCGTTGTCACAGCACCGACGGGAGCTGCTGTGCAGGATATCAAAAACATTGCACTCCGCCGGAATCCCTTTGTCCAGATCATCCTCTACCCGGCCCTGGTGCAGGGAGAGGGAGCGGCGGACAGCATCGTGGAGGGCATACGCCGTCTGGACGTACTGAATCTGGATGTGCTGATCGTGGGCCGCGGAGGCGGTTCGATCGAGGATCTTTGGGCGTTCAATGAGGAAAAAGTAGCGCGTGCCGTTTTTTCCTGCCATACGCCGGTGATCTCCGCCGTCGGCCATGAGACCGACACAACGATCATCGATTTCGTGGCAGATCTGCGCGCCCCGACCCCGTCCGCAGCGGCGGAGCTGGCGGTCGCTGATGTCCGCGCGTACTCAACACACTGGAAAATTATAAAAGCCGCATGAACCATGCATGGCAAACCAGACGCAGAGAGCGAGAAGCCGCCTTCTGCAGTACGAGACAAAGTGGAAGTATCTCGGACCGGAAAATAAGATCCGTGACCAGAGAGCACGCCACGCCGAGCTGGAGCGTCGGTATACAGATGCGATGGAAGAAAAGCTCAAAGAAGCGCGCCACCGCCTTGCCCTTTACATTCAGGCGATGAAGGGTCTGTCCCCGCTGGACAAGCTGAACCAGGGCTATTCCTACGTGGAAAAAGAAGGAAAAGCCATCACTTCGGTGCAGGATGTCAAAGAAGGTGATCTGCTCGAAATCTGTGTATCAGACGGAAAGATCGCAGCGCGCGCAGAGAAGACATCGGCCGTATCCTGGATGGAACAATCGTGAAAAAGCAGAGAATCGAGAAAACATGGGAAATATGGAAGCAGAAGAGAGAAAAGAAGAAGGAACCCCTTCCGGTGAGACACTGGAAGCAGCATTTGGAAAACTGGATCAGATGCTCGAAACGCTGGAGAGCAGCGATGTCAGCCTGGAAGACTCCTTTCGTTTATACAAGGAGGGAATGGAGCTTTTGAATGAATGCAGTCAGAAAATTGACCGCGTCGAGAAAAAAATGCTCCAGATGAATGAGGATGGAACATTCAGAGAATTTTAAAGCGGTACTCGAAGAAAAAACGCGGGAAACGGAAAGTATCATTGCCGCTTACCTGCCGAAAGAGGAAGGCTTTGCAAAGGAACTGGCAAAAGCCATGAATTACAGTATGACAGCGGGCGGAAAGAGGCTTCGTCCGCTGCTTTTGCAGGAGAGTTTCCGTCTGTTCGGCGGAACCGGGGAGCAGTAAAACCATTTATGGCAGCCATGGAGATGATTCACACCCATTCCCTGATCCACGATGATCTCCCTGCGATCGACAACGACGATTACCGCCGCGGCAGAAAAACGACCCATGTCGTCTTCGGGGAGGCCGTCGGCGTGCTGGCAGGAGATGCCCTTTTAAACTATGCATACGAGACAGCTGGAAAGCCTTTCCACTGGAGGAGCACACCGACCGCGTAGTGCGTGCTTTTGGCATTCTCTGTCAGAAAACCGGAATTTCCGGCATGTTGGGCGGTCAGAGTGTTGACGTGATGAATGAAAAAGTCGGCCATTTCGCCATCGACCGTGAGATGCTGGACTACATTTACGAGAACAAGACTTCGGCGCTTTTAGAGGCTGCCATGATGGCAGGTGCGGCACTTGCAGGAGCAAACGACGATGATCTTGACGCGCTCTGCCGGATTACCTCCAAAGTCGGGATCGCGTTCCAGATCCGGGACGACATCCTGGATGTCACATCCACGATGGAGGAGCTTGGAAAGCCGGTTTTCAGCGATGAAAAGAATGAAAAAACAACGTATGTGACGATGTTTGGCACAGACGGGGCGGAGCAGGAGGTAAAACGGCTCACGAAAGAGGCCGTAGACGAACTGAAAAATCTGTCCTGTCCGGGAGATAAAATATTTCTGGAAGAGCTGTTTGAATCTCTGACTTCCAGAAAAAAGTAAGGGATGATTTCATGTTAGAAAAAATACAGAAACCAAACGATATTAAGAAGATTCCGGCGGACCAGCTTCCGGCGCTTGCAGATGAAATCCGGGAATTTATTATCGAGTCTTTGAGTAAAACCGGCGGCCATCTGGCGTCCAATCTTGGTGTCGTGGAACTGACGATTGCGATGCACCGCGTCTTCGATCTTCCAAAAGACAAGCTGATCTGGGATGTGGGACACCAGTCCTACACGCACAAGATTCTGACCGGGCGGAAAGACGGGTTTGAAACGCTGCGCCGGGAAGGCGGCATCAGCGGATTCCCGAAGCGGAGCGAGAGTGACTGCGATGTATTCGACACCGGCCACAGCTCGACCTCGATTTCCGCAGGCGTCGGCTATGTGCGTGCACGGGAACTGAAAAAAAGAAAATTATTCCGTTGTTTCGATCATCGGAGATGGTGCGCTGACCGGCGGCATGGCGTACGAGGCGCTGAACAATGCGGCCAGCCTGAAATCGAATTTTATTATCGTTTTAAATGACAACGAAATGTCGATCACCGAGAATGTCGGCGGTATGTCATCGTACCTGTCCGGCCTTCGGACGGCATCGGCGTACACGGATTTCAAGATGGACGTCACAAAGGCATTGAACCGCATTCCGGGCATCGGACCTGGCATGGTGGATGCGATGCGGAAGACGAAAAGCAGCATCAAACAGATCATCATTCCGGGCATGCTGTTTGAGGATATGGGACTTACGTATTTAGGTCCTGTGGACGGCCACAACATTCCGCAGCTGATCAAGACCTTCCAGGAAGCAAAACGGTTTGAAGGACCGATTCTGGTGCATGTCCTGACACAGAAGGGCCGCGGCTATGAGCCGGCGATGCGCCACCCGGCAAGATTCCACGGTGCGGGTCCGTTCGATGTGAAAACAGGATTGCCGGTTGGAAAATCCAATCCGACGTACACGGATGTCTTTTCCACGGTCATGCGGAAAATGGGAGATCGAAGAAGGATGTTGCGGCAGTCACGGCGGCGATGATGACCGGTGTCGGACTGAAACGCTTCTCCAACATGTTCCCGGACCGCTGTTTCGATGTGGGAATCGCAGAAGAGCACGCGGTGACATTTGCAGCGGCACTGTCACTCGGCGGCATTACGCCTGTCGTTGCGATTTATTCTTCATTCCTGCAGCGGGCGTACGATCAGATCATGCATGACGTCTGTATGCAGAATCTCCATGTCGTCTTTGCGATTGACCGCGCCGGTCTTGTGGGCTACGACGGGGAGACACACCACGGCATTTTCGACCTTTCCTATCTGGGTTCGATGCCGAATATGACAATTCTTGCACCGAAGAACCTCTGGGAGCTTTCGGATATGATCAAATTTGCGGTCGATTACGACGGCCCGATCGCGGTGCGCTACCCGAGAGGGGAAGCGTATACGGGATTAAAAGAGTTCCGTGCGCCCATCTGCCTCGGAAAATCAGAAGTGATCCATGAGGGAAGCCGTGTTGCACTTCTTGCCGTCGGCAGTATGGTAAAAATGGCAGAAGAAGTGCAGAAACAGTTAAAAGAGCGGATGGATATGGATGCGGCGCTTGTGAATGCGCGGTTCGTCAAACCAATCGATGAAGAACTTCTTCGAAGCTTTGCCGATACGTATGAGCTTGTCGTAACACTCGAGGAAAATGTAAAAGACGGCGGCTTTGGAGAGCGCGTCCTTGCTTTTGCCGAGGAAGAAGACTTCCGTTCGGCGTGGAGATCATTGCACTGCCGGACCGCCTTATTCCGCACGGAAGTGTATCATACCAGATGAAACAGGTCGGCTTTACGCCGGAAGATATCTGCGGCAGAATTGAGGAATACTACAGAAAACGGGAGCAGGAAGAAAGATGAAAAAACGATTAGATGTATTACTGGTAGAACGGGGCCTTGCCACATCGCGGGAAAAAGCGAAAGCCATGATTATGGCAGGAGAAGTTCTGGTGGACAATGAGCGGGAGGACAAAGCCGGTTCCATGTTCCCGGAAGAAGTGGAGATTGTCTTAAAAGGAAAACCACTGCCGTATGTGAGCCGCGGCGGCTTAAAGTTAGAGAAAGCAATGAAAAACTTTGACCTTACCCTGGATGGAAAGGTCTGCATGGATGTCGGAGCATCCACCGGCGGCTTTACCGACTGTATGCTGCAGAACGGCGCCGTCAAGGTATATTCCGTGGATGTCGGCCACGGCCAGCTCGACTGGAAGCTGCGGAACGATCCGCGCGTTGTCTGTATGGAGCGCACGAACATCCGTTACGTCGTGACGGAGGATATCGAGGAGAGACCGTCCTTCGTATCGATCGACGTATCGTTTATCTCCCTGACCAAGGTGCTGCTTCCGGTCCGGAATCTGATGGAAGAGAACGGCGAAATTGCAGCTCTGATCAAGCCGCAGTTTGAGGCAGGACGCGAAAAAGTCGGCAAAAAGGGTGTTGTCCGTGATCCGGCTGTACACAAAGAAGTCATTGAGATGGTCATTTCCTATGCGAAAAGCATTTCCTTCGGCGTGCGCCATCTGGAATTTTCTCCGATCAAAGGACCGGAGGGAAATATCGAGTATCTCGTTCATCTTGTCCGGCTGCCGGACGGCGTGACAGAGGAAGAGACCAATGTCGATGTAGACGCCGTTGTAAAGAGCGCACACGATACACTGGATAAATAAAAGGGTTAAGGAGCATGATATGGAGCGATTTTACCTGATCACAAACAGAGCAAAAGACCCGGACCTTACCGTGACAGACCAGATCAGGCAATATCTGGAGGAGCGCGGAAAAACGTGTCTTCTCTGCGATAACAGCGAAAAAGGGGAAAAATACCATTATACGGATCCGGCGAAGGTTCCGTCAGATATCGACGGCATTCTGGTGCTCGGTGGTGACGGCACGCTTCTGCAGGCAGCAGGCGACGTGGTGGATTTACAGATTCCACTGCTCGGCATCAATCTGGGAACGCTCGGCTATCTTGCGGAAATCGACCGTGACACGCTTTATCTGGCGCTGGATCATTTGATGGCGGATGAGTATACGATTGAGCACCGCATGATGCTCTGCGGATCGATTTACCGAGACGGAAAGCTGATTGCGGAGGACGCGGCACTCAACGACATTACGATCACCCGTGAGGGAAACCTGCGTGTCGTCCGGTTCGACAATTACGTCAACGGGGAGTTTTTAAATTCCTACAGCGCCGATGGCATCATCATCGCAACGCCGACCGGTTCGACCGGCTACAGCCTCTCCGCGGGCGGCCCGATCATCTCACCGTCAGCCAGCCTGATGCTGATGACACCGCTTGCCCCGCACACCCTGAATACGAGAAGCATTGTCTTTCCGGCAGAGGATGTGATCGAGGTGGAGCTCGGGCCTCGAGAGACGGCGGCATTGAACAGGGCATGGCATATTTTGACGGCGACACCCGCGTTCCGATGAAAACCGGCGACCGGATCGTGATCAAAAAGGCCAGACGGGATACTCTGATTGTGAAAATCAGCAACATCAGTTTTCTGGAGACATTAAGAAAGAAAATGGCAAACATTTAAGATATAGTTACTGGGGAAGGATGCTTGAAATGAAAATCGCGAGACATGCACAGATTATCAAATTAATTAACCAATATGATATTGAAACACAGGAGGAGCTGGCAAAGAAGCTGGAGGAGAGCGGCTTTGCCGTAACGCAGGCGACGATTTCGAGGGATATCCGCCAGCTGAAGCTCACAAAAGTACCAAAAGAGAACGGCGGAAGCCGCTATGCGGTTCTGCAGAACGCACCGTCCGAGGTTGGGAGCCGCTATGCGCGCGTGTTAAAAGACGCGTTTATTTCTGTTGATCTTGCCAAAAATATTCTGGTCATCAAAACCGTGTCTGGAATGGCGATGGCGGCGGCAGCGGCTTTCGATGAGATGAACTGGAATGAAATTGTCGGCTGCATCGGCGGAGACGATACGATTCTCTGCGTGGCAAGAGACGATGATGCGGCGCTTGTGGCAGCAGAACGACTGAAAAAATGGTGGACGGCATGGAGGAGACGGGCGAAGAGTTCTAAAGAACGCACGTCTCTGCAAAAAGAGACAAAAAGATGACAGCAGGTGTGACACCGGAGGAAAAGAATGCTCACAAACTTACACGTAAAAAATCTGGCCCTGATCGACGAAGCGGAAGTGGAGTTCGGTCCGGGCCTGAATATACTGACCGGAGAAACCGGAGCCGGAAAATCCATCCTGATCGGTTCGATCAACGCGGCGCTTGGAAAGAAGATATCCCGCGAGATGATCCGGACGGGAGAGACAAGCGCGCTGGTGGAACTGGTCTTTGAAACCGAAAATCCGCATGTGCTGGAGCTGTTAAAAGAGATGGATCTCGAGGCGGAGGAGGGACAGGTGATTATTTCCAGAAAGATCACCGGATCCCGCAGCGTCTGCCGCATCAATGGCGAGGCATGCAATATCTCGCAGGTAAAAGCTCTTGCGTCCCTGCTGCTCGACATCCACGGCCAGCATGAGCACCAGTCGCTGCTCTATCCGGACCGGCAGATCGCGATTCTTGACGCGTTTGCGGGAACCGAGGCGGCCACGGCAAAAGGAGAGGTCCGGGCGCTGTACCAGGAGTGGAAGAATGTCCGAAAGGAGCTCTCGGCGTACGAACTCGACGAGGAGGCAAGAAAGCGGGAGGCAGCATTTCTTACGTTTGAAATCAACGAGATTGATCAGGCAGAGCTAAAAGAGGGCGAGGACGAAGCGTTGGAAACTGCGTACCGGAAAATGGGCCATGCGAAAAAGATCGCGGAATCTCTGCAGACGGTATATGCGATCACCGGCTACGGTGCAGAGAACAGCGCCGGGGAGCAGGTCGGCCGCGCAATCCGGGAGCTGCAGCAGGCCGCGGTGTACGACGATGCACTTTCCGGTCCGTCGCAGACCCTTTCCGATATTGACGGACTGCTGAATGATTTCAACCGCGAAATTTCCGCATATCTTTCCGAACTGACCTTTTCCGAAGAAGAGTATTACGAGACGGAAAAACGGCTCGATGAGATCAACCGCCTGAAAGCAAAGTATGGAAAGACGATGGAAGAGATCGCCGCATACCGCGAAGAACAGCAGAAAAAACTGGAAAAACTGGAAAATTTTGAGAGCTGCCGCGCCGCACTGCAGGAGCAGTTACAGAAAACGGAGCAGAAACTGGATGCGGCCGCACATAATCTGTCCAAAATCCGCAGAAACTATGCAAAACGGCTCGAAACACAGATTATCGAAGGTCTGCGCGACCTGAATTTCCTGCATGTCGCATTTGAAATTTCATTTGAAAAGACAAAAAGCTACACCGAAAACGGAACCGATGCTGTGGAGTTCTTAATCTCCACAAACCCGGGCGAAGCGATCCGTCCGCTGGCGAAAGTTGTTTCCGGCGGTGAATTGTCGCGAATCATGCTTGCAATCAAGACGATTCTTGCCGACCGCGACGAGACAGAAACCCTGATTTTCGATGAAATCGACACCGGAATCAGCGGAAGGACGGCGCAGAAGGTTTCCGAAAAAATGGCACAGATCGGGCAGCGCCATCAGGTCATCTGCATCACCCATCTGCCGCAGATCGCAGCGATGGCAGATTCTCATTTTGAAATCGAAAAAACGTCGAAGAAAACGAGACCGTCACATCGATCCATCCATTATCCGAGGAAGATTCTGTCAGAGAACTGGCAAGAATGCTTGGCGGCGCGAAAATTACGGATTCTGTTCTGGCAAATGCCAGCGAGATGAAGGAATTGGCACAGGTACAAAAATCTGCAAGACTCAAATAAAGAGAAGTCCGCATACTAAGAGGGAAATCACAAAACAAAGCGTGGTTTCCCTCTTTTTCGCGGGCGGCGAGTCAAAGTCCGTGCCTGCACGAGAACTTGACGACCGCCGCGAAAACAAAGAAATGCCGCAGTTCTGCCCTGCGGCGGAAAGGATGGGAATGCAAATGACGAGAAAACAAAAATACCGAAGAGTCCTGCTTGCGCTGGCGGCGCTGTTTCTGATCCTCGCTGTTCTTCTTGGCTACGATGCCATGCGCGAATCCCTGCCGGATACGATGTATGTGGATGAGAACAGCGAAAGCCCGTTTCAGCCGCTCACGAAACATCCGCTTCTGACAATTTCGGAAGATACGAAGGAAGCAGAAAAAAACGAATTCGGAGAAACGGGTGAAACGGTTGTAGAATGTTCCGCCGCCGGGATCCCGCTGAAAAAGATCCGTGTGATCCAGGAAGAACGGCCGAAAGTTGCCGTCTGCGGCGCGCCGGTCGGTATCTATATGGAGACCGACGGTGTGATGGTGATCCGTACAGCCGAAATCCGTTCGTCCGACGGAACCGTCAGCCGTCCGTCAGAAAATATTCTGCGGGAAGGCGACTATATCACAAAAGTAAACGGACAGAGCATCCGCAGCAAGCAGGAGCTGATTGATGCAGTAAAAGTATCAAACGGTTCCCCGGTGTGTCTTTCCCTGCTTCGGGACGGGGAAACGATCGAGGTGCAGGTGACACCGCAGAAAAGCCAGGACGGCACCTGCCGCCTCGGGGCCTGGGTCCGCGACAATATGCAGGGAATCGGAACACTGACTTTCGTGGAACCGGATGGAACCTTTGCAGCGCTCGGCCATGGAATCAGTGATGTCGATACCGGAAAAATGCTCCAATTGAACGGCGGAGAACTGTATCTGACACAGATTCTGTCTGTGATCCCGGGAAAAGCGGGTGTACCGGGTGAACTGCAGGGTGTGATCCATTACGAAGAAAAGAACCGTATCGGATCAGTGGCGGAGAATACCATCTACGGTATCCACGGCGTTCTGGACAGGGAAAAAAGCAGTGCACTGCCGCTTACCGTGACGGAAATTGCCTATCGGCAGGAGATCGAGACGGGCCCGGCCACCGTGCGGATGTGCGTGGACAATACAGTAGAAGAGTATGAGGCGGAGATTACAGAAATCGATCTTGGAAGCGAGAATACGAACAAAAATTTTGTGCTCGAAATTACCGATCAACGGCTGCTACAGAAAACCGGCGGCATCGTACAGGGAAATTCCGGCTCGCCGGTGCTCCAGAACGGAAGGCTGATCGGCGCCATTACCCATGTTTTCGTAAACCATCCAGAAAAAGGCTACGGTGTCTTTGCGGAAAATATGCTTGCACGGAACTGAAAAATATGCGTTAATTTGGTTGAAATTGTTACAAACTTCCGAATTTTTACGGAAAATGTCGATCGAATTTTCAAAAAATTACGGGAAATATATTGAAAATGCGAAAAAATAAAATTATAATGTCTGTGTGATTGGAAAAAGTTCAGAAGAAAACGGATGCAGTGAAATTCCGGAAAGACTATGAGTTTTTGCAAAGGAGAGCTTTATGGAAAAGATCAACATTGCCATCGCGGATGATAACGAACGCATGCAGGAAATGCTTGGGAACGTCATAAAACAGGATGACACGCTTGAACTGATCGGGCAGACCGGAAACGGAAATGATATCTACAGTATCATCCGCGACAAAGAACCGGACGTCGTACTGCTTGACATTTTCATGCCGAAGATGGATGGTCTGACTGTAATGGAGAAAGTCAATGAGGATAAAAATCTGAAAAAAAGACCTGCCTTTATCGTTGTCTCCGCCGTAGGAGAGGAGAGGATCACCGAAGATGCGTTCCGGCTCGGCGCTTACTATTACGTCTTAAAACCGTTCGACAACGAAACTCTTCTGAACCGGATCAAAGCAACAAAAGGAATGACAGCAGTAAGAAGATACCATCCAAGAAATTTTACAAACCCCGGAAAAGAGCCGATCTGTCCGCCGGAAAACAGTCTGGAAATCGATGTGACAAATATGATCCACGAGATCGGCGTTCCTGCCCATATCAAAGGATACCAGTACCTGCGCGATGCGATTCTGCTTTCCGTAGAGGACACGGAAATGCTCAATTCCATTACCAAGATTCTCTATCCGACCATCGCGAAACGCCACCAGACAACGTCAAGTCGTGTCGAGCGTGCCATCCGCCATGCGATTGAAGTGGCCTGGAGCCGCGGCAAAATGGACACAATCGACGAGCTGTTCGGCTATACCGTGAACAACCGCAAGGGTAAACCGACAAATTCTGAATTTATTGCATTAATTGCAGATAAAATACGTCTTGAACTGAAAAATCAGTAAAAAGTAACAAAAAAATCCGAACAAACGGAGAAATTACAGAAGTTTAGACTTTTTTTTTTTCTGGACAAAGTACGGTATAATACAGACAGGACGTTGATTATCCTTCGCGTTTCATAGGATCGTGACAAAAAGGAAGGAATTACAGAAAAACAAAGATGCGATAATCAGCATGAAATTACAGGAGGATTCTTTCATGAAAATATTTTGTTCGTGGCTTCAGAGTGTGTACCGTTCATCAAAACAGGCGGTCTGGCGGATGTAGTAGGTTCTCTGCCGAAATACTTCCCGAAAGAGTATTTTGATGTGCGCGTGGTGATTCCAAAATACGCAGGAATCAAAGAACAGTTTAGAAATCAGATGCAGTATGTGACAAACTTCTACATGGATCTGAACTGGAGACAGCAGTATGTCGGCATTTTCGAGATGGAATATGAAGGCATCAAATTCTACTTTATCGACAACGAGGAGCATTTCGGAGGAAGCACTCCATATGCGGGCATGCCGTGGGATCTGGAAAAATTTGCTTACTTCAGTAAAGCAGCGCTTTCCATTTTACCGACCATCGGCTTCCGCCCGGATCTCATCCACTGCCACGACTGGCAGACCGGTCTCGTTCCGGTTTACCTGCACGAGCGTTTCCAGGCAGATGAATTCTATCGGGGAATCAAAACCGTCATGACGATCCACAACCTGAAATTCCAGGGCATCTGGGACCGCAAGACGATTCAGAGCATTACCGGCCTTTCCGACTACTACTTCACACCGGATAAGCTGGAGTTCAAACACGATGCCAGCTACTTGAAGGGCGGTCTGGTTTACGCAGATGCGATCACCACCGTCAGCAATACATACGCGCAGGAGATTCAGACCCCGTTCTATGGCGAAGGACTCGACGGTCTGATGTGTGCAAGAGCAAACGATCTGCGCGGTATTGTAAACGGACTCGACTACAATGAGTGGAACCCGGAGACAGACGCTCAGATTGCAAAGAATTTCAATGTAAAGAACTTCCGTAAAGAGAAAGTGAAAAATAAACTGGCACTGCAGGAGGAGTTAGGACTCGAGGTCAATCCGAAGACGATGATGATCGGTATCGTATCCCGGCTGACCGATCAGAAGGGCTTCGACCTCATCAGCTATATGATGGATGAGATGTGCAGGATGCCGTACAGTTTGTGATCCTTGGAACCGGCGAGGAGCGCTACGAGAACATGTTCCGCCACTTCGCATGGAAATACGACAAGAAGGTTTCGGCAAACATCTACTATTCCGATGCAATGTCACACAAGATCTATGCATCCTGCGATGCCTTCTTGATGCCGTCCCTGTTTGAGCCATGCGGACTCTCCCAGCTCATGAGCCTCCGCTACGGAACCCTTCCGATCGTCCGCGAGACCGGCGGCCTCAAAGACACCGTAGAGCCGTACAATGAGTACGAGGGAACAGGAACTGGATTCAGCTTCACAAACTACAATGCGCATGAGATGATGGGTACCGTGCGGTACGCAGAGCGCATCTATTACGACAAAAAACGCGAGTGGAACAAGATGATCGACCGCGCAATGGTACAGGATTTCTCCTGGGCGAATTCCGCAAAACAGTACGAGGAAATGTACAACTGGCTGATCGGATAAGCTGGTCTGCATTCTGAAAAATAAGAAAAAAATCCCGAAATGGCAGAAGAGGAAAGAAAGCCGTTCGGATTTTTGCAGTATTTTTGGGTTGCAGCAGGAGAGTGGAATATGCTACACTTGTGCATAAGGATATATTCGAAGCAGCTCCGGTGCAGAGGATTTGGGAGCTGAAAAAAGACACAAGAAAAACAGTTGACAACAAAGCAGATTTGTAATAGTATGTATACAGAAGCGAACGGACGTTCGCGTGGTAAGGAGAATATTCAGTATGGGAAATAATAACGAAGATAAACTGCGTGCACTCGATGCCGCACTTGGACAGATTGAAAAACAGTACGGAAAAGGAGCTGTCATGAAGCTCGGAGATTCCGCAGCAAACATGAACGTGGAAACCATCCCGACCGGCTCTTTAAGCCTGGATATCGCACTCGGTCTTGGCGGTGTGCCGAAGGGAAGAATTATTGAGGTATATGGACCGGAGTCTTCCGGTAAAACAACCGTAGCGCTCCACATGGTAGCCGAAGTACAGAAACGCGGCGGAATCGCCGGCTTCATCGATGCAGAGCATGCGCTCGATCCGGCCTATGCCAAAAACATCGGTGTTGATATTGAAAACCTTTATATCTCACAGCCGGACAACGGCGAGCAGGCACTTGAGATCACCGAGACGATGGTCCGTTCCGGTGCGGTAGACATCATCATCGTGGACTCTGTTGCAGCCCTCGTTCCAAAAGCCGAGATCGACGGCGACATGGGAGATTCCCACGTCGGACTGCAGGCGCGTCTGATGTCTCAGGCACTCCGGAAACTGACTGCAGCGATCAGCAAATCCAATTGTATTGTTATCTTTATCAACCAGCTGCGTGAAAAAGTCGGTGTCATGTTCGGAAATCCGGAGACCACAACCGGCGGTCGTGCACTGAAATTCTATCTTCCATCCGTCTCGATGTCAGAAGAATTGAAGCCTTAAAGCAGGGCGGAGAGATGGTCGGAAACCGTACCAGAATCAAAGTCGTGAAAAACAAAGTAGCTCCGCCGTTCCGCGAGGCAGAATTTGATATCATGTTCGGAAAAGGAATCTCCAAAGAAGGAGACGTTCTGGATCTGGCAGCTTCCGTCGGCATCGTACAGAAGAGCGGCGCATGGTTCGCATACGGCGGCGACAAGATCGGCCAGGGAGCGAAAATGCGAAAGCATACCTGCGCGAGCATCCGGAAATCATGGATGAGATCGAGCACAAAGTGCGCGTGGCTTACGGCCTGATCAAGGAAGAAGCGCCGGAAGGCACAGAAGAAACAGCAGCAGTTCCGGAAACCGAAGGAGACGACGAATAAATGTTTGTGACAGAGATTCGTCCTCTGAATAAAAAGAAATCACGGATCCTCTTCGATGACGGAGAGGATCTGGTTCTTTATAACGGGGAAATCCGCGCTTCCCGCATCAAAGAGCAGGAGGAGCTTCCCGATGAGGTTTACGAAAAGCTGGCAGGGGAAGTGCTGACTAAAAGGGCCAAACACCGCGCGATGTATCTGCTGCTCAGACAGATGCGGACGAAAAAAGAGCTGGAAGATAAGTTACGAAAAGACGGCTATCCCGAGAGAGCCATTGAAGAGGCTGTCTCGTACGTGGAGAGCTTTCACTATATCGACGACCGCGCATACGTGGAGCAGTATCTTGCGGGCAGCGGTGCGAAAAAAGGGAAAAAGGCAGTCCTCTATGCGCTGGCACAGAAAGGCGTGGACCGGGAACTGGTGGAATCCGTCCTGGAAGAGCAGGAGGATGCCCGCGATGAGTATGAACTTGCAAAAAGTGCCGCCTTCGCAAAGCTCGGCACGCCGCACCGGCTGGATGAAAAAGAGTACCGCCGTGCCGCCGGTTTTCTGACGCGGAAGGGATTCGGCAGTTCCGAAATCCGTCGGGCACTGGAAGAATACCAAGATTCCGCTGACGAAGAATCCTGAATATTCCCGGCGATTCCGCCACATGCCGCGAAATTATGTGCAATAAATTACATGAATATTTTTAAAACATTGACAAATTTGTGAAAACAGTATAAAATTGTAGTGTTGTAAATGTGCAATGAAAACTAAATAAGGAGGTGCTCCGGTAATGGGTACAGGTATTACAATTCTGCTGGTATTCATTGCTGTAGTAGTCACGCTGCTTATTGCGGTTCCTGTTACCAGGAAAATTGCTGTGGACAATAAAATCAAGCAGGATGCTGAGAAAATTGGCACAGCGGAAGAAAAGGCGAGAAACATCATAGATGAAGCACTGAAAACTGCCGAAACTAAGAAACGGGAAGCCCTGCTGGAGGCGAAGGAGGAGTCTCTTCGTACGAAGAATGAAGTAGAAAAAGAGACCCGAGAGCGCAGAGCGGAACTGCAGAAATATGAGAAGCGCGTTTATCGAAAGAAGAATCTGTAGATAAAAAAGCGGACGTATTGGAGCGTCGTGAAAACGAAATTGCAGCAAAAGAGGCAAGCGTCAGAAAGAAAGAAAAGGAAGTAGACGGTCTACACGAAAAAGGAGTACAGGAACTGGAAAGAATTTCCGGTTTTACCTCCGAGGAAGCAAAAGAGTATCTGTTAAAATCTGTGGAAGACGAAGTAAAAATCGACACAGCAAAGCTCTACAAAGAGCTGGAGAGCAGAGCAAAAGAGGAAGCAGGCCGTAAGGCAAAAGAGTATGTGGTAACAGCTATTCAGAAATGTGCTGTCGATCACGTATCTGAGAGTACCATCTCCGTGGTACAGCTTCCGAGCGATGAAATGAAAGGCCGCATCATCGGCCGTGAAGGACGAAACATCCGTACACTCGAAACCATGACAGGCGTTGACCTGATCATCGACGATACACCGGAAGCAGTCGTTCTTTCCTCATTCGATCCGATTCGCCGTGAGGTGGCAAGAATTGCTCTGGAAAAACTGATCGTAGACGGAAGAATCCATCCGGCCCGCATCGAAGAGATGGTAGAAAAGGCCCGCAAAGAAGTAGAACAGAATATTCGCGAGGAAGGCGAGGCAGCCGCACTGGAAGTCGGTGTACACGGACTTCATCCGGAGCTGATCCGTCTCCTTGGAAGAATGAAATTCCGTTCCAGCTACGGACAGAATGCATTAAAGCATTCGATCGAGGTAGCACAGCTTTCCGGTCTCCTCGCAGGAGAGGTAGGATGCGATGTCCGCATGGCAAAACGTGCCGGACTGCTTCATGATATCGGTAAATCCATCGACCATGAGGTAGAAGGATCTCACATTCAGATCGGTGCAGATCTCTGCAAAAAGTACAAAGAATCTCAGATTGTGATCAACACAGTAGAATCACATCACGGGGATGTAGAGCCCCAGTCTCTGATTGCATGTATCGTTCAGGCAGCGGATGCAATTTCCGCAGCAAGACCGGGTGCAAGAAGAGAAACACTCGAAACATATACCAACAGATTAAAACAGTTGGAAGACATCACGAATTCGTTCAAGGGTGTCGAAAAATCTTTTGCTATTCAGGCTGGTAGAGAAGTCCGCATCATGGTTGTTCCTGAGCAGGTATCCGATTCTGAAATGGTACTGCTCGCAAGGGATATCTCGAAACAGATCGAAGCTGAACTGGAATACCCGGGACAGATCAAGGTCAATGTTATCCGCGAGAGCCGTGTAACGGATTACGCGAAATAAAAGACTTTCTACGAAACAATTTAATAACGAAATCAAAAAGAGGCTGTGGACATGAGCAATCATGTTCCACAGCCTTTTCAGTGTGTATAAGAACAGTAAGTTTCAAAAGAATTTATACGTGCCGTATCCGGTTCGAGCGCATTTTCTGAGGTGTAGAGCCATACAGCTTTTTGAAGGTCCGCATAAAAATTTTGTAATTCGACAGCCCGTTTTTCTCCATCAGTACCGTGATCGTTTCGTCGGAATTCTGTAAATCTTCGTACAGGTGCATCGTGCGCACATCATTCAGATATTCGAGAAAGGTCTGTCCGGTATACTTTTTAAAGAGCCGGCAGAAATACTCTTTCGAGAGCGCCAGGGAATCCGCGGCTGTTTCGAGGCTTAACGGTTCCGGGTAATGCACTTTCACCCAGTTCATAACGTGTGTCACGCGCTGCAGATCGCGCTGTGAACCCGTGAGGGATGCCGAAGGGATCTGGTGGGAATACGACCGGCAGAGATGGTACAGAAATTCGTACAGTCGTGAGGTAAAGAGAAGCTGGTATGAATCGGAAGGATTCTGCCGGATCTCGTTCATCTCCGAGAGCAGTGCGCGGAGCGGAGCCGGCTGTTCCGAGTAGGGAATGATCGTGTCGAAACGCATCGTATCAAAGTCCGGCAGATATTGGCGCATCTGGCTTGCGGAAATCTGCAGCAGAAGATATGTACAGGTGTTGGAGCGCGTCATATGGAGGTCGCCGGAGTTGATGATAATCAGATCGCCCTCGTTTAACCGATACTCCGTTGCCTGGACAATCGCGGAAAACTGTCCCCTGATCAGATAGAGAATTTCCACATATTCGTGCCAGTGCGCCGGAAAAACAAAAGCGGGCGCATCCTGCAGCTCAAAACGGACGTGCAGCAGATCGGTTTCGTGTATTGTTTCGTAAAAGCAGGATTCCATAAGTACCTCCAGGATGTGATAGAAATATACGTCAATTATAATCAAAAAAGATAAGAATATTGTACCAGAAATTGGGCGAAATATCAATATCAACCAGAGAAAGGACAAGAAAGGAACTAGAAGTTACACGAAAAAGGGAAGATAATGGAGACATTAGCACGAAACAAAGTTTGGGAGGAACAAAGACATGAAAGCAAAGGTAAGAACCTTTAACGGAACTACATCTCCGGAAGTAACCCAGCGTGAAACAGATCACCGCAAACTTGCCCGCGAGGCAGCAGCAGAGGGATTCGTTCTTCTGGAAAACAAAGATCATTCCTGCCGCTGGCAAAGGGCAGCAAGGTAGGTCTTTACGGAGCAGGTGCGATCCGCACCATCAAAGGAGGCACCGGTTCCGGCGATGTCAATGAGCGTGACAGCGTTAATATTTTCCAGGGCATGAAAAATGCAGGCTACGACGTAACAAGCAGTGAATGGCTGGAGGATTACGATAAACTCTACGTACAGGCAAGACTGGACTGGAAAAATGAGATTTTCACAAAATTGAACGGAGACGACACAAAATTCTTTGATGCGTACTCTGCAACCCCGTTCTTTATGCCATCCGGAAACCCAATCGATGAAGAGAAAGCAGCAGCCGACGGTGCAGACACCGCATTCTTCGTTCTGGCACGTATCGCAGGAGAGAACAAAGACCGTTTTGATACGGAGGGTGACTACTTCATCTCCAAAGAAGAGAAAGCTATTCTGGCACAGGTTTCCAGATGCTATAAAAACGTTGTTCTTGTTATCAACACCGGCGGCCTGATGGATCTGGCATTCGTAGAAGAATTTGACAATATCCGCTCTATTTTACAGTACGTACAGGCAGGCCAGGAAGGCGGAAATGCATTTGCTGATGTTGTAAGCGGCGATGTAACCCCATCCGGAAAAATGACAGATACCTGGGCAAAAGATTACTATGATTATCCGGGTGCAGAGGTTTACAGCTACAAGAGCGGCGACCTCATGAAAGAAAAATACGAAGAGGGTATCTTCGTTGGATACCGTTACTTCGATACCTTTGAAGTACCAGTCCGTTACTCCTTCGGTTACGGTATGTCCTACACCGATTTCGAGATCAGAACCGATGACATCAAAGTAAGCGGCCGCGGTATGATGAATCCGAAAGTAAGCGTGACTGTTACCGTCACCAACACCGGCGATACTTATGCAGGAAAAGAAGTTGTACAGATCTACGCTTCCTGCCCGCAGGGCAGACTGGTGAAAGAGTTCCGCCGTCTGGCAGGCTTTGGAAAAACAAAACTGCTGGCTCCGAAGGAATCCCAGACCATGACCATCACCTTCCCGCTGTATCAGCTGACTTCCTATGAGGAGGAAAGCGCATCCTGGATTCTGGAGCCGGGCATGTATGGTATCTGGATTGGAAATGATCTGAATACATCTGTTCTCTCCGGCGCGCTGGAGCTGGACGAGAAAGCAGTCATGACAGCGTGTGAAAATATCTGCCCGCTGAAAGAGGAATTGAATGAGATTGTTCCTGATGCAGAAAAAGTTCAGGCAAGAGAGGCTGCATGGCAGAAGGAAGTAAAAGAAAAGAGAATGAGCGTGATCGAGCTTAAAGCATCTGAGATCCCAACTGAGAAAGTAGATTACCAGCGGTACCGGAAGAGCTTCCTGGAAAAGCAGGAAAGAATTGTGGAATCCTTTCTGTGGATCAGCTGGCACTCCTTGCAACCGGTGATCCGGGAAGAGCACAGGGCAACGCGCTTGGCTCCGCAGGAATTTCTGTTCCGGGAGCAGCAGCGGAGACATCCCCGTGTGCTTCGGAGGAGCCGTGGAATGTAACCACGATTGCTCTGGTCGACGGACCTGCAGGTCTTCGTCTGAAGAGAGAATACCAGGTAGACAACGGAGAGATCGTAGCGAGCGATTTCCTGGCGGCCCTGGAAGGCGGATTCTTCAGCAAACCGCAGGAAAAACGCGGAACAACCTATTATCAGTTCTGTACCGCAATTCCGGTTGGAACACTTCTGGCACAGAGCTGGGATGTAGAACTGATCAAGAGAGTCGCGAGATGATCGGCCATGAGATGGAGCTGTTCAACGTAACACTGTGGCTGGCACCTGGCATGAACATCCACAGAAATCCGCTCTGCGGAAGAAACTTTGAATATTATTCCGAGGATCCGCTGCTTGCCGGTATGATGGCGGCTGCTATGACGCTCGGTGTACAGAAGGTACCGGGCTGCGGAACCACGATCAAACACTTCGCATGCAACAATCAGGAGGATAACCGTATGGGCTCCGATTCCATCCTGTCCGAGCGTGCACTGCGTGAGATCTATCTGAAAGGCTTTGAAATCGCAGTCAAAGATGCACAGCCGATGTCCATTATGACATCTTACAACCTGATCAATGGTGTGCACGCTGCAAACTGCTACGATACCTGCACGAAAGCAGCGAGAGATGAGTGGGGATTTGCAGGAGCTATCATGACCGACTGGACAACCACCAACGTACAGATCCAGGGCGAGTGTACGGCAGCGGGCTGCATGAGAGCCGGAAATGACATGGTAATGCCGGGTCTGCCGGAGGATCACGAGAACATCAAAAAAGAACTTGCAGATGGAACTCTGACGATGGCAGAACTGAAACGCTGCATCTATAACACGGTAAATATCGTACTGCAGTCCAATATGTACGAGGGCGCAGTCAGCTACCTTGATCAGTTCGATGATCTGGATACCTATCTTACCGTGAAATAGGGAATTTGCAGATAGCTGTTTTTAAAGAAGAATGAGCGGATTACGAATGAGACGCAAACATTATCTTATGGGGATATACAAAAAAGCAGGGTTTGAAATTGACAGAATTTCCGGTGCGTGAAACATTTGGGAGACCCTGAAAAGAAAAAAGAAGTGCCATTTGCAGATGGGGGTCTGCAAAGTCGGCACTTCTTTTTTTTGCGTTGCTTTTGGAATCCTTCATGTATATCATCCAGAGATCCGGAATACATTGACAGTAAGGCAGAAAATAAGGAGGCGCAAAAAGCAAATGAGAGAACGGGATGAGAATGCATATATTCGTTTTTTGCCCTCTGGTTTGCGGCCGGTATGACCCTCGGTGTACTGCTGCTGCTTGCGGCATCCCACACGGGAATGAAGGAGGGAAATAGCGTCCGCCTCTTTCAGGCGGAGGCGTTTTTTGGAAGAAAAATTTCCGCAAAGGCCTGCTTTTCCTATCTTCTAAAGGTACGGTTAGCACCGGCATTTGCGGGACTTCTCTTTGGATTGACGGCAATCGGTGCGTATTTTGCCACTGCTGCCGTTTGGGCATATGGTTTTCTGTGTGGCGTCTTTCTCTCGGCTGCTATCTGCAGAACGGAATGGCAGGTCTTTATTCTTTTTTTCTGGCTCTTTTTCCGCAGATTTCCTCTACCTTGCCGCGTTATTTCTGATGGCTGCTGCGTGCAGCCGGATGGCAGAGACGAATCACCTTCCGGCGGCATACAGAAAAAGGAATATTTTTGCTTCGGCGTGCGCTACTTCTTTGCACTGATCCTGCTTCTGTGGGGTATTCTGCTTGAGAGTTATGTCAATCCGTGGTTTCTTGCGAAAATCCTGTAAAAACGGTCTGAAAAGGGAATTGCATTTTTGAAAAAAACGTGTATATAATTAAAAGCATTGTTACCCTTTATCGGGCAGTGAGAGGGAGAAAAAAGCAAAAAGGAAAAAAGCTATGCAGGAAACGATACAGTCATTTACGGACTATCTACAGACGGAAAAGAAAGCGTCAAAAAATACAGAAGTCTCCTATCAGCGCGATCTTCGAAAGCTGGCAGTTTTTTGAAGGAGCACGGAATAGAAAAACCGGAGCAGATGAATGCAACGGTTTTAAATTCTTATTTATTATATCTGGAGCGGGAACACTTCTCCCCGGCAACGATCTCGCGCAGCATTGCGGCGATTCATATGTTTTGCCAATATGCATGTCAGGAGGGAAAAATGGTATCTGACCCGTCGAAAGCGTTGCAGCCACCGAGGGTTGAGCGGAAAATGCCGGAGATCCTTTCCATCGCAGAGGTCGATCTGCTGCTTTGCCAGCCCAAAACCGACACGCCAAAGGGTATCCGCGACAAAGCAATGCTGGAAATGCTGTATGCGACCGGTATCCGTGTCAGTGAGTTGATCCATTTGAAAACACAGGATGTCAATCTTATGATGGGCTATATCACCTGCCGCGATGAAAAGGAGCGGATCGTTCCGTTTGGCGGACCGGCAAAAAAGGCGTTGGAGCAGTATCTGGCAGTGCGCGCGCAGCCCTGATGCATGGACGGGAGGATGATGTATTGTTTGTCAACTGCTCCGGAGGTCCGATGAGCCGTCAGGGATTCTGGAAAATCCTGAAATCCTATGCGAAATCCGCAGGCATTACGGCGGATATTACGCCGCATACCCTGCGCCATTCGTTTGCAACTCATCTGCTGCAAAATGGTGCGGACTTAAAGAGTGTCCAGGAGATGATGGGACACGCCGATATTTCGACGACGCAGATGTATCTCCACCTTGGTGTGAATAAGATCCGGGATGTGTACCGGAAGGCACATCCGAGAAAGTAGCAGATTGAACAAAAAAAGAAATGGAAAAAGCGTATTTGGCAAAACTTGAATGAAAAGATTTGCAAATACGCTTAATTTTTGAAATTATGCAGATTAGAATGTGCCAGGAAACAGCAGTTTTGATTCACAAGCTACAAAATCTGTGTTATACTGAAAAACAAGTTTTACATTTAAGTATGATATAAGCAAAGGGGTATCACAACATGAAACTGATTGTGGTAGAGGATGAAAAGGTTATCCGGAATGGCCTTTTAAGGCATGTTCCATGGCAGCGACTCGGCGTTTCGGAGGTTGAAGCAGCCGCAAACGGAGAGGAAGCACTGGTGAAAGCGGAAGCCTTCCGGCCGGATATTGTTCTCTCGGATATTCGTATGCCGGGCATGAGCGGTGTGGATTTGTGCCGGAAATTGAGGGAAAAATTCCCGGAGATTGAGATCATCTTTTCAACAGGCTATGCAGATAAGGAATATTTAAAAGCGGCAATCGATCTGCATGCGGTCGGATACGTGGAAAAACCGGTTAACGTGAAGCTGCTCTCGGAAAACGTCGAGGAAGCAGTGCAACGCGTGAAGGGGCGCAGAAAAAGTGAGAGCGCGAAACTTCGGAACTACCTTTTAGAGGTGGATACCGATGTTTCACTGGAGCAGGCGGAGGGATCCAGTTTCCGCATTGTCATGATCCATTTTGACAGTGAAGGCTGTGGAGCCGGATTTTTACCAAAATTTGAGAAAATGGCAAAAGAAGCACTGAAACCGTATCGGATTTCGATAACAATGACACTGCTTGACCCGTTCTATCTGATTCTGCTTCTTGGAAGTGAAAAAGAAAAGCGATGGAAAGAAATGGAACCGGTTTTGGTTGATGCATTGAAAAGCTGTACGCAGGATGGTTCGATTTCGGGATGCTTTTTATCCTATGGAAGAAGAGGCGGCTGCCAGAAAGACATTTTGTTGTCTTACCGTCAGGCAAAGGAAGCGGGAAAGGCTCTTTCCTGGCTTGGATGGGGGAAAAGCGTCTGCTACGACGATGTTCCGCCAGAGAAGCCGTGGATAGATGATGCCAAGAAACAGCGGGATAAATTTTATCAACTGATTATGGACAACGATGAAAAAGGTGCCTGCCTTTTTCAGAAAACGCTGTATGAAAAACTGGTCAGCCATCATCTGTGCATGAATTTTGATATACGTTACAATTATTGTGTAATGCGTGATATACTGGAAAAAGCAGCGGAATATCGATATCCCGGTACGATGGAAAAGCCTTGGAAGCAGGAGGAACCGATTTCTTTATGCAGGCAGAACGTTTGCGGAGATGAAAGAGGAAATGATACGCAGAATTGGGCAGCTCTTTGAAAAGCAGAATGGGAAAACGAATACGCATAAAACGGAGAACAGTTATCATGTGAGCCGTATCACAGAATATATCCAGGAACATTATGCAGATCAGGATCTTTCCATCGGAACACTCGCTGAGCTTGTTTATCTGACACCGACGTATCTTTCTACTGTATTTAAAAAACAAACGGGACTTACGATTGGACAGTATCTGCTGGAAGTGCGTGTAGAGAATGCGAAACAGAAAATGCGTGATCCGCAGCTAAAATTCTATCAGGTATCTGAAATGGTGGGTTATGAGGATGCCAATTATTTTGCGAAAATATTTAAAAAGAAAACGGGGGTTACCCCGACAGAGTATAAGGAGAGTCTGCAGATGCGATGAAACATCCATTACAGAAAATGTCAATGCATAAGAGAATGATGCTGTATTTTGCCGTTCCGCTGATTCTGATGCAGATTTTGCTCTGTTCTTTGTGCTATCCGCAGGTGGTGCGCCGTTATCGTGAAAAAACGGATTACTCGATGGAACAGTCGGTAAGCCAAGCGATTTCTTTTACGGAGAGTTATCTGCGGAATATGACGTATCTGGCGAATATGGTGGAGGACAATGGGGTAATTCAGAATACACTGTCAGCGGATGGCTTTGGAGAAGAAAGACCATACATGGAGCAGTGGCTGGAATACTATGAGCTGAATAAAGAATTTAATTCCTACGAGATTTCGAACTCGATCTATCGTTTCTGCCTGTACGTGCGGATGAGGTGATGTATGCGGGAAATCAATATTATTTCGATGGAGTATCAAGGCTTAAGGAACGCAGCGATTACGTTGATCTGCGGTATGCTCTGAACACGGGAGAAGATTACGTTGCAATCAGTCGTGAGAGAGACGGTGTGGATCAGCAGGATACCTCGCAGATGGTTACCCTGTATCACCGGATTGCATCCAAAAAAGAAAAAGAAGAGGAACTTGGTATCTGCAGCATCAGTGTTTCTGCGAAATATTTCCAGGATATTATGAAAAATGCCAATATCACATCAGAAGGTCTTGTTTATCTGATGAGTGAAAACGGCAGGATGATTACCAGCTCTAACAGCAGTATTCTTCAAAAAATGCAGAAAAAAGGAATACTTTTAAACTATGGCGCGGAGCTTTTATGGAAAAAAAGAAGGAGGGACAGAAGGAATATTACATTACCCGGCAAAATGTGGACGGTGCATCCTGGCAGATGATCTTGATAATTCCCGAAAGTGAATATGAGGATCAGTACAGGTTTTTGTGGCTCTCAGCGGCTCTGATGCTTGGAAGTATGATTGCCGTTATTGTATTGATGTCATATCTTCTTTCCGGTTACTACGTTGGAAGACTGAAAAAGCTGAATGCGGAAATGACGGGTCTGGAAAGCGGAAATCTGAACGCAAATCTGCCAATCACAACCGAGAAGATGAAATTGAGGAAATTTATCACAATTTTAACGGTATGGTGCAGGAAGTCCAGCGGCTGATGCAGGAGCATTATCAACTTGGTAAGGAAGTTAAAATGGCAGAGGTACGGGCACTGCAGGCGCAGATCAACCCACATTTTCTCTACAATACGCTGGATCTGATTAACTGGATTTCCATGGACTACGGTGCAGAGGAGATCGGAACGCTGACGTGGAATCTGGCCCGGTTCTATCGGTTGAGTCTGAATCATGGAAAGAGCCTGATTTCCATCGGGGAAGAAGTCGAGCATGTTGAGGTTTATGTCAATATCGAAAATTATCACTTTGATAACGCCATTTCTCTCGAGGTAGATGTGCCGGAAGAACTGAAGAGCTATGCATGTCTCAATATTATTCTTCAGCCATTTGTGGAAAATGCGATCGTCCATGGGATTGCGGAGAAACCGGATATTGAAAGTTGTGAAATCAGGATCCGTGCGAGAAGAGAGGAACAGGATATTATTTTTTCGGTTCAGGACGATGGTCCCGGAGTTGATGTGGAGCAGATGCAGAAAGAGACACAGCAGGACATCCGGACAGCACAGCATGGCTATGGTGTGCGGAACATCAACTTTCGCCTGAAGCTCTGCTTCGGTGAAAAGTATGGTGTTACGTATCTGGAAAGTGAAAAAGGAACGCATGTTGAGATCAAAATTCCGGTTATGACAATAGCAGAAGCGGAAGAGAAGATCTGAAAAGAAAGAGAGAGGAAAACCTCTCTTTCTTTTTGCATAAAAATTGTGAAAATGAGCAGAGAGATGTGGAAAGTACGCTGTGCAAATTGACAAGAAACGGGAAGAAAAACAAGATTTTTCCTGTGCGAGATCACAAAAAGCATAAGAAATTACTAGAAATCGAAGTTTGTTGGGTACAAAATAGATAAATTCTTCGGTATAATAGGGTCATCAGTTGAGAACAAGCCCAAGACAAAGCGATGCGTGGAGGGTCTTGGGAGCACTCTTGTACAGGCCGGCAGTTACATACAGTGCAGGAACGATGAAAAGAAAGGAAGTTAACAAATGGGAAAGCATGTGAAAAGTTTTGTAGCAGAAGTAAAGAAAAACAGAGCCCTTTTTGTTATGGCGATGCCTGCATTTTTGCTGGTATTGATTATGCAGTACCTTCCGATGTCCGGACTGGTGCTTGCATTTAAGAACTATCGATATGACCTTGGCGTATTCGGAAGTGAGTGGAATGGATTTGCAAACTTCGAATACCTGTTCTCATCCGGAACCGGATGGCTGATTACGAGAAACACAGTTGTGTACAACCTGTTAAACCTGGTTACTTCACAGCTTCTTGCGGTATTGATCGCAATTTTTATTTCTGAGATCAACAAAAAATCTTTAAAAAAGTGACACAGTCAATCATTTTCTTACCGTACTTCATCTCCTGGGTTATCGTTGGAGTTTTTGTTTACAATATCTTCAACTATGAAACCGGTATCCTGAACAGTATCGTAACCTTCTTTGGAGGGGAGAAGATCAATATGTACGATGCATCCAAAGCCGGTATATGGCCATGGATCATCTGTCTGTTCAATTCATGGAAATGGTGTGGATATAACTCCGTTATTTACATCGCAGCAATTACCGGTGTCGATGCTGAGATTCACGAAGCAGCTTCCATCGACGGTGCAAATATTTTTGAGAGAATCCGTTTCATCACTCTTCCGAGCATTCTTCCGACCATTATCACTATGCTTCTTCTGCAGGTTGGCCGAATCCTCCGTGGTGATTTCGAGATGTTCTATCAGATCGTTGGAAACAACGGACAGCTCTTCAACAAGACCGACGTTATTGATACCTATGTATTCCGTTCCCTGATTCAGAACTCCAACCTCGGTATGACAGCGGCAGCATCTTTCTATCAGTCCGTCATCTGCTTTGCGACTATTCTGATCGTAAACGCAATCGTAAAACATGTAGAAGAAGATCTTGCACTGTTCTAAGACAGAAAAAAGGAGGAATTAGTTATGCAAGCTGTTGCAAAATCACAGAAAATCAAGAAAAGTACTTCTACAAAAGTATTTTATGTCATCTGTTACACCTTTGTTGCGCTGATGGCTCTGGTATGTTTGCTGCCATTTATTATGGTGGTTTCCGGTTCGTTTTCATCTGAGCAGGCGATTCGGTTTCAGGGTTATGGAATTCTCCCAAGAGAATTTACCACAGCCGCTTACGCACTGATCTTCAAGAGCCCGATGACCGTTGTCCGTGCTTACGGGGTATCTATTTTTATCACCCTCGCCGGAACTGCAGTAGGACTTCTGCTTACTACAATGACCGCTTACGTGATCAGCCGTAAAGATTTCAAGTACAGAAATGCTCTGTCATTCTTCTTCTACTTTACGACCCTGTTTAACGGCGGTATGGTTTGCTCCTATATTTTCTACATCCAGTATCTGCACTTAAAAGACAGCTACCTTGCCCTGATCTTACCGGGTGTGTTCAATGTATTCTACCTGCTGATCATGAGAACCTTCGTATCCGCAATTCCGACCGCACTGATCGAATCTGCAAAGATTGACGGCGCAGGCGAGTTTAAAACATTTTTCAGCATCATCCTTCCACTTCTGAAATCCGGAATGGCAACCATCGGTCTGTTCCTTGCGCTTGGTTACTGGAATGACTGGTACAATGCAATGCTGTATATGAATACAGAAACAAAATATCCGCTGCAGTACATGCTGTATGCCCTGATGCAGAAAACGCAGGCAATGTCCCAGATGGCAAGCTCTGCAAACATTCCGCTGCAGGATATGCCATCCAACTCCCTGAAGCTGGCCATGGCAGTTGTGGCAACCGGCCCGATCATTCTGGTTTACCCGTTTATACAGAAATATTTTGTAAAAGGTGTTACAATCGGTTCCGTCAAAGGCTGATGGAACGATTAGATAAAGGCAACGAAAAAGGAGGAAAAAGAAATGCAAAACAAAAAATTAAGAAAAGCACTTGCTGTATCCATGGCAATCGCCATGACCGGAGGCTTGCTTGCAGGCTGCGGAAGCAACAATTCCAGCTCTTCCAATGGTGGAGCTGCAAAGAGCGGATCTACATCATCCGCAAGCGGTGAGCTTGACACATCCGAGTTTGTGGAGCTTTCCATGTATGTCATCAGTGACCGTCCGGCAGGACAGGATGCAATCGACGAGAATCTGAACAAACTCTTAAAAGAGAAACTGAACTGCTCTTTGAAAATCAACTGGATCGGCTGGGCGGAGTACGCAAACAAATATCCGCTGCTGTTCTCTTCGGGAGAAGAGTTTGATATGGCATACAGTGCATCCTGGCTGAACTTTGCATCTCTGGCGCAGAAGGGTGCCTTCAAGAGCCTTGATGAGCTCTGGCCAACCTACGCACCGAAGAACTTTGCAGCACAGTCTGAGGAAGCAAAACAGCAGGCAACAGTAAATGGAAGCTATTATTGTGTTCCTTCCCTGCTGTCTACTTACAATGCATATGGTCCTATCTATCGTGGTGACCTGGTAGAGGGAACCGAATGGGACGGAAAGATGGAGACCTTTGAAGATATTGAAGAGTACTGCGATATCATCAAAGAAACGCATCCGGAAATGGAGTGCATCGATCTATACTCTACAGCACCGGAAATCTTCTTCATGTATATGGAAAATCAGGGACTGGCAACCTTCAACGGAATCCGTTATCTGTGGTATGATCCAAATGCAGAAAATCCAACTGTTATGACTTCCTATGAGCTGGAGAAAACACCGGAATTCCTGGAAATGATGGCAAGATGGAATGAGAAAGGATTTTATTCAAAATCTGCTCTGTCAGACACGGACAGCACGAAATTTCAGAATGGTAAAGCAGCTCTGAAGATCCATAACATTGATTCCTATGTGGGACAGGCAATTCTTCATCCGGAATACGATATTCACTATTCTAACATGGTAAAAGATGTTGCACATCTTCCATATACGCAGGACTGTATGGTAATCTCCAATACTTCCAAGAATCCGGAGAGAGCAATGGCACTGTGGGATCTGATCACCAATGATCAGGAAGTATACGATGCGTTCTACTACGGTGTTGAAGGAACTTCTTATGAGCTGAACGATGAGGGACAGTTCAAGGTTCTGGATACGGACAACTATGGAACGAGCGCAATGTGGTCTGCAAGAAGTGATGCTCTGAACCGTCAGCAGATCGGTACTCCGGATGATTACAAGACCAACATTGATGAGTTTGAGTCCCGCATCGTTTCCGGACAGGGAAATGAGAAATTCACAGGATTTGTACTGGATACCTCTTCCTTCGAGACCCAGCTTGCTGCATGCAACAATGTACAGCAGCAGTACTGGTGGCCGCTTGAGCTCGGATACACAGATGCAGAATCTGGTCTGGCTGATTACCAGTCCAGATGGAAGCAGCAGGAATCGAGACCATGAAAGAGGCAGCTCAGAAACAGCTTGACGCTTACGTAGCAAGCCTGAAATAAAACGAATTTCCGAAAGGGAAACGCAAAGACTATATAACTTCTGCCGCAGGCAGAACAAACGGATAAAAAGCAGGTACTGGAGCAGAACATATCGTGGGGGTATGCGTGCGGTGCCTGCTTTTTCCGAAAACAGCCATCATGTATGGGAGGGAACAAAACTATGATAAAAGAACCAATGGTAATGGAAATTGCGAAAAACACCTACGCCATCAACGAATTCGGTCTGTCCGCGTGTTATTTTCTGGTCGGAGAGGAGCGTGCGCTTTTGATTGACACCGCATGCGGCCTTTCTGATCTGAAAGGCATCGCGGCAAGCTTGACGGACAAGCCGTACGACGTTGTCCTGACGCACGGCCATCTCGATCATGTCGGCGGAATCGGTGCGTTTACGGATGTCTATCTTGGCGAGGCAGATTTTGCTATGACACGGAACCTGAACGCAGAACAGCTGCGCGGCTTTGCTGATGAAATTGGAAGAAACGGCGGCTATCAGGCATATGAGTATGATCTCAACAAAATTCAGCCGTTCGAAATGCCGACATTCCATGCCCTGCACGAGGGCGATGTTTTCGAACTGGGAAACCGCCGCGTCGAGTGCATCGAGGTGGCCGGCCACACGCCGGGCGGCATCTGTTTTCTTGATGAAGCGACGAAAATCCTGTTCTCCGGCGATGCTGCAACCAGAATCTTCTTGTCCTCGGCTGCAGCGTGAGAAAAACGCTGGAAGGCTGTATCACCTGAAAACATACGAAACCCGCTATGAGAGATCCTACAGCGGCACATCGGTTTCGGCGGCATGCAGGGCTATTTCAGCCAGCCAGAGACGATTCTCGATGACTGCATCAAAACCGCCGAGCAGATTCTGTCCGGCGAAGCAGAAGGAAAAACCGCACCGCGGGAAGGCATGCTCTATGCCGAACACGGAACCGCAAGACTCAGTTATTACCCGGACTGCTTGGAAAAGGATCCAGAGCGATAAAATGATCTGCAAAAAGCAGAGAAAAGGAGAAGAAAACTTATGGCAAAAGTAACATTACACGCAACCATCTTTGGGGAAGACGGCATCAAAACAAGAGACTATGAAACTGCACTGATCCCGGACGCGAAAAATCAGGAAATGCAGGTCATCAACCTGTACCCGGACAAGACGTATCAGAAAATTGAGGGATTTGGCGCCGCACTCACCGAGTCCGCAGGCTATGCACTGTCCCGCATGAGTGAGGAAAACCGTAAGAAAGTAGTAGAAGCGTATTATGGAAAAGACGGCATTGGCTATACGATCGGCCGGATTCACATGGACAGCTGTGACTTCTCCATCGGCAATTACTGCGCAGTCGAAAACCCGGACGATCCGGAATTCAGGGATTTTAGCCTGGAAAGAGATGCAAAATACGTGCAGCCGCTCGTAAAAGCTGTTTCCAAAACACTTGGAAAACCAGTCTCCCTGCTGCTTTCCCCATGGTCCCCGCCAGCTTTCCTGAAAGAGACCGGCGTAAGAAACGGCGGTGGGCATCTGAAAAAAGAGAGCTATCCGGATTACGCAAATTATATTGCAAAATACATCACGGAGTACGAAAAACTCGGCCTGCCGATTTCCTGGATGACGGTACAGAATGAGCCGCTGGCTGTTCAGACCTGGGATTCCTGCGAATATACGGCAGAAGAGGAAAAAGAATTCCTGCGTGACTATCTGTACCCGACCTTAAAAGAAAAAGGCCTTGATCACGTAAAACTGTACATCTGGGACCACAACAAGGAGAGAACGTACGAGAGAACCCGCGACATTGTGGATGAGACAACAAAAGATATGATTGCCGGTGTCGCATACCACTGGTATTCAGGCGATCATTTTGAAACACTCTCAATGGTAAGAGAAGATTACCCGGATCTGATGCTGATGCACAGTGAGGGCTGCGTAGAGCTGGCACGGTACGGTGCGGCTGCCGGAAACTCTCTGCGCCATGCGAAACAGTATGCGCACGACATCATCGGCGATCTGAACCATGGCATGAATTACTGGATTGACTGGAACCTCGTGCTTGATGAGATCGGCGGCCCGAACCACGTGGACAACTTCTGCGGCGCACCGATCATTTGCGACGGAACGACCGACACAATCGAAGTAAAACCGATGTTCCACGCGATCGCCCACTTCTCAAAATATATCAAACCGGGCGCCGTCCGCATCGCGAGCTCCACGTATTCGCCGGAGCTTGAGGTTACAGCAGCGAAAAACCCGGATGGAACGATTGCACTCGTTGTATTAAATACGTCAGAAGAGACGAAAGTAGTCAATCTCCGCATGAACGGAACCACAACCCGCCTGACCTTCTGGGGCAATAGCATTGCAACGGTATTGATTTAACAACCTTATTATAACAAAAGAAAGAAACCTCTGCGCAGACCGGCAAAATCTGCGACAGAGGTTTCTTTCATATGTGTTTTTGTAACGAAGGAGAAAATTTAGCACTCCTCAGCAATATCGTAAATCAGTCGTTCGGTCTGATCCCAGCCAAGGCACGGTCGGTGATGGATTTACCATAGACGTGATTTCCACATCCGATCTTCTGGTTGCCAGGCTCCAGATAGCTCTCGATCATAACACCTTTTACGAGACTTTCGATATCCTTGTTGCATCGTCTTGTGTGCAGAACGTCTTTGACGATACGGATCTGCTGCTCGTATTTCTTTCCGGAGTTGGAATGGTTGGCATCGATGATGGTAGCCGGGTTTACGAGATGTGTTTCGTTGTATTTCTCCAGCAGAAGCTGAATGTCCTCGTAGTGATAGTTCGGCACGGAGTTGCCGTGCTTGTTGGTCGCACCGCGAGAATGGTGTGCGCCAGCGGATTTCCGCTTGTCTTTACCTCCCAGGTACGGTAAATAAAGGAGTGGGAGCCCTGTGCGGCAATGACGGAGTTGATCATAACAGAAAGATCACCGCTGGTCGGGTTTTTCATGCCGGCCGGAATGTCGATGCCGGAAACAGTCAGACGGTGCTCCTGGTTTTCTACGGAACGTGCGCCGACCGCAACATAGGAGAGAATATCGGACAGATAGCTCCAGTTGGACGGATACAGCATTTCGTCTGCAGAAGTCAGATCAGTCTCTTCTACTACACGCATATGCATTTTACGCATGGCGATCAGGCCGTGCAGCAGGTCCGGCTTTCCTTCCGGGTCCGGCTGATGAACGATACCTTTGTAGCCTTCACCTGTGGTACGCGGTTTGTTGGTATAGACACGCGATGATGATCAGTTTGTCGGATACTTTGTCGGCAACCTTTGCCAGACGGTGATTGTACTCCAGAACAGCGTCTTCGTTGTCTGCGGAGCAAGGTCCTACGATAACAAGAAATTTATCGGAATCCCCGGTAAAGACTTTTGCGATTTCAGCGTCACGCTGTTTTTGATTTCGGTTGCGCGGGCGCTTAAGGGATATTGTTCCCGGATCTCTGTTGGGGTGGGAAGTTTTCTTACAAATTCAAGGCTCATTTTCGTTCTCCTTTATCTTAGATGCACTTCTTTTCTAGCTGCGGACAGAGGAGCGTTCTTGTGTGCCCCGTCGCAAACTATCTATAAATTATAATACATAACGCGAAGATTGTCGATATTTTTTCGGCGAATTCTGTTTCTCTTAAAAAAGATAGAAAAAGGTATCAATGAACAGCAAATCCGTTTGCAGATTCCCGATGCAGGAACAAAAGTGCCATTGTCATAATGGTAAGTTCACTTGCAAGAATACCATAGAGATAGCCACGGATGCCGAAAACCGGGACGAGAAAAAGAATTGCAAGAATACGAATTACATCTCCGGCAAGGTTCTGGAAAAAACGAGAGAAGTTTTTCCAAGGCCGTTTAAAATGCTTCCAAGTGTCGTTTCCAGATAGAGAAAAGGACTTAAAAATGAAAGGATACGCAGAAAAACGCCGACTTCTTCGTTTTGAAAAAGGAAACGTCCAAGCCACGGACCGAAAAAGAAAAAGGCAAAAACAGCGGAAGTGCCAAGCAGCACACAGAAAGAAATTGTATAACGGATCGTGTCTGATATTTGCTCCGGCGTACCGTCGGCCTGCTGTTTTGCTACGCCGGGCAGAAGCATGACGGACACCGCGTGGGTGATGGCAGATGGAAAAAAGATCATAGGAAGTGCCATACCGGTGAGAATGCCATACTGCGAGAGCGCTGCTTTCCGGGAAAGACCGAAGGTGACCAGACAGCCGGGGAGCAGAGCACTTTCAATGCTGTGGAGGACATTCAGAAGAATACGGTTCAGCGTAAGCGGAAGATTCAAAACGGCAAGCTCTCGGAAGGTATCGTACCAGAGGGTCTTTTCTTTGAAAAAAACAGAAATCGGGCGGTGTTTCTGAGGGGACCTGCTGTGCGAGACGGACAGGCAGGCCATCAGAAAGAGACACGAAAAGAGTTCGCCGGCGGCAGTACCGAATGCAGCGACAGCGGCAGAGGGGAGGCTTGTGGAAAGACAGAAAAGCCAGGCAAGGTAGGAAGCGCCCATGCGCACGAACTGTTCCAAAAGCTGGCAAAAAGAAGGCAGTGCCGTCTGATTCTGGCCAAGATACCATGCCGAGAGACAGTTGTGGATCCCGGAGGGGAGAATGCCGAGTGATAAAATCCGGAGGAGCAGAATCGTCCGCGGCTCAAAAAGAAGCCGTGTTCCTATAAAATCCGCGCTGAAAAAGAGAAAGATGGAGGCGGAGAAGGAAAGTATCACTACAATGCCGCATCCGGCCGCAGACAGATCTTTGCCCGTCTGGAATCCTTTTTGGCAAGGTACGATGCGACAAAGCGCGAGAGCACCGTCTGCATGCCGCCTGCGCCAAGGGAGAGCATCAGTGCGTAGAGTGGTGTGGCGAGCTGGTAGATACCAAAGGCTTCCGCACCGATCCGGCGCGACAGGAATATTCTATAGAGAAATCCAAGAATTCTGCAGATGATCCCGGACGCGGTCAGGATCAGTGTGCCAAGAAGAAGCGTGTTCTTTCTTGTGATTTTCAGCATGGGATAGACTCCTTTCACGGCATTGCGCAGATAGTCTAAAATATGCGAAAAAACTCCTTGACAGAACCCCGTGATAGGTGCTATTCTGAGTGAGAAATAAATCCGATTAAAACTGTCGGAATTGGAAAACGACAGCACAGGAAAAAGGAGAACCAGGAATGAAATTATCGACCAAGGGAAGATATGGCCTGCGTGCCATGATCGATCTGGCGAGTCACGAAGAAGAGGGTGCAGTGTCCATTGCCAGCATTTCAGAACGCCAGAATATCTCAGAGAGCTATCTGGAGCAGCTGGTGCGTCCGCTTCGAAAAGCCGGATTCATTGAGAGTGTGCGGGGAGCAGGCGGTGGATATGTACTTGCAAAACCGGCAGATTCCATTTCGGTAGGAGATGTTCTCCGTGTGCTGGAGGGCGGACTCGAGGCAGTCACGTGCTCGGTCAATGAAGGCCTGGGCGGCTGCGATGCGGCCGATTTCTGCGTCACGCGTTTTGTGTGGCAGAGGATCAATGAGGGAATTACGAACGCTGTGGATTCCATCAGCTCGGAGAGCTGGTTCAGCAGAGCCGGCAATTAGAGAAAAACAGAAACAGCGATAGAAATGACAAGGAGTGAACAACAATGATTTATCTGGACAATGCGGCAACAACAAAAACAGCCCCGGAAGTTGTCGAGGCTATGCTTCCTTATTTCAGCGAATACTACGGAAATCCATCCAGTATTTATGCAATTGCAGGAAAAAGCAAAGAAGCCATCACCAAAGGAAGAGAGCAGATCGCAAACGTGCTCGGCGCAAAACCGGAGGAAATTTATTTCACAGCCGGCGGCAGCGAGTCCGATAACTGGGCGTTAAAAGCTACCTTTGAAGCATATAAAAATAAAGGAAACCACATCATCACCACAAAAATCGAGCATCATGCGATTCTTCATACCTGTGAGTATCTGGAAAAAGAGCGCGGTGCGAAAATCACCTATATCGGCGTCGATGAGAACGGCGTTGTCAATCTGGATGAACTCGAAGCAGCCATCACACCTGAGACCATTCTGATTTCCGTTATGGCGGCAAACAACGAAATCGGAACGATTCAGCCGATCAAGGAAATCGGAAGAATTGCAAAAGAACACAATATTTTATTCCACACAGATGCCGTACAGGCATTTGGCCAGATCCCGATCAATGTGGATGAGTGCAATATTGATATGCTCAGTTCCAGCGGTCATAAGATTAACGGACCGAAAGGAATCGGCTTCCTTTACATCCGAAAGGGTGTGAAAATCCGCTCCTTCGTACACGGCGGTGCGCAGGAAAGAAAACGCCGTGCCGGAACAGAAAATGTACCGGGCATCGTAGGATATGGAGTTGCGGCAGAGCGTGCGGCAAGAACTATGGCGGAGCGTACCGCAAAAGAAATCGAAGTACGTGATTATCTGATCAACCGTATTTTAACCGAGATTCCGAACTGCCGTCTGAACGGCGATCCGGTAAAACGTCTGCCGAACAACTGCAACATCAGCTTTGAATTCATCGAGGGAGAGTCCCTTCTGATCATGCTGGATATGAAAGGTATCTGCGCATCCAGCGGTTCTGCATGTACTTCCGGATCCCTGGATCCGTCCCATGTACTGCTGGCCATCGGACTGCCGCACGAGAAAGCACACGGTTCCTTACGTCTGACTTTAAGTGAGGAGATCACAAAAGAGGACGTTGATTTTGTTGTAGAGCAGATTAAAGCGATCGTAGACCGTCTGCGCAGCATGTCCCCGCTGTATGAGGATTACATCAAAAAACAGCAGGGTAAATAAGTTTAAAAAAATAAGACAGTCCATCCAGAAAGCCGGTACAGAAAAATTCAGGTAAAAGCTGTGCCGGAGGAGGACTGCTTTGAAATAGTTCAGGAGGAAGAATAACAATGTACAGTGAAAAAGTAATGGATCATTTCCAGCATCCGAGAAATGTAGGAGAAATTGAGAACGCAAGCGGTGTAGGTACCGTTGGAAATGCAAAATGCGGCGATATCATGAGAATGTATCTTGACATCGACGATAACGGCATCATTCAGGACTGCAAATTCAAAACCTTCGGCTGCGGCGCCGCAGTTGCAACCAGCAGTATGGCAACCGAGCTGGTAAAAGGAAAAACCATCCAGGAAGCTCTGGAAGTAACCAACAAAGCTGTTATGGAAGCACTCGACGGACTTCCGCCGGTCAAAGTTCACTGTTCTCTGCTTGCAGAAGAAGCAATTCACGCTGCACTCTGGGATTACGCAGAGAAACACCACATCAAGATCGAAGGTCTTGCAAAACCGAAGTCTGATATCAGCGAGGGCGAGGAAGAGGAAGAATACTAAGTATGGGAAAAAAGAAGGTAGTCGTTGGAATGTCCGGCGGCGTAGATTCCTCGGTGGCAGCGTATCTCCTGAAAAAAGCAGGATACGATGTCATCGGGGTGACCATGCAGATCTGGCAGGATGAGGCCGAGACAGTCCAGGAGGAAAACGGGGGCTGTTGCGGCCTCTCTGCTGTTGATGATGCAAGGCGCGTGGCACAGGTGCTGGACATTCCGTATTATGTCATGAACTTCAAAAAAGAGTTCCGTGAGAACGTCATGGACTATTTCACGAACGAATATCTCTGCGGCAGAACACCGAACCCGTGTATCGCCTGCAACCGCTATGTGAAATGGGAAGCGTTGCTTCAGCGCAGTCTTTCCATTGGAGCGGACTACATTGCGACCGGACATTATGCAAGAATCGAACAGCTTGCCAATGGACGGTATGCGATTGCAAATTCGGTAACAGCGGCAAAAGACCAGACGTATGCACTGTATAATCTGACCCAGGAGCAGCTTTCGCATACGCTGATGCCGGTCGGAGACTACACAAAAGATCAGATTCGTGAGATTGCAGCAAAAATCGGTCTTCCGGTAGCAAAAAAGAAGGATTCCCAGGAAATCTGCTTCGTGCCGGATCAGGATTACGCTTCCTTTATCCAGAACGAGACAGGAATCGTGGCACCGAAAGGCAATTTCGTGAATACAAAGGGTGAAATCCTCGGTACCCATGAGGGGATTACCCATTACACCGTAGGACAGCGCCGCGGACTCGGCCTTCCGATGGGACACCGCGTGTTCGTACTGGAAATCCGTCCGGAGACGAACGAGGTTGTGGTCGGCGAAAATGAAGAGGTTTTCGCAAAAGTAGTAAAAGCAAACAAAGTAAACTATATGGCAATTCCGCCGCTGGAACTTGGAGAAGAGCTCTCCTGCACCGCAAAAATCCGGTACGGGCACAAAGGCTCCCCGTGCGTGATCAAACGGACCGGGGAAGATGAGATTACCTGTACCTTCCCGGACGGCGTGCGTGCTCCGACACCGGGACAGGCTGTTGTCTTCTACGTGGACGGCTGTGTCGGCGGAGGCGGAACGATTACGGAGGCCGAAAGATGAAAATAGCGGACTGTCATATGCACAGTTTCTTTTCAAGTGACAGCGAAGCACCAACAGAAGAGATGGTAAAACGGGCAGTCGAGCTGGGACTTCCGGCAATCTGCCTGACGGATCACTACGATATGGATTACAGTACCGGCGAGTTCCAGCTCGATACACCGGCATATGCGGCAAAAATCCGGGAACTGCAGGAAAAATACCACGACAGAATCGATATCCGATTCGGCGTGGAACTGGGACTGCAGCTCCACTTAAAAGAACGGATGGAAGAGTATGTAAATGCGTGGCCGTTCGACTATGTGATCGGATCCATGCATGTCATTGACGGAAAAGACCCCTATTATGAGGATGCTTTCCCGGACTGGACGGCAGAAGAGCTGTACCGGCGTATTTTCGGGCTACAGCAGAAAATATCCGGTTCTTCCACAATTTCCAGACGCTTGGTCATCTGGATTATGTGGTACGCTACTGCAGAAGAAAAGGGAAAAGATTACAGCTACCGCGCATTTGCGGACGAGATCGATACCATTTTAAAAGAGCTGATTCAGTACGATATCGCGCTGGAAATCAACACCGGCGGCTACAAGGCAGGCCTTGGCGTGCCGAATCCGACGCCGGATGTCATCAGAAGATACCGGGAACTGGGCGGCGAAAAGATCACCTTCGGTGCCGATGCCCACAAACCGGAACATATAGCGTTTCATTTCGCGGACGCGGCAGCTATCGCGCAGGAAGCCGGATTCCGGTACTACGTGCGGTTTAAAGAGAAAAAGCCGGAATATCTGCCGATCCAATAGAAAACACGCAGGAAAAGCCGGAAAAAGCCCCAGAAAGGCTGGATTCCGGCTCTTTCTGCAATAGACGGATCTTTCGAAATTTTGCAGAAATACGGATTGGCATCCGGCTTCTTCACAAATTTTAGAAATAATTTCGTATTTTCTTGAAAATAGAACTTGAATTTTCCGACGAAATTAGGTATTATACAGATAAGGTTGATGTTTCTTTAACAAAGTACAGAGACTCAAAATTAAAATTCACTTTTTAGGAGGAATTGAAAATCATGGCAGTAAAAGTAGCAATCAATGGTTTTGGCCGTATCGGACGTCTTGCATTCAGACAGATGTTTGGAGCAGAAGGTTATGAAGTAGTAGCAATCAACGATTTAACATCCCCGAAGATGTTAGCTCATCTGTTAAAATATGACTCTTCTCAGGGAAAATATGCTCTGGCTGATACCGTAACATCCGATGAAGATTCCATCACAGTAGATGGCAAAAACATCAAAATCTATGCTTTCCCGGATGCTAACAACTGCCCATGGGGAGAGCTTGGCGTAGACGTAGTTCTGGAGTGCTCCGGATTCTACACCTCCAAAGCAAAAGCTCAGGCACACATCAATGCAGGTGCTCGTAAAGTAGTTATCTCCGCTCCGGCTGGTAACGACCTTCCGACCATCGTTTACAATGTAAACCATGAGACACTGACAGCAGACGATAACATCATCTCCGCTGCATCCTGCACCACAAACTGCCTTGCACCTATGGCAAAAGCTCTGAACGAACTGGCTCCGATCAAATCCGGTATCATGGTTACTATCCATGCTTACACTGGAGATCAGATGACTCTGGACGGACCGCAGAGAAAAGGCGATCTGAGAAGATCCCGTGCAGCTGCAGTTAACATCGTTCCAAACAGCACCGGTGCTGCAAAAGCAATCGGCCTTGTTATTCCGGAACTGAACGGCAAACTGATCGGTTCTGCACAGCGTGTTCCAACCCCAACCGGTTCTACCACAATCCTTACAGCAGTTGTAGAAGGAACTGTAACTGTTGACGAGATCAACGCAAAAATGAAAGCATCTGCAACCGAGTCCTTCGGATACAACACAGATGAAATCGTATCCAGCGACATCGTTGGTATGAGATATGGTTCTCTGTTCGATGCAACTCAGACCATGGTTCTTCCGCTGGACAACGGAACAACAGAGGTACAGGTTGTTTCTTGGTATGATAACGAGAACTCCTACACAAGCCAGATGGTTCGTACCATCAAATACTTCAGCGAGTTAGCATAATTTAACAAACTGAACGGCAAAATTTCAGAGCCCAAAGGTCCGGTCTGTTAAGGACCGGGCCCTTTTTGCGAATGCGGCGGAAAAATACGGCACAAAAACAGCCCTTTTCCGTGTGCAAAAATTATAAACTGCATTTTTAAATAAGGACCGCGATGCCGCAAAAACAAAGAAACGGCGCGGCAGATGCAGTTGGATATATGGAGGGAAACGCCCATGTTAAACAAAAAAACCGTAGATGATATCAACGTAAAAGGAAAAAGAGTCCTTGTAAGATGCGACTTCAACGTTCCGCTGATCGATGGAAAATCACAGATGAGAACCGTCTGGTAGCAGCTCTTCCAACCATCAAAAAACTGATGCTGACGGCGGAAAAGTAATTCTCTGCTCTCATCTTGGAAAACCGAAAGGAGAACCAAAACCAGAGCTTTCTCTTGCACCGGTTGCAGTTCGCCTTTCCGAGCTTCTCGGACAGGAAGTTAAATTTGCAGCAGATCCTGAGGTTGTAGGACCGAACGCAAAAGCAGCTGTTGAGGCTATGAAAGACGGAGATGTAATCCTTCTGGAGAACACCCGTTACCGTGCAGAAGAGACCAAAAACGGTGAGGAGTTCAGCAAAGAACTGGCTTCCCTGTGTGACGTATTCGTAAACGATGCATTCGGAACCGCACACCGTGCTCATTGCTCCAATGTTGGTGTTACCAAATATGTTGACACTGCTGTTGTTGGTTACCTGATGGAGAAAGAGATCGCATTTCTTGGAAATGCTGTCAACAATCCGGAGCGTCCGTTTGTTGCCATCCTTGGCGGATCCAAAGTATCCAGCAAGATTTCTGTTATCGACAACCTGATCGATAAAGTTGATGTCCTGATCATCGGCGGTGGTATGGCTTATACCTTCGCAAAAGCAGCAGGCGGCACCGTTGGTGATTCTCTGCTTGAGATGGATTATCTGGATTATGCAAACAAAATGAAAGAAAAAGCAGCAGCAAAAGGCGTGAAACTGCTTCTTCCGGTAGACAACGTTGTTGCAGATGCATTCTCAAACGACGCAAATACACAGGTTGTTCCGGCCGGACAGATTCCGGATGGCTGGGAAGGTCTGGATATCGGACCGGAAACTGCAAAACTGTTCGCTGATGCTGTTAAAACTGCTAAAACCGTTGTATGGAACGGACCGATGGGATGCTTCGAGATGCCGAAATTCGCGGCAGGAACCAAAGCAGTTGCAGCAGCACTGGCTGAAACAGATGCAGTTACGATCATCGGCGGCGGAGATTCCGCAGCAGCTGTAAACCAGCTTGGATATGGCGATAAGATGACTCATATTTCCACTGGCGGCGGCGCTTCCCTGGAGTTCCTGGAAGGAAAAGAACTGCCGGGCGTGCAGCAGCAAACGACAAATAAAGATAAGTAAAACTAAGGAGATCAAACGATCATGGCAAGAAAGAAAATTATCGCCGGAAACTGGAAAATGAACATGACTCCGAGCGAGGCAGTAGAGTTAGTTAATACATTAAAACCACTGGTGGCAAATGACGACGTTGACGTTGTTTTCTGCGTACCGGCCATCGATATCATCCCGGTTGTAGAGGCTGCAAAAGGCTCCAACATCCAGATTGGTGCTGAAAATATGTATTTTGAGGAGAAAGGTGCTTTCACAGGCGAAATCTCCCCGGCTATGCTGACAGACGCTGGCGTGAAATACGTTGTACTTGGCCACTCTGAGAGAAGAGAATACTTCGCAGAGACAAGCGAGACCGTAAACAAAAAAATGCTGAAAGCTTTCGAGCACGGCATCACCCCGATCATGTGCTGCGGAGAAACTCTGGAGCAGAGAGAGCAGGGTGTAACGATGACTTCATTCGTCAGCAGGTAAAGGTTGGATTCCTGAATGTAACAGCAGATCAGCCAAAACAGCCGTTATCGCTTACGAGCCAATCTGGCAATCGGAACCGGCAAAACTGCTACAACAGAGCAGGCTGAGGAAGTTTGCAAAGGCATCCGCGAGTGCATCGCTGAAATCTATGATGATGCAACAGCAGCAGCTATCCGTATCCAGTATGGCGGCTCTGTAAACGCAAAAACCGCACCGGAACTGTTCGCACAGGAGAACATCGACGGCGGTCTGGTAGGCGGAGCATCCCTGAAACCAGATTTCGGAGCTATCGTAAACTACAATAAATAATTGATTTTGTACGAAATCAATCAATAAAACGGGCTAAAACGTCACCAAACACGGTGAATTCGGCAGAAATGCTGAAGGTGAGGTGTTTGGTGGCGTTTTGCTGTTTTTTATGCAACATATAACCCTTGATTTAGCTATAGAGAGTGCCAGTTTGTGCAAAAAGAAATCACTTCGTTTCTGTGTTTTGAAGCGGAGTGATTTTTTGCGCGGATTGAAAAATTCACGTTTTCGTGATATGCTTGTTTTATATCTGTCGACCAGCCGTCCAGAGAGTTTCTGGAAGAAGTAATCAAGGATTATAACAAAATGTTCCATACGAACTACGATACCTCAAGTGATAAATTCCAGAATTATTATAAAGATGTGTCGCTTCGCATGAAGAATAAGGAATTGGACATTCTGATCGTAGTCAATATGTTTCTTACCGGTTTTGATGCGACGACTATGAATACGCTGTGGGTAGATAAAAATCTGAAAATGCACGGACTGATACAGGCGTTTTTTCCGTACAAACCGTATTCTGAATTCTATCAAGACCTTTGGAAATATTGTATGTTTCAGAAATCTGCAGAAGCGAGTAGATAGTGCCATTTCCTTGTTTGGGGATAAGAATGCCGGGGGCATTGTTTTGCTGCAGAGCTTTAAGGATTACTATTACGGATATGAATCCGTAGATGGTAAGCCAATGCCAGGGTATGTGGATCTGATGGAGGAATTGAATCATAAGTTTCCGCTGTCAGAACCGCAGATTGTCGGAGAGCAGAACCAGAAGGATTTTATTGCTTTGTTTGGTGCTATTCTTCGTATGAGAAACCTTCTGCTTTCCTTTGACGAATTTAAGGGGAATGAGCTGATTTCTGAGCGCAATTTGCAAGACTACCTTGGACGTTATCAGGATTTGCGTGACGAGTGGAAACGGAAACGCCGGGAAAGTACGGATATTACAGATGATGTGGTGTTTGAAATTGAATTGATCCGGCAGGTAGAAATCAACATTGATTATATTCTGATGCTTGTAAAGAAGTATCATGATACCCGCTGTGAAGATAAGGAAGTGCTGATAACCATCAATAAAGCGATTGATGCCAGCCCGGAGCTGCGCAGCAAGAAACAGCTTATTGAAACCTTTATTGCAGGAATCAATGATGTGGACGATGTTATGGATGAGTGGCATGAATTTGTTGTGGAACAGCGCGATTATGATCTTAATGTAATTATTACGGAAGAAAAATTGAAGCCGAAAGACACACGAAGTTCATAGAGAATGCGTTTCGGGACGGAGAGATCAAAACAGCGGGAACGGATATAGATAAAATCATGCCGCCAATTTCTCATTTTGGTGGTGGCGGAAGAGCCAAGAAAAAACAGAGAGTCATTGAAAAACTGAAAACGTTTTTTGAAAAATATTTCGGTATCGGTGGTTCGTCTTCCTTTAATGAGCCAGAGCATAAAGCCGTGACATACGATCTGAGCGATTAGGAAACAGTGTTGATGGCGGCAGAATCTGAAGCACCATACGGAAAATAGTCATAAATGAATGGAACCACATTGGAAGCAAAAAGCAAAATAATAGAGTCATCATGGACAAAACTTAATCATGGAGGTGATCGGATGACAATAGAAGAAATCCTTGCTGGAGAATCCAAGAACGTTGAATTCAAAGTACAACGTCCAGACAAGAGCATGAAATATATGAAAACGGTTGTTGCTTTCGCTAACGGAAAAGGTGGGAGGATTATATTTGGTATTGACGATAAAACAAGAGAAGTTGTTGGCATTCCGGATGATAAAGTTTTTCGGGAGATTGATGCGATTACGAATGCTATTTCTGACAGTTGTGAACCTACAATTATCCCGGATGTTTATTTGCAAAATATAAATGATAAACCTGTAATTGTTGCAGAAATCAGGACGGGACGTCGGAAACCATATTATATTAAGGCAGAGGGCTGGAGAATGGCGTATATATTCGAGTTTCTGGAACAACACGCCCTGCTGACCGTGATATGTCAAGAGAATTATATTATGAATGCGATGCCCGCTCTTTTGATTCAATAATCCGCAGAGATATAGAAGTGACCGATGAAGATATTAAAAGTCTCTGTGAACAAATGAAGGAAGTTGCTATTGCCAACTGCAAATCCAATCTTCAGCGATCAGCAGTTAAAGATGTAACGAAAAATGTTTTGCTCAGTTGGGGAATTTTGAAAAAAGATGAGAATGAAAAAATCTATCCGACAAATGCGTATATTTATTTAACGGGACAAGGTGGACTCCGTTCCATGATACAGTGCGCTGTGTTTAAGGGAACGACGCGAGCTGTCTTTTTGGATCGACGTAATTATGAAGGACCGCTTTGGAAGCAAGTAGAGGAAGCGGTGCAGTTTGTCCTTAGAAATATTCGTATGGGATGTCGGCTGGAAGGAGTATATCGACAGGATATTTATGAACTGCCGCCGGATAGTATCCGTGAGTTGATCGTTAATGCAGTTATGAATTGCAGTTACATTCAGAATTCTAATATTCAGGTGGCAATTTATGATGATCGCTTGGAGATCACATCTCCTGGTGGACTGCTTCCTGGCGTAACGATTGAGTTGATGAAGGAAGATTTTCAAAAATCCGAAATCGTTCGCTTGCCAATGCTTTTGCCTATATGAACCTTGTGGAAGCATGGGGAAGTGGTATTCCGAAACTTATGCAGGCTATGCAGGAATACGGATTGCGTGAACCGGAATTTATTGATATGGAAGTAGCTTTCCGCATCAATCTTTATCGCGGCCAGAATGAGGTCATTGAGGTCAAAAATCGAGATCATGACCTCAATCATGGGTCAAATGATCTCAATCGTGAGCCCGATAATCTCAATCATGAGCCTGTTGACCTCGATCGAGATCCCAATGACCCCAATCATGATCCCAAAGATGACCTTGAAATTCAATTGTCAGAAATGATTTATAAAAATCCGAAACTGACTCAGAAAGAATTAGCAAAAGCGCTTGCAGTTTCTACGGCAACGATTAAGCGTATGCTTACAAAAATGCAGCATGAAGGTAAAGTTATCCGTGAGGGGTCTAATCGAAAAGGAAAATGGATATTGACGGATAAAATGAAATAGGATTGATGATTTGATTGGAAAAGGCAAATGAATTTACCGGCTTTTTTAAGAAAATCAGACGAACTTACAGAACAGTTATCAAAGAAACAAGTGATTGCTGTTATGTCGACATATCACAAAAGATATCCTAGACGGAGTGCGTTCATACATGAATTAATAGAATTTGGATATGTGAAATGAACGATTCTGAACTTTTCTTGTGTCCGGGAGCGGCTTTTTCGCACTTGCGGACATCTCCCACATGTGATATGATGGGAACGACAAAAGTGTCGGAAAAACCGCATGATAGAGGGAAAAAACGCGGCAAATCAGACGACGCGAAAGAAAGCATAAAGGAGAATATGATTATGGCAAGAGAAATCATTAATACAGAAAAAGCACCGGCAGCAATCGGACCTTATGTACAGGCAGTCGCAGACAACGGCCTTTTATTTATTTCCGGACAGCTTGGCTTTGATGTAGAGCATGGCAGCGTGATCCCGGAAACCGTAGAAGAGCAGGCAACCCTCTCTTTAAAGAATCTGGACGCAATCATGACAGCAGCAGGAACTGACCGCACGAAAGTGATGAAAACAACCATTTTCCTGACCGATATGAACGATTTTGCCAAGGTAAATGAAGTATACGGTGCTTTCTTTGGTGAGTCCAAACCGGCTCGTTCCTGTGTAGCAGTTGCCGCTCTTCCGAAAGCAGCAAAAGTGGAAATTGAATGCATCGTATCCCTGAAATAAGAGAGAGAGATGAGTATGGCAGAGGAAAGAGTAATTAAAATCGGAATGCTGGGTCTTGGTACTGTCGGTACCGGTGTGTATAAAGTGCTGAAAAGCCAGCAGGAGGAAATGCTTCCGAAGCTGGGAGCACGTGTAGAGCTGAAAAAAATTCTTGTGCGCAATGTGGAAAAAGCAGCTGCAAAGGTTGACGATCCCTCCATCATTACCACCAGCTTCGAGGAGATTGCCAATGACCCGGAAATCGAGATTGTTGTTGAGGTTATGGGTGGAAAACAGCCGGCCATGAATTACATTCTTGCCTGCCTGGATGCTGGAAAGAATGTTGTAACGGCAAATAAAGATCTGGTGGCATCCGAGGGCAAAAAAATCCTTGCAACAGCAAAGAGAAACGGAAAAGATTTTCTCTATGAGGCATCCGTGGCGGGAGGAATTCCGATCATCCGTCCGGTGAAACAGTGCCTTGCCGCCAATCATATCACAGAGCTGATGGGTATTTTCAACGGTACCACAAATTTCATTCTCACAAAAATGTCGCAGGAAGGCATGGAGTTTGGTGATGCGCTCCGTCTGGCGCAGGACATGGGCTATGCAGAAGCAGACCCGACCGCAGATGTGGAAGGTCTTGATGCCGGCCGCAAGGTAGCAATCCTGGCTTCGGCAGCGTTCAACTCCAGAGTGACATTTGAAGATGTTTACACCGAAGGCATTACCAAAATCACGGCGACCGATATCGAGTACGCAAAAGAGATGGGATGCACGATCAAGCTGCTCGGCGTGGCAAAAGATACCCCGGAAGGAATCGAAGCCCGCGTTCATCCGATGCTGATCGACAGCAATCATCCGCTTGCGACTGTCAATGATTCCTACAATGCCGTATTCCTGACAGGCGATGCCGTACAGGATACGATGTTTTACGGACGAGGTGCCGGAGAGCTTCCGACTGCGAGTGCCGTTGTGGGCGATATTTTCGATGTTGTGCGCAATATTTTATGGAACTGCTGCGGCAGAATCGGCTGCACATGCTACCGGGAATGCCCGATCAAGCGTGTCGGCGAAATTAAGTCGAAATATTTTGTACGCATGCAGATTGAAAATCGGTATGGAACGCTGGCATCGGTAGCTTCTGTCTTTGGAAACAACAAGGTTTCGATTGCACAGATGCTTCAGAAACGTGTCAATGGAAAATACGCCGAGATCGTCGTTATTACGGACGAGGTCAAAGAGCGCCATTTTGAGGATGCCATGCAGATTTTAGGCGGAATGTCGATGATCCAGGAGATTTCTTCGACAATCCGGGTATACTAACAAAATGTAACAATTCAGAGCCATGCGAAATGGAAGAAAAATCGCGAATCATGCTTGCATGAAGGAGCGCTTTTTCTGGAGTTTCATATGGCGAAAAGCAACATCGAGATGCAGCGTAAGCGGAATCGAGACGGGGCTCTGTATTGTTACCCAAAATTTAAGTAAAGAAGGGAATTCACAATGAGTAAAAAACCAACCGTATTAATGATTCTTGACGGATATGGACTGAATGACAAATGCGAGCATAACGCTGTCTGCGAAGCGAAAACTCCGATTATGGACCAGCTGATGAGCCAGTGCCCGTACGTAAAAGGACAGGCCAGCGGACTTGCTGTAGGTCTTCCGGACGGACAGATGGGTAACTCTGAGGTAGGCCATCTGAACATGGGCGCAGGCCGCGTTGTATATCAGGAGCTGACCAGAATCACGAAAGCAATCCAGGACGGCGATTTCTTCGAGAATGAAGAGCTGGTAAAGGCTGTTGAAAATGCAAAAGCAAATAATTCCGCACTGCACCTGTTCGGACTTCTTTCTGACGGCGGTGTTCACAGCCACATCACCCACGTATTCGGACTTCTGGAGCTGGCAAAACGTAAGGTCTCGAGAAGTTTATGTACACTGCTTCCTGGATGGCCGTGACACTCCTCCGGCATCCGGAAAATCCTATGTTGAGCAGCTGCAGGCAAAAATGGATGAGATCGGTGTCGGCGAAATCGGCGTGATCTCCGGCCGTTACTATGCAATGGACCGTGATAACCGCTGGGATCGTGTCGAGCTGGCTTACAAAGCTCTGACAAAAGGGGAAGGCGTAGAAGGAACCGATGCAGCAGAGGCTGTTCAGGCTTCCTATGATGCTGAAAAAACCGATGAGTTCGTTCTGCCGACCGTTCTGAAAAAAGACGGAAAACCGGTTGCAACGATTCAGGATAAAGATTCTGTAATTTTCTTCAACTTCCGCCCGGACCGTGCAAGAGAGCTGACAAGAGCATTCTGTGCAGATGAGTTCACCGGATTCGAGAGAGAAAAACGTCTGGATCTGACCTACGTATGCTTCACGGAATACGATGAGACTATCCCGAACAAATCCGTTGCATTCAAAAAAGAAGAGATCACCAACACCTTCGGTGAGTATCTGGCAGCACATAACATGACTCAGGCACGTATTGCTGAGACCGAGAAATATGCACATGTAACCTTCTTCTTCAATGGCGGCGTTGAGGAGCCAAATAAAGGTGAGGATAGAATCCTTGTAAAATCCCCGAAGGTTGCTACTTATGACCTGAAGCCGGAGATGAGTGCTTACGAAGTATGCGACAAGCTGACGGATGCTATTCGTTCCCAGAAATATGATGTTATCATCATCAACTTTGCAAATCCGGATATGGTTGGCCATACCGGTGTTGAGAGCGCAGCAATCCAGGCAGTTGAGGCTGTTGATGAGTGCGTAGGCAAAGCAGTGGAGGCATTAAAAGAGGTTGACGGCCAGATGTTCATCTGTGCGGACCACGGAAATGCAGAGCAGCTTGTAGACTATGAGACCGGCGAGCCATACACCGCTCATACCACCAATCCGGTTCCGTTCATTCTGGTTAATGCAGATCCATCCTACACGTTAAGAGAGGGCGGCTGCCTGGCAGACATCGCACCGACTCTGATCGAGCTGATGGGCATGGAGCAGCCAAAAGAAATGACAGGAAAATCCCTGCTGATTAAGAAATAAAGAGAAATCGTGAAAATGTCCCTGCCGGATTCGTTTTGAAACGGGTGCGGCAGGGATATTTTATTATAATAATCTGAAAATAAAAATAATTACGCAATAAGAGACAGAATAAAAATGGAAAACAGATAAAAAATCAAAATAAAGTGTTGACAAACGGTGAGAAAACTGATATAGTAAAGTCAACAAAAGAAAACGGAAGAAAAAAAACAGAAAGAGAGGACGGACCACCGAGAACATAACGAATTACCCCATAAACTAAGAAAGCGAAGGTATGGACCCAAGAAAACGTAACGAAGTACCCCAAAGTGAAACAAAAGAACAAAAGAACAAAAAAGAAAGGATTCAGTCCAATGCACAGTTCTAACTTATGAAAGCCATCCGAAAATGGAAAAATCGGATGCTTTCATATTGCGTTTTTTATGTTTGAAAAGAATAAGGACTGGAAAAAAGAGGTTTCGACAGAGAGAGCAACATATTTTCCCATAGCACGGTCATACTGTGAACGCAGAGAAGAAACTTGGTTACTGTTCACTTTGCAGCAAAACAGGAGGGAAAACTATGTTTCGATATTTACCAATTCGAAGCGTGACAGGAAGAGAAATTCTGGATTCGCGCGGAAATCCGACCGTAGAGGTGGAAGTGGCCGTCGGGGAGGGGATTCTCGGACTGGAAGGCCATATGGGGCGTGCCCAGGTGCCGTCCGGGGCATCGACAGGAAAATTTGAGGCACTGGAAAAAAGAGATCAGGAAGTGCGCTATCTGGGGCAGGGCGTGAGAAAGGCTGTAGAAGCGGTCAATACCGTGCTGGCCGATGCCGTTGTCGGCGAGAATGCGCTCGAGCAGGAGCGGATCGACATATCCTGTGCCAGGCAGACGGAACCGAAACGAAAGAAAACCTCGGGGCAAACGCCATTCTCGGTGTCTCACTTGCTGTGGCGCGCGCGGCGGCAAATGCGATTCATCTGCCGCTGTACCAGTACCTGGGCGGCTGCCACACAAGCCGTATGCCCGTGCCGATGATGAATATTTTAAACGGCGGCCGTCATGCCGACAACACCGTCGATCTGCAGGAATTTATGATTATGCCGTGCGGCGCTCCCTCATTCCGGGAGGGTCTTTCCATGTGCGCGGAGATTTACCATACGCTGAAGCAGCTCCTGAAGGAGAAGGGATACTCGACTTCTGTCGGCGATGAGGGCGGCTTTGCGCCGGATTTAAAGGATTCCGATGAAGCACTGCAGCTCATTGTCAATGCGATCCAGAAAGCCGGCTATGCGCCCGGAAACGAGTGATGATCGCGATCGATGCGGCGGCAAGCGAGCTCTACGAGGAGAGCAGGAACGTCTACTACTTTCCCGGGGAATCCCGTCAGTGCGGAAAGACAGTATTTCGGGATACCGCAGAAATGGTTGCCTACTATGAGGAACTGATCGAAAAATACCCGATCGTATCCATCGAAGACGGGCTGTGCGAGGACGATTTCGAAGGCTGGAAACAGATGACGGAAGCGCTCGGGAACAGAGTACAGCTGGTCGGGGATGATCTGTTTGTGACGAATGTAAGAAGGCTTTCCTGCGGCATTGCACTTGGCACGGCAAATGCGGTTCTGATCAAGGTAAACCAGATCGGAACGCTCTCTGAGGCGCTGGATGCGGTGGAGATGGCGCAGAGAGCAGGGTACCGCGCCGTCATTTCCCACCGGTCCGGAGAGACAGAGGATGATTTTCTGGCAGACCTTGCCGTCGCGACAGGCGCCGGCCAGATCAAAACCGGAGCACCGTGCCGGTCGGAGCGGAATGCGAAATACAATGAGCTTCTCCGCATCGAGGAACGCCTCGGTGAGGAAGCGAAATACCGGAATCCGTTCCCGCAAAAGGGAACCGGCGTAAGAGAGTGGTGAAAAACGGCTAAAATAGGCAAATAACAGTTGAAATCGTTCTTCCGCTATGGTAAAATAATATAAGTTGGCCGTAGGAGGTGTAATTGTGGAAATTTTAAGAACGATTTTGACAGTCATTTATGTCATTGATTGTATTGCTTTAACCGTTGTTGTATTGATGCAGGAAGGAAAACAGCAGGGTCTCGGTGCTATCGCAGGTATCTCAGACACTTACTGGGGAAGAAACAAAAGCCGTTCTGCAGAAGGAACTCTGATCCGTGCAACAAAAATCATGGCAGTTCTGTTTATTGTACTGTCGGTTGTATTAAACATGAATTTTTAGCAAAGTAAAGACATCCTTATTCCCACGAGAAGGCGTAAGGGTGTCTTTTTCTACAAAGAGGAGATAATAGATGAAAGATAATAAGAAGAAAAAAGATCGGAGGAAATATCCGCAGGGCAGCGCGGCGTCCCATGCAGGACAGAACAGCGGGAACCATGGCGGTCATGCGGGCCATCCGCGTTCCAGAAGTTCGAAACTGCTGAAAAACCGCAAGACGCTGCTCATGGATCTCGTAAGCTCGAAAAACTATGAGCCGATGCGTCTGAAAGACATTGCCATGCTGCTGCAGGTGCCGAAAGCAAAACGGTCGGAGCTTGCGGAGGTTATGGAAATCCTGGTAAAAGAAGGAAAAATCGATGTGATCTCCGACGGCCGTTACCAGAAGAGCCGCGGTGCATCCACAACGACGGAAAAACGGGAAAAAGAGACCGCCGCGCCGGAGAGCAGGGCAGAAGAGGACGCGATGACCGATTCCGCAGAAAGAATGGAAAGGACGGCGACACAGAGAAGAAGCCGCGTATCCAGACTGTCGATATCCAGGCAGTCGTGGACGCTTACCAGATCCCGGAGGAGTTCCCGGCACGCGTGATCACACAGGCAGAAAAATGCCCGGAGGAAGTAATTCCAAACGATTACAACGGCCGCCTCGATCTAAAAAGCTGGCAGATGGTGACAATCGACGGCGAGGATGCCAAAGACCTCGATGACGCCGTATCCGTCACAAAAGCGGGCGATACGTGGACGCTTGGCGTTCATATCGCTGATGTGAGCAACTATGTGCAGGAAAATTCCGCCCTCGACCGTGAGGCGTTAAAGCGCGGCACCAGTGTCTATCTGCCGGACCGCGTTATTCCGATGCTGCCGAAGCGTCTGTCAAACGGCATCTGTTCCCTGAATGAAGGACAGGAGCGCCTGGCACTCTCCTGTATTATGACGATCAACGAGAAAGGCCGTGTGATCGGCCATCAGATCGCTGAGACGGTGATCCGCGTGGACCGCCGCATGACCTACACCGCCGTCAATGCAATCCTGACCGAGCCGGAAGCACATCCGGAGCTGCTGGAGGAATATCATGAGCTGGTTCCGATGTTCCGCCAGATGCAGGAACTGTCTGCACTGATCCGGAGCTGTCGGAAAGAACGCGGAGCAATTGATTTTGAATTCCCGGAGAGCAAAGTAATTCTTGATGCAGAAGGGACGCCGGTGGAGATCCGCCCGTATCCGTCGAACGTGGCAACACGGATGATCGAGACTTCATGCTGATGGCGAACGAGACCGTGGCAGAGGAATACTGCACACGCGAAATCCCGTTCTTATACCGGACGCATGACAAGCCGGACGGAGACCGCATGGAGCAACGCTGACGCTGATCCGTGAACAGGGCATCAAAGTCGAAAAGCGTTCCCATGAGATTACGCCGGGTGAGGTGCAGAAGATTCTCACCAGCATCGAGGGAACCCCGGAAGAGCCGCTGATCAGCCGCCTGCTGCTCCGGTCGATGGCAAGAGCCATTTATACCCCGGAATGCAGCGGCCACTTCGGACTGGCAGCGTCATATTACTGCCATTTTACCTCACCAATCCGCCGTTACCCGGATCTGCAGATCCACCGCATTATCAAGGATGATCTGCGGGGACGTCTCGACAAGGGCGGCAGAATCGGCAAATATTCGTCCATTTTGCAGCATGTGGCGGAGCAGTCGAGTGCGATGGAGCAGCGTGCTGCAGAGGCAGAAAGAGAGGCTGTGAAACTGAAGAAAGCCGAATATATGCTGGAGCATGTCGGCGAAGAGTACGACGGCGTCATTTCCGGCGTGACCGGCTGGGGCTTCTATGTAGAGCTGCCAAATACCGTCGAGGGACTCGTTCACATTATGACACTCAAAGACGATTATTACAATTTCGATGAAGAAAATTACCGTCTGGTCGGAGAGCAGCACGGAAGAGTATTCCGCCTTGGTGAGCCGGTGCGTGTCCGTGTCCGAAACGCCGAGCCTGCCAACCGGACAATCGATTTTACGTATGTAGAAAAAGAAACCGAGACAGAATAAATCCTTGGAGGAAAAAGTTATGGCAAAACAAAAAGGAAATCGAATGATTGCCAACAATAAAAAGGCATATCATGACTATTTTATCGAGGATAAATACGAGGCCGGCATCTCCCTTGCCGGTACCGAGGTAAAATCCCTCCGCATGGGAAAATGCAGCATCAAGGAGTCCTTCATCCGCATTGAGCGTGATGAGGTATTCATCTACGGCATGCACATCAGTCCGTACGAGAAGGGCAACATATTCAATAAAGACCCGCTGCGCATCCGGAAACTGCTGCTGCACGACTATGAGATCCGCAAACTTGAGGCGCAGATCAAGGAAAAAGGCTACACGCTCGTTCCGCTGCAGGTGTATTTTAAAGGCAGCCTCGTAAAAGTCGAGATCGGTCTGGCACGCGGTAAAAAACTGTATGATAAACGGCAGGATATCGCAAAGAAGGATCAGAGACGTGAGGCGGAGAGAGATTTCAAAGTTAAAAATCTGTATTAAAAATCCTTGACAAAAAGTATGGGGAAAGACTATAATACAATATACGGCAGTTGAAAGAGAGTTTTCACTGCACCGGGACGATCTGTTTGCGTCCCCGTATCAAAGAAAAGCGTCTGTAGAGCCAGCACGGGCTTGTACTGGTTTCGACGGGGGTTTTGAAGTTTGGGAAGCCATTCGTGGACTCCGGGACCGCGTCATCAACCTGGAACCTAAATTTAAACGCAGACGATAATTACGTAGCGTACGCTGCCTAAGTGCGGCGTTGTCAGCTGAATAGTTTTCCGCGGCTATTCTCCTGGCATCAAACAGATGCGGAGCACTTCGTTTCCAAAGCTTTGCGGAGATGGAAGATTTTATGAAGCTACCGAAGCGGCAAGCCTGTCATCCGGCGTGCCGATGGGGGAACCTTTAATAGAATGACTGTAATGGGAGATGCCTGAATGAATAGGCTTTCGGACAGGGGTTCGATTCCCCTCAGGTCCATACCTGAAAAACCGCTAAAATCCAGTGTTTTAGCGGTTTTTTTGTACATTTTTGATGGAAAAACAGGGCAAAAATGCCGCTTTAGACCGTTTCAGACCGTTTAAAACCGCATGAATTTTGGTCAAAAAAGAAAGGAAAAATTCGAAATTTTGTCAAACTTTATCTTTATTCGCATTGTTAAGAACGTAAAAGAGACCGTTTCAAAGTGCTGCAGGCACATGAAGTAGAGATACTTGATGTGCCTGCTTTTTTGTACAATAGGAAAGTTCGACTTCCGTCGAACTCTTGATAAAAAGAGCCCGCACAAAGGCGGGCATGGCAAACAGACGATAGATTAAAAGAAGTCAATGTAAAAGCCTTCTTCAAATTCATCCTCATCAAGATCGTCATCTTCGGTAAGAAAATAGTGCATATGCACTATTTAAAAACGGTGGCTCCTTATAACAAAGATTTCTGTTCACAATATAAAAAAATATCCAGCAGGTTAACTTTTGAAGCGGTAAAACAAATGCTTAAGGATGTTTTGAGTTGGTAAGGGACTAATAGATTCTGTACTTTTCGCCCTATGATTGAATCTGATCATGCGCGAGAAAAGGAAAATAATAGAATTGACAGACTTGAAAAAATGAATTACGATTTTTAAAAGTACTGCATTGCTTGAATGAGAATTATATGTTAAGGTAACAGATATAAAGAGAACTTTAAGCATTGATTTATTAAAATAAACACGGATAGCGAGGTGTATTTATGACCATAGAAGAAATTCTTGCAGGAGAATCCAAAAACGTAGAATTCAAAGAGAACCTGCCGGAAAAGAGCATCAAATATATGAAGTCTGTGGTTGCCTTTGCAAATGGAACCGGAGGAAAAATTATTTTTGGAATTGCGGACAAAACCCGAGAAGTGGTTGGCTTTGACAAGGAAGATGTATTCAAAAAGATGGATGCGATTGCCAATGCCGTCTCGGATAGCTGTGAACCGGCAATTATTCCAGATATTACGCTGCAGACAGTTGATGGCAAGACGGTTATTGTGGCAGAAATTTCTGAAGGCAGACAGCGGCCATATTACATTAAAGCGCTTGGACGAGAGAGAGGCGTATATGTCCGTGTTGCTGGAACAACCCGGCTTGCTGACGAGTATATGATCAAAGAGCTGATGCTTGAGGGAAGCAATCGTTATTTTGATCAGGCGTTATGTACTGGACTGAGTGTTACAGAAGAAGAAATTGATACGCTTTGTAAAGCGATGAAGGAGCAGGCAGTCAAAAATGCCCATAATGAGGAGCAGAAAGCATCGGTAAAAGACGTTGGAAAGCAGCAGCTTCGGTCCTGGGGTATTTTGATTGAACGTGATGGAAAAGACTACCTTCTAACGCTTATGCTATCTTAACGGGCTGTGGAGGGCTTCATGTTGCCATTCAGTGCGGTGTGTTTAAGGGAACAACGAAAGCGGTTTTTGTTGATCGAAGGGAATATACGGGTCCTTTGTGGGAACAAATAGAGGAAGCATTTCAGTTTGTTCTGCGAAATATTCATCTGGGAGCTACGCTTGTCGGCATTTACCGTCAGGATATTTATGAAATCCCGCCGGATGCAATTCGTGAGCTGATTATCAACGCGGTGGTGCATCGCAGCTATCTGGATCATGGTACAATACAGGTTGCGGTGTATGACAACCGACTGGAAATCACATCGCCGGGGAAATTGCCGATGGGACAAACGTTGGAGCGTATGAAAGAAGGCTATTCCAAAATCAGGAATGAAGCCCTTGCACATGCCTTTTCGTATATGAATCTGATTGAACATTGGGGAAGCGGGATTCCGAGAATTATAGACAAGGTAAAATCTGCTGGACTACAGGAACCGGAGTTTATTGGTGGAGAAGTTGACTTGCGTATCAATATCTATCGAGGACAAAACGATACAAATAACGCCAGAATCAACGCCAAGAAAACAAAAAATGGCGTTAATGATATAAAAAATGGCATTGATGGCGTTAAAATATCACGAACGAAGGAACAGGTTCAGATAGAAAAACTGTTACAGGCTATAGAAAAGAACCCATTTGCAACCCAGGCGTATTATGCGGAACAGATCGGTGTGTCCAAAAGAACTGTTTCACGAATATTTGTTTCTTTACAGCAAATGGTGTGTTGGTACAAAATGGAACAAACAGAAAATCGAATTGGGTAATCATAAAGTAGGAGAAACAGAAGAATGCAAATATTGGTCGATGCAGATGCCTGTCCGGTAATTGAGACGGTTGAGAAAATTGCAAAAGAGCATTGTGTTCCGGTAACACTGTTGTGCGATACCAATCATGATTTGATATTTGATATCGGATTATAGCGAAATAGTCGTGGTTGGTGATGGAGCAGATGCTGTGGATTATGAACTGATCCGTGTCTGTCATAAAGGCGATATTGTCGTATCGCAGGATTATGGTGTGACGGCGATAGCGTTGGGAAGAGGTTCTTATGCGATTCATCATTCTGGTAAATGGTACACGAATAAGAATATCGATTAGATGCTCATGGAGCGTTATTTAAACAACGAAGTGAAAAAATACCCGCATCATCGTGTCAGAAGGACAAAGAAGCGAAAAAAAGGCGGATACTGAGGGATTTGAACAGTCTTTTGAAAAAATGTTAGGGATGATACAGGAGAAAGAAGGAAAAGAGTTTAGAAGATAAAATTATCAGAGAGTGAAATAAAGTGATTTGATAATATTAGGAGATATGCCCGGATGCTATTTTTCAAAAAGGAAAAAAGTGTCAGGGCATTTTTATGTGCAAAACTAATAAAAATAATTCTGAAAATATAGTAAAAATAAGCATATTGTCAATGAAACGGAGGGTATATAATAAAATATAGAAATATAAGCGGTGAGAAAAATTGAAAGGAAAAGTGCCTATGAAAAAACTCGGAAAATATGGTAAAAAGGTATCCTGCGTGGTAATTGGAATGCTATGTGCAGCAGCGATTGGTGCCTGTGGAAGCACACAAAGTGGGTCCCAAGATGAAAAGATGTGAGAAATGATATTTCTGTCTATGAAGAGGGAGCTGATTTGGAAGGAACGCTTACATATGGAACCTTATTTATTGAGCCGCAGACCCAGCATATGATTGATTTATTTATGAAGGAGCATCCAGGCGTAAAAATTGAAACAAAGGTTGTTTTTGACAATGATGTTACGGATGAACAGTATAATGAAGGCTTAAATACCTTGCTTACAGAACTTGCATCGGATCAACGGGCGGATATTTATGATGCAACGTATTTACCATCGGAAATTAAGACGAAAGGCAGCGGCTATTTCGAGGACTTAAATCAGTATATTGATGCAGATCCTAATTTTAACAGAGATGATTATTACGATAATATCCTGCGAGCAGCAGAAGTCGATGGAAAACTGTATCAAATTCCGGAAGGTTTTTATTATGTTATGCTTCGGTTGAATAGAAACATAACGGATGAACTGAATTATGAAGTCCCGGACGAAATGGATATCAATGATTTATATGAGTTATATCAGCAGGCCAAGCCAATTGCAGATGATGATTTTACGATTGATGTACAAAACAATATTTACGTGTTTCTGCCGATGACAGAGGACAGAGCTTATTTGAAGAAGGAAGAAGTAAATTTTGATTCAGAAAATTATGTGGATTTTCTGAGAAAAATGCAGGAACTGTATCAATATCAACCATCCTATGCGACCCATGCATTTACGGATATTAAAAGCTTTTCCGGAAAGAGTGTCCTGCTGAATACATTTACAAATTTACTCGAAGGTTCTCCGAGCGGAATGTTTGAAGAAACCGATACGGCAACAAAACCGATCCTGTTGAAATCAACGGATGGAAAAATTCCTTTCTTGAGAATTGGTGAGGACTTTTCCATGAGTTCAGGCTGCAAAGATAAAGCGCTTGCATGGGAATTTATCAAATTCTGCATTGGTCAGAAACAATTTGAGTTCGAAGATGCAAACAGTGATTCTTACTACAGAAATTTCTTTACCTATGGCAGTATGCTGAACAAAGAAAACACACGGCAGCTTGTTGCGTATCAATTGGAAAATGATGACGACACAGCAGAAAAATGGGAAGCATACAATGAAAAAGTTTCTGCAAAAGCTTTTCGGGATTTACAGTTAGACAGTATTTTGACTGAAATTCGAAACGAATGTATGGAGCAGAAAATCACCCCAGAGGAATGTGCGAAGCTTTTCAGCAAAGAGCAGAGCTTTATGTTAATGAGTAGAAGCTGTCCTTAATCCATGGAATCAGGTATATGAAATGAAAAAACGAAATTTTATTTATATGTGTTTTATCCTTCCAAGTTTTATCGGGATCATGGCTTTTTACATCGTGCCGTTTCTTCTGTCCTTGTATTTTGCAGTGATTGACAACATGATGAACAAGGAATGGGTGGGTCTTAAAAACTTTAAACTGTTATTCGAAAATGAGTTATTCCTTTCAGCACTCCGTAATACCGGAATTTTTTGCGGGATTGCAATACCGCTGGGAATGGCGATTGCTTTGCTTCTGGTACTGGTTTTGAAAAAGCAGAGGAGAGGTCGAATTCTTCTTATCCTGCTCCTGATCCCATTAATCGTTCCATCTGGAACGGTGATTGCTTTCTGGAAATATTTGTTTGAGAGAAATGGTTTTCTGGATGGGTTTTTACAGCTTTTTGGAAAAAACATGTTCGATATTGAGAATTCCAGATGGGCCATTTTGATTATTATCCTGATGTATCTGTGGAAAAATATCAGTTTTTCGATTGTCCTTTTCTGGTCCGGGATAAACTGGATTCCGCAGATCTATCATGAGCAGTGCCAGCTGGATGGAGCTACAGGGCGGCAGGAATTCCAATATATTACATGGATCTTATTAAAACCAACGACGTTAGTTGTGCTGTTGATGTCGATCGTGAATTCTTTTAAGGTTTTTAAAGAGATCTATATGCTGTATGGGGCCTATCCATCACCGTATGTTTATATGCTGCAGCACTATATGAATAACCAGTTTTTGTCACTTAATATGCAGAAATTGTCTGCTGCAGCATGGTGTATGTTTCTCATACTGGGAATCTTTCTGGGCATCATTTATCGGGTCCAGAGGAAGAATCTGGATTATTTGTAAAGATCTTTTGTGGGTGATTTTATGAAAAAGAGATATTCGAATTTTTTCGAAAAGCTGATCTGCATGGGAGCTGTCATTTTGGCAGTCATTCCGTTGTTGTTTGTGGCTGGAAAGTCGGTACAAGTTCCAGAAGAGTATCTTATATTGCTCTTTAAGAGACCTTTGTATTTGCGGATGATGTGGAATTCCCTGATTATTACTATTCCGGTTTTGATTGGACAGCTTTTGCTTGCACCGCTTGCCGCATACGGCTTTTGGCAATGCAGGTGGAAATACAAGGAGATTTTGTTCTATCTTTACATGATTGTCATGCTTATGCCGCTGCAGCTGACTTTAGTGCCAAATTATTTAGTGGCGAATTGGCTGGGCATTCAAAATTCGTCCTTGGCAATTATTCTTCCGGCAATGTTTCAGCCATTGGGGGTATTTCTGATTCGTCAGCAGATACAGGATTTTCCGCAGGAAACGTTAGAAGCAGCCAGACTGGACGGAGCCAGCGAATACAGAATTTATCGTTCCATTGTAAAGCCTAATTTGAGTTCAGCCATTGCTGCTGCATTAATCCTGATTTTTATTGACAATTGGAATATTGTAGACCAGGCGGTCATTTTTTTGAGAGAGCCATATCAGCAGCCGTTATCCGTGTATCTTTGCCAGATTTTAGAGGAACAGCCGGATATCTTTTATGCAGCGTCCGTTTTTTACGCAGTACCAGTTTTATTGATATTCTTAATGGGACAGGACTATTTGATACAGGGAATCAGTATGTCCGGTGTGAAAGCGTAGAGGGGAAGAAGTACGATGAAGTTCAAAAAAATAAGTATAGGGTTAATCGCTCTGTGGTTTCTGTTTTTAACTGCCGCAACGTTTTGGTCGGTCAAAGAAGAGAACAAACGCTTCCTTCCGTCTGGACAGAGGAGGCACAGGAAGGCAGCATTGAGTATGAATTTCCAGTTGATTTGGAAGTAAGCGCAGCTGATCAGGCAATTGGCTATATCAGCATGTATGATAACGTTCCGGAATCTTTGCTGCAGGAGGGCAGAGATCTTCTGGTTGGAAAAGTGTGTTCTGTCATTCGAAGGATGATTTGTATGAGCTTACGGTAGATCTGTATGAAAAACATTCGATTGGTGAAAACGTTGAGGGAAAAATCGAAATCACTTCTGAAGATGTTTTTCCAAAAGTGATCACACGGCAGGCGATTCATGAAGGAGACTTTGGAAAAACGTGTGTCTATTATATTAAGCGTCAGAAGGGAGCCTGGGGGTATGAAAATATTCTGGAAGAAAAAGCTGTGACATGTTTTCCAAATAGAAATTCAGATTTCGTGGTACTTTTATCAGAAGTAGACGAACCGATGGTCGTAAGCACATCAGAACTGACAAATGGAGAACGGGTGAAATTAACAGAAAAAGATTAAGGAAAAGAATACAGCCTCACTACCGGGACTTTCAGGGGTGAGGCTGTTTCATTATGTTCTATGCATGTGCCGATTTATACAGGCTTTAAAACACATTGTCATCCGAATAATGCGTCATGATACCTTTCGCATTGTAGCCCAATATATTCCGTAACTTATCAATTGCATTTGCTTCTATATATTGATTATGCCATAACCGCTTCATAAGAACTACGGTCCTAATCGTAAGAACTGGAAACATTGTGAATGACAATGAAAAATGTACGACTATCACCAAAGCCGGAAGCCTAGAAACAGGAGATGCGACCTTGACCGGCATTTTAATGGCGCTGGTGGCAGGATTTTTCGGTGTGCTGGAAGAAACCGTCCGCAGAAAAAACGCCAGTAATGCGGTGGTAATTTAAAAAATATGGAAACAAGGAACGATATAGCTTAACGGCTATGCCGTTCTTTGTTTTTACTTAAGTACATGTTAGAAATTCCCTGGTATCTGACAATCACACATTATTTTTGCGTAATTTAATGTGTGTTCGTCGCTTTACAGTTGACAATCACACATTATTTCAATATAATATAATGTGTGATTGTCAAAGAGGGGTGAGAAACATGAATGTTAAGGAGAAAATCGAAGAACTGCGAGAAGCGTCAGAGGACGGTACGATTACCGCAGCGCAAGTAACAGAAGCCGGACTGCACCGCAGCGTTTTACAGAAGTTTGTCAAGAGCGGCGAGATATACCGCTTCGGGCGTGGCCTGTATGTGTGGAGCGACGTATGGGAGGATGATTTCTACCTTTTACAGCGAAAGTATGGGCGCGGAATTTATTCGCACGATACTGCTTTGTATCTGCGGGGCTATTCGGATCGTACCCCGGCAAAATATACGATGACCTTTCCCAAAGGCTACAATGCTTCATCCTTGAAACGGGAAAATCTAATTGTCAAGCGCGTTGTGCCGGAGAACTATGAACTTGGCAGAATTGAAATGAAATCCCCATCCGGCAATCCAATTCGTGTTTACAATTTGGAACGGACGCTGTGTGACATCCTGCGCGGCAGCGGCAGTGATATACAGATTGTCGGAGAAGCTATGAAACGCTATGCAGCATCCAAGGATAAGAACATTCACAGACTGATGCAGTACGCAGATCAGCTTCGTGTGAAGCCAAAGGTGCTGCGATATATGGAGGTTTTGCTATAGACTGTTTCAGACCGAAAAAAATGGGGTCAAAATCGCGGTCGAAAATTAAGGGGAAAAGGAAAAATTTTTCCATAAAAAAGTTGATTATCTGATAGAAAAATGAAAAGGGGAGCAGATATGCAGTTACTAATCAAACAACGTGTATTTTCCTGGTCAGACACGTATGATATCTATGACGAGCAGGGGAACCAAAAGTATTTTGTGAAAAATGAATTTATCTCGCTGGGACACCGTCTGCATGTGTACGATGCGGCGCATAATGAAATTGGGTTTATCAAACAGAAATTATTTTGCTTTCTTCCGACTTTCGAAATTGAATGGAACGGGCAGTTAATGGGACATATCGAAAAACGTTTTTGCACTGTTCCGCCCCAAATACGATGTAGATTTCATGGGATGGCGTGCAGAAGGTGACTTCATGGGATGGGATTACGATGTATATGAAGCCTGCAGTGCAGTCGTCCACGTACATAAAAAACTTCTGAGCTGGGGTGACATGTATGTCATCGAATATGATAATCCGAGCAATGAAATTCCGGCATTATTACTGGTGCTGGCGATCGATGCGGCAAACTGTTCACAAAATAATGGATAGCTGGCAGTGTCTGGAATGGCGTCAGGGAGATGCGGATATGAGAACTTTGGGAAATATTCTGTGGTTTATATTTGGAGGCATGTTCGGCGGACTTGCATGGATTTTTGCAGGATGCATCTGGTGTATTACGATTGTTGGAATTCCGTTTGGACGGCAGTTTTTCAAGATGGCAAGGCTTTCGTTTATGCCATTTGGCACGAGTGTAATTGGATAAAAGGTGTATGGAAAAAGATCGGGTTACCGGTCTTTTTCTATGCATATCATGAGGCGGCCATTCCTTTGATGCAAATAGAAACATGATAAAAGTATTGCGCAGCAGAATAAAGTATGATACCATAAATTTACAGAAAAAATAAAGAAACGATAGAATATTCAGTATTAATTAAAAAATCAGGAAACAGAAGGGGGGAAGTTTATGAAGATAAGACAGACAATCTTTTTATTACCTTTGTTTTTGCTGGCGGGCTGCGCATCTGCAGGAGGATCACAGAGCAGAGATCTGGATTTAAAGGAACTCTGTACAGAGGAGCAGGTTTTCCAGTATGCGGATTTTGAATGGGGAACGGATTCGGAACAGCTTTTCAAACAGAGCTTCCTGAAGTTTGATGAAAAAGATCTGGGACAGGGTGATGAGAGCAGCACAAAGACATACGAGAGCAAAGAAAAATTTTCCCTGGAAAATGCAGAATCTAACATGGATCTGGAATTTTCGGACGGTCAGCTGAGTCAGGTTTCCTTTACTTTTGACATCGAACAGGATGCCAATACATGGATTCAGAAAGAAGTAGACGAACTGAATTCTTTATACGGCGGAGGAATTGCAACTGGACTCGGAAATCAGATTTATCAGTGGCAGGGGGAGCAGGATACGGTTCTGCAGCTGACGGCTTTTACGGAAGGGGATGAAAGCGCAACCGTTATCTTAAGCGTGGCATCGATGGAATACTCGATTGGATCATAAAATTGACAGATACGGGCGCATCAGACGGCAATGTCTGGTGCGCCTGCTTTTTTGTGAAAAAACTTTCCAAAGCTTTTAAAAGCCAGAAAGATAGAATGACAAAAGTGTCACAGATGTGATATAGTAGTAGAATAATGTGAAAAAGAGAAGGATTTGACAAAAGAGATGGAGTTAGGAAATTTTCAGAAATCAGTAGATTCAGATGAAATCAAAACAATGGCATTTGAAATCATCGGAGAACCGGTAAAAGCAGTTTCCCGCATCTGCGAGCAGTGGGGCGAGGCGGAAGATGAAGTGCGGGAGTACGATGTGTATGTGATCGAGACAGATGCAGGAAAATATACACTGAAGAAAACCGGCAGCAAAGAAGCGCAGATTTATGTGCAGTATCTGTCAAAAGGAGAGTTTCACGTACCGCAGTATGTCGGCATGCGGCAGGCAGAGGATGCGGACTGGATCTGCATGAAGTATGTAGAAGGAAACGACATGCGGGATATGACGGACGAGACAACAGAAAAAGCGGCAGAAACCTTAAGTAAAATTCAGTCGTATTTCTGGACACCGTCGATGGACAAAGCGCCGGAAAATGAAGTGGAGCAGAGATTTGTCGAATACTGGAAACGCGTTCTGCGCCGAGCATCGTCCGTAGTGGATGATCCAATTCTGCGGAAAGCGTATCAGATGTTCCTGGACCGCCAGCTGATCTGTCCATGTACGATGTCAAACGGTGATTTCCTGCAGTGGAATGTGATCTATGACGGCGAAAATGTTGTCATGATTGACTGGGGATTTGGTGGAATGATGCCGTATTCTCTGGACATTGCAAGATTCCTGGCACATGCGACCGAGACACGGAGTACTTTCCCGTTCTACATGAACGATGCACAGAAAGAGCTGTTTCTGGATCGGATGTATGAAGCGTTAAAGACAAAGATTTCACGCGAACAGTTCAATCTGGATGTGAAGCTGGCCACGCTGAATGAGTATATCGAGTTTGTGGAAGCAGAAGAGGACGAAGACGGCTGGTATCTGGAACATGCACAGGCGCTGGCAGAGGAACTTCTCAATTTGTAAAAAAACGGATTGCATTTATCTGTAAGTTGTCCTATAATAGGGAACAGAAAATAAAAAGAAAGAGCACCATTGGTGTAAAGGTGAGGGAATGTTTCTGCGATAATCGACTTTAAGAAAAACACAAAGAACGGGCAGCCTGGAAAACAGGCCTGTTTTTCGTGTACGCTTAAAGACGAGAATCGCTGAATCATCTCCCTTTTTTATGAGAATAGAACAGGGATATTTTTTTGCGGGTCTGTTTTGCGTACGCAGGGCAGGCTCGTTTTGCGTAAAAAGCAGAAAGAGGCTGCCGGAGCAAAGGGGACTTCTGTATGATGCAGATAAAAAATTAACACTGACACATAAAAAAGATCTGCGGGTGATTCTCGAAGATTTTCAGCTTGTACTGAATGACGGTGATAAGGCCGTTATCATTGGAGAGGAGGGAAACGGAAAATCGACGCTGCTGAAGTGGATGTACGATCCCGCACTGACGGAAGATTACATCGAATCCACAGGCGAGCGCATCATCGGAAAGGAGCGGCTTGGATATCTGCCGCAGGAACTTCCGGAGGCGGAGAAAACGAAGACGGTGTATGAGTATTTCTATGAAAAAGAAAAGTTCTGGGATCAGACACCGAAGGATCTGGCGGTGCTGGCAAGAAAATTTGGTCTGACGGAAGAGTTTTTCTATCGGGATCAGCAGATGAGTGAGCTTTCCGGCGGCGAGAAGGTGAAAGCGCAGATGATGCGTCTTCTCATGGAGGATGTCACGGTCCTTCTGCTGGATGAGCCGTCAAATGATATTGATCTTGCGACACTGGAACTTCTGGAGAAACTGATCCGCGAATGGGAGCATATTGTTGTTTTTATTTCGCACGATGAAACGCTGATTGAAAACACGGCAAATATGGTCATTCATATTGAACAGATTGTGCGGAAGACAAAATCGAGATACACGGTTGCGAAACTTCCCTATCGGACGTATGTAGAGGAGCGCCTGCAGAATTTCGAGCGCCAGGAACAGAAGGCGCAGAGTGACAGGAGAGAGAAAGCGCTGCGCGATGAGAAATACCGAAAGGTATACCAGAGCGTGCAGAACGCCTTGAGCAACTGTTCCCGTCAGGCACCGTCCGTGGCGAAAAATCTGAAGGACAAAATGCATACCGTAAAGGCGATGAACCGCAGATTTGAAAAAGAAGATGCCCGCATGACAGAAATGCCGGAGCAGGAGGAAGCGATTTACTTCCAGCTTGGAGGAGCAGAGGCAGCCATGCCCGCCGGGAAAACGGTCATCGAATATCAGCTTCCGAAACTGGAAACGCCGGATGGGGAGCGGGTTCTGGCGGAAAATATCACCTTAAAGATAAGAGGACCGGAAAAAATATGCATTGTCGGCCCGAACGGGGCAGGCAAGACAACACTGCTGAAAAAGATTGCGGCAGAGCTGAAAGAACGGGAGGATCTCCGCGTAGATTACATGCCGCAGAACTACGAGGATCAGCTGGATTTTTCCATGACGCCGGTCGATTTTCTGGATTCCACCGGGGAGAAGAGTGAGAGACGAAGATACGAACGTATCTTGGGTCGCTGAAGTACACGGCAGACGAGATGGATCACCCCATCCGCGAACTGTCCGGCGGCCAGAAGGCAAAAGTATTGCTTCTGAAAATGAGCCTTGGCAATGCCAATGTGCTGATTCTGGATGAACCAACCCGAAACTTTTCACCCTTATCGGGACCGGTCATAAGAAAAATGCTCCGCGAATTTCCAGGCGCCATCATCAGCATTTCGCATGACAGGAAGTATATCGGAGAGGTGTGCGGGAAGGAGTATCTGCTGGAAAAAGACGGACTCAGACTGATCAGAGAAGAAAAATAAAAATATTCGATAACGAAAAATACGACGGTGGCTGGCCGTCGTATTTTCCGTGGAGAGATTATGTTTGTCTTAAGAGAAGGTTTCACAGCAGATTCTGTTCCGGTGAAGTCGGGAAAAATGTTAATTTTATATTGAATTAGGTCGGGAAAAATGTTAAATTAGAGTAAGAATAACCAGGGAAAAATGTGAAATAATAAAAAAGAGAAATGGAGGAAGGTCAGCATGCGTCGATTTGCAATGGATAAACTATTAGACTGGAAGAAAAAAAGTAACAGAAAACCACTGATTTTAATGGGAGCCCGGCAGGTTGGTAAAACGTGGTTAATGAAAGAATTTGGTAAGACATATTATGAAAAAACCGCCTACATTTCTTTTTACAATAATCAGAGAATGCAGGCGGTTTTCGATACGGATTTCGATATAAAACGTATTATTATGAACCTCAATATTGAATCAGGCGTAACGATCACCCCAGAGAATACATTGATTGTTCTGGATGAAATTCAAAATGCACCGAAAGCGTTGGAATCTTTGAAATATTTTTGCGAAGAAGCACCGGAATATCATGTAATAGCAGCAGGTTCACTTCTTGGCGTGGCGCTTCATGAGGGAATATCCTATCCGGTGGGAAAAGTAGATTTACTGGATTTATATCCATTCAATTTTAGAGAATTCCTGTGCGCTATGGACGAAGAAGGGCTGGAAAGTGCATTGGAAACAAAGGATTACAATTTAATTGACAATTTTGCGGATAAATATTTGTTCTGGCTGAAAAATTATTATTATACAGGCGGCATGCCAGCAGTTGTAGATGCATTTCGCTTGAATAAAGATTATGCAGAAGTACGACAGATACAGAGTGATATTGTACGGCAGTATGAGGGTGATTTTGGAAAGCATATTGAAGCAAAAGTTCTCCCAAGAATACGAATGGTATGGGATTCTATTCCGATGCAGCTGGCGAAGGAGAATAAAAAATTTTTCTTTGGACAGATAAAGAAAGGAGCCAGAAGCAGCGAATTTGAAATAGCAATTCAGTGGCTTCTGGATTGTGGATTAGTATATAAAGTCAACCGGGTAAATGAGCCTCATATGCCGCTGAAGGCGTATAAAAATATGAATGCATATAAATTATTCGTACTGGATGTAGGACTGCTCGGAGCAATGAGTGAACTGCCAGCAGAATCCATATTGGAGGGGAACGATATTTTTGTTGAATTTAAAGGCGCGCTTACAGAACAGTACGTTCTGCAGCAGTTGATTTCAGATACCCCTTATACGCCATATTATTATGGAAATGAAAAAGCAACTTTCGAGCAGGATTTTCTGATTCAGAAGGCAAAGAGTATTGTGCCGATTGAAGTAAAGGCGGAACAGAACATTCGATCCCATAGTCTTAAAACATATTGCGAAAAGTTCCAGCCGGAAGAAGCAGTTCGATTTTCAACATTGAAGTATAAAGAGCAGGAGCGGATGGTAAATATACCATTATACGCTGTTTGCAACTTATAAATTAAAACAGCTATAAATCCCACGAAAGAAGGTGATCCCCATGCCATTTAAAATCATCCGAAACGACATCACAAAAGTTCATGCCGATGCGATCGTCAACACAGCCAACCCTTAGCCAATTTATGTGAAAACGTATCAGAGGGGCGGTTACTTTAATCAAAGCCAGACATTCCACCCGTTTTACCAGCCGGAGCAGATCAAAAAGGAAGAACTGGACAAAATTCTCGAAGCCGACAGCATCGCTGATGACAGCACAATCCAGAATGCTTTTTACGATGCCCCGACAGTTGTCTATCTGTTTGCACCGTATACCTACCCAAACGACGCACAGGACTGCTGCGTTGCAAAATCATTTACGATCAGGCAGAATAAACCGAAAAATCCCGGGAAATATGTGAACTTCCTGGGTGCTTTTTGGATGGAAATATTCTTGCAATTTTACAGCACAGTTATTATAATAAAGACAAGTTCTGCAGTAAACTCGTTTTTCGCAGAAACGCCAGAAGCGGAGGATGACGTTCAAAAAACAAAAAAGGAGCGTAAGAGAAATGGCAAAAATTTTAATCAGCCTTCCAAATATTTACAGGGCGCAGGGGAAATGAAAAACATCGGAACATATGCTGCAAAATGCGGAAAGAAAGCACTGGTTCTGATCAGCCAGGGAGGCTACAGACGGATCGGAACAATGATCGAAGAAAGCTTTGCGGGAAGCGACTGCAACGTTGTTTTTGATTATTTCAACGGCGAGTGCTGTGAGAGTGAGATCAACCGTCTGGTTGCTATCGTGAAAGAAAAAGGCTGTGATCTGGTCATCGGTGTCGGCGGAGGCAAAATTTTTGATACCGCAAAAGCAGTTGCCTACTACGCAGAAAAACCAGTATTCATCTGCCCGACCATCGCATCGACCGATGCACCGTGCAGCGCACTGTCTGTTGTATACACAGAAGAGGGTGTATTCGAGAAATACCTCTTCCTTCCGGCAAACCCGAACCTGGTTCTGATGGACACCGACATCATCGTAAAATCTCCAGTCCGCCTGACCGTAGCCGGAATGGGTGATGCACTTGCCACCTATTTTGAAGCAAGAGCCTGCCAGAGAAGCGGAGCTACTTCCTGCGCCGGTGGAAAAACAACCGAGGCAGCGATGGCACTCGCGAAACTCTGCTTTGACACTCTGATGGAAGAAGGTGTAAAAGCCAAAATCGCTCTTGAAGCCGGCGTATGCACCCCGGCAGTCGAGAAAGTCATCGAGGCCAACACCCTCCTTTCCGGAATCGGTTTTGAAAGCGCAGGCCTCGCAGGAGCCCACGCCATCCACAACGGCTTCACCGTACTCGAAGAGTGCCATCACATGTACCACGGTGAAAAAGTAGCCTTCGGAACCCTGACTCAGCTCGTCCTGGAAAACGTACCGCTCGATGAACTCGAAGACATCATCTTATGGTGCATCGAAGTCGGTCTCCCAGTCACCTTGGCTGAACTCGGTGCCGGAAACGTAACCGACGACCAGCTCATGGAAGTAGCCAAAACCGCATGCGCAGAGACCGACACCCTCCACAACATGCCATTCGAAGTAACCCCGGAGACCGTCTTCGCCGCCATTAAAGCAGCCGACGCCTACGGTAGATACTATCTCGACGAAGAAGAATAACCCGTATGAAAAAAGATCTCCTGCCAACCCCAGGAGATCTTTTATACCCAATTTAATCAATACAAAAAATAGAAGTTTCCAACTCCCTTTCTATATGTTAAAATAAACTCACCCCATTTCACAGAAAAAACATAAACCCATGTTAAAGTAAAATGGTAAAAATATCAAACATAAAAACACAACGAGATTAGGAAAAAGCACGAGCGGGCGGCAGCCGTTTTTTTTTCCGTCCGTCAAATAAAGGAGACTTTCAATCATGGACAAATTAAAAATCCTAGTAGTAGACGACGAAAGCCGTATGCGCAAACTTGTCAAAGATTTTTTAGTAAAAGCCGGATACGACGTCATCGAAGCCGGTGACGGCGAACAGGCCGTAGACACCTTCTACGCCCAGAAAGACATCGCCCTCATCATCCTCGACGTCATGATGCCCAAATGGACGGCTGGCAGGTCTGCCGCGAAATCCGCCAGAACTCCAAAGTCCCGATCATCATGCTCACCGCCAAAAGCGAAGAACGCGATGAACTCCTCGGCTTTGACCTCGGCGTAGACGAATACATCTCAAAACCATTCTCCCCGAAAATCCTCGTCGCCCGCGTCGAAGCATCCTGCGCCGCAGCGGCAAAACCGGCGAAGACGACGTATTAGAAGCCGGCGGCATCCGCATCGACAAAGCCGCCCACATGGCATCCATTGACGGAAAACCAATGGAGTTAAGCTATAAAGAATTCGAACTCCTCACCTACTTCCTCGAAAACCAGGGAATCGCCCTCTCCAGAGAAAAAATCCTGAACAACGTCTGGAACTACGACTACTACGGCGACGCCCGCACCATCGACACCCACGTCAAAAAACTTCGCAGCAAAATGGGCGACAAAGGCGATTTAATCAAGACCATCTGGGGCATGGGCTATAAATTCGAGGCGGACGAATCATGAACGGAACAGAAAAACAAAATGAGACTTCCATGGAGATACCTGCAGAAGATTCTCGTGTGACAATGGGAAACCAGACGGAGAAAAAGCACCGGTTTCACTTGAAAATGCCACAAAAGGGAAGAAAACACTCCGTCAAAAAACGAATTGCCTACACTTTTATTGCGACCATGGCGGCTACCCTGCTTATCATCGGCCTGATCAATTACTTCTTTCTCGGGTCCTTTTATATCCGGGATAAAGAACACATTCTGGCAGAGAGCTTTCAGAAACTGAATGCGACAGGCGGAGACAGCGACGATATCCCTGATACCTTCGAGCAGTTCTGCGTTACCAACAACCTGAAAGTCATTATCACCGGACCGGAGCTCAGCAGCTTCGTCTATTCCAACGCAACCGACCGCCAGAGCCTCCAGACCCTGATCTTCGGCCTGATCAGCGGAAACGAGCAGGCAAATACCAAAGTCGTTGACAGCAAAGACAACTATCAGATCCAGAAATTCTACGACAGCCACGCCGATGCCGAGTATCTGCAGATCATCGGCTGGTTTGACAATGGAAACTGCTACTTTGCAAGATGCCCGCTGGAGAGCATCACGGATGCGGTCGGCCTTTCCAACCAGTTTTACCTCTTTATCGGCATTCCGATCATCATCATCGGTGCATTGTGATCTGGATCATCACCCGCCAGATCGTCCGTCCGGTGCAGGAGCTGACCGAAATTTCGAAAAAAATGGCAGCCCTTGACTTCGATGCCCGCTACGTGAGCGGCGGAAAAGACGAGATCGGCGAGCTTGGAAACAACTTCAATGTCATGTCCGAACAGCTTGAGCAGGCGATTTCCGAGCTGAAAAGTGCGAACGTTGAGCTGCAGAAAGATATTGACAAAAAAACGCAGATTGATGAAATGCGCCGCGAGTTTCTCGCAAATGTCACACATGAGCTGAAAACCCCGATCGCTCTGATTCAGGGTTATGCGGAAGGCCTGAAAGACAACATCAACGACGACGAGGAAAGCCGCGAGTTCTACTGCGATGTCATCATCGACGAGGCGGCAAAGATGAACGAGATGGTCAAAAAACTCCTGAACCTGAACCAACTCGAGTTCGGTGAGGATCAGGTCAATATGGAACGGTTCGATCTGAACGCCGTGATTAAAGGCGTGCTGCAGTCCTCCGACATCCTGATCCGCCAGAAAGAGGCAAAAGTGCTCTTTACCGGCGGCGACCCGCTCTATGTCTGGGGCGATGAATTCAAAGTCGAGGAGGTTATCACCAACTATCTGACGAATGCCCTCAACCATCTGGACTACGACCACACGATTGAGATCAGCTGCAAAAAAGAAGGGAATGTCGTAAAGACAACCGTTTTCAATACCGGGGACCCGATCCCGGAGGAGGATCTCGACAAGGTATGGGTGAAATTCTTCAAGGTGGACAAAGCGAGAACAAGGGAATACGGCGGAAGCGGCATCGGCCTTTCCATCGTAAAAGCCATTATGGATTCCTTCCAGCAGCAGTGCGGCTGCCAGAATTACGACAACGGTGTGGCATTCTGGTTCACACTGGAGGCAGATGGAAAAACGGAAGAAGCATGATTGCAAAAAGCGTGCCAGAAAAAGGAAATACAGCCTTTTCCTGGTGCGCTTTTCTTGCATAAAGGAAAAAGATGGTGTAGAATAATAGCACAAACGGTCGAAAAGAGAGGGAGAGAAGAGATGGCGGATTCCAACAGTACAAAGAGTGCGCTTGCAGATGCAATGAAAAAATTGATGGTATGCAAGTCTTTTGCGAAAATCAGTATTTCAGATCTCTGCGAGGAATGCGGTCTGAACCGGAAAAGCTTTTATTATCATTTTAAAGATAAATACGATCTGGTAAACTGGATCTTTTATGTGGACTTTCTGACAAACATGGGCGGAAAGAACTTTGAGAATGAATGGGATGTGCTGGTGGCGGTCTGCAATATTTTCTATCAGAATAAAGCATTTTACCAGAGTGCCCTGAGGATCGAAGGGCAGAACAGTTTTAAGGATTACTTTTACGAGATGCTCGAGCCGGTCATGGCGTTTTTTGTACAGGATCTCTTTCAGGTACAGAATCAGAAACTGTTTGTAACGTTCTTCTGTGATGCCTTCCTGACCGCGGTTCTGCGCTGGTTTTCCATGGAAAGCGAGCTGGAACCGGAAACGTTTGTCGAAGAACTGAAAGAAGTGATATGCAGATCATCAGAAAAAATAGCAGCCAAAGCGGAACCAAAGAAATAAAATTCCGCTTTGGCTGTACTTTTATGCATCTGCGAGCAGTTCACGGTAAAATATATTCCGAAGAGACAACTCTTCAAAGGAAACGGTGGGCGTATCGAGTGTGCGGGCCATGTGATCCGGCAGAAGCAGCAGATACGCCGGATTGGCGGTGATAATCTGCTCAATTTTGCGGGAGTCTTCCTGCACTTCGATCGGGAAGAATGGCTGTATGGGGGTGAAGCGGTACTGTTGAACAACATCGGAAACAGCCCGGATACTTTCTTTTGAGCACGAATCATCTGCGACCAGAAAGAAAAAGACACTCTGTTCCATCTGGGAATACAGGTGGTCAAAAGAGAGCAGATAAGCGGCAGCATCTGCATCCTGATAGACTTTGTGCATACCGAACAGCGTTTTCTGACGGCGCAGGGCTTTTGCCATGGAAGCCGTTGAGGGGGCATCAATTGGAAGAGAAACCATCAGGTTCGGGCAGGATAAAAGCAGTTTCTGCTGTTTTTCGGTAAGCGGCGTATCGGAAAGAAACCAGAGAAACGCGCATTCCGGATGCGACTGGATAACGGCAAGGTAGGATTCCATATCCTCATGATGATCCATGGAGCGGAGCTGATAAGAGTAGATGCCGTATGTCAGACCGGTTCTGACCACGGATGCAAAAAACGAGGAATCGTAAGTGTCCGGGATGCGGCTGTCGAGACGGAGCTTGACAACCCAGGGAACAGCAAAGGAAAGTTCTTTCTGCTTCTGGCGCAGAATCTGCGCACCGTAGGTAAAACTGTTGTAGCCGATGTTGATGCCGAACTGACGAAGCGCTTCCGGATCGTTGCTGCGCAGCAGAAAGTCGATCGCCTGATAATACGGGCTTTCATCGTTGCGCAGAAGATCCTGAAAAATGGCAAAAATCTGATTCTGAAAGCGGCCGCGGGAAAATTGGCGGCCAAGATCGCAGAGCTTGCGGACGCTGCGTTTCGGATCTGCGTCCATCTCCACCATCGCGCGTGCAACTGTTGTGTCGATCAGTGCGCGGGTGATGTCCTGTGAATTCATAATGTGTTCCTCCGATCAAGTAAAATAAGCTGTTTTTATCATAGCAAAAAGAACACGGTAAAAACAGGGACAAAGAACAGGAATTGTCTAAAAACTCCATTCTTTAAGGAAAATTTACCAGATCTTCAGAAGAAATTTCTTTTTCTTTTGTGGAAAAAGTGGTAAAATAAAGTTAGATGGTACAAACTATCGATTCTGCCGCGCCAAAAACGCGGCGGAACCATCCGAAACGATTCCAGAAAAATAGGAAAAACGAAATGGTTTTCGAACATGGAAGATAAAAGGAGGCGTTTTGCATGAAATTTGATATGCACTGCCACACAAAAGAGGTTCGATGGATGGAAAAGTCATGATTGAGGAGTACATCCGAACACTGAAACGAAAAGGATTTGGAGGAATGTTGGTATCCGACCACGATTCCTATGACGGATACCGCGAGTGGAAGAATGCCATCAAGGGAAGAGCACACCAGGATTTTGTGGTATTAAAAGGTGTTGAGTACGATACGTGCGACTGCGGCCACATTCTTGTGATTATGCCGTTCGGCGTAAAATTAAAAATTCTGGAGCTGCGCGGCCTGCCGGGATCGATCCTTGTCAAGATCGTCCATGCGTACGGCGGAATTTTAGGACCGGCGCATCCGTACGGCGAAAAATTTATGAGCATGATCAGCACGAATGAACGGAAGAAAAAGTATCAGCAGCGGATTGCCCAGCTTCTCCCGCAGTTCGATTTTGTTGAAATTTTCAATGCGTGTGAGAGCGCGGAGACGAACGCAAAAGCGAAACGGCTGGCGGAGAAATTCAATAAGCCCGGCTTTGGCGGAAGCGATGCGCACCGGCTGAACTGCATCGGAAAAGCGTACACCGAGCTGCCGGATACCATCAGAAGTGAGGATGATCTGATCGCCTACGTAAAAACGTGCCCGCAGATCGAATGCGGCGGAGAACATTATAACGGAACGACGAAAGACCGGATCGGCCGCCTGAACATGGTGCTTGTGGATTCGTTCTATTTCTACAACAAACTTGCAAATGGCTGGCGCTGGCGGAAGCGGAGACGTGAGCTGTTTGATATCATAGAGAAAAACTCTGATGAATGCCTGGCAAAAAAGCGTGCCGGAAACGTTTCGTTCGGCACGCTTTTTCCTGCCCTGTATTTGAATCGAAAAAGAGAGGAAACATACGTATGCTTGCAATATTTCTTGCGCCGGTCTACATACTGGCAAATGTATTTACCGCCTACTGGCTGCTGCGGTGGATGAAGGAGGTGCATCCTTTGTTCCGCCATCCGGCCGTGCTGGGTGTCATTTTGGTGCTGTATGCATTTTTTGCACTTTCCCTGCTGACGAGCTTTCTGATCAAAAGAGATCCCGTTCACCGGATTTTAAAGGTCATCAGCAACTGCTGGCTTGGCATGTATCTGTATTTTCTTGGCTTCACCGCGATTCTGGTGCTGCTGCGCTTCATTTTTGCGCATACGGCACTGACGAAAACTTGGCTGTATTCTCCGATGGGATTGAAAGCGGTCGGCCTTGGCGCGATCCTTTTTGTGACGGGAATGTGCATCTACGGAATGGTGCATGCAGTCCATATTTACACGACACGATATGAGGTTCCATCGAAAAAGGATGCACATCTGAAAATTGCTCTCGTCGCAGATCTTCATCTGGGGTACAGCATCGGCAGTCATCAGATGGAAGAGATGGTGGAAAAAATTAATGCTGAGGAGCCGGATGTCGTTGTGATTGCCGGGGATATTTTTGATAATGAGTACGATGCCATCTATGAGCCGGACCGCGTGGCGGATCTTCTGGCGGGCTTAAAGAGCCGGTACGGCACGTACGCCTGCTACGGCAACCACGATCTCGATGAGAAGATTCTCGCGGGCTTTACGTTTGAGACGAAGGAGGAGCGCATCGCCGACCGCCGGTTCGGTGAGTTTCTGGACCGCGCGAAGATTCATCTGCTGGAGGATGATGTGGTCTGTATCGATGATGCCTTTTATCTGGCGGGCCGAAAAGATCCCGACCGGATCCGCAAAACGCAGGAGACACGCGACACGCCGTCCGAACTGCTTACCGGACTGGACCAGTCGCTTCCAGTTTTTGTGATTGACCACCAGCCGTCGGAGCTGACCGAGCTGGCAGAGGCAGGCGCAGACCTTGATCTTGGCGGCCATACGCACGACGGACAGCTCTTCCCAGGCAATATCCTTACCGGCCTGATGTGGGAGAATGCCTGCGGGATGAAGAAAGTCGGAGACATGTACAGCATCGTCACATCCGGCGTGGGTCTCTGGGGACCGCCGATGCGGATCGGGACGAAAGCGGAAGTGGTGATCATCGATTACGGAAAATAAGGGTTGACAAAACCGGAACGCAGAATTATAATACAACAAAACTACGAAACAGAGGTTATCAACGATGAACGAGATGCACAGCGTACAGATGCACAGGGACGACGATTGATAGCGCTTGTATCAGAGTGAAGACTACTATACTTCACAGGTACAGGCGCTGATTGTGTTGTACCTGTGTGGAAGATAAGGCAAAGGGAAACCACACCGGGAGAAAAAGAAATACCCCGTGTGGTTTTTCTTTGCCATTTTTTATCCATGCGGGAATGACTTGAAATTTACATCAGAGAAGGGTTGTGATCGTATGGGACATACAGATTATGTCCATATGGATTTTCTGCTGATTTTGCGGCGATAAAGAAAAATCAGAACAGAAAGGCAGAAAAGACTATGAAGACAGAAATGAATACCGTAAAAGTAAGAAAAACAGAGGAACTCGAAGCAGAGCAGTTAGGAGCACACATCGGCGAAATCGTGCGGCTACATGGAAGCATTTACAAAATCCGAAAATGAGCTCATTTGCATTTGTGCTGCTTCGGACGAAACGGCAGATGGTACAGTGCGTGTACGAGCGGCGTATGCACGGTTTGCATTGGAGGAATTAAAAGAAGAGGCGTGTGTCCGGTTTACCGCGGAGGTGATCCGTGAAGAGCGTTCCAGAAGCGGGTATGACCTGCATCTGTTAGACGTGGAAATCCTCTCCGAGCCGGAAGAAGTACCGCCGGTTGTCATCAACCAGAAGCGGGTCAACACTTCCATCGAGAACCTGCTGGACTACCGGCTATCACGCTGCGAAATGAAAAAGAGCGCGCGGTTTTCCAGATTCAGGCCAGGATCTGTCAGGCGTTCCGCGAATTTCTGGATGGACAGCACTTCACCGAAATCCACACACCGAAGCTCGTAGCAGCGGGAGCCGAGGGCGGAGCTAATATCTTCTCCCTGTCGTATTTCGGCGAACGGGCATATCTGGCGCAGAGCCCGCAGTTTTACAAGCAGATGATGGTCGGCGTCTTCGAGCGTGTCTATGAGATCGCACCGGTCTTCCGGGCGGAGAAGCACGACACGGCGCGTCATCTGAACGAATATACAAGCGTGGACTTTGAGATGGGCTATATCGAGAATTTTGAGGACATCATGGCGATGGAGCAGGAAATGCTGCGGTACACATTTGGACGGCTGCAGGAGACATGCGGAGCGGAGCTTTCGCTTTTAAAAGCAGAGGTGCCGGTGATCACGGAGATTCCGAGAATCCGTTTTTCCGAGGCGAAAGAGCTGGTGAGCCGCGTATACAAAAGAGCCTTTTCGGAGAAACTGGACTTTGAACCGGAGGAGGAAAAACTGCTGTGCGAATACGTGAAGAAAACGACAGGCAGTGACTTCGTATTTGTGACACATTATCCAAGCGCCAAGCGCCCGTTCTACGCGATGGACAGCAGAGAAAATCCGGCAGAGACGGAAAGCTTTGACCTTCTGTTCCGCGGCCTTGAGGTGACGACCGGCGGCCAGCGCATCCACAATTACCGGGAGCAGGTGGAAAAGCTCGAAAGCCGCGGCATGCATGTTGAAGCGTTTGAGAGCTATCTAATGATGCACCGCTGTGGCATGCCCCCGCACGGCGGCCTCGGTCTTGGGCTGGAGCGGTTTACGGCACGGCTTCTCGGATTTGAAAATGTGCGGAACGCATCCCTGTTTCCAAGAGACATTCACCGTCTGATTCCGTAAACCAGAAGAGTGTAAAAACTCCGGCGAAGCCGTGGCGCAGATCCACGGGCTTAGCCGGAGTTTCATAAGATTCCCTCCCTTTTGAAAGATAGCGTAACCGTTTGGATATTTCTGTTATACATCAGGGGAGTGAAAATGACAAATTGTTTATTGCAGACAGGATTGCTGTATAAAAGTCAGAATTTTTGCAGAAATGAGCCTTGTAAAGCGTCCGAAAATAGGCTATACTAAACAAGGTTTGGCTGCCGGCAGAATCTGGCAGTATCGGCAAATATTGGAAAAAAGAAAGACGGGAGTTTCCCGGTTTGAGGATAGGAAAATATGAAATTATATGACATTTCCGGAGAGCAGTTTTCCGCAATGGACGCGCCGCGTCATCTGATGACGGAGGAAGGAACGGCGCAGACGACGCTCGACCGGTCACTTGGCATCTGTCAGGTGGCGGAGCTTGAGGGAAAAGTGACAAGAGAAGTGCTCGAGGAGGTCATGGAAGAAGACTGTGAACGTCTCCTGATCCGCGGCGATGCGCAGATTACACGCGATGGGGCAGATTACCTGGCAGAGAAAAAACTGGTGCTGCTCGGTGTGGAGCAGGAAACCGTCGGAAATGAGACATCAGGGAATGATGTTCATCAGCAGTTACTGAAAAAAGGCACGGTGATTGTTGAAAATCTGAATCTGGAGAAAGTGACCTCTGGTCATTATTTTCTCGTGCTGCGCCGATCCAAAAGAAACACCAATACGGCGGCCCGATCCGTGCGGTTCTGATCGAAAATTAGGAAATGCCCTGTGTGAATCCGAAAATGCAATGTGAAACATAACAGAAAGAGAAAAACAGGAAAAAGTGTTCCCGCGTGGGACACTTTTTTTTTGATATGTCCAAAACGAGGGAATTTTGGGTTGTATTTTCCAAATATGGAGAATATAATGAGAAAAAGCCAGGATGTGGTATTCAAAACCAGATCAATTCCGG
>ENA-OQJH01000004-OQJH01000004.1-human-gut-metagenome-genome-assembly--contig:-NODE-4-length-116063-cov-25.957666_pt1 | contig 116063 bp, 108 predicted proteins | sample MGYA00242597_ERZ504763 | MGnify/ENA primary metagenome ERZ504763 (study PRJEB26092, sample SAMD00036359) | human gut metagenome | host: Homo sapiens | study: EMG produced TPA metagenomics assembly of... | reverse complement strand
TTTTTTCTTTCTTTGGCTGCTGCACCGGATTCTGGAAGCTGCCCAGATCGATCATGCTCACATTCGGCATATTCAACAGGTCAGAATAATTGAACTTACCCTCATTAAACTGCTGATTCATAGAATTAAAGCTCTTCTGCATACAATCCGTGCAGACATGTATGTTATTGGGAAGTTCGATCATCGGACCGGCCTTGCTCTCAGGTCTGCGGCAGAGAAAACAGAATTTTTCGGATTTGTTTCTCTTTTTCTCTGTATCTTCGCTGCTGTCTATTATTTCATCATCATTATAGTTCTCGCTCATAATGACTCCTTTCTATATCCTCTTATTCGTAACAGTACAGTGCTCCTGCAGGATAGCAGGCTGCTGGATCATTACGCTTATTTAACTGAATTATATCATACAATTCCCTTATAACAAAATGAAAGTTTTATAAACACAAAAAGAATCCTGCCTGGGTTACTGTTCACTGATAATATTATAAAAGACACCGCCGCATGGGCGATGTCTTTTGTTTTATTCATTGTCCGGTCTGGTGCCGAGAGTCAGCTCTATAGTATTTTCTTCATATTCCCCATTAGTGCTCTTGCAATAACTGCCTCAATCTTCTCTCCCGATTTATAATACTGCAGTTTATCCAGCAGATCATCACCATCACTGACTTTCTGTCCGTCGAATTTTACGATGATGTCGCCTTTACAGATACCTGCCTCCTGTGCCGGAGAATCATCCTCCACACTTCTTACAAAAGCACCTGTGGGCATATTATACATCTCAATTGCCTCTGTGGTCAGATTTGCAAGACTTACTCCCAGATATCCTTTTTTGCTGCTGTCTACTTTCTCCCTGGTCTCACGATTCATCAGTTCTTCCAGAATAGGCTTTGCCTTGGAAATAGGAATGGCATATCCCATACCTTCCACAGCACTGTCTGCGTATTTTGCAGAATTGATGCCAATCAGCTCGCCTTTCATATTCAAAAGTGCACCACCACTGTTACCCGGATTGATTGCCGCATCCGTCTGGATCAGTCCTGTACTGTTCGTTCCGTCATCTGTAGAAATCGTCCGGTTCAATGCACTTATCCAGCCTGATGTTACAGACTGACATATCCAAGCGCATTACCGATCGCAACTACCTGCTGCCCTACTGCCAGATCATCCGAACTTCCTATCTGAGCAATCTTGATCTGATTTAAAGTGTCCTCAGGGATATCCGATTTCTTCACCGCAACTACTGCCAGATCATTATCAGCATCTGTACCTTAATCTTGGCACTGACCGCATCCTCTACATTCAGATCTCCATTATCTCCCGCATTCACAGTCTCTGTCTCTGCATTTGCCACATCATCCCCGATAAAGCAGACACTCAGAGTTGTAGCTCCATCCACCACGTGATTATTCGTTGCGATCAGAAGCTCATCATCATTATCTCCAACGATAATCCCTGAACCTGTTGACGCACTCTTATATTGGTGGGAACTATATCCGAAAAAGCTTGGTATTTCCTGAACACTGACAGTAGTGATCGCAACTACAGAAGGCATGGAAGCCTGAGCCACTGCTGCTACTGTTCCATTCTCAGAGTCAGACAGCACCTTATCGGCAGTGCTGTCATCTGATGCCGTTTCCTGAAGATCCACACTGTCTGTAGTTTTAATCTGCACCGAAGACTTACCTGTATTCAGGAATCTGTCTGCTGCAAAATTTGCCGCCTGAAATACAACTGCCGCCACCAGGCCAAAGATCACAGCCAGTGCGATTGTCGCCCCTGCTTTTTTCTGAAAAGAATTCTGATTTCTTCTGTGTCCAGAGGGACCGGATGGTTTCAAAACAGTTCTCTGTTCTTCATGGAACTGATAATGTTCATATCTGGGCTGCTGACCGGAATCATCTGTTTTTTCACCCAGGTTTCTTTCATCATTCATGTAATCTGCTCCCTTCTGTTCCTGTATTACTGTTTATCGGAACACTCCCCGAAATAAACAATGATCTGTAACTGTTTTATTTCTGCACAGTTACAGCAATTCTTCTCCTGAACTCTGGAATCAGTATATCAATTAATTGTGTTCAAAATGTGACAATTATCGTAAATTGGCGTGTCTTAAGGTCATCCTCTTACCTTTATTTTCTGTTCCAGTAATATGGACTCATGGTACATGCAAGAACAACTTTCCGGGGAAGTTTTCTGTATCTTTTCCCCAGAAAATATCCTGCATATTTCATTCCGCTCTGCCAGATCAGCTGAGGAATCAGCCAGAAGTGTCCCGTCCTTATCAGATAGCCCAGGCTTCTTTTTACCAGACGGATTCCCTCCCCCTCAGAAGGTACTCCTTCAAAAATTTCCGGATGCTCTGCCTGGGATACTCCCAGATCGAAGTTTCTGTGAAACTGCTGCCTTCCGGAATAATTATGGGAATGATACACTCTCGCATCTGCCGCATAGACAACTGAATAGCCTTTCTGAATCATTGTTCCGGCACAGATCATATCTTCATTGAAAATCGCCCGCTCTGTAAAACCGCCTGTTTTCAGATAAATCCCTTTATCATAGGCCGCACACACATTAGAACAGAAATAGGTCTTGATCCCGTACTTATCAATATCAGCCAGCGACTTTACCGAGGACTGCTCCGGATAATTAAAAGAACGGGTATAACGTTCCAGAAAGCGACAGTCTGCCCTGGGTAATTGTCTTGCATAGGCTGCTCCTGCACCCGGATTTTCACTGACAGCACAGACAAGATTTCCAATTACTTTTCTGTCAGCAGGGAGAGCATCCTGTGTCATAAAGATCATAATATCTGCATTCGAAAGTTCTGCTGCCCTTCTTCTGGTTCCGCCATGATCAAAATCCTTCTGTTCCAGGTGATGAACCTCAAGGATCGGACATTTCTCCCATTCTCTGTTCCAGTACTGCTCTCCCGTATTCATAACCAGAATCCTGCGAGGACGGTATTCCTGTTCTTCCAGCCTGTGCAGCAGTTCTCCAAATTCTCTGCCGGGACGATAGGCAGGAATGATTACATCAACTGTCGCAGTGTCATTATATTTTTCCTTATGCGTCATCCTCAACACTCCTTATCTGAAAAGAGGACCATCCTTTCCAACAGATGGTCCTCTTTTCTATTATTTATATTTTTATAGCAGTTCCCTCTTACTGTTCTTCAGAACTTGCTCCAGAATCATCGCTGAATCCATCGTCGCCGCCGGTCTCATCTCCACCGGTGTCATCGCCGCCGTCGTAGTCTCCACCACCAGTGTCACTGCCGGTGTCATCGCCGCCATTATCATAACTGCCGTCATCACCACTGTTATCATAATCGCCACCGCCGCCATAATCTCCGCCGCCATTATCATAACCTCCATCATAACCACCGTTATCATAATCATTGTCATAATCATAATCGCCGCTGTTATCCGTACTGCCGGAGGTATTATCGCCGGACCATACAAAAGTGTCATTTGCATTTGTGGTATCAGTGTCCTGTGTCGTAGTCTTGGCTGCATCATCCAGCTTACTTTCTCCGCCGACGATCTCAAGTATCTTATTACTGCGGGCCACTACCTCAGAAGACGGAGTATAATCCTGATCATCATACAGGAACTTGTGAAGTTCAACTACATTGTTCTCAAGATCAGTAGGAACAATAATACTTCCCTTGATATTGGAGAATTTAAACTTCTGCGGGAATCCCGTACTGTCTGTAAATTTATATCCGATCAGAGTCGGAATAAGTCCCAGAATATCCTGCTTTGAAAGAGATGTTGTAACCATCGGGAATACATCATCCATAATCTTAAAGATAGAAGAAAGACCTGCTATCTTCGCCTTATCAAAGAGCATTCCAAGTACTCGTCTCTGACGCTCTGTACGTCCCATATCCAGACTTGCAGTATAACGGATACGGCAATAGGATGTCGCCTGTACGCCGTTCAGATGATAAGTTCCTACAATTGCTTCCTGATCTTCCGGCTTTGGCTCCGGTTTCTCGAGCGGAGTGTAGTCTTTTCCTGTCAGCTTGGATGTTTCCACGCAATAGTTATTCATATGTTCAATTTCCGCATAAGATAACGGAATATCAAGACCGCCAAGATCATCTATCACTTCTACAAGTGCGGAAAAATCAGCCGTCGCATAATCGGAAATATCCAGATCCAGGTTTGTATTTAACATGGTGATCGCCTGTTCCGGACCACCCAGCGCATAGGCTGCATTTGCCTTCGTATAGGTATCATCTCCAACATTGAGAAGTGTATCTCTGTATACGGAAACCATACGCACTTCTTTTGTATCGTTGTTTACACTCACAATGATCATGGTATCACTGTTCTGTGCAGAATACTGGGAGCCTTCCCCTCTGGTATCAATACCAAACAGCACATAGGTCTTGTATCCTGTCATCTTTGGTGCTTCCTGGTTTACGACTATTTTTTCCTTTTTCAGTTCCGGCTGCTCGATCTTATCCAGCCTGGAAGAAATCTGTCCATACACATACAGCCCGCCAATAAACAGCAGCAGTACAATGATCTCAAGCACAAACAGTACTTTTTTCTTTTTTCCTGGTTTAGCCATGACTTTTTCCCCTTATCTTAATATGCATTTTTGTTTATAAATCCCTTGAAAAATGTAAGGAATATAATCTTGATATCCAGCCCTATGCTCCAGTTTTCAATGTAATAAAGGTCATATTCGATTCTTTTTCTTATGGATGTGTCTCCGCGGTAACCATTCACCTGAGCCCAGCCGGTAAGTCCCGGGCGAACCTGATGTTTCACCATATATCTCGGGATTTCTTCTCTGAATTTCTCTACAAAAAACGGCCGCTCCGGTCGTGGTCCCACAAGGCTCATGTTACCCTTCAGTATGTTGAAAAGCTGTGGCAGTTCATCAATACTGGTGTGACGCATAAACTTTCCGATGGGTGTTACTCTTGGGTCATTCTTTACTGTCCATGCCTTCTTCTCTTCCGATTCCGGCTGTACTTCCATGGAACGGAACTTATACATCCGAAAAGTCTGGTTATGAAGTCCAACCCTCTCCTGTTTATAGATCAGTGGTCCCGGTGATGTCAGCTTAATGATAGCACACATTAACAGCATCAGCGGTGAGGTTACTATGATTCCAACAATAGACCCTGCAATGTCCATCGCCCGCTTGACCAGTGCATTGAATGTATTGTTCAACGGTACATAACGGATATTGATAACCGGAAGTCCCAGTATATCTTCTGTGTATGGTTTTGTCGGAATGATCTTATTATAATCCGGGATAAACTTGGTGTGTACTCCAGATTTTTCACACAGTGCTACAATCTCTTCCAGGCGGTAATATTCACTTAAGCCCAGAGTGATCGCTATTTCATCCAGCCGGTTCTCCGGAAGTATTATATTCAGATTGGCAATCCTTCCAAGAACTTTGATTCCCTTGTACTCTGTTCCTGCCGGAACATTGTCATCCAGTATTCCGCGGATCACATATCCCCACTGAGGATTGGCAAGAACTCTGTCAATGTATTCCTCTGCTGCGCGGCTGTATCCCACACAGATCATCTGTTTCTGATTCAGTCCCCTCTCTCTCATATCTCTCAGAAGAGCGAAAATCAACATTCGGGCACACCACTGAAGCACAATATTGATTACATAAAACATAATATAAGTAGAACGGGAAAAATCGCTCTCATCTATCATGTAAAATGTAAACATCAGAATAAGGAGCCCAAGCGAGTTGGCCTTTACAATATTAGCCAATACAAGCCGACGCCCCTGCATCCGCATGGGAGTATACAATGTGAAAGCCTGATACAACAACAGATAAACCGGTACAATAAAAACCAGCATCAGCATATACTGCTGAAAGCTTCTGGTTCTGACTGCTGTTGCTGCCATAGGACCAACAAAACGGATCAGCCATGCCAGAAAATATGACAGTACCAGTACAATTGCATCAATGATCATATGGAGACGACTGAAATTCTTTTCATTGTCCTTTAGCAATCTTTTGTCACCTCATTTTTTTATCGTTTCTATATTATAATAGTTGTTTTATAAAAGCAATAAAAATTTATCTTTCTTTCTTATCATCCGCACAAACGCCTGAAGATATTCACCCACAATTCAACTTGAATCCCAAAATAGTTTGACAGATTTTGAAATTTAAAAGGTATTTTATGATTTTTTTTGCTGATCTGGAATCCATTCTTAATTCCCGCAATATACTCTCTTCCGAATCCTTTCAGCGTAAAAACAGAATTTTGATTCCAAATCCTGCAACAAGAAACGGAAGATTGATAATAATCTGTAACACCGGCATATTTTTGTATATCAGATAAATATTATTTCTGGAAGAATACCGGATCTTGAACTGATTATATCTGGATCCGCTGGTACCGCTTCCCACATGGTATACCATGGCATCAGGTGCATACCAGTTTTCATATCCGTAGATCCTGGCCCGGTATCCCACGTCCATGTCCTCCAGATATGCAAAATGTTCTTCGTCAAAATATCCCAGCTCATCAAAGATCTTCTTTCTGTAAATAGCAGCTCCTGCACAGGAAGCAAAAATCTTCTCTTCCTTTTCATAGGTATGGATATTTTTCCCCTTACCTCTTGCATAAGCCCATCCAAGCGCGCAGTAATAGTTTCCTGCATCATCCAGCCTGTCCCTGTCATGAAACTGAATCATTCTGGCAGCACAGGAGAAAGCTTTGGGATGCCTTTTGATGGCTGACAGCATTTCTTCTATAAAATTCTCCGTTACTTCAATATCATTGTTTAAAAGCAGTACATAAGGTGAACGTGATGCTCTGATCCCTTCATTGACCGCTTTACAGAATCCGAAATTCTCCGGCAGTTCGATCAGATGGACCCATGGATACCTTGCAGCAACAAAAGCGCAGCTCCGTCATTGGATCCATTATCCACAAGAATTACATCAAAATTGCTTACAGTCTGACACTCCAGACCTGCAAGTACGCCATCCAGATAAGCCATCCCATTAAAATTCGGAATGATCACTGATACTTCCTGCATGATTTCCTCCCTGTCTTCTCTTTTTTCTGTCCTGCTTCTGTCTCCATTCCCGGGATTGGCTTCAGAGAATAATTCCATTTGGTAAGAGACAGGTTTTTGTTATAACAGGGATCTCCGTTTTTGAGAATGTCTATCCAGTGACATCGCATATATTCAATCTCCGTCTGAAAACGGCGCACTTTCTCCTTGCTGTCTTCAGCTCCTCTGGTCTTTGATTCCATATGATAAAGCTTCGCATAGGGATCATATACGATCAGATAGCCGTTTTTCTTACTTTCAGGCAAAGATCCACATCATTAAATGCCACAGCCAGTTCTTCTGTAAATCCTCCTGCCTGCTCAAAAACCTCTTTCTTCATCAACAGACAGGCGGCAGTCACTGCACTCATATCCTGAAGAAGGGATGCCTTATGCAGATAGCCGGTATGGTCCGCAGGCATATCTACGAACATATGCCCCGCAATACCGCCCATTCCGATCACACATCCTGCATGCTGGATTGTATTATCCGGATAAATGAGCTTTGCTCCGACACCGCCCACTTCCGGACGCTGACACACTCCAAGCATTTCTTCCAGCCAGTCCGGATTGATGGATTTTACATCATTATTCAGGAAAAGCAGATATTCTCCCTTTGCATGTGCCGCAGCAAAGTTATTGATGGCAGAATAATTAAATTCTTTTCCCCATCTCAAAAGATGGATCTTCCGGTTTCCGGAAAGCTCTTTATAATATCGGAAAATCTCATCAGTGGTACTGTTATTCTCCACGATTATGATTTCAAAATTCTGATAACCGGTATTCTTCTCCAGCATTTCCAGACAGGTCTGAAGAGTCTCTTTCTCGTCTTTGTTTGGTATGATAACAGACACCAGAGGTTTTCCCTGCACCGGATATTTCACCCGGTAAAAGCCCAGATCCTGTGTATGGCTTACCTCGCCTTCTGTACCTGTTCTCTCAAGATGAGCTTCTATTGCTCTCTTGCCGGCTTCAAATGCGTACATTTTACTGGCAGGATTATCTGCAGTGGAGGCTTTGTGTGTTCTCCAGTGATACAGGATTTCCGGAACATGTAAAACCTCTCCGGCATTCTCCGTACAGCGGAAGATAAAATCGTAATCCTGAGCTCCGTCGAATTCTTTTCGGAAACCTCCGGCCTTTTCTACAATACTCTTTCGCACTACAAAAAAGTGGCAGATATAATTATTGGAACGCAGGAGATCCAGATTAAAATCCGGTTTCAGATGTGGCTGAAAATGCTCGTCCAGTTCTGTTGTAACCTTATCCTCGTCTGTATAAAGCGCATCTGCCTGCGGATGATCCTGCAGTATTTTCACGATCTCATATAATGCATTGGGTGCCAGCAGGTCATCATGGTCAAGAAGCCCCACAAATTCACCTTTTGTCATTGCAAACGCGCGGTTTGTGTTCTCTGCAATGCCAAGGTTCTCTTTGAGATTGCAGAATCTTACCCGGGAATCTCCGGCTGAATATTCTGCCAGTACTTCTGCATCTCCTCATTGTCAGGACTTGCATTTACGATACACAGCTCCCAGTTTGAATAAGTCTGAACGATCAGTGATTCTATCATCTGTCTCAAAAATTCTACAGGTGTCTGATAAGCCGGAACTGCAATGCTGATTAGCGGTGAATAATCAAATTTCTGTTTCCTCTGTGTTTCCAGTGTTTCCTCCGTCGGAATGTAAGCCCGGTACCATGGACCATATGGTACTTCTTCCGGTTCAAAACGTTCATGCAGCCTGATCCAGAATTCCTTTAGTCCATAATGCTTCATGTAGCGGAACCCTTTCCGGATCGTATAGGGGGAAAGCTTCCTGAACATTTTCGTCCACTGGATTTTTCCTCCTGCAGATGGTTTTTTACTCATATGATAACCTCGATTTTTACTATGATTTTTTATTTTAACATTGTATGATATTTTTTGCAAGAAAGGAGAGAAATGTGTTATACTGTTATTGTTTTTATGTTATCGTTTTTATGTAACTGTTCACATACAATGAACAGTTACTTTTCAACATTTTTATGTACAGGAGTATTATATACCATGATGATAAAGAAAAAAAGAATCACTGCAGCCCTGCTGGCTCTGGGACTTGGTGCTGTCACCATGTTTTCACAGTTTCCGGTATCTGCTGCTGAAGAAACAGCTCAGAATACAGACGCCGCCGCACAGACAGCAGATCCGTCTGTCGTAGTCACCAACGGTATCGACGGATGGCCCCAGCTTCCGATATTTCGTCTGCCGCAGCAATTGTAATGGAAACTTCCACTAACACAGTCCTGTATTCCAAAAATGCAGATCAGCCCTTTACCCTGCAAGCGCAGTCAAGATCATGACCTGCCTGGTTGCTCTTGAGAACAGCAGTCTGGATGAACAGGTAACCATGACTGCAACCGGTGTTTCCGGTGTTACTGACGGAGGAGCCAATATTTCCTCACAGTTAGATGAGGTTTTCACCATGGAACAATGTTTATATGCCATCATGGTTGCCTCTGCCAATGATATCGCACTGCAGGTAGCTGAACATGTGGGAGGTTCTGTGGATGCTTTTGTACAGATAATGAATACCCGGGCACAGGAACTTGGCTGCACCAATACTGTCTTTACCAATCCTACCGGTCTTCCTGATGAGAACCAGCATATCACCGCCCATGATATGGCTCTGATCATGGAAGCAGCTATGGCAAATGACACTTTCCGCACTATTGCAGCAACTACTTCCTATACACTTCCGGCAACAAATGTTTCCGGCGGTGAACGTGTACTTACAAACAATTTTACCATGATAAACAGCACCAGCGACGGTTATTATAAACCTGTATCGGCGGTAAGGAAGGGTACACAGAAGCTTCCGGAAGTACCCTGGTATGTGAAGCTTCCAAAAATAACATGAAGCTGGTATGCATTGTATTAAATGGCGCATCCGGTGTTACCGATGATGAAGCGATCGCGCTTCTCAATTATGGTTTTGACAATTTTGCACCCCTTACCATCGCAGACGATGATTTTAACCGTCTTTCCGGTGGTACAGTCATTGCACCAAACGGTGCCACAGAAGATAATCTGACCACAGAAGATACTTCTTCTGACGGACAGATCACACGCCAGTATTACTTTGGAGGAACTCCTGTAGGAACTGCGATTCTGGAAGACGCAGAGCAGCAGACAAATGATGCCGCAGTAACCGGTCAGAAGAATATGGAGGCAGCACAGGCATATTCTGCTTCCCATACAACTGCTCCTTATTATATCATCGGGGCGATCGGGGCAGCATTCCTGCTGTTTTTCCTGTTCCTGATGATCAAAGTGATCAAATCCTGAAGTCTACTTCTGAATACCAGACAGTAACCATTTCTTTGATAGATAAAATAGATAAATTTAAGGGACTTCCGCAAGAGCTTTTCATGCGGCAGTCCCTTTATTTCTTTTAAGGCAAGATTAAAAATGCCCAGCAGGCAAATGGCGAAATCACCAGCAGTACAGTCAGTACTCTGTATATCAAACTCCGCACCTTTTCATTTTTCACTGTTTTTGTCAGAATATTATTCCAGCCCAGCGTAACAAAGTACATCAGAGGATATAACGCAGGCATAAGATATCTTCCCTGTGGCTGATTATCACTGTAATAAACATAATACAGAAACAGAAATACCGGAATCATAATCAGAAATACCATCATCAAATGGAAAATACCTTCTTTATTCCACTCTCGGGATATCACCTTTGTTTTGATCTTCCATCTGTCATTTCCAACTGCTTTCCGCTGTGCAACATACATTTTTTTTCTCAGATCAAATGTCTCTTTTACAAAAAATACACTGATGATTCCAACAGCAAAGAACAGCATATACAGTTTGCTGACCGTATATGGCATATAAATTTCCATCTGTCCAAAAGTACCGATGAAACTTACACACACTGTCAGAATCCAGTTATGATACCAGCCGGGATCCTGATAAAGGATAATATCTTTCCAGTTCCATCCCAGCTTTGCAGGCGTCGGATACAGTGAAGGTCTGTAATCCTTCTGAGCATATTTTTCCGCACATTCCGCACAGGATTTCCTTCCCAGGAAATCTCCGTTATACAAAACTGCGTTACGGATGAACCACCAGCCGCAGAGAACTAAAGTAACTGCTGCGATCACTGCTCCTCTGCTGAAAAGGAAACGAACTCTCTGTGAAAAAGCTTCTTCTCTGCAGAGTAATACCGTAAAACAGAAGAAGAAAAAACTGCAGAGTATCCAACCGTATGCATTATAATAAGACAATGCACATACGGCCATTCCCACTGCAAGGAGTATACAGTTTTTCCATGTCCAGTCTTCTCTCAGATAAGAGGCCCATGCATACAGAATCATGGCTGCTGCCAGCAGTGCCAGTGAGTCTGTATTCACATAAGTTCCCACAAAGATTGCCTGCGGCATAAATCCTGCCAGTGCTGCAAACAGCCATCTAACTTCTCTGGAATATTTTTCTTTCGGAAACAGTTTGCCCGAAGCTTTTACAACAAAATACACTGCACCTGTGACAAACAGTACATCTGCCATACGTGCAATTTTGAACATGGAGTATCCCGGATCTGCAAAAAGCCGGGATATTCTCATAAATAATGCAGACACCATATAAGATACAACCGGATAATATGCATAGGAAATTCCCCACACTTTATTCCTGACAGCCGGATCATCTCCCCCCGGAAGAGCTCCATGATGTTTATAAATGTAATCTGCAACATAATATCTCATCTGTTCATCCGGCCCTGAATTAAAAGGCTGTGTCATCGCCCAGGTTGTCAGCAGGATAAACGCCAGAAATACAAAAATGAAAATTTCTGTTTTTTCATTGATCTCTTTCTTTTTCTTTAACATATCTTCTTTCACATTCATTTTATAGCAATTTCATCTTCAGATTCTTTTCAGAGAAAAGTCCTGGCTCTTCAGAGTGAGATTGGGGTTATAATAAGGATCTCCGTTCTCCAGGATCTCCGGCCATTTTTTCTCAAAGGTGGCAATTTCTTTGTTAAATCGTGCCACTTTTTCCGGAGTATCCTCAAGGCCTCTGGATTTGGATTCATAATGGTATAATTCCGCATATGGATTATACACGATCAGATATTCCGCCTTTCTCAGCTTCATGCAGAAATCAATATCATTAAATGCAACAGCCAGTTCCTCTGAAAGTCCTCCCACTGCATCAAATGCAGATTTCTTCACCATCATGCAGGCAGCTGTAACCGCACTGTAATCCTGTGCACAGATAATTCTGTGACAATATCCGGTGGTACCTCTCTTCTGCTGGACAAAACAGTGTCCTGCAATTCCGCCAAAACCGATCACAACACCTGCATGCTGGATCGTATCATCCTCATAATAAAGTCTTGCACCCACTGCGCCTACATCTTTACGCATGCAATAACCCAGGAGTTCTTCCAGACAGTCCGGATTAATGATCTCTGTATCATTGTTAAGCAGAAGCAGATACTCACCCTTTGCAAAAGATGCACCATAATTATTAATGGCAGAATAGTTAAAGACTCCGTCCCAGTATACCATGCGAACCTTCGGATTCTCTGCCTCCAGTTTTTGTAATATTCAAAAGTAGCAGAATCTGTACTGTTATTCTCTACAATAATGTACTCATAATTTTTGTACGTAGATTTCTGTTCAATGGATTCCATACATCTCTTCAGATCATCAATATGGTCTTTATTCGGAATAATAATAGAAATCAGCGGATCATGATCTCTGATAAACTTCGTTCTGTACAGCCCCAGATATTCACCCTTAAAAACCTCTGCGTGGATTCCTGTTCTCTCATAGTGAGCCTGTACTGCACGTCTTCCGGCTTCAAAGGCATAAAGCTTGCTCTCGGGATTCTCTGCTGTGGAGTCCTCATGGCAACGCCAGTGATACAGGATTTTTGGAATATGACAGATTTCTTCATCCTTTACTGCTTCCACACAGCGTAACACAAAATCATAATCCTGTGCACCGTCAAACTCACTTCGCAGCCCGCCAACTTTTTCAATTACTTTTCGTGATACCACAAACAGATGGCAGATATAATTGACCGTACACAGCAAATCCGGATTATAGTCCGGTTTAAAATGCGGCTGAAAGAATTTATGTCCATCCATAGACATCTTATCTTCATCTGTGTAGATCACCAGTGTCTGCGGTTTCTCATTTATTGCTTTCACACATTCAAATAATGCATTCGGCGTCAGCTCATCATCATGGTCTGCAAAGGCAATGAAATCACCTGTTGCAATTTCAATGGCACTGTTGGTATTCTCTGAAATCTGAAGCGACTCCTCATGAGAAACGTATTTAATTCTGTTATCCTTCGCTGTCAGTTCTTTTAACAATTCCGTCAGTGGTGACTGTGCGCCGCTTCCGTCAGAGAAACAAAGTTCCCAGTTTGAATAAGTCTGTTCCTGAAATGATTCTGTCAGTCTTCTGAGATATTTCTCCGGTGTCTTATACAGCGGTACTACAAAAGAAATCTTGGGTCTGTATCCAAAGGATGTTTTCTTCTGTTTCTCCAGTTCGTTCCTGTCCGGCAGATGATGTCTGATCCATTTCTGATAGGATGGCGGTCCCTGACGTACATTTTTAACCTTTGTCACTACCTTCTCAGCAAGAGCCGCCGCACCCTGAGATTTCCAGTAGCGGATTCCTTTTTCTACATATTTGTCTAATTTCTTTGCCAGAATATCAGCTTTTCTCAGAGGAACCACATGTACAGTTTTCTTCTCGCCTGCATAAAACACTACATACAGGCATTTTCCCGAAACGTTGGTGATCTCAGAGAAGAATCCTGTCTTTCCCGGATCCTGTGCTTCTTCAAACAGCTGGTTGACATCCACCTGTCTGTTCTCTGGATTTCAGCGGCAACCGGCTTTTTATCCGCATCAAAGATACGGACAGTCACAGGCTTCGGTGCAATGGCCCACCCTCTGATCCGTACAGTTCCCTGTTCTGCACTCTCTTCTTCAAAATATACCTGCGGTTTATCTCTTTTTTTATCCAGTTCACCGGCAGTGATGGAAAACCAGACATGTTTTTTATCCGAAAACTTCTCATAGATCACAAGCTTATGATACCCCTCCAGATTTTCCGGTATCTGAACAGTTGCCGTAATCTGTATTCCCTGCATTTTCTCCGGATCTTTAAAACGTTCCAGTGCACTTACATTTTCATTTTCTTTCACAGACACCTTCAGTTTGTGCTGATCCAGATATGCCTCCATCACCGCATCTTTCGGCCAGTGTCCCTGCACAATATACTGTGTCCTGTCTGATAAATGAAATCTTTCTCTTACTACTTCAAATATTTCCTTAGGCATGTTAATCTCCGTTCTTCTCCTGTTTTCTCAGAGAACAGTCTGTGTTGTTTAATGTCAGATTGGGGTTATAATAAGGATCTCCTTTCAGGAGCTCTCTTTCCCATTTTCTCCGGAAACAGTTTACTTCTCTGGAAAAACGCAGCTGTTTCTCCGGTGTATCTTCCATTCCTCTGGATTTGGATTCATAATGATACAGTTCTGCATACGGTGTGAATACAATTTTCACTCCATATTTTCTCACTTTCATACAGAGATCAATATCATTAAATGCAACCTTCAGCTCCTCGTCAAATCCTCCGACTGCTTTAAAAACAGAAGTCTTTACCATCATGCAGGCGGCAGTGACTGCACTTATCTCCTGCACACAGCGCAGACGTCCCATATATCCTTCCGCATCCCGGGGAAGTTTACATAATACATGGGCAGCAACTCCACCAAGACCAACTACCACTCCTGCATGTTGAATGGTGTCATCCGGATAATACAGTTTCGCACCGGCCATTCCCACGTCTTTTTGCTGACAAAGCTGAAGCATTTCTTCAAGCCAGTTCTCTGTAATGATTTCCACATCATTGTTAAGAAACAGCAGATATTCTCCCTGCGCCTCTCTTACTGCAAAGTTATTGATCGCAGAATAATTGAATTCTTTTTTCCATGTAAGGATCCTTACATTTGGGTATCTGTTTTTCAGTGTCTCATAGTATACAAAGGTTTCTTTTTCCACACTGTTGTTCTCAACAATAATGATCTCGTAATTCTTCCATGTTGTCTTCTCTTCTATGGATGAAATACACAGTTCCAGATCATTAATGTGATCTTTACTTGGAATGATCACAGAAATCATCGGTTCGCCGGAAATAGTCAGATGGCTTCTGTACCATCCCTTCTTGTCTGCAAGTTCCGCTGTTGCAGAAACCTCCGCCCTGCGGTAATGCTCCTCCAGTGCCTTTCTGCCTGCTTCCCAGTTTTTCTTCTCCTGTTCTTCTGTGATCAGGTTCTCTGCTTTCATGGAATGACAGAGGATCTTTGGAATATGCACAATATTCTCTGCCTGCTCACTGCATCTTAAGAGCATATCATAATCCTGTGCACCATCATATTCCGGATCAAACTTTCCGGCCTGTTCCAGAATTTCCTTCCGGATTGCCCAGAACTGTCCGATATAATTATTTTCCCTTAATCTGAACAGATTGAAATCCGGCTTGAATTCCGGCTCAGAATAATGTTTTCCGTCTGCGCTGATCTCATCTTCATCTGTATAGATCATATCCGCTTTTTTCTCTGTGATCGCTTTGACCATCTGAAAAAGTGCATCAGGTTCAGGTATGATCTCCTGACCGGCAAACAGAACATACTCTCCCATTGCAAGTTTCAGAGATGCATTAAGATTTCCCGAAATGCCGTTGTTTTCCGTAACCTTCTTGTAGGAAAGGCGGATCTCTTTTTTATATTTTTTCCGCAGAAACTCTCCTGTTTCCTCTCCCTCACATGCATCTGCAAGACACAGCTGCCAGTTACCATAGGTCTGTTCTGTATAAGCATCGATCACACTTTTTAACCTTTGTTCATCTGTATCCGTCACCACCATCACAATACTGATCAGCGGTGAATAAGAAAAAACAGCATTTCTCTGTCTTTTTAATTCCTTTCGGAATGCGACATGATCTTTCAGCCAGTCTTCATAATCCTGATCTCCGTCCTTAAGCTGGGAATTTCTCACATAACGGATAAATCTTCCAATACCGTTTTTCTTTATATATTCCTGATTCTTCTGCCTGTTCTTCAGAGACAGCAGTTTCATCTGCTGATACAGTCCGGTATTTTCCCGTTTTATTTTTTTTACATTTACAGTATAAATTTTCTGTACATCTTTTCCCCTGAAACAGATGCAGATATTCTGATCGTTTGTATTCTCCAGATTGACAGTAATACTGAATCCCAGATTTCTTTTCTCTTCTTCGGAAATCCCCTTTGCCTCTTCCACGTCCGGACGTCTTTGTCTGGTGATCGTACATTCCAGAACCTTCCCATCTGTACCCTGTACAAATATCTCATCCGGCTCCAGCTGGTTTACAACCCAGCCTCTGACTGTCAGGATACTCTCCTGTGTGATCTGTTCCTCATCAATATGATATTCAATAAGACTTTCCTCACAAAAGTCCTTCACTTCTGCAGCTGTGGCTTCCCAGATGATTTCTTTTTCATCTCCTGCTCTCAGCGCAAGCTGCAGTTTCTCATGTTCTTCTGCAAGTTTTATAATTTCCGGTATCTTTACTGTGAATCCGACATTTCCCACTTCTTTTATATCTTTTGTTTCTTTTAAATCTTTGGCAACATCCGCTCTTTCACAACGCGAAGGTTCAGGAACGAAGAGTTCCTTTCCCGAGCCATAAAGAATGAAATCACATTCTGACTGATTTCTGGTTATCGCCCATCCGGTAATGGCCAGAGTATGATCTTCTTTGTCACTGTATATTTTTTTATCTACACTCCAAAGTATATTTCCCATAACTAAACCCTTTTGATGGCACGATACACTTTCCATGCCTTACTGCCTTCCACCTGATCGACCAGAGCTTTCTTCTGCGCAAGCTCCTGACTCATCTGCTCCATTGCCCTTTTCTGCTCTGCATATACTTTCCAGAATTTCTTTTCTGTGGTTTTCCGGTCCAGGATCTCCATCTCAATCTTTATGGACTTTCTGTTCTCAGGAACAGAATCTACTATGATCTGCGGATCGTCACCGCCGAAATAGAATTCTCCGGAGGACACTTCACAGCCATCTGTGTGAAACTTTACCTGACTTTCATCTTCCCATGTCAGCTTTACAATTTTAAGTCCCTTGGACATTTCGCCCGGATCAAGGCGAAGCATTGTGGTATTCTCCGGAAGTTCAAACTCCGTCTGAATTTTCCCGTTTCTGAACAGATATCTCACAGAATCAGCCTCATTAAAGCTCTTTCCGTTATCCCAGAAAATCTGAAGCATTTCCAGAGATTCCTGTTTCTTTTCTCTGTAATAATCTTCTACTTCCACCCGGCCCGGAGAGATCTGGGCATACATATTTCTCATTGCTGTATGCTCACCCAGAATATACTGCTGGAAATTATGTTCCATCTCCACATAAACTTCTATATCTTCAGGCAGGATTCCTGCTTTCTCATAGAAATCCCGTTCTTTAAGTATTCCTCGTTTGTCATTCAGTTCCAGATAATAAAAGATCATCCTGTAAACCAGGAACTGTGAAGGTACAGGAAATGCAAAGGTCCACTCATAGTCGATCACAGATACTTTATTCTCAGAGAGGATAATATTTGCAGGAACAAAATCAATATTGGATATTTCTGTACATTTCAGATCAGAACGCAGGTTTACATTTCCAAATACCCTTACAAATTCCGGTGTTTTCTCAAAGGGTTTCTTCTCATGAATATTCTTTACTTTCTGTATATAAGAGAAGAATAATTTCTCCAGTTCCTCTGTTCTGCCTTCTTCCAGAAGATGATCCAGCTTATCTTCCAGGGTGATACCTGTCAGATATTCCAGCTGCGCACAGTCACCTTTGATCCGGCAGCGGTTTACTTCAATTTCCTCTTCTTTATACATTCCGGTCAGTTCTTCGCAGATAGTTCCCAGATTCCGTACATGAGCTGCCGCTTTCTTCTGCGACGGTACTTTCTTCACAGTCAGCTGCCCATCTGCTGCTTCACTGATTTCCGTATAAATGGAGAGCTTCTGATCTCTCTCATTGGAAAACTTCACATAAACCGGTGCTGTCTGTGGCTGTTCTTTTCCGATCACAAGAAGAAAGGAATTGGCAAACTGCGGGTAAAGATCATTGCTCAAAAGTGTATTATACACCTGAGATTCCTGAAACAGATCCAGACGGAGTCTGTCAAAATTGTAGTCCCTCATATGCAGCTCTCCGCTTGCAGGGAGATGTCTGTCTGAATGAATAGTCATTGGAAATTTGTAATCCGGATATGGATAATACCAGTCGGCTTTTAAGTTTCCTGCTTCCTCCAAAATTCCATTAAATTCTTTTCTTGAAAAAGTTTTAACCCCTTTTGTTTTGGGGTATCCCTGGATTCCTTCGAATAAAGTTCCAAAATGGTCCTCTGTACATCCGGCCCAGTATTTCAGTCCCAGTCTGTTCTCAATGGCCAGAATGATCTTTCCATCCGGCTTCAGATGCTTTGATATGATCCTGAGAAAGTCCACATAGGGATTCTCACTCCGGATATAGGATTCTCCATACTCAAATACACCGATCAAAGTAATATAGTCGTATTTCTCAGTAAGGTTTTTCTCGATCTCCTGAAAGTTTCCCACAAGGATCTTAAGATTATCCTGATCCTGATGTCTGTATGCATTGATCTTACTTCTTTTCATAGAAAGCTCGATGCAGGTAACTTCCTTCGCCCTTTCACAGAGAGCTCCTGTCACAGCACCACATCCGGAACCAATCTCCAGAACCTTCTCTTCTCCTGTAAAGGGAATCCAGCTCAGAATATTCTCCCTGATATGAGAAAAATGATAAAGAATTGGCCAGCTCTTTCTCTCACTGATCACTCTGTTAAATTCTTCCGGTGCAAAATCTCTGGAAATTGCAAGCATTTCATCCTCTATCGCACCATCACTGTATAGATCTTTTCCCGGATAGCACGTGGTATCCAGAATTACTTTCCCGATTTTTTCTTCCATATATAGTCCTCGCGCTGATTATTTTTTCGCACTGATATTTGTCATCATAACATTCTCAGACCTGTTCTTCGCACCGTACTTCCACCTTTGAATCCATATCATAGAATCCAACTGTATTTTTACTGGAAATAACTGTTATGTTACATGCGTCATAAAGTCTGTGGAATACCGTAAAATCTCCGTTTTTATACCCTGTACATCCAAATGACAGGAGATACTCACCGCCCTGAAGGTTCATGTTCTGTGTAAATGTTACAGTACATATATCCCCTTTTCCGGAGTGTTCTATCTTTGCATTTTCATACATGGTATTGGTACCTGTGATTTCCGTACCCTGAATATTTTTAAATGTGTATGCCATGATCGGCTCCTGAATCTCTTCATTAAACCGGACTTTCATACGAATTTTGAAGCAGCTTCCCTTTTCAACAGTATTGGAACATCTTCCTTTATCATCAATGACTCTGAAATCTGTGATCTCAGCAATACGGCTTCCATATTCCAGCATATTGGGATTTACCTGAAAATCTCCCAGTCCTTCACTGTCCTCTGCCACAATCTGCTCTGTACCGTCAGATTCATTCTGTTTTACAGGATTCTGTCCTACCAGAAGCTGTTTGTACAGGTCAACCATCTGCTTTGGTGAACCTTCATCCATCTTTACCCCTTTGTTCAGAAGAATAACTCTGTCACAATACTTGGAAACGCTTCCAAGATCATGACTTACAAACAGGATCGTCTTTCCCTGTTTCTTAAATTCCTCAAACTTGTGATAACATTTTGCCTGAAAGAACACGTCGCCCACAGACAACGCCTCATCTACCACCAGGATCTCCGGATCAATATTGATCGCAACAGCAAAAGCCAGACGCACGAACATACCGCTGGAATAAGTCTTTACAGGCTGGTGGATAAAGTCTCCAATGTCCGCAAATTCCAGAATATCATTCAGTCTGGCATCAATCTCTTCTTTTGAAAAACCGATCATGGTTCCATTCAGGTATACATTCTCAAGACCTGAATATTCCATGTTAAATCCGGCTCCCAGTTCCAGCAGCGCGGAAATTCGTCCGTCTACCTTTACTTCCCCTGCTGTGGGAGTCAGGACACCGGTGATGATCTTTAAGATCGTGGATTTACCGGAACCGTTGGTTCCGATAATTCCCACGCATTCTCCTTCATAAATATCAAAATTTACATCATGAAGTGCATAATGCTCTTTATAAAGTTTCTTTCTGGTAAGCCCCAGCGCTTCTTTCAGTCTGTCCGAAGGCTTATCATATAATTTATACATTTTGGTGAGATCCTTCACCTGAATTACTTTCTTGTTCTCCACGTGATTTCCTTTCTGTTATGTTCCTGTGTTTTTCATCTTCTTCTGACTTATTTCACGCTTACCAGTACAGCGAAAATTAAGTTTCTGCTATATTAATATTCGCTGTACTAGTTACAGTACATCTGCAAAATGAATGCGCAGACGTTTAAATACCCAGCTTCCGAACAGGAAACACAGAATTGTAAATATCCAGAAATAGACCGTCCATCCTGCATGTTCCCAAAACCAGGTTTTCATCAGGAATGTATCTCTGTATCCGGAAACAATATAATACATCGGATTCAGTTTCAGGATCTTCATGATCACAGGATGTCCCATCAGAGGTGAAGCCTCAACGATCCACATGATCGGAGTCAGCCAGACTCCTACCTGAAGCACAATGTTGATGATCTGGGTCAGATCTCTGAAAAAAATAACGATTGCACTTGTGGCATAGGATAAGCCCAATACCAGAATGAACACACATACACTGTAATAAATAATCTGCAGATAATAGAAATCAGGAAATTTCCCATACGCTGCATACAGGATGATCGTAAACAACACAAAGAATGCATGCACAAACATAGCAGAAATGATCTTGACTACCGGAAGCACACTGATATTAAAAACGACTTTTTTACCAGATAATTGTATTCCAGCAGAGAATTTGTCCCCCCTATCAGCGCATCCTGGAAAAAGAACCATGGAACAATACCTGCTACCAGATAAAGAACAAAAGGAACTCCCAGATCCCCTGTTCCGGAACGAAAACCTACAGAGAATACAAACCAGTATACCAGGATCGTGATCACAGGCTGGATAAACGCCCACACAATTCCCAGATAAGAACCTGCATATCTTGTTTTGAAATCATTCTTTGCAAGCTTTGCAACAAGCCGTCTGTTCTTATAAATATCCATCGGTAAAGAAAAAATTGTATTCAATCGCTCATTCTCCTATTTACGGTACTCTTTAAAGCTTCCCCATTTGGTATCTTTGTCAGAAAAGCTTAATTCCATTCCTTCCGGAATCGGCCATTCAACTCCGATATCCGGATCGTTCCAGATCAGGCCGCCCTCATCATTTGGATGATAGAAATCAGAGCATTTGTAAACAAATTCCGCATGCTCGGAAAGTACAAGAAAACCATGTGCAAATCCTTTCGGAATGAAGAACTGTTTCTTGTTTTCAGCAGAAAGTACGACTCCAAACCATTTTCCATATGTTTCTGAGCCTTCACGAAGATCTACCGCCACATCAAATACCTCACCATTTACAACACGTACCAGTTTATCCTGTGGGTAATTGATCTGGAAATGAAGTCCGCGAAGTACACCCTTATGTGAGCTTGACTGATTATCCTGTACAAATTCGACATCAATTCCTGCTTCTTTGAAATCATTGTAATTGTAGGTTTCCATGAAATATCCTCTGGCATCTCCGAAAACTGTAGGTTCTACCACTTTTAATCCCTTAATTCCACCACATTCTGTAACTTTGATTTTTCCCATTTTATTTTCCTCTTTTCTTTAGCTTTCTCTGTGTTTCTGTTATATCTATTCGCATAAATCCACCCATAGCAATCCTCGTAAATAATGCATTTAAGACAGTTCAGCAGCGTGCGAAAGACAAGGAAGATATCTGCAGGCGTGCTGACGCACGGCAAAGATATCTGACGCAGGATTTCACACTCTGATGGGCTGGATTAAGATGCATTATTTTAGAGGATTGCTATAGTATGCAGACTTAGCCATAATATCTTTTTTCCTTTTTTGCAAGTGCAATACTCAGAATAATAATAAGAAGAAGCATTGCCGCTCCTATGATCAGAAGTATTTTTCGCAGCTTTGGCATTTCTGCAGAAGTTTTTTCTTCTCCGACAGTATCTGATTTCTCATTTTGATCCGCCTGATCCGTATTTCCTCCGGATGTATCAGAAAGGGCATCCGCTGCAGGTTCCGGTGTAGGTGTAGCTTCCGGAACTTCAACGCTTCCCAGCAGATAATCATTATAATAGTAATCATTTACTGTATTTCCATTCCGTGGATTTTCCTGAACGATCAGGTTATCCACAGTCACTCCGTTTGGAACTAATACTTCTCCACCATTTACCTGTGCTTTTGTGAAATTCTGATAACCATAGTTGAACAGTGCTGTGGAATCCGTACTGGCAACTGCAAGGTCTGCAGCCTTCATTGTCACTGTAATATAGGTAGTTCCATTCTTCCCTGCTGCTGTCACAAGAGTGTTTCCTGCCTCACTGGTATATCCTGTCTTGCCGCCAATACAGCCATCATAATGATAGCTGCTCTCCGGGGCAAGCATCGGATGATGCGTATGCAGTACCCTTGATTCACTGTTCATGTTCGTAGGTTTGATCGTATAATCTGTAGTGCCGATGATCCTGCGGAATTTCTTATTCTTCAGACCTTCCCGCATGATCAACGCCATGTCATGTGCAGTAGAATAGTGGTCAGGATCCGGAAGACCACTGGCGTTTACAAAATGTGTGTTCGTGCATCCCATCTGAGCCGCACGTTCATTCATCATATCTACAAAGTGCTGCTCTGTGCCACCTACATGTTCTGCGATCTGGGCTGCGACCTCGTTTGCAGAGCGGATCACAAGTGCATAAAGGCATGCTCTCATGCTCATCACTTCTCCCACCTGCATTCCAATATTGCCGGAATCCCAACTGATATCACGTGTTCCTGTTTCCGTAAAGACAACATCTTCTTTCAGGGAACAGTTCTCCACAGCCAAAAGCAGTGTCATGATTTTGGTAATACTTGCCGGATAACGGATTTCATCTCCGCCCTTGCTGTACAGAAGAGTTCCGCTGTCTGCGTCCATCAGTACCCCTGTCTCAGATGTGATCTCAGGACCTACCGGCCAGCCTGAAATCTCATTGGTTGAAATGGATACGGGTGTAACCTCTGAAACAGCAGCCTGCGCAGTTCCTTCCGCAGCAGCACAGATCTGAACAGCAGTCATTGCAATGACTCCCACAGCCATAACAGCCTTTAATAAATGTTTCCATTTTTTCATAATATTTCCTCTTAATATATGTCTCTGTTTTCCGTCCGGTGTGCCGACAAGCAGATTCCTGAAACAGACTTGCGGCACACGATTATCAGAATCCGTCAAAAGAAGCTATGGTATCTGTGATATACTTCACATCCTCCATATCCAGATTATAAAACATCGGCAGTCTCAACAGACGTTCACTTTCCTTTGTAGTATAAACATCTTCCCCTGAAAATCTTCCAAATTTCTGTCCCGCAGGTGCAGAATGAAGAGGCACGTAATGAAATACGCTGCAGATCCCTTTTTCCCGAAGATAAGCGATCAGTCGGGTTCTTACCTGCATATCACGCACCTTGATATAATACATATGGGCATTGTGGCCGCATTCCTGCGGCACATAAGGCTGTTCGATCTTACCTTCCTGCACAAGATGAGCCAGATTTTTATGATAATAATTGTATATCTCCATTCTTTTGGCAAAAATCTGATCTCTTGCTTCCAGCTGTGCATAAAGATATGCTGCATTCAGTTCACTTGGAAGATAGGAAGAACCATAATCTATCCAGCGGTACTTGTCAACCTGTCCGCGGAAAAATTTACTTCTGTCAGTTCCCTTTTCTCTCAGGATCTCTGCCTTCTCCAGATATTCATCCCTGTTAAAAAGGATTGCACCGCCTTCTCCCATAGTATAGTTCTTTGTCTCATGGAAACTGTAACACCCAAAATCTCCAATGGTACCAAGAGCTTTTCCCTTATAAAAGGCATCTACTCCCTGCGCTGCGTCTTCAACAACCTTCAGATTGTATTTCTTTGCAATCTCCATAATGGTATCCATCTCACAGGCAACCCCTGCATAGTGGACCGGGACGATCACTTTTGTTTTCTCAGTCACTGCCGCCTCGATCAGTTTCTCATCAATATTCATTGTATCCGGTCTGATATCAACAAATACAATCTTTGCTCCCTTTAATACAAAGGCATCTGCAGTTGAAACAAATGTATAGGACGGCATGATCACCTCATCACCGGGCTTAATGTCACAAAGATGGGCTGCCATCTCCAGAGCATGGGTACAGGATGTGGTAAGCATTACATGATTTACATGAAATTTATTCATCATCCACTGAGAACATCTTTTCGTATATTCTCCATCCCCACAGAGCATTCCTCTCTGTACCGCATCACGTATGTAATCAAATTCCCTGCCTGTAAAAGCAGGTCTGTTAAAATCAATCATCTGTTTTCTTTTCCTTCTCATATTCCGGTATCTTATTTCTGTAGGCAACTTCTCTTCCTTCCGGATCCCGGATACTCATCTCACTGAAAAATTTCTCAGTCTCCTTCTCCAGCTGCCTGCGGTTTTCTGTTTCTATATAATACAATGCAAGATATGGATTCGGCCCATATTCTGTCACACGTTCGCCTTCTTTATAAAAAATCCAGGGTTTTACAACGCATTTTTCTTTTGCAAGCTCACAGGCTGCCGTCTGATCTGCAATCTGAAGCTGTCGTCCCTGAAAATACAGTACAGCCCCATATTTTACCGGATGATGAATATCATGACGGTGAAACATCTCCTTTATCCGGTCTTTTTCATAAAGATAATCCAGCAGCAGTTCCTCTGTCTGAAATCCATAAACCATATCTGTCAGCTCATGTTCATATCCAAAGAAACGTCCTGCAATCTCACATACCTGAATGCCCCTGCCAGGTTTCCAGAAAAACTGCATGGATAATGCACCTTCCGTCTGTCCGGTATAGCGGATATAATTCTGCAGAATATCTGTGGCACTTTTTTCGACCTCCGTCAGGAAACGGGATGGATAAACATTTCGTGTGCTGAGCGGAAGCATTCCCTCTTCCATTTCCGTTTTCTCACGATCTGCAATACTGATCACATTGACTTTCCCATCCATTACCCATGTCATCATGTTAAACTCATAACCGTCATTGTATTCCTCAACCAGAATTTCCTGACAGTCCGTATATTCCGCTGTCTGCAGGGCTTTTTTTCTGACTTCATCTGAATGATGAATAATAAATATTCCTCTTGAACCATATTTATCCAGAGGTTTACTGATCAGAGGATACTGCAGATTTGCAATACTCTGTTGTATTTCTTCTTCTGATCCCTGTTTCAGCAGTTCCACAGATATTTTCCGAAATCCCGGTGCCGGCAGTCCAAGTTTGTCCAGAATCTCCCGGCATGCCGATTTATCCCTGTACCAGGAAAGCTGTTCCGGTTTCAGATAACAGGGCAGTCCTGCTTTATCTGCAATTTTAACCATACATTCCAGGAGAAGATCTGAAAATGATGTGATGATCCCGTCCACACCTTCTTCCCTGCACATCAGAGCAATGGCATCTACGTCTGTTACAGGAATGGTATAAGCCTTATCTGCATACGTTCTGGCAATACCATCTGCATATCCGTCGCACACAACGGTCTCATAACCTTTCTCTTTTGCTTTCTTTACCAGCTCTGTAAATTCTCCGAGCGTTCCCAGAATCAACACTTTATGTTTCATATCCGTTCCTCACATTCTCTGACAACCGAAGCCATATATTTCATATCCTCCACGCTGTAACGCTGATCGCAGGGCAACGGAAGAATATTGACAGCCCAGGTATATTCCAGACTTTTTGTCTCAGAGTTCTCAATTATATTTTTCCAGTAAGTCGGCACAAATATCTTCTTTTCGGCAAGATATCTGCGAAGTTTCATTCCATCAGCGTGGAAATACGGATATGCAAAAGGTCCCTCCGGCACAGTCTGATTAAATATACTTTCTGATGGAAGCAGTTCTCTGAGAATCCGGTAGTTTTCTTCCCTTTTTTTCTTTGCACTGTCATAATCCACAGCTTTCAGAAGATTCTGTGTAAGCTTTGACATCTGCCGAAGCTCCATCCCGTCATATTTTGCCGCATTTTCCAGCATATCTTTGTAGTAGGTTCCGGCATTATGCTCATAACGCCCCAGAATATGTTTCATACGCTCTGCAGAATAATCGGCTGTCTTATTTTCTGTCAGGCTGGCATCTGTTGACAGATATGCGCCGTCGCTGACACCCCAGAATTTTCTGCAGGAATACAGTGTATCTATCCCTTTTAATGGTTTCTGAAAAAATGCATGGGTATGATCCACTATGATGTTTCCGTAAATCTTTTTATACTCCGATATCCGGGGATCAGACAACTGACCATAGTAATTAACCAGATAAAGATATTCCCCTTCCGGAAGTTGTTCTTTCGGATACAGAACTTCCAGTTTCTCATTCAGATGATAAAATTCTGTCTCTATCTGATTCTCCTGACAGGTATGCACCACTGATTCACACAGAAAATACGGCAATAGGATTTTCCTGCACCTGCGGCTCTTCAAAAGCCACAGCAGTGCGGTTCTTCCAAGATTGACCCTGTACAGGTCAGGATAATATTCCTCTCCCGGCATCTCTTCCAGCTGAAAATATCCGCCAATTTCCTTCATTATTCGTCCGTATCCTCCCGACGTATTACATAATGCGGCATTTTTTTGCCTCATTAAGAATGTTCATTAAATAGATTCCCATAATTCCTATTGATAACAAAATCAGTCCAAAAAACGCCAGCATAACCAGCATCAGCGAAGTCCAGCCCTGCACAGATATACCCCGTGTAAAATATCTTACCAGATAACAGACCGCCAGAACTGCACTTATCAGGAAACTGACAATTCCGATATTTCTCACCAGCAGAAGTGGAAATGCAGTATGTGTCGTGATATCATAAATCAGATCTTTCAGCAATCTCTTAAAGGAATAACCGCTTTTTCCGTAAGCTCTGTCTGCATGCTGAACCGGAACATTAATAATACGGTTAGAACTCCTGATCAGAAGATTTCCAATCTGTGGAAGATATGTATTTGTTTTTACCATGGCATCCACAAGGAATCTGCGGATCAGCCTGTAACTGGTGATCTGAAGATCCGGATCTTTCCCAGCATCTTTGAAGTTGCCCATACAGAAAATTTCGTTCCCAGTTTGCGTATCGGACCATGCTTTCTTCCTTCATAGCTTGCGATGATAACATCCACATCCGGTCTCTCCTGCATGGTTCTGACCATCTTAGGAAGTTCCTCCGGCTGATGCTGAAGGTCATCATCCATTGTTACCACAAACTCTCCTTTTACATGTGCAAATCCGCACAGAAGTGCCGGATGCTGTCCGAAGTTACGGGCCATCTGTATGATCCGTACCCTGTGATCCTTTTCTCTGAGTTCTGTCATGATCTCATAAGATCTGTCCTTTGATCCGTCATCTACCAGGATCAGTTCAAAGTCTTCTTTAAGAGTTTCCCGGAATACTTCTCCAAACGGGTATATAGTTCTCCCAGTGTATGTTCAGAATTATATACAGGAACAACCACTGAATATAGCTCATATGCTTTTCCTTTCTCTTTTCATCTTTTTGCAATCATTTTTATCATATCATTTTCAACATTTCTTTTCAAGATTCCTGCTGCACAAACCTTGACTTCCCTGCTTTTTTATGTAAAATAGTTACTGTCCAACAGCTTTCAGACACGCTCTATTGGACGAAATCCGTAAAATACCATTATCGCCCGGAGGTATTATGTCAAAACTCAAAGACTACATACAACTTCATCTGAATATCCTGCTGTTTTCACTGACAAGTGTTTTTTCCAAAGCTGCATCTGTTCAGTATAATAAACATGGTCTCAGCAGTCCTCTGCTTTACCTGTTCCTGTTCCTGATGGTAGCCAACTGCGGAATCTACGCCATCACCTGGCAGCAGGTCATCAAGAAATTCTCTTTGTCTACTGCCTATGCCAATAAAAGTGTTTATCTTCTGTGGTCGCAGATATGGGCAGTGCTGATCTTTCATGAAAATCTTTCCATTCAGAATATCATAGGTATTCTGGTGGTTTTATTTGGAGTATGGACGGTGCAGAGATATGAATAGAACATTTATTTTAATCATGTTGAGCGGAACATTTTTTTCCGCTGTTTCACAGATACTTCTGAAACAGAGCGCAAATATCAGATACGAAAACCGAATCAGGGAATATCTCAATTTCCGGGTGATTCTCTCATACACTATATATATGCTGATCCTCCTCCTCAATACATGGTGTTATACAAAAGTAGATATGCGCTATGGTCCTGTCATTGATACTGCCGCCTATGTGTTTGTCCTGCTTCTCTCTCATTTCATTCTGAAGGAAAAAATCACGAAAGGAAAAATCATGGGAAACCTGATCATCATTGCAGGTATCCTGATCTATACGCTTTAATTACGGCAATTTCATAAAAAGATCCCGAAGCTGTTGCAGAATTTCCATCAGTGCCACAGCTGCAGGATCTTTTTATATGTTTCAATATTTTTTACCGCTTTTTATATTGTCTGGTACACACTCCATTTCCATCAAACACAGATACAATCCTGTTGGAACTGGTCAGTGTAATGTTCTCGCACGCGTACCGGAAAGTGCGGAACTACCTTTGTAAAAATAGTATTTTTTACCATTCAGCGTCAGCCATCCCTTATACGCTTTTCCGTTTTTCTGGAAATAATAGGTGTGTTCCCCACTTTTTTCCCTGATTTTGTACATTCCATTCTCGCAGCGTACACCGTCGCTTCCAAAATAGTAGATATCGCCGGTAGATCTGGTCACGCGGCGGTTTTTAAACATATATCCGGATTTTGTATGGAACCAGTAACATTTCCCGTCTACTTTCTTCATTCCCATCAGAGCATAACCATCAGAACTGATATAATAGGTCTTTCCATTTACAGTTACCCACTGATCTGACACACGTTCGCCATTTTCATTGACATAATAGTATTTTCCATTTTCCTGATGAAGTCCTGTCTGTTCCTGGCTTCCATCGTTGCTGCCTGTATCGGGTTTCATTGCCGGAACATAGGAATCCAGAGATTTCCATCTCGGCGTAATTTTCTTTGTATAGTCCACATAGCCAAAATCCATATCAACATCATTGCCTGCAGGGATTCCTGCTACCAGTCCGCTGGTACTGTTCAGTCCGCTTTCCCGGTTACCGTCTGTGGACTGCCATATTGTATAATTGTACCGTTCCTTATCAGGTGCCTGAATCGTGTCCCCATATCTTGCGATCCATACATCCACTCCTGATAATAAGGACCAGTCTATGTAATTATCATACCAGTTGGTATTGCAGTAAACCATTGGATAATATCCGGCCCTGCGCACTTCATTGCAGAAGGTCAGTGCCATCTCTGAGACTGTTTTTGCAGAAAGCTTACTTGCTTTTGCATACTCCAGATCATATACGACCGGATAGGAAACCTTGTAACCCTGCATTTTGCTGATGGCAAGCTGTGCTTCCTTTAATGCGGTAGTTGTCGATAAGGCTGTACTGTACACATAGGTGCCTGTGGGTACTCCGGCAAGTTCTGCATTTGTCATATTCTCATCATAGGTATAATCTTCGTGAGTCAGGCCATAGGAGATCCGGACAAACGCAAAATCTATATCAGACCTCTTTACCTGTTTCCAGTCAATATTGCCCTGCCATTCAGAGACATCCATGCCTCTGGTTATCGCACCCGGAATGATTTCACCACTTCCGTTATAGCAGACACCGTTGATCTTTTTCCATGCTTTGGAGTTCACTTTTTTTCTTGATGACTCTGTACCGGAAGTTCTTGCAGAATAAATAAATTCCTCCTCAGCCACTGTATCACGTCTGTCATAATGCGGATTTGCAAAAACAGAGCTTACAGGCTGCGCTACAGCTATCGCAGCTGCCAGACAACCAACAATAAGCCTTTTTCTGATTTTTAAAAAATCTCTTTTCATCTTTCTACTCCTGTCTTCTAATAAACGTCCATTTTATTACAATACTATTAACATATTATACACACTATATTACATTTTCGCAAGATAATCCCTGATATATACCCAAAAACGGCTGCACATTTCTTGCTCTGTGCAGCGTTTTGCATATTTCGTTTCTATAAGCAATTATGTTTATTTATCCTGGCAGAAATATCCGGATCAGACAGCCGGATCTGTAGGATCAAAATTAGCAGCTCCTCTTAACGGAGTCAGTGCTTTCTTTCCAAGAGGTCCTTTCATTGCATCATCTGCTTTATATTTACCATCAATAATACTGATCGGTGCGCCATTACAGTTCTCATAAACCCACTTCGCATCTGCCACACAGGTTCTGATACATCCATGTGATGCGGGAGATCCAAGCTTATTGTACTCTACTGCCGGAAGATTATATGAGTTTGCCTGGCCGCAGGCTACAGAATGAACAAAGATTCCTCCCTGTCCGGCACCGTCTACATGAGTTCCATACTGTCCCCAGGATGGTCCCATAAGAGGCTGCCACCTCAGGCTTCTGCTCAGTGTAAAGTTACCGGTCGGAGTTGGTGTTCCTGCTAAACCTACAGATACCCTGATCGTCTTAACAGGAATTGTTCTGGCTGAATCAGCATAAACAGTCATAACTCCGTTTACTCTGTCCACCTGAACAGAATACGGTCCTCTGTATCTGTTTGTCAGATCAGTGATACGGTATCCGTTACTGTCAAAGTAATACAGAATTCCATTAACTCTCATACTCTTATTTCTTGCAAATCCGTTTCCTGACGATCGATATATCTCACCAGGTTTTTAGCATTACTTACAATTACCCATCCTCTTGTATATTTACCGTTTGCATCCAGATAACCGTTTACTCCATTCTTTTTCATAAACTGATTTGTCTGAACCACACATTCTTTAAGATAATAGTAATTGCCGCTGTATTTTCTCCATCCGCTCTTATACAGGCTTCCCTTAGAAGATGCGATATACCATTTCTTTTTATAGCGCACCATTGTGCTCTTATATACTTTACCTTTGTGTTCTGCGGATGTAGATGATTCAAATATATATTTCTTTCCATCGATTTCTGTCAAACCGCTTGCAAGCTTTCCTGATGGTTTAAAATAATAACCTGCGGAAGTCCACTTATCCGTATAATGATTTCCCTTGGAATCAAAATACAGCCAGCCAAGGAATTTGCCACTGGTGCTGACAAGTTTCTGCCAGCCATGTTTCTCAACAACACGACCCGGAGTACTTCCAAAGTAATAGTAATGATCGCCTGCTTTTGCCCATCTCTTTGTCCAGGTTGCCCGCTTTCCGTTTGAGCCAAAATAATATCTGAAATTGCCGTATTTTACAAGTTTATTTCTATAAATCTGGCCGTTACTGTCGGTACAGTAATATGCACCATTCTGAGCCTTCTTCATCACTGATTTCAGAACATATCCATTGGCATCCAGCAAGTAATCTCCGGTTCCTTTCTCCGGGATAGCTGTGGCAACTACGCCACGCTTATAATATTTACCGATGTCTGCCGGAACATTTCCCTTTTTAAAATACAGCCAGCGCTCTCCCTTAGTGGTATCTGAACGAAGCCATCCATTGTGGAACATTTTTCCGGGAATGTCGCTGCTTGCAGGATCAAAATAATACAGGTTTGATTCGCCGTTAACTGTGAGGGTGATCTCTCCTGTCTGTGGCTTACCTTCAGAATCAAGGCAGTAATAATCCTCATTGATCTTGAAATATCCGGTATATGTACCTGCTGCTTTTGCTTTCGCTTCAAGCTGTGCAATTGTCTCCAGATTACCATTCTCATCGTAGTACTGGAAATATGTTCCTGTCCATTTCCATACACTCTTCTCCTGCTGGCCTACTGTAGATGTATATGGAGTTATCGCTTCTCCTTCACATCCGGTATAAACAACAGCCTCATCTGCAGTTGTAAAATAAGACTGATTTGCCTGGGCTTCTGTTTCTTCCCCTGCGGCATCTTCTCCTGCTGACTGAGCTGCATCTGATGTCGGTTCTTCATCAGCTGAAGATTTTTCTTTTACCTCAGCCTGTCCAGTTACAAGGATTCCCTCTTCATCAAACAGATAATATCCTGTATGGGTTTCCCCTTTATACTCTGTGCTGATCTTTACAATTCCGTCTGCCACTGTATAAAATTCTTCATTTGTTACAGACACTGTATCCGTTGCTGCTGGTGTTTCCATTGCTGTAACCTCTGCTGTCACAGCTGTTGTATCTGTTTCAGCCACTGCTGTTTCAGATGATTCTGTCTGATCTCCTGAGAATCCGTCAGTCTCAGACAGCATCTCCTCATCGGGTAGTGCTGCTGTTGCTGCTTTCTGATCATCTGTATTTGCTGTATCCTGATTTTTTGCAGGTTTGCGCAGTTTAAAGCCATTCTCTGTGCTTACCCAGTCCTCAGCTTTCACTACAGCGGCTCCAACGGCATCCGTAGCATCTGCTGTTGACGGCGTCTCGTCCGGCAATGCAGCAGCCGTATCCGTTCCCGCTGTAAATGCGTCGTCTGTCTGTTCCTGTGATGGTACTGCTGTCCCATCATCTCCATCTGAAAAAGCGTCTGCTTCTGTTTCAGAAGTTTCTTCTGTAACATTTACTTCTTCTGCATCTGTCTGTGTGGCAACAGCCGGAGCTGTATCAGGTGAAGTAAATGCAGCAGCACCTGCTTCACTGACAGTTGCCATTGTCATAATAAGACTCAATGTAACCGCAACTAATCTTCTTTTCACAATAAGTTCCTCCTCTTTTATTCATGTTACTTTATGGTTACTGTTCACTCTGTTTGTGCACAGCAGCTTTCTACTCGCCAAGGCCGCTATCAATAGCAGCAACAAGATGATCCAGGGCTTCCTGTTCATCAACACCTTCACAGGTAAGTTCTATCTCATTTCCGCATTTTACGCATGCACCAAGTACACTCAGTACACTCTTTGCATTTGCCATGCCCCCATCGTAGACAAATGTTATCTGTGACTGGTATTTCATTGCCTCATTGCACAAAATCCCCGCAGGTCTCAGATGAAGACCTGTGGGATTTTTAACTGTCACTTTTTTACTGACCATTTCACTGTTCCTCTTATATTGTTACTACCCCTTCTGTAAGTGGAGAATTCTTTTATTCCTTGTTTTCCTTACTGTCATCAACAGCAGTCCCTGATGAAATCACTACTTCCGTAGTCACATCTTCACTGTCTCATAACCATCCGGCAAGACTATCTCAACCGGGACTTCATAACTTCCTTCTTTTTTGCCATCCAGATCTATAGATGCCTTAATGTCTTTGTCATTATTCAGATCATCCAGATCTTTGTTATCTGATTTGATTCTCACTTCTATCTGCGCAGTCTCAAATGTTACCTGCAGATCTTTCGGTTTATTCTTAACCTCTATATTCTTAGTCGGAAATTCAAACTCTCTGCTTCCGGCCGGAAGAATACTTACAGTCACCCATACATCTTCACTGGAGTCACTGGTAAGTTTCACATTGTCCGGCAGAAGATTCGTAAGACTGATTTTTTTCTCCACATCTTCGGATTCACCGGAAATATCAATACTGTCTTCCGGTATAGTGATCACATTATTATTATCCGCAAGACTTTCAAGACCTTCTGTACTGCCTGCTACACTGATCGTATCCGGCACTGTTCTCACAGCCCCAACCTGATATCCTTCAGCCGGTGTCCCTACATAATCTGCAGATATCTGCACTCCCTGACGGATTTTCCATAATTTTGCAGTCACTGTTACTTTTGCATTATTCTCAATCCGCAATGAATTCATTTCAGAATCAGTAAGTACCTCCTGATTCTTATCAATGATCGTAAGGTTTACATCCTGTGTAAAATCCTCTGTATTCCCATCCAGTTCAATGGAAGCATTTACCTTATCTATTTTATTGATCAGCGTCTTCGGGCCTGTAATCCTTACTTTCTCCGGACTGGCAGTCAGACTTCCTACTTCATAATCTTTGCCCGGTTTCGTATCACCTCTGCTGACATTTACCACAAACTCCTGTGTCTCTTTTTCATCAAGATTTACACTGAGATTCTGAGGAGTAACTTTGATATCACTGGGAGATACCCCCGGTACAGAACAGGTAACGGTAATAGGAACCATAACCGGATTTGTATCCAGGCTTACCGCCTGCTGAAGATCAGCTACCGCAGAGATGTCTGTGACTTTGATCTTGTCTCTGATCTTCTTGGTTGCAGTGATCGCAACTTTTATGGAATCCTGGTTCTGTTCCGGCATACACATCTTACCGATGGTATCTGAAGATTCCACATATTCCTTGTTGATCAGTTCCACATCATTGAGCGTATAGTAATTGGTTCCTGTCGGATTATCTATGTTTACAACGATCAGCCATAGCACAACAGCTATTGCGACAGACATGATTTTCAGAGGTATATTATCTGTTATTTTTCGCTTCTTCATGCTTCACTCTTCCTTTCAGTAAATGGCGAAGTTTGCTGTTGTCTACAACCTGCTTATTCTGCGCTCTGACCAGGATTTCTCTGAGTTTTGCACTGTTTACACTTCTGGTCAGCTTTCCTCCCTGCGCTACAGATACCTGACCGGTTTCCTCTGATACAATGATCGTAACAGAATCTGTCTGCTCACTGATCCCCACACCTGCCCTGTGCCGCGTTCCAAGCTGTTTGCTCAGTTCCATATTATCAGACAGTGGAAGATAGCATGTTGCAGCCACAATCCTGTTCTCTCTTACAATAACAGCTCCGTCATGAAGTGGTGTGTTATGTTCAAATATATTGATCAGAAGCTGACTGGTAAGGATTGCATCCAGATTAATACCTGTTCTTATATAATCGGTCAGCAGCTCATTCTGCTCAATTACGATCAGTGCTCCGGTCTTAACTTCTCCCATATCAAAACATGCTTTGACCAGCTCACTGATGGTTTTATCCGTAAATCTTTCCTTCACCTCTTTACCTGCATCAAAAGGTATCAGTGAAGCCATGATCCGCTTTTGTCCAAGCTGTTCCAGAACTTTTCTGAGCTCCGGCTGAAAAATAACGATCACACCTACGATCAGTGTACTTGCCAGATTTGAAAAAATCCACAGAATCGTATTCATCCTGAAAATATACGCGATCAGAATGAAGAGGAGAACGACCAGTATTCCTTTCAGAAGTGTATATGCATGAGTATATTTGATCCATACCATGAACTGATATACAAAAAAAGCGATCAGTGCAATCTGTATGATATCTATAATCCCAATCTTAGGAAATGCCAGTCTTGATAATGTTTCTATCAAATTTCCTGAAAAATCCTGCATATGGCTCTCCTTTCCTTATCATTTTTATATATCTTATCGTTGAAAATGTTTTCAGTGGATTTTGTGTTACTGTTCACTCCGTTCACAGTAACGTAGCCAAAATTCATTCCAGATTGCCTGCGGCAATGGAATTTTGCTCGTATGTCTCATCGTTACCGGAAACTGCTTTTTACAGATTTTTTAATGATTCTTCCAGTTTCTTCTCAAAATCCACGCTGTCAATATCTTTCTTTCTCTCTACAGGTGCTGCAGCTCATCTGTCGTCACTGCTTTCTCATCACCATGAAAAATAGGATTCGCATAAGAAACAACGTTATCCTGTGCCGGTCTTTCATCCTTTGCAGAACTTCCGTTAATCTTCTTTATACTTCTTTCAGATGTTGTGACACAGGCTTTCGGCACTGCTTTTACATAATAATAATATTCATCATCCTCATATTCCAGTCTCTCGGTACGGGTATAGTCACCACCAAATACAAAGAATTCAAGAAGTAATCCTATCACCACAGAGATCACTGTATAAATGATCAGCGTAACAACATCAATATCCAGTCTAAAATAAAATCCACCTGCAATAATCATCAGAACATACACAACTCCACCTGCAATAATGGCAATTCTCCATGCATAGTCAAAAGAGCGGGTACGTATCAGATTCACCAGCAGAATCACTGCGATAAAGGCAATCACTGTGATCCACATTCCCCAGTTCTGCACGATTCCATCTGTCAGAAGTTTTAATTTGTCAGCTATGGCAACATCCGGGTTTTCCAGCAGTTTATGCTGTACACGTATAAAACGGATAAAATAGTAAATAATCACTCCGCAGCCTGCAGGAAGTGCAGAAAACGCATTGCACAAAAGTCCGCTTCCGATAGGAAGAAGCGTCGGAACACTGAACCCAAAGGAAAGCGGTGTAAATACAAGTACTAAATTATTGTCTGAACTGAATCTCAGGAAGAGAATTGCCATAAACAGGATCAGCACAAGCATAAAACCTGCAACTTCTATCCCCAGTGCATAACCATGTGCGACCATCAGGCAAATCCTACAAAAATCATTACACCTGAAGGAAGAATGGAACAGATCAGTGCAAGGATCAGAACAATAAATATATTATCGATCTGCTTCATATATCCCATATTGGTATTGATCCATATGAAATAAACCATTGCCAGAACGAAACGTAAGACAGGCAGGATATAAATCTCATACTGGCTGTATAAATTCTTTATTCGCTGTTTTAATTCGAGTAATGCTGTCATTTTTTATATCCTCCTGTAACTCCTCTGGCTGAAGATTTTTTATCTTCGCGACCGTAGATTTTACTTAATTGTGTAAGTTCTTCATAATAATTTTTCACACTTTTCTTTGCTTTATGGTATTTCACCGTATATTGGATATATGTCAGGACAGAAAACAGTACCAGCACTGCCACATACCCCAGAATAACTTCCACGCCCAGTGAAACAAGGTTCATCTTATGAACATTATCTATCAGATATTCAGCAAAATATGCTGCGATACCGGCCAGAATCAGGCAATACCCAATCGTAACAAGGAAAAAATTCTTAATCATGGCAAGTCCGATATAATCACTACGGTAGTACCTGCTGACCGGAAGATATTTCTTTCCTTCACCCTGTTCATACATGGCAAGTTTATTCATGATTTTTATCTTCTCTTCATTTAACATAAATTACTCCTTACTGTATGCTTTTCCTTTTGCTATAATCCGCTATTACTGTTCACTCTGTTCTCAGCAACAACCTGATATCATTCATATAATCATACAGATTAATTGTAACATATATCATTATGTATGAAAAGTGTTTTTTCTTATCTCCTGCCTATGCAAACCGTAAGAAAATAAACATTTCCGGCACCTTTTCTCTTCAGGCATCCGGCCATTGCATCGATCGTACTTCCTGTTGTATACACATCATCTATCACCAAGATATTCTTTCCCCTGACATCTCCGGTCACGCAGAACGCTTTTTCCAGGTTTTTTCTTCTCTGCAAAGCATTCAGTTTTTTCTGCGACTTTGTCTTTAAAACTTTCTGCACAATATTGACATCTGTGGAAATCCCGGTATAATGACCGAGTTTCTCCGCCAGATATGCAGCCTGATTAAAACCTCTCTGCCGCTCCTTCGACCTGTGTACCGGAACCGGCACGATCAGATCCGGCTTCCATTCCCGCAATTCTTTCTGTGCATATCGATACATTGCTCTGGCATAAAAATCACCGTATTCTCTGCATCCATAGTACTTATATCTGGTAACAGATCTTCTCATTATGCCATCATAGACAAAAATACCTCTTCCCTGTTCATACATATGCCTGTGTTTCTGACAGTCTCTGCAGTATTCCCCTGTTTCTATGGGTTTTCCACATTTATAACATCTGGGATGACCAATCGGACGAAGTTCTTTCTCGCATTCCGGACAGATCATCCTTCGCTGATCTGCCAGTATTTTCTGACAGACCGGACAGCATCTCGGGTAAAAAATATCAGCTACCATGTTCAGAAACCGTTTCATTTCCATTTCCTTCCACTATTTTACTCTTTGTTTTGCTATCCTCTGTATTTCTGTTTTTCTCATATTATCGGAATAAATTTTTTCTCTGTTATTATTCAGTCATCAGATCACAGTCTGCAATATCATTCTTCACCATCTGTATTATTATCCCCTGTAGTCTCACTCAGTTCTCTGATCCGTTCATCCAGTGCACTGTATCTCTTCTGCTGTTTTTCATTGCGTATCATCTCTACAAAGGTCTCCTCGTTTCCCACAACCGTCACACATTTTCTTGCTCTGGTAACTGCGGTATAAAGAAGGTTCCTGTTTAAAAGCATCTGTGGTCCGGAAAGCAATGGAAGTATGACTGCCGGATACTCAGATCCCTGAGACTTGTGGATTGTAATAGCATATGCAAGTTCCAGTTCCTCCAGCTGTTTGAACGAGTACATTGCAAAACGTCCATCCTCAAATTCCACTTCTGCTGTCTCAGCAAATTCATTGATTTCCCTGAGGATTCCGGTGTCTCCGTTAAATACTCCCACGCCTTTCTCAATGACAACCCCATATCGTCCCCGGATTTCCCATTCCATCTGATAATTATTTCTGATCTGCATGACCTTGTCCCCTGTGCGGAACAGCCGGTCTCCAACCGCCCTCTCGGATTTCCCGTCTTCCGGCGGATTCAGGTATCTCTGCAGGATCTGATTCAGCCGCTCTACTCCCAGAAGTCCCTTTCTCATAGGTGTCAGTACCTGTATCTCAAAGGGTTTGGCATCTACATAGCGCGACAGTTTCTCCTGGATCAGCGCGATCACTACTCTTATAATGATATCTGCATCATATCTCTTCAGAAAAAAGAAATCCCTGCTCTTATTATTGATCTGAACCTGTTCTCCCTTATTTATCTTATGAGCATTTACAACAATATCACTCTCTGATGCCTGTCTGAATATCTTAGTCAGTTCCACTACAGGGAAACATCTGCTTCGGATAATATCTCTCAGCACATTGCCCGGGCCTACACTCGGAAGCTGATTCTCATCCCCCACAAGGATCAGTCTGGTTCCTGCTACTACTGCAAGAAGAAGAGAATGCATCAGATGAATATCCACCATAGACATTTCATCAATAATGATCACATCTGCCTCCAGCGGATTCTGTGCATTCCTCTCGAATTTAGCTGAATCCCCGTCCCTCTCTTCTTCCGGCATTCCATTCAGTTCCAGCAGACGGTGAATTGTCTGCGCCTCATATCCGGTAGTCTCTGTCATTCTCTTTGCAGCACGTCCGGTAGGTGCAGCCAGCCGAATCTCTGCACCTTCTCCCTCAAAAAAGCGGATGATCGCATTGATCGTTGTCGTTTTACCTGTACCGGGGCCTCCTGTAAGAATAAAGAGTCCATGATCCGCTGCTTCAGTGATTGCTTTCTTCTGCATTTCATCCAGAACAGTTCCTGTCTCTTTCTCGATCAGCTCAATTCTGTGCCTGACAAGCTCTTTATCCTCAGGACACACAATATTCAGTTCATTAAGCATCCTGGCAGTGTTCAGTTCCAGATAATAATACTGTGCCGGATAAACGATAGTTTCTCCGCTTTTTTCTTTCAGCACCAGCTTCCTGTCAATAACCATATCCATAAGATGTTTCTCCATATAGGATTCATCTACTCCCAGAAGTCTGGCACATCTTGTAAATAACTGTTCCCTCGGAAGATAAGTATGTCCTTCTCCCGAAGCCTGCAGAAGAGTATACAGCATTCCGCTGCGGATTCTGTAATCTGAGTCTGCGTGAATACCGACTCTGGCAGCAATCTCATCAGCAATCTTAAATCCCACACCGGAAATATCTTCCGCAAGTCTGTAAGGATTCTCCTGAAGGATCGTATAGACAGATTCCTTATATTTCTGATAAATCTTTGCGCCCAGGTTCAGGGAAATCCCATATTTCTGCAGAAGATCATTACTTTTCGCATCTCTGCCTTCTCACTTACCTGCGCAGCGATCTCCCGGCTTTTTCTCACTGATCCCCTTTACCTCTGCAAGCCGCTCCGGCTCTTCTTCTACGATACGGAGTGTGTCATCTCCAAACTTCTGCACAATCCTGGCAGCCAGTGCAGCACCGATTCCCCTGATGCGCCCGAACCCAGATAACGTTCTATTCCATATGTATCCTCCGGCATCTTCTCTGTAAAAGAACTGATCTGAAACTGTTTGCCATATACCGGATGATGGATATATACTCCGGTTGCTTCAATAGATGCCCCCTGTGTGATCGCAGGGAAACTTCCCACGCAGGTCAGCTCTTCCTCTTTTTTTGTACCTTTCAGTACCATAACTGTATATCCGTTATCTTCATTTCTGAAAATAACATGATCTATGTATCCTGTGACAGTTTCACTCATGTGCTTTTCTCCACACCTCCTGCTTCTTTGATCCTCTGACAACGCAAAAAGGCACTGCACTGTGCAGTACCTCCTGCTTTATCCGTCAAAACGTGCCATTACCTCTGCATACTTACCGGTTCCCACTGCGACCACGCTCATTGCATCCTGCACAGTCAGTGTACTTACTCCGGTTCTCTGCTCGATCAGTGTATCCATCCCATGAAGAAGGGCACCGCCGCCTGTAAGTACGATTCCTCTGTCTACAATATCCGCAGCCAGTTCCGGCGGTGTCTTTTCCAGAATTCCATGAACAGTCTCCACAATCTGGCTTGTAGCATCCTTTAACGCCACACGTATTTCTTCTGAGGTAAGTGTCACTGTCTTCGGCAGACCGGTGATCACATTTCTCCCCTTTACTTCCATTGTTCTCGGATTTGATTCCTCTATAGCCGTACCAATCTGAATTTTGATCTTCTCTGCCATATCTTCTCCGATAAAAAGTCCATGATTCTTTCTCACATAGTTCAGTATAGCCTGATTAAAAGTGTCCCCTGCAACTTTCACAGAAGCGGAAACCACAACCCCCGCAAGAGAGATAACCGCAACATCCGAAGTTCCGGCTCCAATGTCTACGACCAGATTTCCAAAGGGCTTGGTCACATCCACCCCGGCTCCGATTGCCGCAGCTATAGGTTCCTCCACCATATAGACATCTCTGGCACCAGCCTGATAGGTTGCTTCCTCCACTGCCTTTTTCTCAATCTCTGTAATTCCACTGGGAACACAGATACTGATCCTGGGCTTGCGGAAAGCTCTTCTTCCTATTGCTCTGGATATAAAGTATTTCAACATCTTCTCTGTAACTGTATAATCAACGATCACGCCCTGTCTGATGGGACGGATGATCTCCATATCTGAAGTAATGCGCCCTTCCATCAGACGGGCTTCTTCACCGATCGCACGTATCTTCTCTGTATTTTTATCATAAACTACGATTGAAGGCTCATTTAGCACAAGCCCCTTTCCTGTAGAATAAGCCAGACTGTTCCTGGTTCCCAGGTCAATTCCAATATCACTTGTCGGCATGGAAATCCCCTTTCTGTTCTTACGTTCTCCTCATCCCCTTCAACTGATCATTACTTTTTACAGTCTCTACCGGGGACTTATCCGGTTTAGTTATAACAACTCCATAAAATAATGCGATCAAAACAGTCCAACAGGACTTCACATCCTGATAAGCCGGATCAAAATATATTATTTACGAGAATTGCTATAAATAATCTCTTCTATTATATACAACTTCCATTTAAAAAGAAAGTCCTGCAATATGATTTCAAGATTATTTCAGATATTTCTTTACATATTTTCCGGTATAGGAAACCGGTGACTGTGCCACCTCCTCAGGAGTTCCCTGAGCAACTACGGTACCTCCTTTGTCTCCACCCTCCGGTCCGATATCAATGATATAATCTGCGGTCTTAATCACATCCAGATTATGCTCGATCACAACTACTGTATTACCGCCCTCCGATAATCGTTTCAGAATCTCCACCAGCTTATGCACATCCGCAAAATGCAGACCTGTGGTAGGCTCATCCAGAATGTAGATAGTCTTACCTGTGCTGCGCTTGCTCAGCTCTGTGGCAAGCTTGATCCTCTGTGCCTCTCCTCCGGAAAGCTCTGTGGACGGCTGTCCCAGCCGGATATAGGAAGTCCTACATCATAAAGAGTCTGTATCTTTCTTTTAATAGAAGGAACATTCTCAAAAAAAAGTCAGTGCTTCCTCCACCGTCATATTCAGCACATCGTAAATATTCTTATCCTTATACTTTACTTCCAGGGTTTCTCTGTTATATCTCTTACCCTTGCAGACCTCGCATGGTACATATACGTCCGGAAGGAAATGCATCTCAATTTTGATAATACCGTCACCGCTGCATGCCTCACATCTTCCGCCCTTTACATTAAACTGAATCGTCCTTTCTTATATCCTTTTGCCTTGGCATCTGCTGTTGCTGCAAAAGATCTCTGATCTGGTCAAATACCCCGGTATAAGTCGCAGGATTGGAACGTGGAGTACGGCCAATAGGTGACTGGTCAATATTGATAACCTTATCCAGTTGGTCTGTTCCCAGAATATCCTTATGTTTTCCCGGAATCACTCTTGCCCGGTTCAGATCTCTTGCCAGGCGTTTATAAAGAATCTCATTGATCAGAGAGCTCTTACCTGAGCCCGAAACTCCTGTGATACAGGTCATGATCCCAAGAGGTATCTTCACATCGATATTCTTGAGATTATTCTCTGCCGCCCCCTTGACAGTAAGAAAACCGGTTGGCTTCCGTCTCTCCAAAGGTACCGGAATTTTTAATTTTCCGCTCAGATAAGCTCCTGTGATGGAATCCTCATTCTTCATCAAATCCTCTGCAGTTCCCATGGCAACCAGTTGTCCGCCATGCTCCCCTGCACCGGGACCTATATCTACAATACAGTCTGCGGCACGCATGGTATCTTCATCATGCTCCACAACGATCAGGCTGTTTCCAAGATCACGCAGTTTCATCAGAGAACCAAGAAGTCTGTCATTATCCCTCTGGTGAAGTCCGATACTCGGTTCATCCAGAATATAGGCAACTCCTACCAGCCCGGAACCAATCTGGGTAGCCAGACGGATTCTCTGCGCCTCGCCGCCGGAAAGAGTTCCTGTCGCACGTCCCAATGAAAGATAATCCAGTCCTACATCTGACAGGAAACTTACCCTTGCCCTGATTTCCTTCAGAATCTGTCTGCCGATAAGCTGCTGCTGCTCGGAGAGCTGCATATCCGCCAGAAAGGCTTTCAGCTTCTCTATGGAAAGATTGGTGACCTCATAAATATTCTTATCCGCCACAGTCACAGCCAGTGATTCCTTCTTCAGTCTCTGACCTTTACAGGTTTTACATGGAGTAATGCGCATGAAAGATTCATACTCCTGCTTCATGGCATCAGAGCCTGTCTCTCTGTAACGCTGCTCCACATTTCGGATCAGCCCCGGAAACGCCACATCGTAAACGCCCTCTCCGCGCTGCCTTTATAGTAAACCTTTACAGAATGTCCATTAGTTCCGTTGATCAGAATGTCCTGTATCTTCTCCGGATACTCCTCAAAAGGTGTTGCCAGGCTGAAATCATATTCTCTGGCAAGAGCATCCAGGATTGCCCTGGAAAAGCTTCCCTCATTTGTGCAGGACTGCCATCCTGTGACCACAATGGCACCATCCAGGATACTCAGAGATCTATCCGGGATTATCAGATCAATATCAAATTCCATTTTATACCCAAGTCCCAGACAGTCCGGACAGGCGCCAAAAGGATTATTGAAAGAAAAGCTTCTCGGTTCGATCTCATCTACACTGATACCACAGTCAGGACAGGAGAAACTCTGGCTGAAATTGTGAATATTTCCATCCATAGTATCTACCATCAGAAGACCCTCTGCCAGATCCAGCACTGTCTCAATGGAATCTGAGAGTCTTTTCTCAATCCCGGGCTTCACGATCAGACGGTCTACCACAATCTCTATATTATGCTTGATATTCTTGTCCAGACTGATCTCCTCGGAAAGCTCATACAGGTTTCCGTCAATCTGCACACGTACATATCCGCTTCTCTTTGCCTGCTCCAGAAGCTTTGCATGAGTTCCCTTGCGCCCCCGCACAACAGGCGCCAGAAGCTGGATCTTCGTTCTCTCCGGAAAAGACATGATACTGTCTACCATCTGGTCAACTGTCTGCTTCTTAATCTCTCTTCCGCACTTCGGACAATGAGGGATTCCCACTCTGGCATACAGAAGTCGGAAATAATCATAGATTTCTGTCACTGTTCCTACTGTGGAACGGGGATTGCGGTTGGTAGATTTCTGATCAATGGAAATGGCCGGCGGCAGACCTTCGATGCTCTCCACATCCGGCTTCTCCATCTGACCCAGAAACTGTCTTGCATAGGAAGAGAGAGATTCCATATAACGACGCTGACCCTCTGCATAGATGGTATCAAAAGCCAGTGAAGATTTACCGGAGCCACTCAGTCCTGTAAATACCACAAACTTGTCTCTGGGAATATCCACACTTAAATTCTTAAGGTTATTAACATTGGCACCTCTGATCCTGATAAAGTGCTTCTTCGTTGTATCTGCTGCCATTGTGGGCCTCCTGTTTCTCATTTATAAATAATAACTGTTTCTTATCTTGACAGTTACACCTTTTTCGTATGTTATGATATTCATGGATTGTGCGCAGTTTCGCTGCCCCGCAATCCTCATGGCATCAGTATAATACAGGAACATTTGTTCGTCAAGGCGTTTACGGCAAAAAATCCGCCATAACGGAATTGCTTACATGAATTCCTTCTCTGCTCAGAAAAATCCTTCCGTTTTCTTCCAAAAGCAGTCCCATTGACTTATATTTTCTCAGAACATCCCCGTATATTGCATCTATTTCACTTCCAAACTGCCGCTCAAACTCAGCTTTTGAGATTCCTCTGGTCATACGAAGTCCCAGAAACATGAACTCCGCCATCTCATCCTCTCTGGTGAGGGGCGGCTCTTTTTCTCTTATTTTTTCCGGAGTTCTGCTGTTTTCCAGATATTTTTTCATATCCTGTGTATTGGCAAAACGTTCCTTTCCATAAAGAGAGGAAGCTCCCAGGCCAAACCCCAGATAATCCTGTCGGATCCAATAACCCACGTTATGCCTGCATTCTCTGCCTTTCTTTGCGTAATTGGAAATCTCATACTGCTCAAAGCCATATTCTCTCAGAATCTGTGCTGTTGCCTCATACATATTGTACTCCGCATCTTCATCCGGCAAATTCAGCGTCCGCGATGCAAAAGGTGTGCCCTCCTCAATGATCAGGCTGTATGCGGAAATATGTTCCGGATCCAGTCCTGCAACAGTGCGAAGATTGTGGATCCATCCTTCATAAGTCTGATCCGGGATCGCACTCATCAGATCAATATTGATATTGTCGAACCCTGCCTCTCTTGCACTTCTGTAAGTTTCCAGAAACTGCTCATAATTGTGGACTCTTCCAAGGATCTTCAGTTCTCTGTCATCCGGCGACTGTAAACCTATGCTCAGGCGGTTGATTCCATATGTTCTGTATGCCTGCAGTTTGTTTCTGTCTGCAGTCCCTGGGTTTACTTCTATGGTGATCTCAGCATGATCCGCAATCTGAAATTTTTGTCTTATATGATTTAAAATTTCTCCTATGAATCTCTCATCCAAAACAGAAGGAGTGCCCCCTCCAATAAATACAGAGGATACACTCCTTCCTTTTCCTTCTTCTGCTGCATTGATTTCTTCAAGCAGAGCATCTACATAATCAGCCTGCTCCTTTGGACCTGACGGACCGGAAAGGAAATCACAGTAATCACATTTTTTTATGCAAAATGGAATGTGGACATAGATTTCCATGGGAGAATCTGTGATATTCCTTCTCTCCATTGTAATCTGCTCCTGTTATGACCTGTTTTCTATTCCTCAGTATCTGATGTACTGCTGTCTTACTCATTGTTATCTGCTGAGTCGCCACTGTTATCTGTACTGTCAGCATCACTTTGGCTGTCTGAACTTTCCGCAGATGAGATACCTGCTGCATCCTGCTCTGCCAGATACGTATTTACCATTGTCAGATTACCATTGGTGGTAACTGCTGCGGAAGCTACCTGATCCGGTGCCGGAGTGGGACTTGTCTCTTCCGGCGCAACACTGATCTGGATCACTTTGGAGGACGCTTCATCTACCTCCCTGGTTTTCCCACATCCGGAGACAGAAATTCCAAGCAATAACATACATAGTATAACTGTTTTTCGCTTAATCATTTTCTTCAATATTTTAACCTTCTGTTGAGATGAGCACTATTCACAGATAACTGTTCAGTACCTTCACAGTTATGTGGACAGCAGGCTGCCGAATAGTTACCATTCATACTTTATTTATCATCCAGTTTCAATACACTCATAAATGCTTTCTGCGGAATCTCCACATTGCCTACCTGACGCATACGTTTCTTACCTTCCTTCTGTTTCTCCAGAAGTTTCTTCTTACGGGAAATATCACCGCCGTAACATTGGCAAGTACATCCTTACGCATGGCTCTGACTGTCTCTCTGGCAATAATCTTGCTTCCGACAGCTGCCTGGATCGGAATCTCAAAAAGCTGGCGGGGAATCTCGTCTTTTAATTTCTCGCACATCTTACGGCCTCTCTCATATGCTGTATCTGCATGTACGATAAAGGAAAGAGCATCCACTTCTTCTTTGTTTACCAGAATATCCAGTTTCACAAGCTCGCTGCGCTCATATCCGCAGAGTTCGTAATCCAGAGAAGCATAGCCTCTGGAGCGGGATTTGAGGGCATCAAAGAAATCATAGATAATCTCATTTAACGGCAGCTTATATTTCAGAAGCGCACGTGTTTCTTCCATATAATCCATTCCCAGATACTGCCCTCTTCGTTCCTGGCAAAGATCCATAATGGCACCGATAAATTCAGTTGTTACCATGATCTCGGCATTTACCATTGGTTCTTCCATGTATTCAATCTCTGATGGATCCGGCAGATTGCTTGGGTTTGTCAGATTAATAACTTCGCCGTTAGTTTTGTATACTTTATAAATAACACCGGGAGCTGTGGTCACAAGATCAAGGTTGTATTCTCTTTCCAGACGCTCCTGAATAATCTCAAGATGGAGCAATCCCAGAAAACCACATCGGAAACCAAAGCCAAGGGCTACAGATGTCTCCGGTTCATAGAACAGAGAGGCGTCATTGAGCTGAAGTTTCTCAAGAGCATCTCTCAGATCACCGTATTTGGCACCATCTGCCGGGTATAATCCGCAGTATACCATAGGATTTACTTTCTTATAGCCCGGAAGTGCTTCTGCACATGGTCTTTCCTTATCTGTAACTGTATCACCTACACGAGTGTCACCAAGGTTTTTAATACTCGCAGTGATGTATCCTACCATGCCTGCTGTCAGTTCCTCGCATGGAATGAACTGTCCTGCACCAAAGTATCCGACTTCCACAACTTCTGTGGTGAAGCCTGTTGCCATCATATGGATCTGGGTGCCTCTTTTCACACGGCCATCCATGACACGGCAGAATACGATAACGCCTTTGTATGCATCATAAATGGAGTCAAAGATCAGGGCTTTTAATGGTGCATCTACATCGCCATGAGGTGCCGGGATCTTTGTTACGATCTGTTCCAGGACTTCTTCTACATTAAGTCCTGTTTTGGCAGAAATCCTTGGTGCGTCATGGGCTTCAAGCCGATGACATCTTCGATTTCATTTACCACACGATCCGGTTCTGCGCTTGGCAGATCGATTTTGTTGATGACCGGAAGGACATCCAGGTCATGGTCAAGGGCAAGATATACATTTGCCAGTGTCTGGGCTTCGATTCCCTGAGCTGCATCTACTACCAGAATTGCACCGTCGCAGGCTGCAAGGCTTCGGGATACTTCGTAATTGAAGTCTACATGGCCGGGGGTGTCGATCAGGTTGAAGATGTATTCTTCGCCGTCTTTGGCTTTGTATACGATTCGTACTGCCTGAGATTTAATGGTGATTCCACGTTCTCTTTCAAGTTCCATGTTGTCCAGTACCTGTGACTGCATTTCACGTTCTGTCAGAGTGCCGGTCATTTCGATGATTCGGTCGGCAAGAGTGGATTTGCCGTGGTCTATGTGTGCAATAATACAGAAATTTCTGATTTTGCTCTGGTCTATCATTAAGGAATTCCCTCCTGAGTTCTTTCTTATATACTGTAATTGATGGGTTTGCTAATTTTGTATTATAACATATGGGGGAAGGGTTTGTCATCTATTTATCTACATTGGACGCACAGAAACAGTTACTGTTGTTACTGTTCACACACCTCGCGGGATAGTAGATATGAACAGTAACCAGAAACATCCTAGTACATCGTTTCGTAAATAACTATACCAATCGCGTAGGATGCGGATTCGAGTGTGCTGGTATAAAAACGCAGGCGTAGCGGGCTACGCTGAGGCTTTTAGACCTGTGCAATCGGATTCGCAGACAAGTGAGTGGTATAGTTATTTCGAAAACGATGTACTAGTAATTGGAATTCAGCCCTGCAGTACCTTGTCTAAGATGTCGGCAAATGGTTCCATGGCGTTTTTTACTTCCTGGACAGTGTTGGTCTGGGCTCCGGCTTCCAGAAGAAGGGAGCGGGGACGGAGGTGGAGATTGTAACGGTAACCTGCAAGGTAAATTCCCCGGTAAAATTGAGGATAGTATTGGGCTGCCTGATATTCCAGCTGGAAGGAAAATGCCATGTTTTGCTGTATGTAGGGATTTGGCAGATAGTCCAGGGAACCTTTGGATGTCGTATAACTCAGTCCATTGTAAAAAAGGATCTGAGCTGTGGGTTTTCCATTGATCTCTGTTACAAGATGCCGGTCTTCAGGGACGCCGTCCCGGTGCAGGTCTATGATCACCTGGATATCCGGGTTTTCCTGAAGATAAGGTTCCAGATAATCGCGGGCATAATCATAAGCAGCGCTGCGGTCCAGTTCACCGCCTGCCATGTCAAACTGCTCTTTGAGATGGACTACCTGATAACCGTAGTTTTCTGTGAGAAGCTGTGTCAGATAATCTCCTACTCCTACAATCGTGTCGGATTCTTCCCCTTCTCTGGATCTGCGAAGGTTTCCTGCGAATGGCTGTGATAGATCAGAATCTGAGGGGTATCGGTTTCTTTGGTAATTTTTAAGTCCTGTTTCAGAAAATCCCCGGCATTGATCTGTACGGCATCTGCTTCTGTGTTGGATCTACGATATAGAATTGTCCCAGAAGATAATTATAATCTGCCAGTTTTTCGGGGGACAGGTCGATTATTGGATGAGGAACTGCAGCAGCAATGGTTTCTGTGCTGTTCTGAATATTTTGGTCATTCTGCGCTGCTGACTCTTGCGGCTTCTGTGATTTGTCCGTTTCATGATTTTCCAGTGACGCAGTTATCTTTTTCGGTTTAGGTGTCTTGTCTGATTTTTTTGAAGTTTGTTCTGATTCTGATATTTTCGCTGACTCTGATATTTTCGCTGATTTTACTGTTTTCGAAGGAATTACTGTTTCTTTCGGTACCGGTGTAGATTCTGGTATCTGTAATTCTTCAGATTCACCTTTTTCTGCCAGCAATTGTTCGGACTGTGCACGCTCTCCCAGATATTTTCCGTTTTCTCCTGCTATTTTTTTATAAGTTTCAATATCTTCATAGGAACTCATATGAGCTCTTTTTTCCAGAAAGCGGTACAGGGGCAGATGCCTGTACACATTTTCTCCTGTAAAAAATGTCCCCGGCAATACTGCCAGAGTGGCAAAAAAGCACATGCTAAGCAGAATGCAGAACGCTTTCTGAACGTTTGTCACATGGATCACCTCTTGACTTATCCTATGTCCATGTTTTCCCATTTATACCCTGTTCACACTGACGGAACAATTTTCCGGTCAGCCGCCTATTTCCTCAAACGCCATGTTCAGTCCTTCTGAGATTGTGAAACTCAGGTATTTTACTGTCTCATCCACATCTTTGGGAGTTACAAACATGGTGTGAAGATGGGGCGATATCATTTCTTCCAGAAATTCTTTCTGTTCTGCCTCTTCCAGAGCTTCCAGAAGGTGTGCCATGGAATCATGGACGATAGTTGCCGCATCTACTACGGTGGGTACTCCGATCCCGATCACTTTTACCTGCAGATTTTCTTCTGTAAGCCCCACTCTGTGATTGCCTACACCGGAACCCGTTGATTCCTGTGTCTGTGATCTGAATTGTACGGTTTAGGCGTCTGGTGCTTCTTGCTGCCAGCGCATCAATGGCAATCACTATGTCCGGCTTTGTCTCTGCCACGATTCCCTGTATGATTTCAGATGTCTCCATCCCTGTCTGCGCCATTACTCCTGGGATAATTCCGCTGATACGGTGCATTTTTTCTTTTCCAAGACTCTGCAGGCCATACTCTCTTATCATATGTCTCGTTATATGAAGGTTCTCTACCACATGAGGTCCCAGGGAATCGGCTGTGATCGCTGAATTTCCCAGACCTACTACCAGAATGGACAGCTCACGCTCCAGATTGATCACATTCTGTAAATGACGGGCGATTTCCAGGGAAATTTCTCTGTGATAATCCTCATCATGTACAGAAAGCCCCGGAGCTTCTATCGTAATATAGCTTCCCTGGGGCCGTCCCATTGTCCGGGCACCGTTTTCTGTGGTGATCTTTACCACAGTGGTACGGATATCTTTCTCTTCGTTATAATCTTCGTGGATCTCCACTCCCCGTACTTCTACGTTTTCCTCTGTAAACCGTTCGGTTGTCTCCAGCGCCAGGTCTGTTCTTATTCCGTAATTATCCAGCATCTCTTTTCCCTCCGTACTTCATTCAATATTTGTTACTGTTTGCTCCGTTCTTATAACAATCTTTTATATCTATTTTTAGCTTTTTTTATGGAAATATGTATTGACAAGGAAGATTATTTGAGATAATATATATAAGCATGTTCATAGGAGCGCCCGTGTCTGTTTCTATGACAGGAGTATAATAATATTTTATCGAATTAAATTGGAGGTGTACGAATTGGCTAACATTAAATCTGCTAAGAAAAGAATTTTAGTAAACAAAACTAAAGCAGCAAGAAACAAAGCAATCAAATCTGCAGTTAAAACTTCTATGAAGAAAGTTGAAGCAGCAGTAGCAAATAAAGATAAGGCAGCTGCAGAAGTAGCATTAAAGGATGCTGTTTCCACAATCAGCAAAGCTACATCCAAAGGTGTTTATCATAAAAACAACTGTGCAAGAAAAGTTGCCCGTTTAGCTAAAGCTGTTAACAGCATTGACTAATTATAGATTGAATTTTTAATTATAAGCTTATGATTAAAAAGGACAGCCATCACCGTCATGTGGCTGTCTTTTTTGTTATTATCTTTTGTAACTGCCAGAATATCCGGCAGTTACCGTTTTTCCTATTTTACTTTACTGCTGTACTTAATGATCAGTAATTCTACGCTCAGCTTATCTTCCAGTCGCCCTGTTTTTACTGATTCTTCCGCATCCACAAAATCTTTTACTGCCTGTTCCAGTTCAGATATGGTGTAAGCTCTGGCACATGTTGTAATGTTTCTCACAACAAATCCGGGAACTCCCAGTTTCGAAGCTATTTCTGTCTGTGCAAGTCCTGCTGCTGCAAACTGTTTTGCCAACAGCAGCTGGCGATACTGCTTCGCAAGAAGAAACAGGATTCTCATCGGCGGTTCTTTCAATGTCAGCAGATCATAATAAAGTTCCAGTGCACGCTTCTGGTTTTTCTCCGTTACCGCACGCACCATATCAAAAATTCTATTGGTTGTCTGGGTAGTGCAGATTTCTTCAATATCCTCTGCCGTCACCACATCCCTGCCTTCTGTATAACTGATAAGCTTCTCCATCTCCATCCTGAGATTCCCCATATCAGTTCCTGTTTTGGTCAGCAGAAGTTCCATGTCTCTCTGGGTGATCTTTTTTCCGGCTTTCCCCAGGATCCCTGCTGCCCAGCGCATCAGAGTTTTTTCATCCTGTCTGATAAATTCCGCAATACTTCCGCAGGCTTTTACTGCTTTGTACATGCGGTTTCTCTTGTCTACTTCCGTTTCTGCAAAAACCAGATACAGATAGTCCGGCAGCTCTTTCATATAATCTGCCAGTTCCTCACACTTATTTTTGAAAAAACCTGTATCTTCCAGCAAAACAACTCTGCGCTCTGCGAAAAATGGCATGGTTTCACAGAGGTCGATCAACTGTTTTACATCAATCCCCTTGCCTTCATAGTGATTGAAGTTCATAGTATCCCCATCCGGATTCAGTGCCTTTACCAGATTCTGTTTATACTGTTGTTTCAGATATGCTTCCTCTCCATAGAGAAGATACACCTGTTTAAAATTTCCTGATTTAATGTCTGCCTGTATGTTTTTCAATTTTCTACTCCTGAGGCTGTTTTGTCTGTAACTGTTCAGCAATCTGTTGTTCTATTCACAGATACCAAGATATCAGACTGCAGAGCAGTTACTTTGTTACTGTTCTCAGTAACGTTACTTTTATTGTATCAATTCCATGACATAATAGCCAGCAGAAAATTTCAGATTATTATTCAGCCGCCCAGCTCCACCATTCTGTGAATGCATCTTCCGGCGCCTTCCATGATATTTTCCGGAAGGAAGATTTCTTCCCCGCCCTGTCCTTTCAGGCAGTTGTAGATGTCCATTAAGGTGGTAACCTTCATATTCATGCATGTAAGCTGTACTGCAACCGGGTAAAATTTCTTATCAGGACATTCAAACTGAAGATGCTCTACAATGCTGTTTTCTGTTCCGATGATAAATTCTTTATGTTCAGATTTCTTTGCAAATTCCATGATTCCTGTAGTGGATCCTACATAATCAGCTTGCTCTGCTACTTCCTGACGGCATTCCGGGTGTACCAGGAAAAGTGCATCCGGATGTGCTGCGCGGGCTTTTTCTACATCTTTTGCGCTGACCACGATATGTCTCGGACATCCGCCCTTATAAAATGCAAAAGTTTTCTCCGGGAGCTTCTCTGCCACGTAGTGTCCCAGGTTCGGATCCGGAATAAATAAAATCTTATCCTGCTCCAGCTTTTTGCAGATTTCAACTGCTGATGAGGACGTAACACATACGTCACATTCTGTTTTCAGTTCTGAAGTTGTATTAATATAGGCGACAACTGCATAATCCGGATACTGTGCTTTTAATTCACGCAGACCTTCCAGATCCAACTGCTCTGCCATGGGACATCCGGCTACAGGATTAGCAAGCCATACTCTCTTCTTCGGGCTTAAAATCTTGCAGGTTTCTGCCATAAAACGAACGCCGCACATGATCACACCGCTGCAGTCTCTTTTGGACGCCTGTACACTCAGGCCATAGGAATCTCCTGTATAGTCTGCTACTTCCAGAATCTCCTGACCCTGATATGCGTGTGCAAGAATACAGATATCCTGTTCTTTTTTCATTCGCAGGATTTCCTGCTGAATTTCTGCTATTGTCATCTTCTGAATCCTTTCTTACTTATATGTTATGATGTTTTTCCTTTTCCCAGGGCTGAAGTGGCGCAAGGAAACCTGCTTTCTTCAGCTGTTCTCCGATCAGATCCAGCCTTTCCTGGCTGGATGCTTCTATCAGATGATAGTGATACCCGGAAGTAGCACTGCTTAATACACTGGAATGGCTGTTGTTGATCGCCTGGACAAATTCATTCACATCCTGTCTGGAACGAATATCCATTTCTGCAGTGACACGGCCATAAACCCTGTGGCTGATGCTGATATTTTTCACCCGCCCGCCACAGTCCACGATCAGATTCAGTTCCTCCGCTGCATGCTCCTGCCCATGGCGTACTTTAAATTCCCTGGTGCATGCAATATCTTTATCATGCTGCAACACATATCCTCTGGTCGTTGACAGGATTCCCGGTGTAGATGCACGTATCACAGCCATATCCTGCACGATCACCTGTCTGCTTACTCCGAACTGTGATGCCATCGCCCTGGCAGCCACAGGTTTTTCTTCCTGCTGAAGGAGCTTTAAAATTTCAGTTCTTCTCTGAGCAGTATTCATACTTTCCCATCCTTTCTCCACGATATAATCCTATAGCAAATTATCCGCTGCAAAACAGCTTCGCTGCCATGTTATTATATTGCATGAAGATTCTTCATGGAAATGTCAAGGATTGGAGCAGAATGTGTCAGTGCACCGCTGGAAACAAAATCCACACCTGTTTCCAGGATTTTGGCGATATTTTCCTTTGTGATATTTCCGGAGCATTCTGTCTGTGCCCGGCCTGCGATAAGCTCTACTGCTTCTTTCATCATTTCCGGTGTCATATTGTCAAGCATAATAATATCTGCTCCTGCTTCTACTGCTTCTTTTACCTGTTCCATAGTCTCTACTTCAATCTCGATCTTACGGACAAATGGTGCATATTCTTTTGCCATGGCTACTGCTTTCGCTACGCTTCCGGCTGCTCCGATATGATTATCCTTAAGCAGTACGCCGTCAGAAAGATTATATCTGTGGTTGCATCCGCCGCCTATGCGTACAGCATATTTTTCAAAAACACGGCAGTTCGGAGTTGTCTTTCTGGTGTCCAGAAGTGTTACCTTACTTCCTTCCAGAAGCTTTGAAACCTGTTTTGTATAAGTAGCGATACCACTCATTCTCTGGAGATAATTCAGGGCAACTCTCTCTCCGGAAAGAAGCACCCGGATATCTCCTGTTACTGTTCCAAGAAGATCGCCCTTCTTTACTGCATCACCGTCTTTAAAGTTGAAACTGATCTCTGTTTTCTCATCCAGGATCTGGAATACTCTCGCATATACATCCAGTCCGGCAATGATTCCGTCTTCCTTTGCGATCAAATCTACGGTTCCTTTTACTGCGCTTCGCATCACTGCATTCGTGGAAACATCCTCACTGGTAATGTCCTCCTGAAGCGCCATACGGATCAGCTTGTCTGCCTGCATTTTCATTGTAATACTATTCATGACTCTTTTTCATCCTTTCAATTTCTTTTAATACGGTTTCGTGGCAGGCATTAAGCAGTTCTTCTCTGCTTTCATACATATTCATATCAATTGCATCTGCCCGCACATATTCCGGTGTCTGTCCAAATATCATATCATCTGCAGCCTTTCTTGCAAAGACCAGAGATTCCAAAAGAGAATTACTTGCCAGACGGTTTCTTCCATGAACACCATTACAACTTGTCTCTCCACACGCATAAAGTCCCTTCATGGAAGTTTTGCTTCCCAGATTTACCTTGATCCCACCCATAAAATAATGCTGTGCCGGAACAACCGGGATTGGCTCTTTTCTCGGATCAAAACCTTCTTCCACGCATTGTTCATAAATATGAGGAAAATGTTCCAGAATTGTTTTCTCTCCCAGAGGCGCATATCTTCCCATACAAACTCTGTTCCATCCTTTTCCATCTGGGCAAAAATCTTCTGGCTCAGCAGATCTCTCGGCTGTAATTCGTTTGTAAAACGCTGTCCGTTCTTATCATACAGAAGAGCACCTTCTCCTCTGACTGATTCTGAAACCAGGAAACGCCGTCCGGGTTTCTTTGAATAGAGAGTTGTCGGATGAATCTGGATATAGTCCAGATTTTCCATTTCCACATGGTGCTTCATTGCAATTCCCACACCATCTCCCGCAATATGCGAAAAGTTGGTAGAGTTTTTAAAAAGCCCGCCGATTCCGCCGCAGGCAAGAACCACATACTGAGAATAAACAGGAAATGCCTGGTCATTCCGGTCCATTGCAATGATTCCGCAGACTGTATTGTCTTTGGAGATCAGGTCTACCATAGTCATATATTCACAAATTTCAATATTTTCTTTTATTTTTGCAGCAGTTAAGAGAGTCTGTGTGATTTCTTTTCCTGTAATATCCTCATGAAAAAGAATTCTTGGCTGGGAATGTGCTCCCTCTCTGGTAAATGCCAGATTTCCCAGACCATCCCTTGCAAAATCCACATGATAACGCAGAAGATCTCTGATAATATCATTGGAGCTGCGGATCATCAGATCTACTGCCCGTTTATTATTCTCATAATGTCCTGCCCGCATGGTATCTTCAAAATAATTTTCATAGTCATCTTCGCCGCGCAGCATACAGATTCCGCCTGTGCCAGGAATGAATCTGACTGGTCTGCCTCCTGCTTGGTGATAAGCAGGATTTTCATTTTCTCCGGAAGGTTCAGCGCACAGTACAGTCCGGCTGCCCTGTTCCCACAATAATGACATCATAATGTTCTTTCATCTTTCTTTCCTCACATCATGCCTGATTTTCGTTTGTCTGTGCAATTATACTCCCCGGATATATAGGTGTCAAGACACCTGTATATAATTATGACAACATTGTTTGCTTTGAGTTACTGTGAACGTAACCACTTTGAAAATCCTACTGCTTATTGCTTTTCACATCTCCACAGGGGGCTTACTTGATTCGGTTAAAGGCAGAAACAGATTTTCCATTGACTATTGTAACCGCCCCACAGTCTCTGGTGATCAGCACTCTGCTTCCACTCTTCTTCAGCCGTTCCAGCGTATCCGGCGACGGATGCCCGTATGTGTTTGTTGCAGAACAGGAAACAACAGCCAGTTCCGGTCTGACGATTTCCAGAAACTCTGCTCCTGTAGAATATCTGGAACCGTGATGAGCAGTTTTCAGGAAGTCCACATCTTCAAGACACCCATTCTGTATCAGTTTTTCTTCTGTCACCATTCCGATATCTCCGGTAAAAAGCCCTTTGAAATCTTTGCTTATCATTTCCAGAACCATCGCATCTTCATTTACTTCCTTCCCTGATGCTGTGGACTCCGGCCACAGAACCTTCAGTCTGACAGTTCCATATCTGATCTCATCTCCTGCTTTCATAGTAAGCACCCGGACTCCCGCTGACTCTGCCAGCTCTGTCAGCTCCCGATAATTTTTATTCTCCTGAATATCGCTCCATTTGGGCAGGATCAGATTCTCTATGCGCAGAGAAGTCAGATCTTTCTCAACAAATTCCAGAAGTTCCCGCACCCCGCTGATATGATCTTCATCTGTGTGAGAAACATAAATTCCGTCCAGTCTGGAAATCCCTCTGCTCTTCAAGTATGGGAGCAGCTGATATTTTCCCAGTTCATTCTTATTCGTACTGCCCCCGTCGATCAGGATATTCCATCTGTTTTCTATTTCCACCACAATTCCGTCTCCCTGTCCCACATCCAGACAGGCGATACGGAAATCTTCATACGGTCTGTAACTGATCAGCAGAATTGCAAAGCATACCATACCTGCATATACAGCCCGGATTTTCCACGCAAAGATCTTACCATTTTCACTTTTCTTCACACCCGCTCTGTACATCCACACCGCTGTTGCCAGAACCAGATAATATCCAACGATCTGCCACACTTCCGGCTTTCCGCCGATCCATGTACAAAACGAAAGTCGCCCCAACAGCACTGTCAGGAACTCATATCCTCTCAGAATAATCCTGCCCGGAACAACAGCCAGAAACGCTCCTCTGACAGTGACTAATCCAAGTAATGCACCGGCAGTTCCGCTTCCCAGTACAATCCCCACAGTAGGAAGCACCAGCAGATTCAGAAAAATCCCCAGCATCGACACTTCTCCGTAAAGCCACAGCACTATGGGAAGTGTGGTAAGCTGCACAACTCCGGATGCCAGAAATGACATCAGAAGTTTATTTCTGATTTTTCCCTTCTCATTAACCTTACTTCGTTTTTTCCGGTTTAATACATCCATCCCCTCCTGCACTAATGGCCAGACACAGCCAATCCCAATCACCGATCCAAAAGACAGCAGAAAACCTCCATCAAGCAGATACGCCGGATTTTCCATAAGGATCAGGATCGCCGCAGCCGCCATTCCTGTAGGCATATCATAAATCCGTCCTGCGATCTTTGCACCTACAGAAAGTAAAAACATACATACTGCCCGCATGGTTGAAACAGTCCCTCCGGTCATCATCCCATACTGAAGCATGATCACCAGCGCCAGCAGGCCTGCCGGCCAGATACCCAGACCGATTTTTTTCAGCAGATTATACAGTCCCATTCCAAGAAGACTGATATGGAGCCCCGAAATCGCCAGGATATGTATAATTCCTGCCATCTGATAACGCATTTTCAACTCCGGATCCAGATTTGTTTTATCTCCCAGCACGATTGCTTCAAACGCTCCAGCTTCCATTCCACAGGTCTTCTCCAGAATACCTGCAAATTTCTGCTGCATATCGATCAGGAACTGCCCATATACAGAATGACTCTGCGACTGCTTCTTTATCTTTCCTTTCTTCATCACATAATAGATCCTCTGGCAGCCATAGTATGCTTTACTGTCAAACTCTCCCGGATTCGTGGGGCTTTGCACCTCTTCCAGTTTTCCGGACACCAGAACAAGACTTCCTGCCAGAAGTTTATCAACATCACTGTTACCGCTATGATTCTTTTTTTGTTTTAAATAAACCTTTATATTATCAATGGAAACTTTTTCAGAATTGTAAATAAGATAAGTATTTCTAAGATATACAGATTGAAAATCTTCATTCTCCCGGCACCTGACCACCTCCCCGCAGATGGTGGATTCCGGATGCTTTCTGATCCATGTCTGCACAGACTGTGGCAGTGGATTCCCCCTTATCAGGAAAATCCCAGCCAGTCTGTCACACACAGAAAAACAACCAGAAGCATGCACAGGATACACACAGGGCGTCTCCTCACTTTTGTGCCTCCTCTTCGTTTATGAATATCACTCTTTTTCCTTGACTACCAGCTTATCATTTCTTTCATAAAAATGATACAGCTCCATCTTCTTACCAAAGGTATCCAGCCTGTCCTTCCCGCCGACCGTAATCTGCACTTTGTCTGCATCCAGCGCATCCAGCAGCGAATTTACCACAGAATATACCGGTATTTTCTCCGATACATCCAGCGCATAGGAAGAAAATACTCCGTCAAATGCCACATAGCAGATCCTGTCTGCTATGGTCACATTCAGAACCTCCGTATTCTCCGGAATTGTGGGGTAATGCCCTTTTTCCAGCGGTCCCTTCATTAACTGTTCCAGAACGATTCTCTCTTTGGGGATACTGCGTTTATACCGCACAGTACGCTGTTCTTTTACCAGCTTCTGACCACTCTTATCAGTAAAATAAAGCGTAAAGGTATTGCTGCAATAGGCATCCGGTTCAGTTCCTGTGAACTCGGCAAAGGTATCTGCAGTCATATTTCCCACAGCCTGTCCCCTGGAATCTGTCAGATCTTCATTTTCTATTGTAAAACGCACAGAATTGATCCCCGGAACCTGAAGGAAAGTCTTCACAACACCTGTCCGCACAAGTAATTCCCTGGCGCGGCTCATGCTGCTGTACTGACTGTTAAAGTTGACCACCAGCACGTCCTCTTCTACACTGTAATTCATCTGTACTCCTTCAGGAAGCAGACTGACCCGGTTCTGCGAATCTGTCTGCTGGCTGTTCATCCGCTGCATCATATCCTTAAGCATATAGTCTGCAGTTGTCTCCTCCGGAGAGTAGCTTTTCTTCTGAAGCTGAGTTTCATCAGAGCTGATATCGTACAGATAATATTTGGCATCCTGTTTACCCGGATCTTCATGTATCTCCACAGAACACCCGGTCGCAAGGATGCTTAGTATTAACGCTGTTATAATGATTGAAAGTTTCTTTTTCACAATGGCACCTCCTATGACGGTATATAAGACAGAGGAATACGCACAGAGAATGTAGTTCCCTCTCCTTCTTTACTGAATACTTTGATCGTTCCATGGTGCATTGCAACAGAACTCTTGGTGATCGCCAGTCCCAGACCGGTTCCCCCGATTTCCTTGGAATGGGACTTGTCCACACGATAGAAACGCTCAAAGATTCTTTCTATACTGTCCTCAGGGATTCCCATACCGGAATCCGCCACTGTTATATAGAAATATTTATGGTCTGCATCCAGTGACACGCGCACCCATCCATCATCCACATTATATTTAATGCCATTCTCCACCAGATTGCTGACAGCAAGAGTAAACTTCACCTCATCCACATCTGCATCCACAGGTCGGAAGCAATCCAGGATCAGATCGATATTGCGCCTGTCTGCAATGGGACGCAAGCGCTTGAGGATATCCTCCAGAAGCTGATTGATATCCATATGGGTGATGTTTACATCTGCTGCTTTCTTATCCATCTTTACCAGCGAGAGCAGATCTGTAATGATCTTATTCTCTCTGTCGATCTCAGCAGTAATATCACTCATAAACTCCTGATACAGTTCCTCCGGGACGCCCTGCTGTCCAACCAGAGAATCTGCCAGAACCTTCATGGAAGTCAGGGGTGTCTTCAGTTCATGGGACACATTGGATACAAACTCCTGCCTGGATTCATCAAGAATTTTCATGCGGTTGACCATCTTGTTGAATGCATCTGTGATCAGCTCTGTCTCCGTATAGTCAGGAACACTGATTTCTTCATCCAGCATGCCATCTGTCAGGTCTTCAATGGCCTTCGTCACTCTTGCAAGTGGTTTTACAAGTATTGTAGAGAGCAGCCATGCCAGAAATACTGAAAGAACAACAATACTTCCGATCAGCATCACGCCTCTCTGTTCCATCTCTGCCAGTGTTTCTGCAATATCAACAGCCGAAACACTTACCAGCATCACGCCCTGAAGCTGCTGCACATCCGGACTCTGTACAGGAACTGCAAGCTCCAGTACTTTACTTCTGGCGTCATAATTGCTTGTCTCTTCTCCTTTCAGACAGGCTACAGCCAGTGAACTGAGAAGCGTCTTTCCCTCCTCTGTGTGGAAGGTATCACTTACTATCTTAAAATCTCTGTCAGCCAGCAGGATACGTCCGTTATACACATTGGAAAACAGTTCCAGCTTGCTGTTTACAACCTCTGAATCTGTATCATTGAGATAATTCTCCCTGATGATCAGATTACATAAAATATCGCACTGATCACCCACTGTCTCTGTAAGCATTGCAACCGCCCGGTTCTGATAGTTATGAAGCATCGTATATGTTACAATAACCCCCGGCACGATTCCCAGAATGATCAGGATGATCAGAATACGAAAACGCAGACTTCTGAAAAATTTTTTCTTTTTTTCACCTTTTCAACTCCGTTCTCTTCTGTCATGCAGTTTGATGCATGCTTTCTGTCTGTTCGTAAAACAGTCATTGTTTATCGAATCCTTATCATCTTATCACAGAAAAATGGGCTTTTCTACATCTTAGCGAAAAGTAATTTATTTTTTGCAGCAATCAATGCGCAAGACATATCTCAGGAAATATTACCTCAATCACTCTTTTATTATATACGCTCACTTTTGCTTCTCCGAACAGATATGACACAATGGGTACAAAAAGAACGGTCGGTGGGGAATGCCAACCGTTCTCTATTCTACTAATTTTATATTTTATTTGATAGATTTGAAAAATTCTTTATTTCCCATGCACCCTGAAATAGAACGCCATCGAAGTTTCGCTGCACATATAAGAACTTTCGCATCATTTTCCGCTTTTATGTCTTTTCCGTTTGCACAGTCACACCAGATAATACTATCATCTTTTAATAATATTGTAGAATCCAAAATTTCACATGTATAATGAGGATCTGTTGGAAATAATTTCAAATATTTTAAATCTTGAAATTCCATTTCAATCATAGATTCCTTTTCATTTTGACATTGAATTATAACTCTTAAAATTCTACAATCGTTTATCGGATACATATCCAACCTTTCATCAACATATGCACCACTTAAATAATGAATCTCCTTTATACAACTATCGTGAAAATATGATAATTTTTCATTAAACTCTTTTAATGTTTTATTATTTATGATTTCATTCCACATATCTTGTCCTCTTATCCAAATATCATCAGTATTCCCTGACTAATTCCTGCACTAACCGGTCCAATAAGAAAATCATCTGCTACGCCAATGCCCGTAATATCATCCATTGATAAAACTCCCATTCCAATTAAGCTTATTGCAAATAAAGCAACTCCAGCTACAGGTCTAAGACTAAATTCATATTCTGGTGAAGGCGGTAAATGCTTTTTTCCCCTTTAAAATAACAGTTTTACTGACTGATGCTATATGCTTTACTGCGCTTTTATTTAATAGTGTTTTTTACTGTTTTTCCAAAATTTCTAATCCATTTTGGCCAATTCACACTCATATCTTTCATATTTAATGGATTATTAAAACAATAGCAAAACAGATTGTTTCCTTTAGTATCTTTAATAATACTTGTAATTCCAACATCTGCACATATGAATCGTTTAATTTCCGCATCATAATATCTACTTTTCAGATAATACATGCCTGTTTCATTATCATAATAATATCCCTTATAGCGGAATGGATTCTGAGCACCTACTGTGTCTGCCAGCTCACCAGTAACAGCTACCACTTTTCCCCAGCTGTCATAAGTATATTTTACTACCACTTTTCCATCTGCGTCAACAAGGGCAATGATGTCACCCTGTACATTTCGTACATAAAAATAGGTGATTCCCCTGATGGTAACAGAAATCAGATTTGCCTGGGAGTCATAACAGTACCAGATGATTCTTCCGTCAGTTTTCTCAGAAAGGAGAAGATCTCCTGCCCACTGATATTCAGTCACTGTATTGTCTACTGTTTTTTTCACTCTGGCACCTGTGTGGTCGTAAAGATATTTAATGCTCTTTCCATTTTCTACACCGGAAAGCCTGCGTCCCTGTGTCCAGGTATAAGTTGTTCCTCCTCTGGTAAGCATGTTTCCAATGGCATCATAAGTCATTGCTGTGCCATCCCAGCTCAGGAGTTTATCCTTCCATGCACTGTCATAAGTTCCTGTCATTGTCTTCACAGGTGTATCAGGAAGAGTTTCCGCAGTCGTAAATGCGTACTCTTTTTCTACTGTAAGATTACCACCCAGATCATAGGCATAAGTAATGGTTTTGTTTAACTGATAATTATTTTCCCGGATCAGCTGATTTAATTCGTCATATCGAAATGTACTCTCACCTGCAGAATCTTTGATACTTATGATATTTCCGTTTGCGTCATACGTATAGTTTAAGGTTTCAGAACCATTTTTAACTGCTTTAGGAAGACTGTAAAGATTCTCTTTAATACCGGAAATGCATCAACAATTTGCTCCGTTAGACTTTTCTGAAATAAGTAAGCATTCAATTACTCGCTTATTTTTGCCGCAACATAATACCAGCCTTTTTCTGACAGATTAATTTCATATTCTTTCACTATCTGAATCACATCCGTCCGGTTATCATTCTTGCTATAAGCAAATAAAGAAAATCCACTGTACAACCGCCATTATTCTGCCAGACTACAGTTCCTTCAACCAGATAAGTCACATTTAAGTTGTACAGCAACTGTCCTTACAAAATGCAGGTTATTAAACTCTGTCAGATATTAATAACCTGCATACGTATTCTCTCTCATATGTACAGCAATTGCCGTCCAGCTGTTTTTGCCACAAATTCCATCAGCCGACTGATTCGTATTTTTCTGAAATGTACGAAGCGCATTTTCTGTTTCTGTTCCGAAAATACCATCTGTCTGCACCTGTAAAAATACCTGCAGCATCTTTACAGCTGTACCCGTACATCCTCGTGATAATTCAGGAAGGATGACTCGCAGTTCTTCTGTCAGTGTTATTTTCTTCCCACCTGAAGGCGAATTCTCTTCTTCCTTTTCCTGAATCAGCTTTTTAAAACGGTTCCAGTCATTTTTTGCACGGATAGTGGAAGGACAGTTTTTGGCGCATACATCATAGTGCTGTATTACTCTGTCTGCCGGAATATTCAATTCCGACATAAGCCGTCTGCATACCTCTGCTGTATTTGCAAATGCCTTATCATAATCAAAACCGGCCTGCACACACATTTCAATTCCTACAGAATTACGGTTATTCACTGTTCCAAATAATCTTCCTCCATAATTCACCCCTACATGCCATGCGCCTCTGCTATATGGCATTGCCTGATATGCTGATTTATCATCCACATACACATGAGCTGAATATCCATCAAAATTCCCGTGATACTGTGCCATTGCATGAGCCCTGGCATCTGCGTCTGTGCTGTAATTGTCCGTATTGTGGATCACAATATATCTTGGTATTTGTCCCGAATAACTGTTTCTTTCTGATATATACTGCTGATTTATATTCATAACCTGCTCCTTTCTGCTGAAATCATATATCTTTTCTAAGTCTGTTTCTCTATCGTATTTTGTGAATGTCGTTTCAGTACATCAATTGCCTGGCAAATGCTTTCCGGAAGAGGCAGACCCATCAGTCCCGCATTCTCTATGATAGAAAGACCTTCATTTGTAATAAATCCAATGCATACCGCATCTCTCAGATATTCTGTCCCCATCAATGCATCCAGACGGGAAGCAATGAGAACATACAACAATGTCATGCCTTTTCTGCACAACCCTTTCCAGCCTGCTCTGCTTTCCAGTGCACCGTTTTCAGATTTCGGACTTTTTCCAAATACTGCCGGAAGAAGGATTCCTCCTGTAAACCAGTCGATTGCCATAAACAAAAGCAATGTCTGCAGGAATTTATCCCAGCCTCCAAAACACACTGCCAGAGTACTTCCGACAAGACCAATTAATGTAATTATTCTGTATTTCATAGTTTTTCACCTCTTTTTTCTTAAAAATGGGTACAAAAAGAACGGTCGGTGGGGAATGCCAACCGTTCTCTGATTCATCATTATTCTTCTTTTGTTCTTTTTTTATACGAACCATTTCATCATAAAACTTTTGTTTTCTTCTTTTTTTAAATTTTCTCCTTTTTCAACTTTTACTCCCCAGTCCTTCAACTGGGTAAGTATATTTTCAGAAGTCTTCTTAAATTCGGGAACTTTTCCCAGCTTTTTCTTCAATGCATATATTCTTTCCACATCTTCATCATCAAATATAATAAAAAAGCAATTCAGAAATTGTAATGATTGAAAAATTTTCTTAGTTGAATAAACCTTTCCATTTTTTCCCATTCTCCTACTTGAAAAAACAATTCCTTTTAAATGCAGTCTTCCACTGTTCCAGCAATCTTCACGAATGATTTCTAAATCTTCCCACTTATATGTTTTTTTCCACAAAAGCAACTTTACTGTGCATCCATTTTTATCCATGATAATAATACGCATTCGCGAAATCATAAATACAATATTCCAAATGGTCACACATATCAAAATCATAATACATTTTTCTTTTAATGAAATTACTTTATATGGACTATCCAAAAATAAAAATATACCAAAACCTAATTCCCCAATAAAATACAGTGGAAATTCTGGATTTCTCATTCTGATTTTCATTTTCTTATACTCCTAATTTGAACCGCCAGACATATTTCACTTTCATTTTTTCAATTACTCACTGACTTTTGCTGTAACATAATACCAGCCTTTTTCTTTCTCTGACAGATTAATTTCATATTCTATTCCACCATATTCTTTTACCATCTGAATCACATCTGTCCGGCTTTCATCCTTACTATATGCAAATAAAGAAAATCCACTGTCCAAAAAGCCTTGTGTATACCAGAATCCCACTGTATAACTGCCATTATTTTGACGGACTACAGCTTTTCCACCTGAAGAACATTTTTTATAATCTTCTGGTAGTTCGATTAATTCCATATCTTTCCTTATTTTTATCTGGTTATTCTGTACCATCTGAACAATTTCAGTCCTTTTTTCCTTATATACCTGAAAGTTTAATTTTTTTATTCCATCATTAAACAAAAATGCCAGATATATTCCAAATAGAAAAACTGGTATTGCCGCAAACCAAAATACACGAATCTTTCTCAAACAGCAAAAACTCCGTATGATATATATAAAGGTTAAAATAAATGATGCAAAAATAACATACCAAAGTCCCCTGAAAAAAGTCTTCGAAATACCAGATTGTAATAAAATTTGCAGTTATCACAGCTATACATTGTAATATAATTAATTTTAATTTTTTTCTCTCATCCTTCATTCCCGGTTCTCCAGCCAAATACCAATTCTTATACTTCACCATAATCACGCTCTTTTTTATTATATTGTAACCATACTCTTATTTCCCCTTAAAAGCTGCTATAAAAAGAACGATCGGTATGGAATTAATATACCAACCGCTCTAATATAGCCTATTTTACATCTTTACATATATCATTCTACTTTTGCAATGATACTCAATTTTTATAATTTCATTCACACATATTAAAACTTATAGTAAGAATTATCCATATCCGCATCCCATAATGTAGATCCAAATATCACCATCCATTGATCCTGAGGATCATCAAATAATGACCAAAAATGATTCCATTGAATGTTAGGATAGTCTGTCTTTATTTGATATGCTCCCCCACCAGCAACTAACATTCCAACTCCAAACAGCTCACGTCCAACATATCCATAATGGATATTTCCAATATCATCAAATCTTAATGTTTCATTTTTATATGTGTAAGAAAAATCCCTATTTAAGTTCCAACTCTTTTGATTTTTAAAATCCCAGTCACCTCCAGTCTTTACTTTTGAAATAAAATAACCTACAGCACTTGCATACCCATTTTCTTTCCTATAATTACGTAACTCTTCAGCATTATTTCTCATAGTTTTATTTAACTTATATGTTATATTAATATTCGGTTTTCCTGCAGGTTTAGGCTGTCGTTTATAATTCCCTTTGTATTCCCAGTTATCATGTCTCCAATTTCCTTTCGCATCATACCAACATGTTCCAAACATGTCTACACGATTTATTGGATTATTCTCACAATATACCAGCATATTTGATTTATTCATACCTCTATTTGTCATAAAATACTTATCCATACAAATAAATCTTTTAATTTCCGCATCATAATATCTACTTTTCAGATAATACATACCTGTTTCATTATCATAATAATATCCCTTATAGCGGAATGGATTCTGAACACCTACTGTGTCTGCCAGCTCACCAGTAACAGCTACCACTTTTCCCCAGCTGTCATAAGTATATTTTACTACCACTTTTCCATCTGCGTCAACAAGGGCAATGATGTCACCCTGTACATTTCGTACATAAAAATAGGTGATTCCCCTGATGGTAACAGAAATCAGATTTGCCTGGGAGTCATAACAGTACCAGATGATTCTTCCGTCAGTTTTCTCAGAAAGGAGAAGATCTCCTGCCCACTGATATTCAGTCACTGTATTGTCTACTGTTTTTTTCACTCTGGCACCTGTGTGGTCGTAAAGATATTTAATGCTCTTTCCATTTTCTACACCGGAAAGCCTGCGTCCCTGTGTCCAGGTATAAGTTGTTCCTCCTCTGGTAAGCATGTTTCCAATGGCATCATAAGTCATTGCTGTGCCATCCCAGCTCAGGAGTTTATCCTTCCATGCACTGTCATAAGTTCCTGTCATTGTCTTCACAGGTGTATCAGGAAGAGTTTCCGTAGTCGTAAATGCGTACTCTTTTTCTACTGTAAGATTACCACCCAGATCATAGGCATAAGTAATGGTTTTGTTTAACTGATGATTATTTTCCCGGATCAGCTGATTTAATTCGTCATATCGAAATGTACTCTCACCTGCAGAATCTTTGATACTTATGATATTTCCGTTTGCGTCATATGTATAGTTTAAGGTTTCAGAACCATTCTTAACTGTTTTAGGAAGACTGTAACGATTCTCTCCCTTGTCAATGTAAGTATATGCTGATATATAAGGAGATGCTGTATTCCAGGTACGCCTGGACACTCTGCCGAACTTGTCATACTCTGTAGTTCTTTCAAAGGTCTTTGCACATCTGGTCTTTGTTTCTCTGCTGTCCTTGTCATAGGTATATACTGTTTTCATTGTATGTGTTCCGCAGGTATGTACCATTGACTCCATACAGTTATTTGCATCATAGGCATATTCATAAGTGCTCCCCAGCTCATCTCTTACTCTCACCAGACGATCCAGGAAATCATAAAACAGATAGTATGTCTTTCCTGCTTTATATGATTTTACTGCATAAATATTTCCCTGCTTATCATAAGCATATCTGTAAAGATTCTGTCTTTGCTGTCTGCCGCATCTTTGAAATAAACCATATGAATCCGATTCTGCTTATCATATTCATAGCGAATATATGCACCATTTCCATAGCATACTTTTAACAGATTTCCATTTCCATCCTCATATTCATATCTTACTGCCTGTTTCCCGGCTACAGACACATCACTGACATTTCCGAAAGCATCATAGTTAAAAGCATAAGCAAAACCATTATGAACAATTCCTGTCAGATTGTCATCCGTATAAGAATAATTATTTCTGACTGTTTCTCTATTTCCATTTACAGTTACTGTCTGTGCAGCTGAAAGAAGACGTTCTATGTCATCATAGGTATAACTGATCTTATTCCCCTTTGCATCCTGGAATGCCGTCATCAGATCTCTGGTCATATCCCATGTATAATGAACCGTATTTTCTCCTGCATCTGTCACTGATTTCACATGATTCTTATCTGATGTCATAACTCTGGTAATCCAGGTACCCGTCTCCGGAACTTTCGGATCAACACATCCGCTTTTCAGGACATTGCCCGCTGAATCATAGGTAAAACGATATACCACATTCTGTGCAGATGTCCCTTAACTACATTACGTGTTGTTTCTTCATTGTCATACTCATACTTGAAAGAATTACCTTTCGCATCTGTGATACCTGTCATATCAGACTTACTGTTATACTCAAACTTCGTTACCTGTTCCTGCAAATCTTTAACTGAAATGAGGTTATTTTCATCATCATAAGTATAACTGCATCCAAAATTTTCTTTATATAATGCCAGCCCATCGAAATATGCTATATTTGCATTATGACAGTATGTGTAGGCAACCTCAATACTGGTATAATCTTTCTTTGCTACATAGACGTCGCTGAGGAACTGCCAGTCCATGATGTCCGGACTAAAATTTGTATAATGTATATCTGCCTTCCCATCTGTGCCGATAAATCTTACCTCAGTACCAAAACGCCTCTTTTTATCATTATCTGTCTCAGGCAGAGATGTTCCCATTCCCCAGGCATTCACCATATAGATATCACCTTTTTTTCCGGTAATGTCCACAATCTTCACCAGTTTTTATCTTTGTCCGGCTCACCGACAAAATGATAAACAGATTCATCCAGACCTGCTACCGACTCTTCTATTTTGTCACGGCTCTTTCGTACAGACAACGGAGCTGTTTTTATCTGCAGATTTGACATTGGAACATAATAAAATTTACTGCCTCTTCTGATCACTCCCCATTCTTTTCCATCAGAATCAACTGAAGTTCCTCTGATTGCCATACGGGTTCCGGCTGTGAGGCTTCCCGCTGCTGCTCCTGATGTACTCCTGGAAGAATAATAGCTGCCGTCCTTTTTTACTTCTACTTTCGCGATATTCCTGCACAGACGTACAATGGCAGAAACCGGCATATAACCGAAAAAGCGATTGCCATCAATCTGCAGTCCCATATAATACCATTTATTTCCATCCGTTCCATCTACAGTTTTTACAAGAGCAGCACAAACTCCTGCATCAATTCCTTCCTGTACTCTGGCACTGGTTTTATCTGCACTTTTATATAAAATAGAGTTTCCTACTACTACGAATGCTGAATTTGTTCCTTCATGTCCTCCCAGATATGGAATCGCCTGACCTGTTGAGACATATCCCTCTTTGCCATCTGCTGTCTTTGCATAGTACCAGTTTCTTCCATTCTTCTCGACAGTAATGTATCCGGAAAGTAACTGATGTTTCGTCAGACTGGACAGAACTTCTCCCGTATCTGATGGGGTTTTCCTTAAAACTCCCTGCGAAGATGCAGTTACCAGAAGCTGACTTTTAATCGGAATATTATCTTCGATTCCAACTTCTGAAAGACCATCCGTGTTGCTTTCATTTTTCTCAAATCCTTCTGTAGTTCCAAGGTGGAAATCCCCATTATCAATCAGGTTACATCTGTTAGCGGACGTTCCTGTTTCAAGCTGTGCCATATCACCATACATTACACCTTTGGCATGCCACATAACCATATAAACCTTAACAACAGTATCACTGCTGTCTTCCGGAACAGTAAATGTATTAGTCAGGCGTACAAAACCTTCTGTTGTCTTTTTGATAATTTCACTGTCTTTCAGCTGCTGTACCCCATCTTTGTCCATATAGCGGACTCTCAGAATTGCACCTCCATCTTCTGCAGTCTCACTGACAGATGCTTTTACATACATGGATGCGGTATAGGTTATTCCCTTTTTCACTTTAACATTTTGTGCCCAGTATGCATATCCACTCACGGAAGTGCATTCTGCCTTCAGTGAACGATTTCCCATCATGCATTCAGCTGCTATTGTATTGATTTCTGTATTTCCGGCACCTTTCGGAGAAATCTTTGATGTCCAAGGAGTATTTTCAGCCTGCACTACTGGATCTTTCAGCAGCTGCACTACATTGTCCTGTAACTTGGTAGCATTCTCAAGACGGTTTACATGATTTCCGTCAACATTATATTTACAGCTTACAGCATGCCCAAAACCATCATGTACATGAAGCAGATTTCCATTATTATCAAATCGGTAAATCTCTTTTCGCCCTTTGTTATCTGTAAATTTTGTACTGTTATATCCATACGTCATAGCAAGGCTTTTACCTTTTGTTCCATCTCCATACTCTGCGATAGATTTTACACGATGGGGTTCCTCTGTATAATACCCGTATTTTACCTGATATCCATTAATATTCTCTGCACTGGCAAGCATTCCATTACTGTCATATGTGTAAAATACTTTTTTGCCATCTATATCTGTTACCGTGGTAAGCCTTCCTGCGGTATAGGCAAAAGTCTTCTTATTGCCCGATGGTGATACTGCCTGAATCAGGTTTGCTTCTTCTCCATCGCTTCCCAGAGAATAATTTAGTGTAATAATTCGCCCGGCTCCATCTGTAATATTTTTTACACGATTATTCACATATGAAACCGTTAATTTATTTCCGTTTTTATCTTTTACCGCAATCAAATATCCAGACTCATTAAACACCATACTATTTCCGTCTTTATTCTGTATTGTGTAAGGTTCTTCTGATTTTAAGTTTCGGATCAGGGTCAGATCCAGCCCTGTTTCATCTTTCCACTCTTTAACCGTATTGCCATCCTTTTCTACTTCTTTTTCCACAAAATAATGAACTGTACCATCTGCATCTGTATGAGCATAATAAACATTCCCCGCTATTGATTTTTTATGGATAATCTGATGGAAATTTAAACGAAATCCTTTTCCATATCCAATATTGGTATCCTTATCATTTGTGTTATAAACCAACGATACCTCTGCCGGCATTCTGCTTCCTGATGTTTCCATGACACGATGTTCCAGAATCAGATTTCCGTTATAATCGTTTACATGGACAGTCCCTGCACGTCCGATATTCTGACTATGATACGTCCAGTAATCTTCAAGTCCGGAATAGTTTACATAAGAAATTTCAATTTTGGGTCTGTAATCACTGAGTGAAGAATCCCAGTCTGATGACATCAGCTGTACGGAACCTGATAATTCGTCAATTTCTTTCAGCATCAGCCCATTATTACTGCCATCTCTGTACCACTCCTTTACCATTCTGGTAATATCCATCACAACATATTTGATTTTATCAGCAGTAAACTTGCATAAATCCTGAACTGTTTCTTCATAAATTGGTTTATTATCCCAGTTAATGGTTTTTGATTCCCAGCTCTGAATCACTTTATGTACAGCAATTGTTTTCTCTGCACCATTCTCTCCCAGCGATACCATTACAAGACGTGCATTTACAATCATGTCTCCTGTCTTAATCTCAGGCAACTGGAATTTCAGAAAACTTCTTCTGATTTCGTTTCCTCCTTTTAACCAGAGATTTTCATTGTTATAATAATTGTCTGTATTATTTTTAGATGAAATATAAGCATCTTCAATATCTGTCGCTGCTTTGGAAGTAGTTGTCACAGGATCAATCACTACCGGAAACTTCCTGCTCGCTTCATTTAACCAGTTTCTATCAGGAGTAAAAGTAACTCTGCACTTACCATCAGCAGTCATCTCAGCTGACACCTCAATACTTTCTGATTTTGATCCTGAAAAATCTCTCATATATGGAGCCTGAACCCTAAAAATTTCGTTTTGACCTTCATCAAAGAAGAGTACTTCTTTCTCCCTCAACTCAGGTACAAGTCCTTCTGTCTGATAAAGATATGTATATGATTTTGCAGCTTCCTTTCTAAGCAATACCATATCTTCTTTCATACGCATTCCCTTTACACGACAGCGCAGTTCCATTCCCTCCAGGATTTCAGGATAACAAACGGTATTATCTTTCTGTTTTACAGCTTCTACCGTATTACAGTTTTCTACGCCCCATGAAATACTGCCATACTGATCTTTAATCCTCATCATATTATCTTCTGATGTTTTTTTGGCGAAAAATGCCCCAAAAGTTCCCTTCCTGTTTGTGAAACCTTCTTCTGAAACAAGATTTGTTTTTTGTGCATAAACACTTGTTTCATATGACTCTTCCAGCTTATTATCCATTTCCTTCCAGGTTCCATCTGTATCCTTATAATGTACAGGAGCAAGATAAATCTCTGCTGTACAGGAATGGTCCTGATTTTCAAATACTTTTGTATTGATACTTCGTTTCTCTATAAGTTCTTTTCGATTCATATTTACTGTCCTCACTTTCATTTTCTTTTCCAGCCTGCAGTGCTGAAATATTTCGAGCTCGTTTACAGTTATGATTTTATCGAACATTTGTTCTATTTTCCATAGCAAATATGTAAATTTTCCACATTATAATAAATCTTTGAAATAATTCCGGACATTTAGTCTTTTTCCAAACTTATAATATTATCAATTGGCTGTTCTAATATCTTTGAAATATTCATAAGAATCAAAATATCCATCGCAGAACTGCCATTTTCGATCCTGGATACCGTAGCAACAGACACATCTAATAATTCTGCCAGTTTTTCCTGATTATAATGTTTTTGTTTTCTATACTCTCTTACATTATTTCCAATCTGTAATAATTTGGAGTCTACTTTCTTATACATGATACAACACCTCCCGGGCCCATACAAAAAAGCCGCAAAAATATAATCTCTTTTCAGAGTATATTTTCACGGCTTTGAATCTAAAAACAAGAAAATATATTATTGTTTTTGACTGCTCACTCGTTCTATATATAATTTGTTTTTCTTATTAGCCTCCTTATTCTTTAATGTTGAAAATACATCAACAATTCATTTTGTCAGATATTCCTGTAATAAGCAGTCAAACGTTTCTGTCGACTCTCATCACAGTTTTCCAATTGAATTTCAACAGGATTTCTGCATACCGGACATTTAATCCTCACTGTTCCCTTTGCTTCAAGACCAATATCAAACAGTCTTCCATTTCCACAGCAGGGACAATGCACTTTCAAAAATGTTTTCTCTATTTTTGCTTTTCCACCCATACAATCACTCCTTATTCGAACATTTGTTCTTATAATATATCATGCATTGCACCCATATTCAAGTGTTTTATAACACTTTTTCATAGTACATTACAGTGGATATCGCATTCCGCTTCGCTATTTGTTCATAATCCAACAACTGCTCCGTAATATATTCCCCTACTACTTATTGCTTTTCGTAACCTCCGCAGGAGACTTACTTGATTCGGTTAAAAGACGAAGGAACCTGCATACCTGCAAGGTTCCTTCGCTTCTTAATATAATATTTTCTACTAATTTTTGAAAATATCGACAAACCTCCTGCCAATCTCATATTCAGACATATTTCTCTATGAAATGATTTCCCGGTATTTCTTTATATGTTTCCGGATCATTAATATTGGAAAAATACCAGTCCGCGACCTGGCTTTCGTAGCATTCGTATCCATTTTTCCGCAGAAAAGCAAAGACTGCGCCTTTCCGCTCTGTGATTTCTTCAAGCATGGCGTCTGCCAGATCTGTACAGTATACTCCCATAAGAGGTTCCTCATGCCCGCCGTGGCTCAGTATCACTGCTTTTGCATCTGAATGCAGAGATTGGCGAATCAGTGCAGCCAATTCCTCTGCCGGAACCAGAGGAACATCTACACCAAGTACCAGGCAATATGGATTCTTTGCTTTACGAAAACAGGCTTCCAGCCCTCCCAACGGACCTTTTCCCGGGAAGCGGTCTGGTATAATGGGATATTTATATTTATTTTCACCATGATAGCCAGACAGAAGAATATCACTGATTCCAAGCTTTTCCCCCTTTTCTATCTGCATCTCAAGAAATGTCTTCCCATCTATCGTCAGATCTGATTTGTCCCGTCCCATGCGGCTGCTGGCACCGCCAGCAAGAATAATCATAGAAATTTCTTTCTTTCTCATTATCAGTTTTCCTTTTTGTTTATATAAATCATCAATAAAAGTATTGATTTTTTCTTCATATTTAAAAACTACAGACAGAAATGTCTGCATAACGGTTAGGGTGTCTTACATATCTCACCCGCCAATCTGTGACATTCCTCTGATTTCATCCTGCTCTGTCTTCGCTTCATAAAAATTATGGCTCACCGGTTTATTCCAGATCACCTGATAAATTGCTTTTTTCAGTTCCGAATCTGTGCAGCCGCCGCGCATAAGCCCCCGCAGGTCTGTACCTTTCTGATACTGGAGGCATCCTTTCATGAATCCTTCGGATGTAAGACGTACTCGGTTGCACTGACTGCAGAATTTGTGAGTCATGGCACTGATAAATCCGATTTTTCCCTTAAATCCTGCGATTTCATAGTAATGGCATGGGCCGTTTCCGTAGCGTTCATTGACTGCATGCATCGGACCGTAGGCTTCTTCCAGTACTGCTTTGATAGATTCTTCATCCTGGAATGGGAACTGTTTTCCAAATCCGATTGGCATCATCTCGATAAAGCGCACATGGATTGGATATTTCTGCGCCAGTCCTGCAATCCCGATGAAGTTTTCTTTTTCCTTGATCACCGGAACGCTGTTGATCTTCAGGGAAAGTCCCGGATGTGCAAGTGCTGCTTTGATTCCCTCAAATACCTTTTCCAGTCCGTCACGTCTCGCTACTTTTTTGAACAGTTCCGGATCCAACGTATCCAGACTGATATTAATGGCGTCAATTCCTGCATCCAGTAATGCATCTAGCTGCTTGGCGAGCAGGATTCCATTTGTTGTTAATGTCACTTTCTCAATTCCCGGGATCGCCTTGATCTGTTTTGCAAGACTTGCACAGCCCTTACGAACAAGAGGCTCACCGCCTGTCAGTTTAATCTTACGGATTCCCAGATCTGCTGCGCACCTGCAGATGCGGAGAATCTCATCGTATGTGAGGATTTCTGCATGAGAAAGGATTTTACGCCTTCTTCCGGCATACAGTAAATGCATCTCAGATTACATCTGTCTGTCAGGGAAATCCTTAAATAATCTATTTCTCTTCCATATTTGTCTATCATCGGCTCTACCTGCCTTTTACTTTCTAATAATTGATTTTCCTGTTACCGGATACGGGTGAACCGCAACCTTTGTAACCTTTTCTTCTGTTATTCGCCGTCAAAATCACAGGCAATATTTTCTCTCATAATCGTTTGACACTCCATACTCCGCAGTCTATACTTAATGTATCAAGATTATTAAAATCCTTACCGGACGAAAGGAACTGTCCTATGAAAATCAACGAACAATACCACAACCTGAATCTGCTCGAGAATGTTACCTATGAGTTTCTGGGGCGTGACGGAGAAACTCATGAAGAAACAGAACCAATCCTTGTGGAACACATGATGGATGTATATGTAAATGAACGTCTGACCATGAAACTGGTCTGTATCCCACAACATCTGACAGAACTGGTTCTCGGCCGCCTCTTTACGGAAGGTATCATCTCATCTGCCGAGGATGTGGAGCAGATCTACATCTGTGAATTCGGCAAACGTGCCCGCGTGATCCTGAGTAAAAATAAATCCGGGCAGTCTCATGAGGAAAATGAAGATTATGTTGCTCTTACTCCGACCTGCTGCACCGGAAATCGTGTTCTTAATGATTATTTTATCACAGATCAGCCAATGACGCCAGTTACACCTGTCCCATGGAAAAAACAGTGGATCTTTGATCTTGCAGACTGTTTCGCCAATGGTACCCCGCTTCACAGCCAGACCTGGGCAACTCACAGCTGTTTTCTTGCCTGTGACGGAGAACTGCTCTTTCAGTGCGAAGATATCGGACGTCATAATGCTCTGGATAAGGCCATCGGTTATGCCCTGCGCCATAATATTGACCTGAAGAAATGCGTGGTTTATTCCAGTGGACGTATCCCTACAGATATGGCGATCAAGGCAATCCGCGCCGGAATACCGGTTCTGGCAAGCAAGGCATCCCCTTCCGCCGAGGCAGTCGCCATGGCCAAAGAATACCACCTTACCCTTATCTGTGCCGCGCGACGTGACCGTATGAAACTCTTTACCGGAAATAATCCGACAGAATAAATTCTGCAATACACTCTGCATTGTCCAGTTCAAAGAATGGAACATTTTCCAGTACAGACAGTGCATCTCTTTCCTCTGCATCCAGGTTTGTGGCGATCGCCATCAGTTTTTCCGGATTGCAGACACTTTCTGCCGAATTTCCCTTACGGATAATTTCAATTTTCGGATAAGTACTGTATTTAAATCCTTCCAGTAAGATCAGATCTGCCTCCGGAAAAATTCTGCCAGCTCTTTTTCGGAAATCTGCGGCTGCTGTTTTACCAGCATATATTTGCCTGCTGAAAAAACTGCTGTGCCGTAGGCTCCGGACTGAAGCTGACAGTATGTATCCGTTCCCGGTACGTCCGGCACGAAATCATGTCCGTCATGCTTCAGCACCGCCACTTTAAGGCCCTTGTCTTTAAAAATCTCCAAAAGCCTGCAGATCAGAGTTGTTTTCCCTGAATTCTTTACACCGCTGATTGCAAATATTCTTTTTCTTTCCACCTGTTTGCTGCTCCTCTCAAAGCAAAATCGCGCCCACTTTATCCCCTGCGTTCAGGCTTCTGCTTTCCTGATTTTCCATGGTTTTTGTATCAATCAGGCAATTGCAGCCGGCCATGGAACTGAGGACTCCGTTAGAGTGAAGACCATTGGGAAGATGAAATTTTCCATTTTCCAGATATGCCCGGATAAAGCGGCGGCCCTTGATTCCTTTTTCAAAGTTATCAGCCATAATGCCATTTACTTCTTTCAGACCGATTGATGGATCCTGCATCATTTTTTCCAATGCAGGACGAATCAAAAGTTCTATGCTGACTGCAACACCAAAAGGATTTCCGGAGAGACTGATGATCGGAATCTCTCTTTCTGAAGCGCAATGATCTGTTGCAGTTATATCGGAAGTTTTTTTATATGCAGAAAACAGTGTAGGCATTCCTGGTTTCATCTTTACCCTCCAGAAAATCCGCTCTGCCCCATCAGTCTCAGGGACTCATGCATAATGTCCTTCTTGCCTACAGATACACCTCCCGTAGTGATGATCATATCTGCCGCTTTTGCTGCTTCTTTTAATTTCTCAGACATAACCGTCGGATCATCTTTGACTGCTTCCATATGGAAAGATTCGATTCCCAGTTCACGCAGTCTAGCAGACAGCATTGTCATATTGCTGTTGTAAATTTTTCCTTCCGGCAATGGAATTCCCAGTTCTACCACCTCATCTCCTGTAGTCAGAAGCACGATTCTCGGCTGACGGTAAACCGGCACTTTCGCCACTCCCATTCCGGCCAGAATTGCTGCCTCCACATATCCGATATGTGTTCCTTTTTTCAGAAGTGTAGTTCCCTTTTTGAAATCCTCTCCCGAGAAGCAATAATTACTCCATCGCTTCTGTTCACTGTAAACTTCTACCGTATCTTCTCCATAATCGGTATCCTCCTGATAAATACAGCAGTTGCAGCCATTGGGTATTGCAGCCCCTGTCATAATGCGCACTGCCTGTCCCTGCTGGATTTCTCTTTCCGAATACTGTCCGGCATCGATTTCTTCCATGACTTTCAGCCTCACCGGATGCTCTTTAGTGGCACCTGCAAGGTCCTCTGCCTTACACGCATAGCCATCTACCGGAGAGCGGTCAAAAGGAGGATTGTCAAACCCTGCCACCATATCCTGCGCCAGGACTCTTCCCCCTGCTTTATTCAGTTCTGTTTCTTCTGTCTCGTTTATTACAGGCGTATGCTGCAGAATCTGTTCCACTGCCTGTTCTACACTGATTCCCTCCACGCACTAATTCCTCCTCTTGTATATTACATTTTTTATAGTCTTTTCAATACCTTTATAACCACCGGGTCAATTGACGGATATATTAGTTTTACCTTTTGAACTCTATAGCAATTTCAGAGAATAATATCACTAAGATACTCCATTAGAGCCTTATTTTTTATAAACCAGATTGTCTTCAGTATTTTGGAAATTGCTATAACATCATAATATTCAGCCACTGCTGAAGAATTACATATTTTTCATCTCTGTTGGAGAATGATTTCTCCTTCTCTCAGCCTCCCTGCCTCCAGAATCTGACAGAATACAAACCAGGGTTCCATGGGCGTGCATACCTTTTCTCCCTTATAAGCATCTGATGCAGGACCGCCCGCACCAATCCTGACTGCTTCCAGAAGTACATCTCCACAACGAAATCTGTTCCCCTCCGCAATACTGTTCCAGTTAATCCCTTCCACAAGGAGATTTTCTCCAAATCTGCCACATCTGAATTCTTCTTCGGACTGTTCGAAATATTCTTTTACCTTCTCATAAGGAAGAAGACTGACCTGCTTTCTTCCGCCCATTCCATAATGCACATCTCCCACAAGTCCCTGCAGATCAGCTTCGCATTCATGAATGTTCTGCGAGCAGGTCTTGCGTTCCTTACTGATGCATACACATAATATCTTCGCCATTTTCTGTCTCATCCTTCCTGATGTGTTACTGTTCACTCCGTTCACAGCAACACGCTTCGCGATGCACAGAATTATGCTAATCGCATAAATTCGCGCGGTATGTCTCGGGTTTTCTGTGACCTTCGCTCACAAAAAACACCTCGCGGGATATTACCAGTGAACAGTAACCCTGATATCTCTTTATAAAACCACGTACTGCTGTTTTTCCTGCTTTCTCAGATCGCCCAGAATGCAATATTCACATTCTTTCCTGCATTCTGCAGATGCTCCACAAGTTCTTCTGCTACCTGTTCTTTCCTTTTTTCTGTGATTCCCAATTCCACGTTACTCTTATTGATAGCACCACCGAAGTAGAAATTAATATCCGTTGCCTGCTCAAACAGCATCACACCAAGCAATGCTGCCGCATCTTTTTTTCGTTTCAGCCTGTTAAAGGACAGCCTGTCCTCCATCCATTCTTCACAATATTCAAGCAAATGCTCAATCGTAAGAAATCCCTCTGTCACCAGCTCTGTACCTTCCAGCTTATAATAGGCAGGAACGTCTCCGCAGGCAGTTTCACTAAGAGAGATCAGCTCTTTATCCAGATATCTGGCAGCACACTGTGCAGTAGTTCCGCCGCAGATTACATGATATCCCTCTGAATCGAAAAAGGACTTCAGATATCGCTCATCATGCTCCTCCTTACTTGGCGGGCCGATCATAAGGTTTACCACCTGTTTATGCCGCATCCGCAGGACAATGGCTGTAATATCATCATCCGTTTCATTCAGATTCAGATCCAGCTGGCCTCTGCCAGATAGCCTGCCATCTCCTGTGCGCTCATCCCTTTATGGTACTTTGCCCTACAGAAAGCCATTACATCATCTCTTCCCCAGCCGCCGTTGGTAGTTTTTCCCATTCCCGCATTGGTGACACCGTCGGACATAATGATCAGCATATCCTCATCTTTCAGTTCAAAACAGCTTTTATGGATTTCCTTCTCTTCGATCATACTTGTCTCCACCGGATAATCAAAGAGCTTGCCATCCCGGATCAGAATTGCATCCGGATTATCAAACTGATAAAGGCTTACCTGTTTCCCCTGAAAATTCAGCACTGTAAAAGTAGCATATGCCAGATTTCTCACACTGCACACAGGAAGCGTTTTTGCCACTGCACGCACTGCCTCATCCAGTTCCACCTGATTAATGATCATGGTACTGAGCATGGTCGCAGTCAGCGTGGAAAGGATATTCGCCTTTACTCCGCTCCCAAGTCCGTCAGAAAGCACCAGAACATGGTCTTCATCATTTTCTTCAATCTTATAGCAGTCCCCACAGAGAAATTCTTTCTTTTTATTCAGGCTCACATGACCAAAATCCATGCATAAGCCGTCAAATTCCACATTCAGTCCATGATGCTTATTTCTTTTCATTCTCTTCTTCACTCTCCAGAAGTATGGTATTTTTCAGTTTTTCTACTGCCACTTTGGTGTCCGCAGCAGTTTCTCCAAGAAGTCCGGCGATCTGCTGCACGATCTTCAGCTGTTCTTCTACCAGCTTATCTGCCATACGCGCAGCTTCAATCTGGGCATTATGAATCTGATCTTTATGCTTCCGCTCCTTTGTAATATCCTTCATAATGCAGAGAATCATTTTATTTTCTTTATCATTCGTCATTACGCGATCCAGATAACATTTCTGATCCTCCAGATAAATCTCATCCTGCATCAGATTCCGTTCAAAAGCCAGTATACTCGCCAGACTGTAATCATCCATGATCTCCGATACCGGTTTCCCGATCAGGCGCCGCCTTTTCGGCATATTGAACAATTTGGACGCCGCCTCATTCATCTGAATGATCTTCAGATTATAATCCACAGTTACCAGAAGTCCGGGCATGGCATTAAAGACTTTATTGGAGTAACTTTCCTGTTTTGCCCGCATATATGGAATGCACATGGCAACCTCAGCTTTATTCTGGATAATGGCAATTGCCTTTTCCCTGCATGTGTTGTACCCGCAGGCACCGCAGTTTAATTCATCCTTTGGAGAAAATTTTCCCATTTCCGCCAGAGCATCCCTGATTTCTTCCTCTGAGACCTCTTCCTGTTCCTGTGCAGAACAGTAACCGAAATTCTTTCTCAGTTCAAATCCCGGAAGTTCATAGTCTCCCTGCTCCCTGTGAAAATCTTTTCCAAAGGCTGCATTCTTCACTGCCAGAACATCTGCCAGATAATGTCCCTTCTTCATCTGGAAAGAAGGACCTGCCACACAGCCGCCGCTGCATGCATACATCTCAAGAAAGCAATTTTCAAAATCCTCCGGATGAAGTTCTTCCAAAACCTCCTTGCACTGCTCCATCCCGCTTACAGAAAGCCTGCGGATTCCCTTTACAGCTCCAAGCAGGTCTGTTAAACCGTCCGCAATGGCGATTTCTCTGGAACGGTAGGCAATCTGCTCAGGTTCTTTCTCAGTTATGGAAATCCCTTCTTTTTCATCCATTGCACCAGCTCTTCCAATGTGATCACATAATCCACTTCATTTCCTGAGTCTCTCAACTCTGACATAGCTGAAATACAGGGACTTACATAGACAATCTCTGCCTTCGGATATTTTTTTTCAGATAACTGGCATGAAACTGCATCATAGAGGCAGACTGTACCAGATTTCCCAGAAGATGCGGGTAGTGTTTCTTGACAAGCTGTACGATTACAGGACAGGCAGAAGAGATCATTATTCCCAGCTCTTTCTGTTCCGCAAAAAGTGCTCTGTACTGCGAAGTCATCAGGCTTGCACCTTCTGCTGCATCCGCTGCATCTGCAAATCCCAGCTTCTTCATCGCTTCCCTTATTCCATTGATACCGGTTACCCCAAAACGTGCCAGATATGCCGGATGAAGAGAGGCTATAACCTGCGTCTTATTCTCCATTGCATTGCAGATTGCAGGAATCATATTCTGCTCTTCCTTGGCATCCTGCGGGCAAACAAGGATACACTTCTCACAGTAAATACACTGACTTTCTATGATCCTGGCCTGATGATCATGAACACGTATCGCCTTGACCGGGCAGTTCCGGACACATTTGTAACAATTTTTACAACTGACTTTTTTAAACTGAAGGATTGACTGAAATCTCTGCATGCCTCGTACTCCTTATTATGTAACACTATATTTTTCACAAAAAATTATCTGTAACCGTTCCGTACTTTCACAGAATGATGTACTGCCGAATGATTATTTTTGCCTTTCCATAAAGGAATATGGAGCTGCCGCAAGGACAGCAGATCCATGTGCGACAGCCCCATATAATATTTACGATATCAGATTCGGAACTTTGTCTCCGATATTGTTTTATGCTTTCTCAATCTTAATTGCGCATACCTTATATTCAGGAATTCTTGCGTATTTGTCAAGTGCGGCGTTGGTCAGCCAGTTTGCATTTCCATCCGGGAAGTGGAATGGCATCCAGCTTTCACCCGGTGAGGTCTTTGTACCTACACGTGCGGTAGATTCAATGGATCCTCGTCTGGAAGAAACTCTGACTTTATCACCGTTTTTGATACCCAGCTTATCGGCATCTACGATGTTCATTTCGATAAATGACTTACCTTCGATCTCCATAAGCTCAGGTGTCTTTCCTGTCATGGCTCTTGTTGTGTAATGATACAGAATACGTCCTGTCATAAGGATGATTGGATATTCCTCATCTGGAAGCTCTGCTGACGGTACATATTTTGCAGGATAGAACCAGCCAAGACCGCGGGAGAATTTACCAACATGCATGATCGGTGTTCCCGGATGATCCTTGGAGGTACATGGCCACTGAAGTCCCTGTCCATGAACTTCTTCACTGTCAAGACGTTCATGCTGATACCTGCGAAGCTCGGTGTCAGGGATGCGATCTCATCCATGATCTGAGCAGAAGTCAGATGTGGCTGCGGATATCCCATGCGGTTCATCAGATCAATAATAATATCTGTATCCAGTCTCATCTCTCCAGGTACTGTGACAGCCTTGCGGACTCTCTGTACGCGGCGCTCTGTATTGGTAAATGTACCCTCTTTCTCTGCATAGCTTACACCAGGAAGGATAACATCTGCATACTGAGCTGTCTCTGTCATGAAAAGTTCCTGAAGTACAAAGAAATCAAGACTCTTTAATGCTTTGATAATATGTGTGGTATCCGGATCAGTAACTACCGGGTCCTCACCATAGATATACAGACCTTTGATCTCGCCTGTGATTGCTTTCGGGAATACATCAGTTGCATGAGTTCCGATATTCGGATCAAGTTTTACACCCCATGCTTTCTCGAATTTCTCACGAACTGCAGGATCAGTAACCTTCTGATATCCTGGATATACATTCGGCTGAGCGCCATATCGCAAGCACCCTGTACGTTATTCTGTCCACGAAGCGGGTTAACACCACAGCCTTCACGTCCAAGCTTGCCAACCATCATTGCCATATTGGACATGGACATAACACCCTCTGTACCTGTGGAATGTTCGGTTACACCAAGGCAGTAGATGATCGGAGCGCGGTCAGCTTTTGCATACATGATCGCTGCTTTTCTCAGATCGTCTGCGTCAATGTGGCAGATTTCAGCTACCTTCTCAGGTGTGTAATCTTTTACGATTTCCTTTAATTTTTCAAAACCTTCGGTACGCTCTGCAATGAACTTGTCATCCTGAAGACCTTCAGAAAGGATCACATTCATGATGCCGTTTGCAAAAGCAACATTTGTACCAGGTTTCAGTTTCAGATGGATATCTGCTTTCTTAGCCAGACCGATATCACGAGGATCAACTACGATCAGCTTGCAGCCTCTCTTGATGGCCTGACGAATCTGCATGCCGACTACAGGATGTGCTTCCTCAGGGTTGGAACCAACCAGCATGATCAGATCTGCATTCTTTGTGATATCCTCAATTGGGTTTGTCATGGCACCTGAGCCAAGAGTCATCGCAAGACCTGCTACAGATGCGGAATGACATACACGTGCACAGTTATCTGTATTGTTGGTGCCGAAGCAGCAGCGAACCATCTTCTGTACCATGTAAATATCTTCATTGGGTGATCTGGAACATGCAAAGCCTGCAAGAGAATCAGAGCCGTACTGTTTCTTGATCTCCATAAATTTGGAAGCAACAAGATCCAGCGCCTCATCCCATGTTGCACGTTCGAATTCACCTGTCTCTTTATTCTTGATCAGCGGATATTTAATACGCTCCGGTGACTGTACGAAATCGAAACATCCGCTGCGTCCCTTAACACAGAGCAGCCCTTTGTTGGACGGTCCGTTTACAGCTTCTGTATCTACGATCTTTCCGTCTTTTACAAGGAGATAATACTGGCAGCCTGTTGCACAGTGAGGACAGGTAGTCAGAACCTTCTTGTCAATCTGGTACGGACGGTATTTCTTTCTGCGCTTCATGGTCAGTGCACCTGTCGGACAGGCCTGTACACAGTTACCGCAGGATTCACAGATACCTTCGTTCCATTTATGTTTGTAATGTGCACCGATCACTGACTGGAAACCACGATTCATAGTGTCGATGGCACCTCTTCCCACAATCTCCTTACATGTATTCACGCAGCGATGGCAGAGAATACACAGGCTTGGATCATAGGTAAAGAATTTATTGGTATCATCTATCGGCATATCCTTCATTTCACCGGGATAGCTTGTCTCAGTCACACCATATTCAAAACAGTAGTCCTGTAATTTACAGTCACCGTTTGCCTCACATGAGAAGCAGTGTACACGATGATCAGAAAGAAGGAGGTCAAGGGTATCTTTACGATATGCAACTACCTTCTCTGACATTGTCTGTACTTCATCACCCTCTGAGCAGCGAAGTGTACATGCCGTATCAAATTTGGTTCTTCCATTGTTTGTTACTTCTACCACGCACAAACGACAGGAACCATCCGGCAATACATCTTCCAGATAGCAGAGTGTAGGAATCTCCACTCCGATCTGTCTGGCAGCCTGCAGAATGGTCGTACCTTTTTCCACTTCTACAGGAATTCCATCTATTGTCAAATGAATCATCTTTTCACCCTCCTTAATTCACAGAAATTGCGCCGAATACACAATTTTCCAGACATGTTCCGCACTTAATACACTTGGAGGTATCAATGCTGTGAGGCTCTTTCTTATTTCCTGTGATCGCACCAACCGGACAGTTTCTCGCACACTTGGTACATCCTTTACATTTCTCAGGATCGATCACATAAGAACGCATTGCCTTACATACATGAGCCGCGCACTTTTTATCAACAATATGCTCTACATATTCATCTCTGAAGTTCCTTAATGTGGAAAGTACAGGAAGCGGTGCACTCTTTCCAAGTCCGCAGAGTGAACGGTCCTTGATGAAGTTTCCAAGATGCTCCAGTTTATCCAGATCCTCTACTTCACCCTTTCCGTCTACGATCCTCTCAAGGATTTCAAGCATACGCTTGGTGCCGATACGGCAGGGACCACATTTACCGCAGGATTCTCTCTGGGTGAAGCCCATAAAGAAACGTGCAACCTCTACCATACAGGTATGTTCATCCATAACTACCAGACCACCGGAACCAACGATCGCACCATATTTCTTAACAGAGTCGAAATCAAGAGGTACATCCAAATGTTCTTCTGTCAGACATCCACCGGATGGTCCACCGATCTGAACAGCCTTAAACGCAGCACCGGATTTCAGTCCTCCGCCGATATCAAAAATGATTTCTCTTAAGGTTGTTCCCATCGGGACCTCGATCAGACCTGTATTCTCAATAGAACCTGTCAGTGAGAAAGTTTTTGTTCCAGGTGATCCCTCTGTACCGATACTTCTGTACCAGTCTGCACCTTTGAGAATAATCTCTGGAATATTTGCATAAGTTTCTACGTTATTCAGAACAGTAGGTTTCGCCCATAATCCCTGTTCAACTGTACGGGGCGGTTTTACACGGGGCATACCTCTGTTTCCTTCGATAGATGCAGTCAGGGCAGAACCTTCACCACATACGAAAGCACCTGCACCACGGTTGATATGCATATGGAAGGAGAATCCTGTTCCAAGGATGTCATCACCTAACAGTCCCACTTCTTCCAGAACTGCGATAGCGTGTTTCAGTCGTGCTACAGACTGAGGATACTCCGCACGTACATAAATATAACCATGCTGTGCTCTTACTGCGTAAGCTGCAAGCATCATACCCTCGATCAGACGGTAAGGATCACCTTCCATTACGGAACCATCCATAAATGCTCCCGGGTCACCCTCATCACCGTTACAAACCACATAATGAACAGGATCAGCCTGGCGTGCTACCTGAATCCATTTCTTACCTGCCGGGAAGCCGCCGCCGCCACGTCCACGGATACCGGATTTATCAACCTGATCAATAACCAGATCCGGATCCATCTCAAACATTGCTTTCTCCAGAGCCTGAAAACCGCCGCTTGCTATGTACTCATTCAGAGATTCTGCATCAAATTTACCACAGTTCTTCAAAACAATACGGGTCTGTTTCGCGATAAACGGAATATCTTCCGGTCCGCGGCTTACTTTACCGCCTTTCTGATAAAGCAGTCTCTCGATAGTCTCATTACCCTGAACACTCTTCTCAAAAATCTCCTGGCAGTCTTCGATCTGAACCTTCGTATACTGGATCACATCGTCGCCTTTCTGGATACGAACAAGTGGTCCAAGCTCACAGACACCCTGACATCCTGTTTTCTTTATACCTACATGTGCATCTTTGTCATGAGGTCCAAACTCAATGGTAACTCCCGGAGCATCTTTGGCAATCTCCATGAATTTCTCATAGATTTTCTGAGAACCGGTTGCCACACATCCGGTACCTGAACAGACAAGAATACGACAGTCATAAGAATTAAGTTCTTTCACAGCTTCTTCTCTGATCTGCTCCAATACTTCCTTATTCTGGATCATCCCTGTTCGCCCCCTCTCAGTTTATCAATCAGCTCATCTGCCTTCTCCGGAGTCATTCTCGGATATACCTCTTCATTGACCATCATAGTCGGTGCAAGTCCGCAGGCACCAAGACAGGAAACTGTTTCCACAGTAAACATCATATCGTCTGTCGTCTTCTTTGTCTTTGACAGCCCCAGTTTCTTATAAAGTTCCTCCAGAACCGGTATTGATTTTCTTACATGACAGGCTGTTCCGTCACAGACCTTGATCACATATTTACCTTTCGCATCAAATGAGAAATTCTCATAGAATGTGGCAACACTGAACGCTTTCGCTTCTGTCACACCGATCTGCTCCGCAACATATGTAAGCAATTCTTCCGGGAGATATCTGTACACCCCCTGAATATCCTGCATGATCGGAATCAGTGATGCCGGCTTTTTACCATAGAAAGCAATGATCTCATCCGCTTTCTGATAAAATGACTGATCTAGCATTTCGCACCCTCCTTATACCTGTTTTTTCTCTTTTTATTGCACTCTTTACATATTGTAACGTTAATTATATTCCTTTTTCGTCATTTTCACAAGCGCATTTATAGGAATTTTCTAATTTTTTATCATTTTCCTCTATAGATGTTTGTTTTGTTTGTCTAATTTTTATCAGCTTTGTTCAATACTAAACCATCTCAGATGTAAACCAAACTAAACTGAATCAAACTGAATAATTGTTACTGTTTACGCACCACTATCCCGAGACATACAAGCCAAAATTCCATTGCAGCAGACAATTTGGAATGAATTTTGGCTACGTTACTGAGAACGGAGTAAACAGTAATGTACGTGGTGTGTGTACAATGTCAGGAATATTATGATTGTGCTATAATTCTGCCTGTGCTACACTGTCCATATGATATCAGTGACAAAAGATAAGTGTTCCGTTCTCACTGAAAATATCCGGATAAAGGAGGAGGTAAGTATGTTTTCTTTGAAAGAAAAAGAAGTGAATACAGGACGTCAGAGGGAACTTGATCTGGTAAAGGGTTTCCTATTGATCATGATAGTATTTATACATTCATTTCAGACAATAGGTGGTGTCGCAGCAGCCGAATCAAATGTACATAAGATTCTGTTTGCGCTCTTCATGCCGACAGGTGCCTGCCTGTATCTGTTTACCATGGGATTCGGAAGTGCTTTCACACGCCATTCCCAGCCCAAAGATATGGTTAAAAACGGCATAAAGCTGTTATTCTATCAGGGATTAAGCAATTTATGCTATGCAGCTGTAATGACAATCAGTTTTAATATAAGAAATTCCATTACAGTTGAAGCTGCAGGCAGCAGAGAATTATATGACGCAAATCTTTATTCCATGCTTACATTCGTAAATATATTCTTTATAGCCGGTATGTGCTATCTGGTGCTTGCGGTCTACAGGAAATTAAATGTAAGCTTAAGGGGATATGTCATAAGTGCTGTAATAGTCGGAATCATATCACCATTTACAAAGTTGCTGGTTTCTGATGATCCGGCACTTAACTGGATCCTGGATATGACTTTCGGTGGAAAAGGTGAAACCAGCTTCTGCTTCTTCCCATATTTGAGTTATGTATTTCTTGGATATGTTTTTGGAAAAGTGCTCAGAAGAATCCCTGAAGATGAAAAAGGAAACTTTTATAAAGAAAGCGGGATCATATGTGGGATTACTGCGGCGGTATGGTTTATATGCTGCATTGTACTACATCCGGGCATTGAGGGATTCTTTAATTATATGATCGATCAATACAGAATCCCGGGGCTTGCAAAGGTACTCGGAAGTTTCTGCAGTATCATATTTGTGTTTGCAGCTGCATTTCGTATCATGCCAATGATGGAAAAATGGAAATTCGGATATAATAAACTGTGTTATTACTCAAAACAGATTTCAAAGATGTATGCCGTACATATCGGAGTTTACTGGACACTTGCCGGTTTTGCTGCTTTTTACGAATTTGGGGTAAAAGAATGCCTGATATTGTCAGTGGCAGCACTGATCGTGACTGATCTTCTTGTACATGGATACATCATAATTACAGATAAAATAAAAAACAGAAAATAGCAGAATGCTTTTTATCTGCACAAAAAACAGACCACATTTATGATCTTTGTTTCATAAAATGTGGTCTGACTGTTTCATGCGTTCTTTTTATTGAGCCTGGAAATAATATCCAACGCCCCATTTGGTGTGTACATACTTCGGTTCACTTGGATTGGTTTCAATCTTCTCACGGAGACGGCGGATATGTACATCCACAGTACGTACATCACCCGGATACTCATATCCCCATACAATGTTCAGCAGGTTCTCACGACTGTAAACCTTATTCGGATTAAATACCAGAAGCTCCAGTACATCAAATTCCTTTGCTGTCAGATTAATCTCTTTACCTGCAATAAATACACGTCTGCCTTCACAGTCCATACGAAGATCGCCCACCTGAATGCTCTTTGCCTTTTCTTTCTCCTCGTGGTCGCTTCCCGCACGGCGCATGATCGCTTTGATACGTGCCTTAACTTCCAGGATATTGAACGGTTTGGTGATATAATCATCCGCACCATATTCAAGACCAAGGATCTTATCCATATCCTCGCCCTTAGCTGTCAGCATCACGATCGGCACATTGGAAAATTCGCGGATCTGCTGGCATACTTCCAGCCCGTCCATCTTCGGCAGCATCAGATCCAGAAGGATAATATCATATTTTTTATCTTTTGCTTTCTCTACTGCCTCTTCTCCATCATAAGCGCAGTCTACCTCCATACCATCCTGTTCCAGACTAAAACGGATTCCTTTTACGATCAGTTTCTCATCATCTACTACCAAAACTTTCCTGCTCATTCGGTTCTCCTTATCCTACTACTATCTCATCTTTTATCTTTGCAAAAGTACCTTCTTTGATACCCTGTACATTCATAATATCCTCTATCGCAGCAAATGGCCCGTTCTCTTCTCTGTAGGCAATGATCGCCTGCGCACGTGTTGCACCGATCCCCGTCAGCGTAGTAAGCTGAGCTTCATCTGCTGTATTTATGTTGATCCTGTTATCCTGCTGAACCTGAGCGGTCATCCCTGTGTTCTGTCCTGTCCCGGCACTTCCATTCATCTGTCCATCTGATGCTTTGGCCATCTCTACAGGATCCAGCCCCTGCCGCTCCATCTCTTCCTGTGTGAGAATATAAAGCTGCTGTCCGTCTGTCAGAACTCCTGCACGGTTTACACAGGTTAGAGCTGCCTCGGAAGATATCCTCCCGCTGCCTCAATCGCCTGAAACACCCGGCTCCCGGCTGCCAGCTGAAAAACTCCCGGATTCGCAACTGCTCCGCAGACATCAACATAGATCATCGCCTGCTGCATTTCCTTATCAGAAACTGCTTCTGACCCATTATCTATATCAGCATCTGAAGTATGTTTCCCGGAATCACTTCCTGTCCCATTACCTGCATCTGAACCATCTGATTCTGCCTGTTTTTTCCGGAACTCTGCAGAATTGCCACCATCATTCTGTCGGTCTTCTGTATCAGCTTTCTTCTCATCTGTATCTTTCTTCGACTTCTGTCCTGATGTTTTCTCTTCTGATGACTCCGCATCCACCTCTGCTTTCGCTTCCTGCAGTCCTTCAATCAGAAACTGTGCCTCTCTGCTCTTACATCCTGTCAGTCCTGTAAGAAACAAAGTTCCACACAATATCAGCGTCACAGTATAACAACATCTGTTTTTTATTTTTATCATAAGGGTCCTCCTCTTATTTCTCAGAGTAAGAGTCCCCTGTCCATAATGCCACCCTTATTGTAACGAAATCTTAAATATTTTACAATAGTAAAATCTTATTTTTGCCATTTAAATATAATAATTCCGAAAATCGCAATCAGCAATCCAAGAATTTTGCGCCATTCAAATGGCTCTTTGTCTACTCCAAACAACCCGGCCAATTCAATTACATAAGCAACTGCCAGCTGCGAAATAACGATCAGCATTGCTGCCTTTGCAGGTCCAAGGCTCCCATACTCTGGATTACTGTAATGGTAATAAACGCTCCGATCACTCCGCCAAGAAGTGTATATTTATTGTCCACCTGCCAGAGTGCAGCCACACTTTCCCGTCCTGTAAAAAGCCAGGCAAGAACGCAGACTGCAAAAGCCGACAGCTGTACCCATCCGGTTGATACCCAGAGGCTGGTCTGCTTTGTCACCTCCGTATTAAAAACACCCTGAATGCTCATCAGTGCCCCTGAAATCAATGCCACTATAAATCCCCACATAAATCTGCCCTCCTGGATAATATGATCATTCTGCTTACTCCGGTAATCATTTTTATGTCGAAAAGAGGCACCGCTGTTTAGCAGTACCTCTTGTTTTCTTTAGTATTAGTCTATTCTGTTTTGCAGATATCATTCATAAACCGGGCAAATAAATGTTTCGTTTCCTCACATATATACTTCCTGCAACAAATCCTATTTCACAATTTACAGTCAGGCACCCAGAACAGCGGATATCTTAATTTCTTTTTCCGTTTCACTGAGGTCAAAATCGCCGCCATCTTCCACAGTCATATGTACCTCATACAGTACGTCTTCGGATAACATATCCGGTGTTTCACCATCTTCTGTCTGGATATGCCATTTCTCTTCCGGAACTTCCTTCAAGGTACCATCTGTACCATATGCATACAGCTTCAGAGAACCTGTTTCCCCGGAGATTCCTTTCATACGTATTGCAACGGTTGTATTCGGATGTACGTTCTCAATTGTGATCGTATTCAGCCATCCTTCCACATCTCCCTGGCCGCCGTCTGCCGCAAATTTCTCCTGACTTAACACATTGCGCATTGCCTGATCCAGATCCACCTTGCGGTAAGGCATTTCCGGCAGATATACAAACCTGTCCTGAAGTCTCAGAAGTTCCAGATAGCCGGTCGGACAATAGAGCGCATTTCCGCTGTTTCCCGCATACATACCGATAGCCATGTTGTTGTATCCCGGTTTGTCAGAAATATCCATGGTAAATGCAGTCTCGCCTGTCTCAAAATCAAGCATGATATACTGCCACATACCAGTTTCCATATCCTGAACATATCCGTAAATATATCCTGTTGCAGTGGACAGCTTCATCATGGAAGTGTCAGACAGATCACTTCTGCACCAGATACTCTTCATCTCATATCCGTCCTCCGTCTTAACTGTATCCACACGTTCTATACCCGGTGCGATCATTTTATTACCCTGTCTCAGCCAGCCCACATCATAAATATTCTCATAGCTTTGTATTGAGGAATCATTATCTGCTTCTCCCAGCTTCGCACTTCCTGCACCAAACCAGTTACATACGATCGTGCTTACTGTTCCCTCTCCATCATCATATACAATTGCAGAATTTTCCACAGACACCTGTGTACCTTCCGGAAGCTCATCTATAACAGGCATGCTCGCAACCTGTTCTCCTGTTTTCATATCCACCGCAATAAGATTTACCGGATCCTGATTATCTGTAAACATAACCAGATCGTTGGTCAAAGACGGGGAACATCCACCTCCCCATGCAAGACCGCCACCTGTCGTCTCATCACCTTCTTTGCTTTCCTTGGCACCCACACTTTTATAGGAAGTTTCCCAGACTTTTTTCACACCATTATCCGCCTGGAGCAGATAACACTTCAGATTTGTCAGAATGACCGCACCCTCCTTAGATGCCGCAATACCATTCTCTGCACCCTCTCCCGGTTCCAGTTCATATACAAACACTGCATCTGACAGATCTACATCTTCTCCATTCAAGATCTTATCGATAGCTGTACGGGAAACATATCCAAAGGTTCCCTGCTGTTTTCTGTCAGGATAAATGCGGAAGCCTCCTGTTGCAAACCAGAGATTTCCCTCATAATCAAAAACTACAGATAACAGATTCTGATCCAGTGTTTTTCCAAGTGCAGCCTCTGCTGCCGCTTTAATATCAATATCCAGCACTTTCTCAAATTCCGGAAGTACATTTCCCTCCTCATCTGTAGCCTTAAGCATAAGTACCCGATTATCGTTCGTCGGACACACAATGCGATTGCTCTCATCTACAAAAGAATATGAACTCTGTATCAGATAGCTTCCATTGTCATGCTGTTTTGGTGAAAAATAGCCCAAGGTCTGTGCCTCATCTGCATTAATATCACGGATTGCCAGTCCACCAAGCAACGGAACTACTGCATGTCCGTAAGAATCAAAAAAGACTGCCGGGGAAGCATTAGGATTAACTTTTTCATAAGAAACATTGATCTCAGAATAAATATCAACAGGCAATACCTCATCTGTTGAATCTGTATTATAGCAGTCATGATGAATATTGGAATCACTTGCTGCCATATAAGGATTCACATCCATAACCTTCGGTGTAAGTGTCTTTATAGGCAATTCTGATGTCTGACCTGCATTTTCCTCTGTCTGTGTTTCTTCTACCTGTGTTTCTTCTACCTGTGTTTCCTCTGCACGTACCATATTTATTGACGGTTCAGATGTTGTAGCTGCTATAAAAGCGATCATTGCAAGAATTAAAGCTCTTTTCTTCATAATTGTTTTCCTCCTGAGTGTTTTTGTCATATTACATTTCTGCGTTCAAACCAGATGGAGAGTCCTTCTTTTATTTTCTGCTCTTCCACAGGTTTCATAAAAAATATTCTATCCGCATCCTGAACGCATGAAGCGAAAAATCAAGATCACTGCACCAGATGATCCCACATTTCGGATACAGGGAACGGAGATGTTCTGCCGCATTCAGCCCAGACACACCTGGCAATGCAAGAAACACCACTGCCGGTACTGTTTTTCGTATCCGCCCAAAAAACTGTTCCTGATTCTGATAGATTTCAATCAATGGAAAAACTTCTTTTCTGTACAGTAATTCCTGATATATTCCGCACAGTTCTGTCCTTCCTGTTCCTGATCAGTTAATATGGCAATACAATACACGACATCCCTCCTCTTCCATTTGATGTACTCCCATTTGTTATCCTCATTATAAAAAAGTCAAAAATTTTTTCAATAATTCTGTCACGAAACGACAGAAAATGACACGAATTGCAAATCCATGGTATTGTTTTGTGATATACTTATAGCAGAATTTTATGATATCAGGGTCAAAAGTTCAAAAAGTCGTTCGTGCTTGCACGATAAGACTTTTGAACTTGGGACCCGCCAAACATGAGAAAGCAGCGATTTACGTAGTAAATCAGCGGATTTCGAATGTTTGAGAATTGCGGGAGCTGCTTTGCAGCGAAGCAATTCGTAGATATCAAGTTAGGGGCAAAATGCCTTTTGACCCTAACATCATTTTATAAATAAAGGAAGATTTACTATGAGAATTGCAATTGTTGATGATATTTCAGAAGAACGGACACTGCTTCGCAACAGACTGGAATCTCAATTTTCCAGGCGCAATGTCCACGTAGATATATTTGAATATGAAAATGGAGAAACTTTCCTCACTGCAGCGAAGGAATGTCCTTTCACGGTAGTGTTTCTGGATATTTATATGAATGGTTCTAACGGGATTGATACAGCAAAAGAACTTCGCAGATCAGATACTGACTGTCTGCTAATCTTTACAACAACTTCTACCGACCATGCATTAGAGGGATTCCAGGTCCGGGCTCTGCACTATCTTGTAAAGCCCTACAGTGAAAATGATATTTCCGCACTGGCCGATGAAATCCTTTCCCGCATCCCGGATTCCGGGAAATACATAGATGTAAAGGTAAACGGCAGTAATATTCAGATTCCCTTCCGGAAAATAATCTACGCAGAGCATTTTTCCCATATGATCCACATCCACACTGCCGGTGAAAGGGAACTGGCCACCCGCCAGTCCTTTGATTCCTTCATAACCTCCCTGAAAATGGACTCACGTTTCTATCGATGCAACCGGGGCGTTGTGATCAATCTGGAGCATGCCGTTGATTTTGACGGATCAGGCTTTCGCTTGATAACGGAAGCAATGTTCCTGTCAGCCGGAAGCTGCTGAAAAACGCCAGACAGACATTTATGGAATTTCTGTTCCAAAGGAGGTCCTGAAATGACTGACATACTTCGCCCTGTACTTGAACTTTCCGTAATCATTCCCGGTATACTGCTGGCATATCTGCCTGTAAAGAACTATCTGAGGCAGACACCGCTTAAGCTGACAGCATGGCTTCTTCCCCTTCTTCTGGGAATCTGTATTTTGGGAGGGGCAGTTTGCTGTGCCCTGCAAATTCCGACCAGATGGTTCCTGTTTCCTCTGCTGCCTGTCATTATGCTCATTTACCATAAAACATTAAAAATCTCTGTCTGGAAATCCGTCAGTATTTTTCTGGCAGTCTTCGCAGTTTTTACATGTGTCAAAGTCTGTCCCGGGCAGTCAATGCCTTATGACTGCTGACCTACATATTACAGAAAACGAACTGTGGTTGCACACTGGTGCAGGAATTTTCTATAATGTCATCTGCCTGCTGTTTGTTCTGGCAGCCTGGTATCCTGCCCGCCACTGTGTACAGACAATGATCACAGACGAGAACTTTGCCCAGACCTGGTACGTATTCTGGATTCTTCCGGTAATCTTCATCGGAGTGAATCTTTTTATGATTCCTAAATACCGCAATACTTTATATACCGGACGGGTCCTGCAGTGCTATATTGTTTTCAGTCTTGTACTGCTCATAATCCTGCTCCTGTTTTATGCCATGTTTCTTATGATGGCAGTCAGTCTGAACAGAAATGCCAGACTTCAGCAGGAGAACCATTTTCTTACTCTTCAGCAGGAAAGATACGAGAATCTCTGCATGGCTATTGAAGAAGCCAGACAGGCGCGTCACGATATCCGGCATCACTTTGTGCAGTTATCCTCTCTGGCAGAACAGGGTGACATGGAAAAGATCAAAAAGTATCTCTCCGCTGCAACCGGAAAAATCTCTGACTATAACCTGCATTTCTGTGAAAATCAGGCTGTTGACAGTGTTTTCGGATATTATTCCACCCTTGCAGAAAGAGAAAACATTCCTTTTCATGCACTGGTTTCCCTGCCTGCTGATCTTTCCATAGATGAGATTAATCTGTGCCTTGTGTTTTCCAATCTGCTGGAAAATGCCATCCAGGCAAGTGCGAAAACAGAGCCTGCCCGCAGAAAGATTAATGTGGAAGTTTACCCCCACCATAATCATCTCCTTCTGATTCATGTGGAGAACACCTTCGATGGCAAAATACAGCAAAAAAACAATATTTTCCAATCCTCCAAACGCTCAGGAAACGGCATAGGAATCGAATCTGTCCGCCACATTACCGACAAAAACGGAGGTGCCTGTGACTTTACCTATAAAGATAGTATTTTCTCTGCAAAAATAATGCTCCGGATATAATCGATAACTGATTATATCCGGAGCATTTTGTAAAATATTCAGATTCATGTCAAGCGGATGATTTTATCCGCTTTGCTACTTGCTTGATTCGGTTAAACTATCTCTTGAAGTATGTAAAATTATTCCATACACTCATCCAGAATTGCAGCCATCTTGTCGATGTGTTCTTTTGTGATCACAAGCGGAGGTACGATCCTCAGTACATCACTGCCTGCGGAGATCACCAGCAGTCCTTTTGCAAGAGCAGCCTTTACAGCTTCACCAACCGGGCGGCCCTGGATCACGATTCCCTGCATGAAGCCCATGCCTCGTCTTGTTGCAGCGCATTCATGTTTTGCAACAATTTCATCCAGTTTCTGTTCCAGATATGGAGTCATTTCCTGTACATGTTCAATAATCTTATCATTCTCATAAATGTCAAACACTTTGCTGACTGCAGCACATACAAACGGGTTTCCACCGTAAGTTGTACCATGATCACCTGGCTCCAGAGAAGCTTTGGCAGCTTTTTCGCTCAGTACAAACGCACCTACCGGCACACCACATCCAAGAGCCTTGGCACTTGTCATAATATCCGGCTGTACACCGTATGCCTGCCATGCAAAATAATGTCCGGTTCTTCCCATACCGCACTGGATTTCATCGAAGATCAGCATAATATCTTTCTCATCACAGATCTGACGCAGACCTTCCAGAAATTCCTTCTTCGCCGGATAGATACCACCCTCACCCTGAACAACCTCAGTGATGATCGCGCAGGTCTTATCTGTAATCTGAGCCTTTACGCTTTCCAGATCATTAAAATCTGCAAACTTCACACCGCCCATCAGTGGCTCAAAGGGCTCTCTGTAATGAGCAGTTCCTGTTACGGAAAGAGCTCCGATACTTCTTCCATGGAAGGAATGGTTCATGGCAATGATCTCATGATCTGCATGTCCGTCACGTACATATGCATATTTCTTAGCTGCTTTTAAAGCACCTTCGATTGCTTCTGTACCACTGTTGGTAAAGAATGCCTTACTCATTTTACTTGCCTTTACCAGCTTCGCACCTGCTTCAATGATCGGCTCATTGTAATATAAGTTGGAAATATGCATCAGCTTATCGATCTGATCTTTTAATGCTTCATCATATCCCGGATAGTGATATCCCAGAGAATTACAGCAATACCTGCTGCAAAATCCAGATATTCCTTTCCCTCGGAATCATATAAATAACATCCCTGTCCTTTTTCAAAAACAACAGGAAAACGATTATAAGTGTGAAGGATACTCTCTTCTGATTCCTTCATCTGTTCATTCATGTTCATTATAATATTTCTCCCCGTCTTCTCTTAAGATTGCAGTACCAATACCTTTATTTGTAAAGATTTCCAGCAGTAAACTGTGAGGAATTCTTCCATCAAGGATATGTACTCTTTTAACACCTTCTTCAATGGCATCAATACAGTTTTTCAGCTTCGGAATCATACCTCCGCCTACATAACCGTCATCGATCAGTTTCTGTGCTTCATCTACATGAAGTTCAGAGATCAGACTGGACGGATCATCCTTGTCTTTATAAACACCTTCAATATCAGAAAGGAATGCAAGCTTCTCAGCATGAACAGCCTCTGCAATGGCACATGCAGCATCATCCGCATTAATATTATAAGTAGCGAACTCATCGTCATAACCTACCGGGAAAATGATCGGCAGGAAATCTTTCTCCAGAAGATCCTCCAGAATCTTCGGCTCAACCTTTGTAACTTCACCAACAAATCCGATGTCTCCACCCTCTGTCTGTTTCTTGCGGCATTTCAGCAGACCACCATCTTTACCACTGATACCAACAGCATTTACACCAAGAGATTCCACCATGGCAACCAGTTCCTTATTCACCTTCGCAAGAACCATCTCTGCAATCTCCATAGTATCTTTATCTGTAACACGAAGACCGTTAATAAATTTCGGCTCCATACCTACCTTGCCAACCCAGCGGCTGATTTCCTTACCACCACCATGAACGATGATCGGTTTGAAACCAACCAGTTTCAGAAGAACAACATCCTTAATCACATTCTTCTTCAGTTCATCATCCAGCATGGCACTTCCGCCGTACTTTACAACTACAATCTTACGATTAAATCTCTGAATATAAGGAAGCGCCTCGATCAGCACCTCCGCCTTGTCCAAATATTTCTGATTAACCATTATTCTCTCCTTTTTCCAGTCAATGTCTGTTCTCCATTCCTGCTTATTGCTTTTCGCAATTAAATCAGGAGACTTACCTGATTCGGTTAAAATCACCCTTATTCACAGAATTTTGTTATGAACGGTAATCTGCATTGATTTTTATATAATCATAAGTCAGGTCACAGCCCCATGCAGTTGCTGTAGCATCACCCATCTTCACATCAGCAATTGCTGTGACAGCTTCCTCAGAAAGAATCTTCGTTGCCTCTTCTTCACTGTAATCCACAGCCACACCATTCTCGATAATCTGAATCTTACCAGCCTTACTCTCAAAGAACAGATCCACCTTCTCAGGATCAAACTTCGCACCGGAATATCCCATAGCACACAGGATTCTTCCCCAGTTTGCATCATGTCCGTAGATAGCAGCCTTTGTCAGAGAAGAAGTAACAACAGACTTGCTCAATGTAACTGCCTGCTCCTTAGACTCTGCACCAATGATCTTCACCTCAAACAGTGCAGTCGCACCCTCTCCGTCACCTGCGATCTTCTTCGCCAGAGTAGTATTGATATAATTCAGCGCAGCCTTGAAGGTTTCGTAATCCTCACCCTTCTCTGTGATCTCCTGATTCTCAGCCAGACCATTGGCCAGAAGAAGAACTGTATCATTGGTAGAAGTATCTCCATCAACAGAAACCATATTGTAAGTATCCTTAACATCCTCACTTAACGCTTCCTGCAGCATCTTCTTGGAAATCTTCGCATCAGTAGTAACAAACCCAAGCATGGTACACATATTCGGATGGATCATACCGGAACCCTTACACATACCACCAACAGTAACCGTCTTACCGCCAATTTCAATCTGAACAGCAACCTCTTTCTTCTTGGTATCAGTAGTCATGATCGCCTTTGCCGCCTCAGTACCAGCCTCCAGAGAACCATCCAGCTTCGGCGCCATCATCTTCACACCATTCTTAATACGGTCAATGGGAACCTGCATACCAATCACACCTGTAGAAGCAACCAGCACACTGTCAGCAGCCACCCCAAGAATCTCAGCAGCCGCATCTGCAGTCTCCTTACAATAACCATACCCTTCTGCACCAGTACATGCATTGGCAATACCACTGTTACAGATCACCACCTGCGCAGACGGATGATTATAAACAATATCCTGATCCCATTTAACAGGCGCAGCCTTCACCACATTGGTAGTAAAAGTCCCCGCAGCTACACAAGGCACCTCACTGTAAACCATAGCCATATCTGTTCTGCCCTTATACTTAATCTCAGCCGCAGCCGCCGCTGCCTTAAATCCCTTAGCTGCCGTAACGCCGCCATCTATAATCTTCATAAAACCTCAATCCTTTCTATATAATAAGACAAACTATCTTGTTTCCCGTCCACATCCTCCACGCTCAGCGACTGCCGCAACTCCCCTGCGCAGTCACGTCCGTCAGACATCCACATCTCTTCCGTCCTGAAAAGTCAGCTCCGGAAATTATTTGGTTTTGAACGCATTTGCAGGGGCTGTAGTAACTCTTAGTGCTCGGGAATTTGCGTTATGAGGCGGCTGCATCACTGTCTGAGCGAAGTTTGCAACGGAGCGAGTTTGACAAGCCGCCTCATGCCTTTAGCAAATTCACGAACACTTAGAGTTAGTAAGCCCCGAAACCGCGTTCAAAACCAAATAATTTCCGGAGCGTCCCCTTTTCTCTAACTTACGGACACATCGGCACCTGCAGCAGTCCCTCAGCCTCCTTAAATCCAAACATCAGATTCATATTCTGCACAGCCTGTCCTGCTGCACCTTTCACCAGATTATCCATAGCCCCCATCATAATAACTCTATGAGTTCTCGGATCGATCTTAAAGTTCACATCCACATAATTACTTCCTTCCACACACTTAGTCTGCGGACAAACATCCTTATCAAGCACACGAACGAAAGTCTCATTCTCATAATACTTATCATAAACTGCCTTCACCTCTTCATAAGAAACATCCTTAGTCAGAGAAGCATAAGCAGTCACCAGAATACCACGATTCATAGGAATCAGATGAGGTGTAAAATTAATCAGCACCTCTTTGCCACACGCATAACCAAGCTGATCCTCAATCTCAGGTGTATGTCTGTGACTTGCAACACCATAAGCCTTAATATTCTCGTTTACTTCACAGAACAGATTCGCAACCTTCGCTCCACGTCCTGCTCCTGAAGTACCTGACTTCGCATCAATGATAATCGTAGACGGATCGATCAGCCTTCTTTGATCAGCGGATAAATAGAAAGTGTGGAACATGTAGGATAACATCCCGGATTCGCAATCAGTCTTGCCTTCTTAATCTCCTCACGATTAATCTCACATAAACCATAAACCGCCTCATCAATAAACTGCGGAGCCTTATGCTCAATTCCATACCATTTCTCATATTTCTTCACATCTTTAATACGGAAATCTGCACTCAGGTCAATGACTTCGCCTTTGAAAGAATTCCTTCATTAATTAAAGAAGCACAAAGTCCCTGAGGAGTAGCTGTAAAGATCACATCCACTTCATCAGCCAATGCTTCCATATTATCATCCATACATTTCGCATCTACCAGCTTAAAAAAGTTCTGATAAACATCTGCATATTTCTGGTCAATATAACTTCTTGAACCATACCACGCAACTTCCACATCTTTATGTCCCAGAAGCAGTCTCACGATCTCGTTACCTGCATATCCTGTGGCACCGATAATTCCTGCTTTAATCATAATAATTTCCTCCATCTTCGCCTCATCCGGCGGTCTTCATTTCATAGTAAAACTTTACTCTATCAGAGTGCTGGACTAATTATACATCTTACCTGCATAATATGCAATAGTCATTTTTCAATGTTTTTACATGGATTTTATTTCAGTTCACGGATTTCCCCCTGTCTTTTCCTATATTATGTTGCATATTTATGCAAAAACAGATAAAACTTTTTTGCATTTTTCTATTGCATATTTATAAAAAAAGGTGTATATTATCACTTGTTAAGCGGAATCACACGAAATCATCTTGTTCCGCATTGAATATTTATTCAAAAATTTCAATCAGAAATTACCGTATTTATTCAAAAATAATGCGCTGAACTCCCGACCTATTCATTTACTTTCGGCAAACGGATATCTCAGGAAATTTTTACAAATCAGGAAAATAATAAAATCCAATTTCAGGAGGAATACAATCATGAAAGAAAAAGTCGTTTTAGCATACTCAGGCGGTCTTGATACCACAGCCTTAATCCCATGGTTAAAAGAAACATTTGATTACGATGTTGTCTGCTGCTGCGTAAACTGCGGTCAGGGAAACGAACTGGACGGACTGGATGAAAGAGCAAAGCTTTCCGGTGCTTCCAAATTATATATCGAAGATATCGTAGATGAATTCTGTGATGACTTCATCGTACCATGTGTACAGGCAGGTGCTGTATACGAACACAAATATCTCCTTGGTACATCCATGGCCCGTCCGGCAATCGCTAAAAAATTAGTTGAGATTGCACGTAAAGAAGGCGCAGTTGCTATCTGCCACGGTGCTACAGGTAAAGGTAATGACCAGATCCGTTTCGAACTCGGCATCAAAGCTCTTGCTCCTGACATCAAGATCATCGCTCCATGGCGTATGACAGACAAATGGACCATGCAGTCACGTGAAGATGAAATTGCATTCTGTAAAGCTCATGGAATCGACCTTCCATTCGATGCAAGCCACAGCTACAGCCGTGACAGAAACTTATGGCATATCAGCATGAAGGTCTGGAACTGGAAGATCCTTCACAGGCTCCAAATTATGACAATATGCTTGTTTTAGGTGTTACACCTGAGAAAGCCCCTGATAAAGAAACAGAAGTTACCATGACATTCGAGCAGGGTGTTCCGAAAACATTAAACGGCAAAGAAATGAAAGTTTCCGAGATCATCACAGAGCTCAACAAATTAGGCGGCGAGAACGGTATCGGTATCGTTGACATCGTTGAGAACCGTGTTGTTGGTATGAAATCCCGTGGCGTATATGAGACTCCTGGCGGAACAATCCTTATGGCAGCTCATGAACAGCTCGAAGAACTTACACTTGACCGCGAGACAATGGAAACCAAGAAGAAACTTGGCAGCCAGTTCGCTCAGGTTGTTTACGAAGGAAAATGGTACACACCGCTTCGTGAGGCAATTCAGGCATTCGTTGAGTCCACACAGAAATATGTAACAGGTGAAGTGAAATTCAAACTGTACAAAGGCAATATCATCAAAGCCGGTACAACTTCTCCATACAGCCTGTACAATGAATCTCTTGCATCTTTCACAACAGGTGACCTCTATGACCACCACGATGCAGATGGATTCATCACACTGTTCGGACTTCCACTGAAAGTTCGCGCTATGATGTTAAAAGAAGTTGAGCAGAACAAGAAATAATTAATTGATAACAGATTCAGCCAGATGGACACTTTATTCATCTGGCTGTTTTTATTACCTGATACAGTATTGCAATTCTGTAAAAAATGGCACAAAAAAGACACAGCCAGATGGCCATGTCCGTTTTTATCTGCTATGTTTATGATTATCTGCTTTCCAGTTCCGCACGTTTCTTATCGATAAGCTCCTGAAGTTTTTCCAGCTCTTCCACTGTAATCCCATCAGATTCCAGAAGCGCATTCATCATTTCCACCGGATTAATCTTTCTGCTTTTGGCATTTCCCTTTAAATAATCCTCTCTTGAAAGAAGAGGGGTATAATTTCTTGCATACACCTTGCCGTTCATTGAAGTTCCCGCAACCTGGATCAGGTTCTCTTTCAAAAGAAGCTCCAGGCATCTTCTTACTGTCGGCATTTTCAGTTCCGGTGCAATGTCATTGATCTCAAAAGCAGACAATGGTCTTCCCTCTTCCCAAAGCACATTCATAATATCATAACGTTTACCTTTTAAGATGTCCATCTTAAGATCTCCTTCCATTTTTAACCAGATATCACTATAATACAGAAATATCGAATTAATTACAATTACAGAGACCTTACACTGATTTACAGTCCTTTTACAAATTTGTTACCAAGTTTATCCGGACAATAATACATCTTTCTACACATCACGAATCATTTCGTCATAAAACAAGCTGTTTTTTCTCAAGACGGGCATATACCCACTCTCTGAAAAGTGTATAAATGACAGATACTGTCGGAATGAAGATCAGCATTCCCGCAATTCCCATCAGACTGCCGCCAAGTGTTACAGCTACCAGTACCCAGATGGATGGAAGCCCGACAGAACCACCTACCACATGAGGATAGATCAGGTTTCCTTCTATCTGCTGCAAGATAAGGAAAAGTCCCAGAAACAGAACTGCTTTTACAGGACTTATCATAAGGATCAGAAAAAATGCTACCCAACATCCGATAATTCCGCCAAACAGCGGGATCAATGCTGTAAATGAAATCAGGACACCCACCAGCATTGCATATGGAAAATGCAGGATTGTCATGGATACAAAGAACATACTTCCAAGAATCACAGCTTCGATACACTGTCCGGTAATAAAGCTGGAAAAAATCCTGTTTGCCAGATTCCATACATGTGCCAGGTATCTGACCGGTTTTTCCGGGAACATTGCGTACATTGCTTTTTTTATCTGCTGCAGGAGCTTTTCTTTCTGCAAAAGGACGTAGCAGGCGAATACAAAGCCAATGGATACATTCATTGCAGTAGTCAGAAGTCCCATGGTGATGGACACTGTGGAGGAAACAATGTTATTGACTCCGTTCTTCAGTACGCCGAGTACAGAATCGATTATTTTTCCCGGCTCAATGTCAAGAGACTGCGCCCATTTCACAACTTCCGGATTGTTTCCGAATACATTGTCGATCCATTTCTGGAAAACCGGAATATTTTCTTCTATCTTTTTCGCTATGTTTACGAATGTTGCCCCCAGTTCCGGTACTACTACCAGCATAACGATCACGATTATACAGATCACAAAGCAGATAGAAAGCACCAGGCTGACTGGCCTTGCCAGTTTTTGTGCTGTTTTTTTCTCTTGTTTCAAGGCTTTTCCGAACAGATGATGTTCTATGAATTTCATTGGAATATTGAGGATAAAAGCGATTCCAAAGCCAATGATGAACGGAAAGAGAAAGCCAAGCAGAACTCTGACAGTGCTGATGACTATGTGCAGGTTCTGGACACCCAGGTATAAGAGAATTGCGAATGCGATGAGCCATCGGATTTTTTTTATGTTTTCTTTGTCTAGCTGCATGTTTGTTTTTCCTTTCTTTTTGATATTGGAGAGTATTATATCATATTTTCCCAAAAACGGACGCTTAGAAAAATATTTTATCTGCTATGCGGTTTCGGCATCTAAGAGATTCTAAGTCATCTGAAATCTGCTAAAAGCATGAGAAGAAAAGTCTGTGATTGCTCGCTGGTGCTCAGGCAATGGACTTTTCTTCTCATAACGCAGATTTAAGAGGACTAAGAATCTCTAAGATGCCTGCAAATGCATAGCAGATAAAATATTTTTCTAAGCTGGTAATTGGAAGGTGGAAAATATCGTATCAATTCGCATGTTAAAAGCCTACATGAATAAGAAAGACTTTAAATATGAAAGAGATTGTATAAGTTCACATGGGATATCATATACTTTATATAAATTCTGCCTGTAAAATGCTTTATAGACTATGAATTATCAAATAGCAATACAAAAAAGAATAATAAATTAAATTGCAGAAAGGAATTGACAGTTAACTGCAAATATTTTATAATCATTTTATAAACAATATAAGTAAACTTATATATGTCCATAATCGGTTGGACGTTTCTACCAACTACCGTAATAGTTGTCTATAAGTTCTCTCCCCAGGGAGAAAGAATGAGGTAAAGGCAGCATCGGTAGATTTTTTTGCCTTTCCTTAACCACAAAGAGGAGGTATGATTATGAACGAACGGACTTTTGTTTTAAAGGGAACAATTTGCTACAGTAATTCTCTGACAGAACTTTCCATCACTGAAAATGGATATTTAGTATGTGAAGATGGGCGATGTGCAGGGGTGTTTGATGAGCTTCCTGAGAAATTTGCAGGAATCTCATGTACAGATTTTGGCGATGAGCTGATCATTCCGGGACTAACTGATCTGCATCTTCATGCTCCGCAGTATACGTTTCGTGCCTCGGGTATGGATCTTGAGCTGCTGGACTGGCTGAATACTTATACTTTTCCGCAGGAAGCGCGTTATGAAGATACAGAGTTTGCAAAAGAGGCTTATTCTGTTTTCGCTGAGGATATGAAGAAGAGCCCGAATACAAGAGCATGTATTTTCGGAACTCTGCATGTCCCTGCTACCGAGATTCTGATGGAACAGCTGGATAAAACCGGAATAAAGGCTATGGTCGGCAAGGTAAATATGGACCGTAATGGTTCTCCGCAGTTGCAGGAAGAGAGTGCTCAGGCTTCTGCTGATGCTACGGTTCAGTGGATTAAGGATACACTTGATAAATTTGAAAATGTAAAGCCGATCCTTACTCCGAGATTTACTCCATCCTGTTCTGATGAGCTGATGGAGAAGCTTTCGGAGATTCAGAAGAGGTATCACCTGCCGATGCAGTCTCACCTTTCTGAGAATTTCGGTGAAATTGCCTGGGTGAAGGAGCTTTGCCCGAATACACATTTTTATGGAGAAGCATATAGCCAGTTTGATCTTTTCGGCGGTGACTGTCCAACGATCATGGCTCATTGTGTTCATTCTTCAAATGAAGAAATTGCCCTTATGAAAAGCAGGGCGTTTATATTGCTCATTGTCCGCAGTCCAACACAAATCTCTCCTCAGGTATCTCTCCTGCGAGACGTTATCTGGACGAAGGCTTACACATCGGACTGGGATCTGACATTGCAGGTGGAACTTCCGTTTCTATTCTGCGTGCCATGGCTGATGCTATTCAGGTTTCCAAGCTGTACTGGCGGCTGGTTGATTCTTCCATGAAGCCGCTCACTGTTGAAGAAGCCTTTTATATGGGAACAGAAGGAGGCGGTTCCTTCTTTGGAAAGGTGGGAAGCTTTAAGGAGGGGTATGAATTTGATGCGGTTGTGCTTAATGACAGCACTATTCCAACTCCACTGAAGCTCTCTCCGAAGGACAGACTCGAAAGACTGATCTACCTTTCCGATGACCGCAATATTACCGCTAAATATGTAGCCGGAAGAAAGATTCTGTAACTGCAGGAAATACAGATTCTGATGGTGTTTTTCCGGCATATCGTTAACAAAACGATATGCCGGGACGATTGATTCCAGGAGTTTCACCCTGTTTTTCGGATGATTATCTGAGGCACCACAAAACGGCCGGCAATTTTTAAAATCAAAAGGGGGAAAGATTATGAATCTTGACAAATTATTCCATCTCAAAGAGAACCACACAGATGTAAAGACCGAAGTTATGGCAGGTATTACCACATTCATGACAATGGCCTACATTCTGGCTGTTAACCCAAATATTCTGGAAGCGTCCGGCATGGACAGAGGAGCTGTTTTTACAGCGACCGCACTGTCATCCTTTATTGCCACCTGCCTGATGGCACTGCTTTCTAACTACCCGTTCGTTCTTGCACCGGGCATGGGCTTAAATGCCTACTTTGCATACACAGTTGTTCTCGGCATGGGATACAACTGGCAGCAGGCACTGGCAGCTGTATTTGTAGAAGGTATTATTTTTATCCTTTTATCACTCACCAATGTGCGTGAAGCGATTTTTAACGCTATTCCAATGAACCTGAAACATGCAGTATCCGTCGGTATCGGTCTTTTCATTGCCTTTATCGGACTGCAGAATGCAAAGATCGTAGTTAACAATGACTCTACTCTGGTAAGCGTATTTTCCTTTAAATCTTCCGTAGCCGGCGGAACATTTAATACTGAGGGAATCACTGTTCTGCTTGCATTGATCGGACTTCTGATCACTGCCATCCTTCTTGTTAAGGGTGTAAAAGGAAACATTCTCTGGGGTATCCTGATCACATGGGGACTTGGCATTATCTGTCAGTTGACAGGACTTTACAAACCTGATCCTGCAGCCGGCTGGTTCAGCCTCCTGCCTGATTTTTCAAACGGAATCTCCATTCCAAGCATGGCTCCCACATTTATGAAAATGGACTTCTCCATTGTCTTCACACTTGATTTCGTAGTCATTATGTTTGCATTCCTGTTTGTAGATATGTTTGATACTCTGGGAACTCTGATCGGTGTTGCTTCCAAAGCAGATATGCTTGACAAAGAAGGCAAACTTCCGAACATCAAGGGCGCTCTTCTCTCTGACGCTGTAGGAACTACAGTAGGTGCTATGTGTGGTACTTCCACAGTTACTACTTTCGTAGAGAGTGCTTCCGGTGTTGCTGAAGGCGGACGTACAGGACTTACTTCCCTGATAGCAGCCATCCTTTTCGGATTATCACTGCTGTTATCCCCGATCTTCCTGGCAATCCCGTCCTTTGCCACAGCACCGGCTCTGATCATCGTTGGATTCCTGATGCTCACATCAGTAACCAAGATTGATTTCAACGACATGACCGAAGCCATCCCGGCATTTATCGCGATCATCGCAATGCCGTTCCTGTACAGCATTTCTGAAGGTATCTCCATGGGTGTTATCTCCTATGTGATCATCAACGTTGTTACAGGAAAAGCAAAAGAAAAGAAGATCAGTGTACTGATGTATGTACTTGCTGTGCTGTTCATTCTGAAATATATCTTTATCTGATCCGGAAAGTCAACAACAAGATTAAAGACGCAAATTTACGCATTTGCGAAAAAGAAGCCTCCTGCAGGGGCTTCTTTTTTGTTACCATAATTTTCTTTCACTTTCCTGGTCTGTGTTGTATAATTATGAAAGTGTTTATTCATTTTATAAATCAGCGGGATATTTGCAGTTTACACTGCTTCTGTCCACACTGTATGAATAAATATTTTGCATTATCCACATTTTATACATTTCATTTACACATCACTATTTATAAGGAAGGATTTTTTTACAAATGCAAAAACAACAGATACCTTTAAAGAATTCCCTGTTTCTGCTCCTGGCAGCAATTATCTGGGGCATCGCCTTTGTGGCTCAGAGCGTAGGAATGGAGTATGTCGGTGGATTTACATTTAGTGCAGTCCGTTCCCTGCTCGGGTCAGTTGTACTGATTCCGCTTATTCTCATTTCCGGACGCAAAAACTCCGCCGATACTGCTGCTACAAAAGATAACAGTTTCGTTGGCTCATCCGACGGCACTATATCCAGTATCCGGAAACGAAAAGACCTGATCATCGGCGGTATTTCCTGCGGAATCTGCCTTTGTCTGGCAAGCAACTTCCAACAGTTCGGCATTAAATACACCACTGTCGGAAAAGCCGGATTTATTACCGCCTGTTATATCGTAATTGTACCGATTATCGGTCTGTTTCTTGGCAAAAAATGCAGCAAATTCATCTGGGCTGCTGTTGCAATGGCACTGATCGGTCTTTACCTTCTGTGCATTACAGACGGATTCTCCATCGGAAAAGGTGACCTGCTTGTACTGGTATGCGCATTCTTATTCTCCATACACATTCTGGTCATTGACCACTTTTCTCCGAAAGCTGACGGAGTAAAACTTTCCTGCATCCAGTTCCTGACCTGCGGAATCCTTTCCGGTATTCCTGCACTGCTGTTTGAGCATCCGGAATTTTCTGCAATCTGCCGGGCATGGATGCCAATCCTCTATGCAGGTATTATGTCCTGCGGTGTAGCCTACACTCTGCAGATCATCGGACAGAAGAACATGAATCCGACTGTGGCATCCCTGATCCTCAGCCTGGAATCCTGCATCTCCGTCCTTGCCGGATGGGTTCTCCTTGGACAGCAGTTAAGTGCAAAAGAAATCCTCGGATGCGTGATCATGTTTGCCGCGATCATCCTCGCACAGCTGCCACAGAAACAGGCAGAATAATACCCCTTAGCATATGTATTTTCTATAGCAATTCCATAAAATAATGCAATCAGGACTTCGCGCTCTTCTGAACTGTCTTGATTGCATTATTTTATGGAATTGCTATAATATCACCCTATAATCTTTCCATTATCCATTTCGTACACTTGATCACACAAGATTTGAATATCTTCTCTGTTATGACTTGCCAGAATGATCGACCGTCCCTCTTTTTTCAAATCCAAAATCAACTTACGTATTTCATCTACCCCTTTATTATCCAAACCATTCATGGGCTCATCCAAAATCAAAATACTCTGATTTTCCATAATTGCCTGTGCAATTCCAAGTCTCTGTCTCATCCCCATAGAATACTTTCCAACTTTTTTTCTACCAGCGCATTCTAATCCTACAACTTTTAATGCTTTTTCAATGTCTATATTTTCTTTTCCCGACATTGATGCAAGTAATCTAAGATTCTGCTTTCCCGAATACTGCTTGAGAAATCCTGGTTCTTCAATGATTGCTCCAATCTCTTTTTTATCCACCAGGATCGATCCTTCATTAATCTGAAGCAGTCCACAGATACATTTGAATAAAACGGTTTTGCCTGATCCATTTCTTCCAATAATTCCACATATCGTTCCCTTTTTTACCTGCAAAGATACATTATCTAACACAGTTACATTTCCAAATTTTTTTGTTACATTTCGTACGATTATTGCCATATTATCCACAACTATATCCTTTCATCCTGAAATATCTGAGTGCACTGTCACATAATACGCAATTCCTGACAGGCAGAGGCAACCAAGAACCAGAATTATAAATGCTCTGACCACATCTATTTCATACCTTGCATATTTCGATAGGTTATTTAAATCCATCCATGCACTTGGCGTTAAGTACATTATCCATTCAGGAAGATATTTTATTCTTGTTACAAGAATAATTGATGCAGACACTGTTACAAAACTGATAATCTTACCAACGCACAGATTCAGACACCACAAACATAATCCATAAAAAGAACAGATGAAAAATCCCAACCCGCCTACAAGGAACATAGCTTCTAAAGGTCTGTATTCAAAGATAAGATATCCGGACACTCCAAAACTAAGACCAAATTGCTCTCCTGCATCAGTAAGAGCAAGTGTTGTCCAAATCCGCCCCCATTCCCCGCTCAGACAAACGTTGGGAAAAATAATCAAAATACTTATTCCTGTCAGACACAACATATACAGTATACTGACTGAAAAAATATACATAATATGTCCAAGCACCCATTCGGAGGTTCCACCTCTCATAATCACAAAGAGCTGATATTTATCATAAAATGGTGCATCTATAAAAAACAGCATAGCAGCTACAAATATAGATGCAGTCAGCATAACATCATTGAATATAAATGGAAGCAAAAATGGTGAAGCTTTTTCATTTACAGAAAACAAAAAATCTCTTATTGGAATCAATTCATTTAACATATAAACAAAAAGGCAGACCGGAATCAGATAAAGCTTATAATTTCCCCGCAGAATTCTCAATTGATAACCGCAAATCCGCCTGGCCTGACTCAAGACTTCATCGATATTCACCCTCTATCTTTTTTAACATAATCATTCCGCTTATCCCACAAAATACCACTGTCACAAAAAGCGCATATGCTATGAGCAGAACAGGATCATCCGTGTATGTTTTTGTTGCAGAATTATATATTTCCTCCATATACAACATGGGATATTTGACTGCTATCCTTGAGAATAAAAAAATAAAGAAATAATTTAACAGAAACGGAAACGCATACACTGCATAAGAATCTCTTACAAATGTTGACAGCGCAAGACTAAGCACACTCATAGATGCGCAATATAATCCATCTAAAAATATCTGCACCCCCATATATAATTCTGTATTTTCAGGTAAAAGCCATCCAAAGCAACTCTCTGATTTAAAGTTTTCTACTGTAATACTGTCAGAAGAAACCAATGGCAATTCATGACACTGCCATATAACAAAAATAATACTTCCCAGAATCACCACCAGAAAAGATGTACAGAATACAACAATAATTTTAGATATAACATACTTTCTGATTCCTACTCTCTGAATACTGCATCTCAAAAAATGATTTTCCGTATCTTCACAATAAGAAGTTACATAAACTGTTGATGTAACAATCATTGCCAGAAGCGGAGTTATTGAACGTCCCCATACATGCACAAAAAGGTACAAAACATCCTGACTGTCAGCAAATCTTTTGCTATTGAATTCCCATACAAAAAACATCAGGATAATTGCCAAAGGAAATTTAGCTCCCTTTAATGCTCTTTTGAAATCTGTTTTTATTATATTCTTCATATCTCGTCTCAAATTTATCACATTACTTTCAATGTTTCCGCATGAAAATAAATCTTTTGTAAATAACTGCTATCCGGTGAATCACTGTTTTTCACCAATACTCTACATTCCCATACAGGTTCAATTTCTGCTGAATGTTTATCTGGATTTACCTGCACAACTTTCTGACAAAGAGATATCCTCTGTACTTCATAAATATCATCGGAAATAATATTGCCAAAATATTTTTCCAATGCTTTCAATACCATCTCCGGACTTACCACCTCAACTTCATTTTTTAATTCAAGAGGATAGTAACCATTTATACTTAAAGACTGAATACCGTTCTTATCGTATATAACAGATACGTTGTTCTCATCAAACCCCTCTCCCATTACAGGTGGTAATACCGGATAGTCCTGCCATGTAGTATAAGTCATAAAATAATAACAGTCATCATCTTCTGTCCACTGTGTTTTTGCAGTCGGAATTTTTGTGTCTTCCTCCTCAGCTCTGGCAATCGCTTTTTTTTCTTCTTCGCACATAATACTATGTTCCATAACATAGCATATAACATCATCTGATACATCAACTCCCAGTTTATCCAGCACTTCACTCACATTCTTCCATGCTTCTTTTTGAGGCATAAAAGGAAGATCCGTTTTATCCTGATATTTATTTCCATTATAATCATCAAAATGACTGTCAGAAAACAGTACATTATTTATATAAGAAGCCTGATCAGTCGCATAATTCAAAGTATCATCAGAAATCACTAAAGTTGCGTTGTTTTCAGCTATTTCATAAATTTTATACTGTACTGTCCCATAATCATCTATGTATTCATTTGTAATGTTACCATCCTGAACCAACAATTGTGCAATTTCTTCCTGCTTATCCCAGAGTGTCTGTCCACTAATCTGTGTTTCCGCACATTTTCCATCTTTACAGTTTTCAGGATATTGAAACTCTGCATTTACCTTTATCTGTTCTGTCAGTTCCGTTTTCATGCCTTTCGGAAAGTCTGTTGATTTCTGGTGCTGTTGAGACTTACCGCATCCACCAATCGCTGTAACTACAAATATCAGAGATATTATTCTTATAATATTTTTCATATGTCCCTCTCATCTTACCAACCACACAATCACAAAACTTATCCAAATAATTCCTCTCCAGATACAGTATAACAAAATCCGAGAAAGTTATAACCTGCATCCAAAAAGAAATTATTGTGATATCTATGTCAGCATACAAACATTTTTCTAACACTCATCAAATCTGCGGTCTGAAAAAGTTAAGGAGTCCATCTTCCTCCAATCACAGCCCTCCCACTTCCGAACTGTTCGGCGCATAACTGAAATGCCATTCCCTTTTTAACAGCTCTGTTGTACCCTAATGATTTGCGAGGAGCTGTTCCAGTCCATGTCCAGGCATCGGTTGCCTGAGCATATGTTCCGCTTGGGGCAACCCACATAGAAATTTGGGGAGTACCACTATTAATTATACTTCCTCCTTTCATTACAATCGCCAGATTAATTTTTGCTAAAACCTTAATGCAAAATTCTTACTATTCTCATCACCTCATATTCTATATTGTCTACGTTCATGTCATGCATTCAATTTATCATTTATTCGCATATTTGTCAATATTTAGTTTATATATTCAGAAATTTCGCTTTTAAGAAAAAAGATGCCAGTTTTACCAACAGTTTATGCAGAAAACCGTAAAGAACCATATGGAATAAAAAGTTACATTTTTTTATGTGTAAACAATCAAAAAAGGACACCTTTTCATGTATAATTATGTTACCAACAAAACATACGAAAGAAGGTGTCCTTAATGAAAAATTAGCATTAAAAAAAACTGTTAACTTATATAACAAGTGTATATAAAATCCCGCAAAAAATCAAGTGCTTATCGGATAAAAGAAAAAGAAATCAATTCCGCTGTTTAACATTGTTATGCCGGTGCTGCTCTTTCTGATGCTGCAGTATGAAAGTTTTCACACTGTTTTTTCCGCACCGGAAAGCATGTCCAAAAGACTAAAAAACTGCATCAATGGAAAAATCCCTAAAATTGACGCAGTCAGGGATCTTTTGTCCGGGATTGATCCGGAAGAGGTCCGAAAGATCCATGAAGAAACAATCGATACCCTAAAAAGAACCGCATGTGATCCTGGGACAGGAAATGCTGAAGCCGAGGGGAACTTTGTGCGCATTGGGGTCAAAAAGAGTAACAGCTGCGAGCAGAATGTCAGAGGAACATATTTTTTTATAAAAATGCATGAACCAAAAAACTAAAAGCGAAATCTCTGTTATTTCTATAATCGTCTTTCTCTTTTTACATCTATGATGTATAATTATGAAAGTGTTTATTCAATTTCAGATCAATGAAGCACAGGCGCTCTTAAAATATATTTAAAATATAAGGAAGGATTACACACATCATGCAAAAGCAACAGATTCCATTAAAAAATTCCCTACTCCTGCTTCTCGCAGCGATCATCTGGGGTATCGCTTTTGTGGCTCAAAGCGTAGGAATGAAATACGTAGGAGGCTTTACTTTTAATGCCGTCCGTTCCCTTATCGGAGCAGTCGTTCTGATTCCATTGATTTTTATTCTGCAAAAGAGAAACTCTCCTTCAGATTCTGCTTCCAAAGCATCTGGCAGATCTGACACCTCGAGTAATACTATATCCAATATGCAGGAGAAAAAAGCTCTGATTATCGGCGGTATCGCCTGCGGTATCTGCCTCTGTCTGGCAAGCAATTTCCAACAGTTTGGCATCAAGTATACAACCGTCGGAAAAGCCGGCTTTATCACTGCCTGTTATATTGTGATCGTCCCTGTCATCGGACTGTTCCTTGGCAAAAAATGCACGAAATTTATCTGGGCTGCCGTTGCAATGGCTCTGATCGGACTTTATCTCCTGTGCATCACAGGTGGATTTTCCATTGGAAAAGGAGATCTGCTCGTACTGGTATGCGCTTTTCTTTTTTCGTTGCACATACTGGTCATCGACTACTTTTCTCCGAAAGTAGACGGAGTAAAGCTCTCCTGTATTCAATTCCTGACATGTGGAGTTCTTTCCGGCATTCCCGCTCTGCTCCTTGAGCATCCGGAACTCTCATCCATCCTGGCAGCATGGCAGCCAATCCTCTACGCAGGTGTTATGTCATGCGGAGTAGCCTACACCTTGCAGATTATCGGTCAGAAAAACATGAACCCAACTGTAGCATCCCTGATACTCAGCCTGGAATCCTGCATCTCTGTCCTAGCCGGATGGAGCATCCTCGGACAGCAACTAAGTACTAAAGAAATCCTTGGATGTGTCATCATGTTTGCTGCTATCATCCTTGCACAGCTTCCACAGAAGCAGACAGAATAATATGTAGAGTAGGTCAGAGGGGCTATTCCCTCTTTCCTCTCATCAAACTGCATGTGAATTTCTCCTTCATACGACTATACGGCTTTCCAGCATTCTTCTTTCTACAGCATTGTACCACACCACCATTCGTTGTAAGCCTTTTTTCGTAGTCATAATTTCAATTATTCCCCTTTCGGTAATATTACATATCCATACTGTACAATAAATGATTTCGGACTTATCAATTTGGAACTTTCTTCAGAATAAAAAACAATTAATTTATCATTTATACTTACTTTATTATTCTGATTTAAATTAACAGAGTAATCACATTTTCTCTGCTCATTAAATATCACAGCAAAATTATTGTTCTTCCCTTCTAGTTTAGTTACAATACCGACCATAGCTTGAATATTATCAATCTTTTTCAATCTCTGCTTTTTGCTATCATCAATAGAATAGATATTAATTTGTTTTCCGTCTTGCAACACTAAATATGATTCTTTAAGATTAAATTATATATGTCTTTTTGACTATCTTTTTATATCTCCTTAAATGTCCGCAAAGCCTTATTTTATAGGCTCTACGGGCATTTTGCTTTTGTGGTAAACCTCACATATCTAGGTCTATCTTCTTATATTTTCGCTATCAAGCGTGGTTAAAATCGTGGTAAATAC
>ENA-OQJH01000003-OQJH01000003.1-human-gut-metagenome-genome-assembly--contig:-NODE-3-length-120205-cov-19.754376_pt1 | contig 120205 bp, 136 predicted proteins | sample MGYA00242597_ERZ504763 | MGnify/ENA primary metagenome ERZ504763 (study PRJEB26092, sample SAMD00036359) | human gut metagenome | host: Homo sapiens | study: EMG produced TPA metagenomics assembly of... | reverse complement strand
AGTTCAATCCGAAGCATACAGGAACAGTCAAAGAAGCTGGTCACTGGAAAGCTCCGTGAGGTAGCAATCCAAAGATAGACGACCAGACCGAAGCCCTTGTATCCATGATAGGCGACAATCAAGTTGATTACCGTTTCTTTCTGGGATTCAAGCTCATGGTCACAGAGGACGAAGTCAATCTGAAGAACATCAAAAATCGGTATTTCTGACATTCCGTGAGTTTTTGAATGAGGTAAGGCATACGCTGATGAACGACTTTGTTTCTATGAGCAATGATGAAATCAACCGTTATGTGAAGATGGAGAAATTACTGGAAAACAAAATCTCCCGTAGGTTCAAAATCCGCCGACTGGAAGCCAAAGACTTTGCGTATCTGATGGAACACCTCTACGGCAGGGACGGGATAGCCTATGAAGATTATGAGTATCCTCTTCCAAAAAGAAATTTAAAAAGAGAAACACTGATTAAGTATTATGAACTTATCCGTCCTACCCGTTGCGTGGTGGAAGAAAGCCAGCGATATTTGCGTCTGGAACATGAGGACAGTGAAAGCTATGTGTCCTACTTACGGTCAATGCCATTGTCGGAGAACTGGACTTCCCATCATCGGAAATCTTTTATTTCCAGCAACAGCAGTTCACATTCCCTGTGGATACGTCTATGAATGTTGAGATTGTCGGGAATAAGAAAGCCTTAACCACTGTCCGTAACAAGAAAAAGGAATTAAAGGACTTGGACAATCACGCCTATCAAGCCGGAAATGAAACAAGTTCAAATGTGGTGGAAGCCTTGGACAGTGTCGATGAACTGGAAACAGATTTAGACCAGAGCAAGGAAAGTATGTATAAATTAAGTTACGTCATACGGGTGTCTGCACCCGATCTTGACGAACTGAAACGCCGTTGTGATGAAGTCAAGGACTTTTACGATGATTTGAATGTGAAACTGGTTCGCCCTGCCGGAGATATGATGGGACTGCATGGAGAGTTTCTTCCTGCCAGCAAGCGTTATATCAATGATTATATCCAGTATGTGAAATCTGATTTTTTAGCCGGACTTGGTTTCGGTGCTACCCAGATGTTGGGAGAAAATACAGGAATCTATATCGGGTATTCCGTGGATACAGGAAGAAATGTCTATCTGCAACCGTCCCTTGCCAGTCAAGGGATAAAAGGTACGGTCACAAATGCGTTGGCTTCTGCTTTTGTAGGTTCGCTTGGCGGTGGAAAATCATTCTGTAATAACCTGCTAGTATATTATTCCGTCCTATTCGGTGGACAGGCAGTTATCCTAGACCCGAAAAGTGAGCGTGGAAACTGGAAAGCAACACTGCCGGAGATTGCAGAGGAAATCAACATTGTAAACATTACCAGTGATTCCAGCAATCAAGGGCTGTTAGACCCATATGTGATTATGAAAGATGTCAAGGACGCTGAAAGTCTTGCCATCGACATTCTGACATTCCTTACAGGAATTTCTTCAAGGGACGGCGAAAAGTTCCCTGTCCTTAGAAAAGCTGTCCGCACGGTATCCCAGAATCAGAACCACGGGCTGTTGCAGGTCATTGAGGAACTGCGGAAAGAGGATACCGCCGTATCCCGTAACATTGCAGACCATATCGAAAGTTTTACGGACTATGATTTTGCACAGCTCCTGTTCTCAGACGGTTCGGTGGAAAATGCAATCAGTCTGGATAACCAGCTCAACATCATACAGGTTGCAGATTTGGTTCTGCCGGATAAGGATACTACCTTTGAGGAATACACGACCATTGAACTGTTGTCGGTATCCATCTTAATTGTTATCAGTACCTTTGCCCTTGACTTTATTCACAGTGACCGAAGCATTTTTAAAATCGTGGATTTGGACGAAGCATGGGCGTTCTTAAATGTGGCACAGGGCGAAACACTCTCCAATAAACTGGTGCGTGCTGGTAGAGCCATGAACGCCGGAGTCTATTTCGTGACACAATCCTCTGGGGACGTATCGAAAGAAAGTCTGAAAAATAACATCGGCTTAAAGTTTGCGTTCCGCTCCACAGATACCAATGAAATCAAACAGACCTTAGAGTTTTCGGGCTGGACAGTGGGGACGAAAATAACCAGAAACGGTTGAGGGATTTGGAGAACGGACAATGCTTAATGCAGGATTTATACGGGCGTGTCGGTGTGGTACAGATACACCCTGTCTTTGTAGAACTGCTCCATGCCTTTGATACCAGACCACCGATAAAAAGTGAGGTGGATTTGGAATGATGAAATCTATCACAAGAGAAAAGGTATTCCATGTACTGAAACTGGTACTGCTTGCTGTGACCGTTACGCTGGTACTGCTGTCCCTGCTTGGACGGTAGCTCATGCGTCTGGACTGGTCGATGATACGGTCAATGCAGACAACCTGTATTCAAAGTATCCGCTTTCCAACTATCAGCTTGATTTCTATGTGGACAATAGCTGGTCTTGGCTACCGTGGAACTGGCTGGACGGCATTGGAAAATCGGTGCAGTACGGGCTTTACTGTATCACAAATTTTGTCTGGACAATCAGCCTGTATCTTAGCAATGCCACAGGATATGTGGTGCAACAGGCATATAAGCTGGACTTCATCAATGACATGGCAGACAGTATCGGGAAAAGTATCCAGACACTTGCCGGAGTGACCGAAAACGGATTTTCCAGCAGTGGATTCTATGTGGGATTCCTGCTTATTATCATTCTGATTGTAGGTGTTTACACCGCCTATACAGGGCTTCTCAAACGGGAAACAAGCAAGGCACTTCACGCCGTTATCAACTTTGTAGTGGTGTTCATCGTGTCTGCGTCCTTTATTGCTTATGCTCCCAATTATATCCAGAAAATCAATGATTTCAGTTCGGACATCAGCACCGCTTCTCTGGACTTGGGGACAAAAATCATGCTCCCCGATTCACAAAGCAAAGGCAAGGACAGCGTAGACCTTATCCGTGACAGCCTTTTTGCGATACAGGTAGAAAACCGTGGCTGTTATTACAGTTCGGGAACAGCGATACCGAAGAAATCGGGGCTGACCGTGTGGAAGCTCTGGTATCTGCCAGCCAACAGACGGAGATGGGGAAACAAGGGAAACTGTTGTCAAAACAGAGATTGAGGATAACGACAATGACAACCTTACCATTCCACAGGTCGTCAACCGTCTTGGCATGGTGTTCTTCCTGCTCATTTTCAATCTCGGTATCACAATATTTATCTTCCTGCTTACTGGCATGATGTTGTTTTCCCAGATACTCTTTATCATATATGCCATATTTTTACCTGTCAGTTTTTTACTGTCCATGATACCGACCTATGAGAACATGGCGAAACAGGCAGTTGTCCGTGTGTTCAATGCCATTATGACAAGAGCCGGAATCACACTGATCGTGACCGTGGCATTTTCAATTTCCAGTATGTTTTACAACATTTCCACAGACTATCCGTTCTTCATGGTGGCATTTTTGCAGATAATCTGTTTTGCCGGAATCTACATGAAGCTCGGAGAACTAATGAGTATGTTCAGTCTTAATGCCAATGACAGCCAGCAGATAGTCGCCGGATTTTCCGTAGACCGATGGTGTTCATGCGACACAGGGCAAGACGTATGGAACACGGGATTGCAAGGGCTGTCGGTGCTGGAAGTGTTGCAGGTGCGGTGGCTGGTGCAAGTGTTGCCAGAGCCGGAAAGCCAGCAACGAACCAACCGCCAAAGAAACGGGAAAATACCTCTGCCAGCATGGGAAGCCGTGTCGGTTCTGCGGTAGGTGCTGTGATGGATACGAAAAATAAAGTCCGTGACAGTGCTTCCTCTCTGAAAGAAAATGTGAAAGACTTGCCGACACAGGCTGGTTATGCTGTCCACTCTGCAAAACAGAAAGCAAAGGATAATGTATCAGACTTTAAGCGTGGCGTTGTGGAAGAAAGGGAAAACCGACAGGAACAGCGTACACAGAAACGCAACCTGCACAGGGAAAATATCTCACAGAAAAAGCAGGAATTACAGAAAGCACAGGAAGCAAGGCAGACAGTTCATGCGAATGGATCAGCGACAGCCGGAGCTACCAGAAGCCATGAACGCCCTGTTGCCACACCTGTTCCAAAACCTGCGCAGACCGATACAGTCACAAAGCCGGATATAAAACGTCCTGCTACTTCTCCTGTGATAAAAAATGCAGAAGTCAAGGCTGGAAAAGAAACTGTCCGAACCAATATCAGACAGGAACAGCAGGTTAAATCTGTTGCCAGAACAAACCAGCCAAACGTAGCGGAATCCAGAAATAATCGAAAGAAAACAACCGTACAGAAACAGGTCAACCAAAAACAAAATCGTAAGACTGTTACGAAGCAACCAGAGAAAGGACGGAAGAAATGAGATTAAAGCGTATCCTTATCATAGGTACGATATTTCCTGTCCTTTTCTCCATTGTCCTCTTTTTCGGGATATTGATTTCCGGCGAAGATGACGACAGTTCAAACAGCTATTCGCCTGTCTATTCTGGCATGAACCTGTCAGCCGATGTCCTCAAACATCAGCCGATGGTAGAAAGATACGCCAGAGAAAACGGTATCTCGGAGTATGTGAACGTCCTGCTTGCCATCATACAGGTGGAAAGTGGCGGTACGGCTACCGATGTCATGCAGTCCAGTGAAAGTATGGACTACCGCCAAACTCATTAAGTACAGGAGAATCTATTAAGCAGGGGTGTAAATATTTTGCGTCCCTGCTTTCTTCCTGTAAAGCCAAAGGCATAAATGACATTAACGTGGTCATTCAATCTTATAACTATGGCGGTGGCTATGCTGACTATGTAGCAAAGAATGGGAAAAAGCACAGCTTCAACCTTGCAGAGAATTTTGCAAAGAATAAATCCGGCGGTACAAAAGTGACCTATACGAACCCAATAGCAGTCAGTAAAAATGGTGGCTGGCGTTATAACTACGGGAATATGTTCTATGTGGAGCTGGTCAACCAATATCTGACCGTGAAGCAGTTCAGCAACGCAACGGTACAGGCGGTTATGAATGAAGCGTTGAAGTATCAAGGCTGGAAATATGTCTATGGTGGCAGTAATCCAAACACTTCTTTTGACTGTTCTGGTCTTACTCAATGGTGCTACGGAAAAGCCGGAATCAGCCTGCCACGAACCGCACAGGCACAATATGACGCAACCCAGCATATCCCCTTGTCACAGGCACAAGCTGGCGATTTGGTCTTTTTTCCATTCCACTTACAATACCAGCGACTATGTTACTCATGTAGGAATCTATGTGGGAAACAATCAGATGTATCATGCCGGAAATCCAATCGGCTATACCGATTTGACCTCTGCCTACTGGCAACAGCACATCATTTGTGCCGGAAGAATCAAACAATAGAAAGGACTTGAAATATGTTTAAGAAGAAAGAAAAAACAGAGAAAGCACCTAAGAATAAGAAAGTGCGTACCATGAAAGTCAGGACACATAAGAAATCTGTCCTGCTGTTGTGGGCGGTGCTTTTAGCAAGCACCAGTTTTGGTGTGTATAAGAACTTTACCGCCATTGACACCCACACGGTACATGAAAAAGAAATCATTCAGCTAAGATTGAACGACACCAATGGGATTGAGAATTTCGTCAAGAACTTTGCGGAAGCCTACTACTCATGGGATACCAGCAAGGAAGCCATTGAAGCAAGAACAACGGAAATCAGTAAATACCTTACCAAAGAATTACAGGACTTGAACGCCGATACCATCCGAACCGATATACCAACCAGTGCCACTGTTACAAATGTGCTGGTCTGGAATGTGGAGCAGTCTGGAACGAACGATTTACCGTTGCCTACGAAGTAGATCAGCAGGTAAAAGAGGGAGAACAGACACAGGCAGTCACAGAAAACTACACAGTGACCGTTCATGTGGATAAGGACGGTGCAATGGTCATTACCCAGAATCCTACCCTTGCTCCGGCGGTACAGAAATCAAAGTATGAACCGAAAGCACAGAAAGCCGATGTCAGTGTCAGCTCCGATTCAGTCAAAGACGCTACCTCTTTCTTGGAAACATTCTTTAAGCTGTACCCGACAGCTACGGAAAAGGAACTTGCCTACTATGTCAAAGACGGTGTGCTTGCTCCTGTATCCGGCGACTATGTCTTTTCAGACTGGTAAACCCTGTCTTTACCATAGACGGCGACAACCTCAAGGTCAGCGTGTCCGTAAAGTATCTGGATAACAAGTCGAAAATGACGCAAATCTCACAGTATGAGCTTGTGCTTCATAAGGACGATAACTGGAAGATTGTAGAATAAGTTTGTAAAAAATGCTAAAAGAATATCATGTAAATAATTTATAAAAAGTTATTTACCATGACATTATTTTTGAATCAAATATTGTTCTCCCCAATTACATAGTTCATCAAGAATGGGTGTCAGTGTTTCCCCGAATTTTGTTAAAGAATACTCTGTTTTTGGAGGAACAACTGGATAAACCTTACGGTTAATAAGTCCATCTTTTTCAAGCTCTCGAAGCTGTTGAGCTAGCATTTTATCAGTCGCTTTCGGAATTAGTTTATGAATTTCATTGTACCGTAACGTTTTGTTCATTAAATGCCATAAAATAACAGCTTTATATTTTCCACCAATAAGTTGAATGGTTGCCTCAACTGGACAGCTAAAACCACAACAATTATTTCCCATAATATCTTCACTTCCTTTTTGGATAGTATATTACAAAATAGTGCGTTCTTGTATAAAAATACTATTTCAGATAGAATTATAGTACAGGTTGACCTAATATACAAGAATTAAGGAGATTTTAATATGTCATTATTAGATATTGCTAAGAAAAGATATTCTGTTAGAAAATATGAAGATAAACCAGTTGAAAAAGAAAAGTTAGAAAAAATACTTGCTTGTGCTCATGTTGCACCAACTGCGGCGAATTTACAGCCGGTTAAATTGTTAGTGGTACAGGACAAAGAGCGATTAAAAAGCATTGCTAAAGCTGGAAATATTTACAATGCTCCACTGGCAATTATCGTTTGTGCAGACCATTCAAAGGCATGGACAAGACCTTTCGATAATAAACAGACGACAGATATAGATGCTTCTATCTTAACAGATCATATGATGTTGCAGGCGACAGAATTAGGATTAGGAACTGTATGGGTATGCTTTTTTAAACCAGATGTAATCAAGAAAGAATTTCAGTTACCGGATAATTTAGAGCCTATCAATATTTTGGCTATCGGTTATGGAAAAGGTATTGCAGAAGATTCAGAACGTCATTCAGAAACACGTATTCCTATGGAAGAATTAGTTTCTTATGATTATTTATAAATTTGGACAGAGATTATAGGTTGGGACAAAAGGCTTGCGTCATACTCTATATAGTATGCTCCGCAAGCCTTATTTCCATATATTCTATTTTGTTGTAGCTTTAAAAAGTCGTTCTGTACCGCTAATTTCAGCTAAGACAATATCCGTCATTAAGTGGTTGATGAGTAATAAGCCCTAAAAGCATAGTAGCTGATTTTGATAACATATATTTCACACTCCTTGACAAATACAATGATTTAAGAAACTCTATATATAGAGTGGTATTATATTATTCTAGTTTGATTATAACACGAATATCTGGAAAATGAAAGAGAGGAGGACTGACAAATGAACAAAACAAAAGAAAGACCAACCTCACAGCCGATAACGGTAATATAGATAAATTATCTGCAATGTTATCTTGTGGTCATGCTACTGCAAGAAAGATTGGAGAACAGGCAGGAGCAAAAATTGTGATTGGACGTAGGGTTCTTTATTCGGTAGAAAAAGTTAAAAATTACCTCTCATATCTGGAAGAATAACACCCTTTTTCATTTATGTTTCTTGTGATATATGGTATAATATTTATAGGTGCGAGCTGTGAAATCAGCATAGTTGATTTCCCCTAGCGAGCGGAAGAAATTCTGTACGCTTTGGTAAGCTGATAATCATACAATAGGAAAAAAAAATCCTATCAGGTAAGGTCTAGCCAACCGCCTGTACCGAGTCCTTGGAACCGAAATGGTAACATTAGGTTTAAGCGTAGGACAGGGAGCAACAGAGCCGAAACGAAAGTGAAGTGATTGAGCTGGGAAATTATTATGAGGTTGGAAATGGTCGATGTGCTCTATTACACAGCAGACAATACTGTTATGACCGATATGGCAAGGTTATAGCGGCATCCCCCAGTCTGAGAGCTTGGCGAGGTTGATGATAAGTATGTTATCGGAACAGCTGAGATCCTGTCATTTCCTTAAAAAAGGTATGGAAACCAAAACAAAGAAATGCGTTAGGAATCCAAATGAATGGCAGGAAGTCCGACACAGCCATATTATCGCAGAAGTCTGTGAAAGCAGATGGAGAAAAGGGCTGTGCACTTTATAGCTTCAAGAACAAAGAACTATGCAGACAAAAGAGAGCTGATGAACATGGTGAATGAGTTACTTGGAATACAGTATAATATCGCAAAAGCAAACAGAACCGACAGAAAGGTTCAGAATCTTGCAGCCTACATCAATGCGGATACGCTGAGAGCAATCCATAAGACTATGGACAGAAAGAAAGCGTATGGGATTGATAAGGTGACAAAAGAGGATTACGAAAAGAATCTGGAAGAAAATCTCGCAAATCTTGTGAAAAGGATGAAAAACGGAAGCTATCGCCCGAATCCAACAAGGCGTGTTTATATTCCGAAGGAAACAAAAGGCAAAATGAGACCGCTTGGAATTTCCAGTTATGAAGATAAACTGGTGGAAAATGCGATTGCACAGATACTGGAGCAGATTTATGAACCGAAGTTTTATAATGAGAGTTTTGGATTCCGCCCGAACAGGAACTGCCATCAGGCAGTAAGGGAAATCATAGAAATGGTGCAGTATCGAAAGACAAACTATGTGGTAGAAGCAGACATTAAAGGTTTCTTTGATAATGTAGACCATGAATGGCTGATGAAGATGTTGGCACATGATATAGCAGACCGGAAATTTCTTGAGATTATAGATAAATTCCTGAAAGCCGGAGTCATGGAAAATGGCAAATATCTCGACAGCGAACGGGGAACCCCACAGGGTGGATTATGCCGAGCTCGGCATAATCCACCTTATGACGAGATAGATGTTATGCCGAGATACGTTCAGTATTCTTAGATTTTGCCAGTGTTTCTATTTGCGTAACTCGGCATAATAATTCTCTACTTTAAGGAATTTAAAAACTGTAAAAGATCTTTATCTTTGTTCCAGTCAGGAAAATCTCTTTCCTCAGTAACTTTTGGAGCAAGTGCATTTATCGCATCATTTTTCAGACGATTATCAGCTCTCACGTAAACCATCGTCGTAGAAATATCCTCATGCCCGAGGAAATCTCTGATATAGACGATATTGATACCGGCTTCCAACATATGCATTGCTTTTGAATGACGAAACATATGACAATGTACATGTTCTGGGAATGTTGCATCTTTTTGGCGGATCGCATCTACATATTTTTTTATGATATAAGAGATACCATCGCGGTCAATCTTTCGATGATAACGGTTAGTGATCAAAAAATCGGTTCCTACAGCGTATGAACGGTACCGGCTAAGATAGTTTTCGACAAGTTTTGCTGTTGCGTCTGCTATCACGACTGTACGATATTTGTTGCCTTTTCCGTGTAATCTTACGGTTGCAACAGAACCTAACGATATATCGGCTATCGTGATATCGCATAATTCCTGAACTCTGCACCCACTGTCATACAAAAGTGTCAGGATCACCCTGTGTCGGAAACCGGTATGGGAATTAACATCCGGACTGTTTATAAGTGATGACATCTGTTCCACAGTCAGGAAAGATACTTCTTTCGGTGCAGCCTTTTTTGCCCTGATCCCAGAGACATTCTGTAAAGGGGCAATGTACTCGATATGTTCCAACTGTGCATAATCACTGAATGCTTTCAATGCAGCCAGCCGTTGATTTGCTGCAGTTATACCAGCCCCGTTGTTCCGGTACCATTCCAGGAATTCAATCACCAGTTCACGTTTGAAGTCCTTGATATAAAAAGAATTCGGAGAGGTCTCTTTTTCTTCTTTTAAAAACCGAAGGAACAGTTTCAAAGTGTCTCTGTAACTGAGAATGGTATTCCTGGAATAACATCTATGATGCGGCAGATAGTCCGTTAAAAATCCTGTGACCAGACAGGCAAAATCAGTAGAATTCGTGTTCATTGATAACTGCCTCCCTGATCAGATCAGGAAAAGATTCCATCATCCGTTCTTTTATATATGGAAAACGTTCCGCCGTAAGTTTTAGATAATACGCTGTTTCCTCAAAACTTTCATGTCCAAGCATTGTACGCATATATGGAAGATACGCAATCAGGTCTTTTCCTTCATCGCTCCATTTGCGGAGAAGATTTATGCAATAAGTATGGCGGAAGTCATGGATACGGGGACCTTTTCCAGTGTGAGAGATCCCAGCCTGTTCCAGATAGCGCCTGAAATTTTTATATACATTTCCTAAAGTCATCGGTCTTCCCGGAAGCAGCATAAAGAAATATTCATCATCGGATGAATGGACATGGATATTTTCTTTTAATTCCTTGCATTTGTCTGTAAGTAAAGGATGGATGGGGACATACCGCTCTTTATGATTTTTGGCCTCGTGAATAGTGATATATCCTTCTCCGAGGTTGATATCACGGATTCTGGCAAGGCGCAGCTCTGAAACACGCATTCCACTGGTGTACAGGATACGGAAAAAGACCGGCATCACATCAGCACGATACGGGCAGGAATCCGGCACCGACTGACTTTTGTCAACTGCATCAAAAAAACTTTGAAGTTCTTCATCTGTGTAAATATGTGCATCGTATCTGCTCCTTTTCCGGGTGATCCTTTTCGGCGGAATATATGCAGGAATCCCGATATCGTTGAGATATTTGCAGAAAACCCGCATGACACTGATACGGCTCGCCTGATTTGTGACAGTTTCATAAGTCCTTTTTCTGCACCATAGGTCACAAAGCTCTTTAGAGATACGCTTTTCGGAAAGATTGTTTTCACATAAAAAGGTGTCAATGCGTCGCAAGGAGCCTGCTTCTGATTCATAAGAGAATCCAAGTGCACGTTTTAATGCTATAAGATCATGGATCTCCTCTTGAAAAATGCTGTTATAGATTTCTTTATCCATGGCAGAATTCCTCCGGTGAAAGCACACATTCGGCCAGTTTCTGCAGATCTGTCTTCAGATAAACAGCCGTTACATCAGAATCAGAGTGCCCAAGGATATCTGTAATGACCGGAAGCGGTGTCTCCATTTCCAGTAGCATGGAGCCGGCAGAATGTCTTAAGGAATGAAAGCCGGAGTGCTTTTTTGTACGCTGGTCGATACCTGCTTTCCTCATGTATCTTACAAGCTGTTGCTGCATATGGTTTTCATTGCCGATAGGATCAAATGGCGGCATATGTTTCAGGAACACCTGATCCGATTCGTAGTACTGAGGTCGCCCATTTTTGATATAATCGATCACCGCCCAGCCTACCGCATCAGGTATTGGCAGAGTTAATAGTTTATGTGTTTTATGCTGTATGAGAGACAGCTTTTTATCTTCCCAGTTAAAGTTTTGGAAACGCAGGTTTTTGATATCTCCAATCCGAAGACCAAGAACACATGCAAGAAGGATCATTGCATAGTCACGTTTTCCGATAGGGCTGTTCCGATCAATGACCGAAAGCATTGCTTTCAGTTCATCAAGTTTCCATGCAGAAGGTATTTTGGCACTTTTGGAAACAGCAGGCATATGGATCTTTTCAGCATAATCAGTGGAGAGTATTCCGATAGAATAAATAAAACGCAGAAAATGTCTGATCCCGCAAACATTCTGTTCTATGGTCTTAAAACTATACCCTGCCAGCGTTTTCAGATAAGAATTGCAAACATCCATAGTGATATTTTCTATAGTTCCAATCTTCCTCTGCTGAAGATAGTCCATAAAAGCCCTGGAAATCCCTTTATAATGTCCGATTGTACTTGCTGACAGTTCCGTAGAATTCAGAAAATCTAAATAATCCGTATATAAATTTAAATAGTACGCATTCAACGTAATAGGATTTTTTGAGGCATAGTATCTTCTGGTAAGCACCTGATGCAAACGGTAATCTTCCAGCATATGCACAACACGGAGCAATTGGACTCTCTGTTGGGAAAGCGTTCCATTATTATATTTCGTAATGAAGCCGTATTGTTTTTCGAGATATTTAAGTCCCCGTTCCATATCGTATTCGGTATTTCCGTACTCTTCCGTAAGAAAGCACTGGATCTTATTCCATTCACCTTCATAAAAGCGGATGGTTGCAGAAGAATAGTTGTTTTCCTGCAACAGTTGTTTTAGTCCTTCTGTAATCATTTCAAGATTCATGAGTTTCTGACTCCTTTCTTTTTTATGATTACAGAATAACAAAGTGTAGCATTTTTGCTTGTATTATGCCGAGATAAATTTAAAGAAATTCCGTATTTACGCAGATAATCAGCGTTATCTCGTCATAACGTTTATCTCGTCATAAGGAAATGGAGCAAGCCCGATACTTGCAAATATATATCTGCATTATGTATTGGATAACTGGTTTGATGTAATCGTGAAGAGACAGTGTAAAGGAGAGTGTTATCTTATCCGATACTGTGATGATTTTGTCTGTTGTTTTCAGAACCAGTATGAAGCAAAAATATTTAAGCAGAGGCTGGAAGAACGCTTTGCAAAATACGGATTGGAACTGGCAGGAGAAAAGACGAAGATATTGGAATTCGGGAGGTTTGCCAGGCACAACAGAAAAGCAAGAGGAGAGAGAAAACCAGATACCCTTGACTTTCTTGGTTTCACATTTTATTGCGGAATGGACGGAAAGAGAGAGTTTTTCCGTTGTAGGGTAAAGACCAGCAAGAAGAAATTTCGCAGTAAGATAAAAGCAATGAAAGAATGGATAAAGGCACATCGAGCAATGCCATTGGAACTGATATTTAAAACAGTGAATGCAAAATTGCGGGGACATTATCAGTATTATGGAGTGACCGACAATACAAGGGAAGTGAAGAATTTCCTAGTACAGACAAAATGGTTATTGTATAAATGGCTGAATCGGAGAAGCCAGAAAAGAAGTTATACGTCGGATACCTTTTTTAATGGACTGCTTCGAACATTCCCATTGTTAGAACCAAGTATTAAGGTAAGTTTGTTTTATAGATAAAGTATGAAATATAAAGTGAAAAGCCGTATGCGTTAATAGCGCACGTACGGTTTTGCGTAGGGGTATGGGGAGTAATCCCCATATCTACTAGAGACATAACCACATAGATGTAACAATGGACGTATATAACCATGTAAGTGAGATGTCCAGAATTGAGAGTGAAATCACAAGGCTGGAAAGCGTAGCAATTAGCTGACACCAAAAATAAAAAATTGGTGTCAAAATGGTGTCAAACCAAGAAAAAGTGATGATTATAAGGAAGAAAAAGTGTTGCAAACCTCGTAAAATCAAGGTTTGCAAAAAAAATCTCAAAAAATTAGCACTCACCTCTTGACAGTGCTAACAACGTGTGTTATATTACATGCAGAACAAAGGAAACAACATATTTCTCCTTCGGGAGAGATATTTCTCATATAAGAGGAGGGTTAGCCTATGAATATCAGTAAATTTACACAGAAATCCGTACAGGCTGTCCAGGATCTGGAGAAGGTTGCTTATCAGTTGGCAACCAGGAGATTGAAGAGGAGCATCTTTTATATGCTCTGCTGGAACAGGAAGACAGCCTGATTCTTAAACTGATTGAGAAAATGGAGATAGATAAGGATTATTTCAGAAATTCTCTGAATCAGGCACTGGATGCCAGGGTTAAGGTATCCGGCGGTGAGCTTCGTTTCGGACAGTATCTGAACAAGGCTCTGGTCAGTGCAGAGGATGAAGCCAAGGCAATGGGAGATGAATATGTCTCTGTAGAGCATTTATTCCTTGCCTTGTTGAGATATCCAAGTCCGAGCATGAAGAAACTGTTTCAGGAATTTGGCATTACTAAGGAGCGTTTCCTGCAGGCACTTTCTACAGTACGAGGCCATCAGCGTGTAGTCAGTGACAATCCAGAAGCTACTTATGATACTTTGAATAAATATGGCGAGGATTTAGTCGAAAAGGCACGTAACCAGAAGCTAGATCCTGTGATCGGACGTGATGAGGAAATCCGTAATATCATCAGAATCCTTTCACGTAAGACCAAGAACAATCCGGTGCTCATCGGTGAGCCTGGTGTAGGTAAGACTGCAGCAATCGAGGGTCTTGCACAGCGAATCGTGCAGAGGATGTGCCGGAAGGTCTGAAGGATAAGAAGATTTTTGCCCTGGACATGGGTGCTCTGGTGGCAGGTGCCAAATACAGAGGTGAGTTTGAGGAACGTCTGAAAGCAGTCCTTGAAGAAGTAAAGAAGAGTGAAGGAAACATCATTCTTTTCATTGATGAGTTACATCTGATCGTTGGTGCAGGTAAGACTGACGGAGCCATGGATGCAAGCAATATGCTGAAGCCTATGCTTGCCAGAGGTGAGCTTCACTGTATCGGTGCAACAACTCTGGATGAGTATCGTCAGTATATTGAGAAAGATGCCGCTCTGGAACGTCGTTTCCAGCCTGTTATGGTAGATGAACCTACAGTGGAGGATACCATTTCCATCCTTCGTGGTCTGAAGGAGAGATATGAGGTCTTCCATGGTGTTAAGATCACAGACAGTGCGCTGGTTGCAGCAGCTACACTTTCACATAGATATATCACAGACCGTTTTCTTCCTGATAAGGCCATTGACCTGGTGGATGAGGCCTGTGCCCTGATCAAGACAGAGCTGGATTCCATGCCTTCAGAGCTGGATGAACAGCGCCGTAAGATCATGCAGCTGGAGATCGAGGAATCTGCACTGAAGAAAGAGACAGATAATCTGAGTAAGGAACGTCTGGAAACACTTCAGAAGGAGCTGGCAGAGCTTCGTGATACCTTTAATACACAGAAAGCACAGTGGGATAATGAGAAGCATTCTGTAGAAAAATTACAGAAGCTTCGTGAGCAGATCGAGGATGTGAATAAGCAGATCCAGAAAGCAAAACAGAATTATGATCTGGAGAAGGCTGCACAGTTACAGTACGGCGAACTTCCGAAATTACAGCAGCAGCTGGAAATCGAAGAAAAGAGTGTCAAAGAAAGTGACAGAAGTCTGGTTCATGAGGCAGTCACTGATGATGAGATCGCAAGGATCATTTCCAGATGGACCGGTATTCCTGTAACAAGACTGACAGAAGGCGAGAGAGCCAAACTCCTCACTTTGGAAGATCAGCTTCACAAGAGAGTTGTAGGTCAGGATGAAGGTGTGAAGAGGGTTACAGATGCAATCCTTCGTTCTAAAGCCGGCATCAAGGATCCGACTAAACCAATCGGTTCCTTCCTGTTCCTTGGTCCTACAGGTGTAGGTAAGACAGAGCTTGCCAAAACTCTGGCAGAGAATCTGTTTGATGATGAACAGAATATGGTCAGAATTGATATGAGTGAATACATGGAGAAGTATTCTGTATCCAAACTGATCGGAGCGCCTCCCGGATATGTAGGATATGAGGAGGGTGGCCAGCTTACTGAGGCAGTCCGCCGTAAACCATACAGTGTTGTACTTTTCGATGAGATTGAGAAGGCACATCCGGATGTGTTTAACGTACTGTTACAGGTACTGGATGATGGCCGTATCACAGATTCTCAGGGACGTACGGTTGACTTTAAGAATACAATTCTTATCATGACTTCCAACATTGGTTCTCCGTATCTGCTGGATGGTATTGATGAGAATGGTGAGATCAAACCTGAGGCTCAGAGTCAGGTTATGGATGACCTGAGAGGCCATTTCCGTCCGGAATTCCTGAACCGTCTGGATGAAATAATTATGTTCAAGCCCTTGACAAAATCCAATATTGGTAAGATAGTAGACTTGATGGTCGGCGAGCTTGACAAACGTCTTGCAGACCAGGAGCTTTCCCTGGAACTGACAGATGCAGCCAAGGATCAGGTTATCGAGAATGGCTATGACCCGGTATATGGTGCACGTCCGTTGAAGCGCTATCTGCAGAAATATGTAGAGACTCTTGCGGCGAGAAAGATTTTGTCCGGAGATGTTCACGCAGGTGATACTCTGGTGCTGGATGTTCAGAATGGGGAATTCATTGTTACGGTAAAGGACGGAAACTAAATGATACCCAAAGATCCAATGATTCTGCTGAGTTATGTAAATACTCAGCTCAGGGATTACTATGATTCCCTGGAAGCACTCTGCACATGCAGAGGATTGAAGAAAGACGAACTGGTGGCGAAGATGCATTCCATCGACTATGAGTATGATGAAGCAACCAATCAGTTCATATAAGAAATATGCGAAATGCTCTCTGACAGCGGGAATTGCTGTTGGGGAGCATTTTTCGTATTGCATATAAGAAAGATCCCTGCTTTAATTGCTCAAAAGTGATAAACTGCGGAGCAGTTATTGGGTCATGTGTTTCAAAATCAGTACAATCTTAAAAAATAGATAAGGCAGTACAAAAAAATGTCAGTAATAAAGATTAAATCGTTAAAATATAAACGAAAATAATCAGGGAATATGTAAAAAATGTATAAAAAAACAGGAAATAAAGTATAAATATTCACTATCCACACAATTGATTTTTGTATGCTGTATGATATAATTGCATCTGTAAAAAACAAGCGCATATTAAATAGGAAGAAACACATATATGAAAAAAATCTCCTGAATGATAATCGCGCTGTACGAAAATACAATATGGAGGTGGCAGTTTTGAAAAAGTTGGTGACCGTACTGGGTGCTTTTTTTGCAGTTCTTCTGGCTTGTCCGTTGAGTGTATTTGCGGCAGAAGGCAGTAAAGCACCATCTACAGTACCTGTATGGCTTTGCATTCCCTTTGCAGGGCTTTTGTTATGTATTGCAGTGATGCCTCTGGTAAAAGCGGAGTGGTGGGAGTCTCATCAGCCACTGGTTGTTGCCTTATGGATCATTCTGATGGTGGTTCCATTTGCTTTCGTTTATGGAGCCGGAAAGACTGCAGAGACAGTTCTGGACTGTATTGTGAATGATTATCTTACATTCATCATTCTGTTATTCGGCCTGTTCTGCGTATCAGGTAATATTACCATGGAGGGTGATTTCGCAGGTTCCCCCCGTGTTAATGTAGGTCTGCTTGCACTGGGAACTCTTCTGGCAAGCTGTATCGGTACCACCGGTGCCAGTATGCTGATGGTACGTCCGGTAATTAAAATGAATTCATGGAGAAAGAGAAAAGGACATATTATGATCTTCTTTATCTTCATGGTTTCCAATATGGGTGGATGTCTTACCCCGATTGGAGATCCGCCGCTGTTAATGGGATTTATGCGAGGTGTTCCTTTCTTCTGGAGCCTGCATCTGTTCCCTGTGCTGATCTTTAATATGGTCATACTGCTATTTGCATTTTATCAGATCGATAACGTTCCTACAGAAGGATATTGCAAATGGCCGTAAACCGGATATCCGTAAACCGGGTACTCAGTTTCGTCTGGATGGACTGCACAATATCATCTTCCTTGTGATGATCGTTGGCGCGGTAATCTTAAGCGGTGTACTTCCGGGAATGTCCGCATTCCAGGATGCAGCAGGCAATGTAAGAGGCATTCATCTCTTTGGAGAAGTAACCCTGACATTCCCGGCTCTGATCGAAATCGTGATCATTCTGCTTGCTGCTTTTCTTTCCTTTAAGACAACAGATAAGCAGATCCGTATCAGAAACCATTTTACCTGGGGCGCGATCCAGGAAGTTGCAGTTTTATTCATTGGTATCTTTATTACCATGCAGCCTGCACTGATGCTTCTGAAAGCAGTAGGACCAAATCTTGGAATCACCAAGCCTGCAGAGATGTTCTGGGCAACAGGTGCACTTTCCAGTTTTCTGGATAACACACCGACTTATCTGGTATTCCTTACAACAGCAGGAACATTGGCATTTACCAATGGAATCACAACCACACTGGGAACTGTACCGACCAAGGTTCTGTCCGCAATTTCCTGCGGTGCAGTATTCATGGGTGCTAACACTTATATCGGAAACGCCCCGAACTTTATGGTAAAGGCAATCTCTGATGAGAATGGTGTGAAGATGCCGTCATTTTTCGGATATATGCTGTGGTCTGTGGCATTTCTGGTTCCGGTGTTTATTATCGATATGTTTGTATTCTTTTTATAAGGAGGGAGGATCATTATGCAGGACAATCAGGAAAAATGTAAAGAACTTGCAATACGCATTTATAACCTGGACGAAGAAGTTTATAAATGTGTGGGTTCCTCTCTGGGACGTACATTTACAGGACAAAAAGAAACAACTCTCCGTCATCTGGCAGCACTGATGTATACCAAGCCGGACGGACATCTGCTCAGAAGTGAACTGGCGCTGATCAGTAACATGGCCCGTACCATCAGGGATAAGAGCGAGAGAAGACGTCTTATGATAGAGTATGACAGTATTCTGAAAGAGATTGAAAGTCTTCCGGATACATTTGGACAGACAGATATTGTAGATAAAGAACGTATCAGTCTGAATAATCTGATCGCAAGACGCCAGAATGAGATTTCCGAAAATGATCATCTGATCATCTGTATCAGCCGTACACAGGGAAGTGGCGGTAATGATATCGGATTTGAACTGGCAGATCAGCTTCAGATCAACTATTATGATGCAGAGATCTTTGATCAGGTTATGAAGCGTCTGCAGGCAGATAAAAGTGTAGTCAGTGATACAGGTAATTTTGAGAAATTTGATAAATACAGAAAGAAAAAACATACAGATCTGAAAACCTGGTTCAGGGAATTCAACCGTTATCACGGACTTCCGAAACAGGATGCGGTTTTCTTCAACATGAGTGATCTGATCTGTGAACTGGCAAAAAGTGAAGACTGTGTGATTATGGGGCGCTGTGCAGACACGATTCTTAAGAATAATCACATTCCTCATATCAGCCTGTTTATCAGTGCTCCCTTCCAGGTTCGTGTGCAGCACGTTATGGATATCCGTAATATGAATTTGAAACAGGCAGTACGTTTTCTGAAGCAGATGGATAAGCAGCATAAGAAATATTATGAATTTTATACCGGTGAGAAATGGGGAAAACCGGAGAATTATGATTTGTGCATCAACAGTGCCAACTATGGACTGAAGGATACAATTGAGCTGATCCGGAGAATGCTGGATCAGAAGGTTCACTGATCAGAGGGAGATTTATCTGTCTGATTTAACCGAATCGAGTAAATAGCGGAGCGGATTGCAAATATCCGCCTGACAAAGAAAATAAGCTCTGTGGATAAAAGAAAAATCCACAGAGCTTATTTTTTGCCAAGTCCAGGCAGATATTTGTAAGCAGCAAAGCAATCTGGGAATGCCCGGCGCTTGCTGTAAACGACTTTGATTTTAACGCCAGTTGAATGTACTCATACCATAAACATAGATAAAGGCAATTATAATCGGAAGTACAAACCGGAAGAGTGGTTTCATCCACTTCTGTACCTTTAAGCCCTTACCTGTATTGGCCTCTCTGATAAAGTTATCCCATCCCCAGCCGAACTTATTACAGCAGAAGAGTGCAAGGATGAGAGAGCCAAGGGGTAAAATATTGTTGGAAACAATAAAATCCCAGAAATCAAGCCAGGTAGTTCCTTCGGCAAATGGCTGGAAGTGGAAAACGCTGAAACCAAGGGCTGTGGTAAGTGCCAGAAGAAAGACACCTGTGCCGCAGACCACGCTGCCTTTTGGACGAGACCAGCCGGTAAGCTCACGTATCATTGCCAGAATGTTTTCGCACACTCCCAGAACTGTTGACATGGCTGCGAATACCATGAACAGGAAGAATAAGGAACCCCAGATGCGACCTCCGGACATGTTGTTAAAAACTGCTGCCATTGTATCAAACAGAAGGCTCGGACCTGCGTTTACTTCCAGATTAAAGGTAAAGCATGCAGGGAAAATAATAACTCCTGCCAGAAAAGCAACCAGTGTGTCCAGTGTGATCACATGAATAGCTTCCCCCATCAGAGAATGCTCTTTGCCAATATAGCTGCCAAAGATAGCCATGCCACCCATACCTGTAGATAAAGTAAAGAATGCCTGGTTCATTGCCCCTACGATCACCGAACCATCAATCTTTGAGAAATCCGGTTTCAGATAAAAGGTCATTCCCTCACCAGAGCCTTTCAGAAAAAGACTGTGTACAGCGAGAGCAAGCATCAGTACCAGCAGTGCAGACATCATATATTTTGTCACACGCTCCAGTCCTCCCTGAAGATTGAAGGAAAGGATGAAAAATGCAATGACTACAGTGACCAGTAAGAAGAATACATTCACAGAGGGAGAGGAGATCATGGCTGAAAATCCCAGTGAACCATTTTTACCTCTGAGAAACTGTACAAAATAATAAATGATCCAGCCGCAGACAACAGTGTAAAATGCCATCAGGGCAATGTTGCCAAGCAGACAGAACCAACCGAAAATCCCCCATTTCTGTCCTGGCTTTTCCAGCTTACGGTACATGAAAAGGGGACTTGTCTGAGCCGCTCTTCCGATGGAAAATTCCAACACAAGAGCCGGGATTCCCAGGATGACCAGACACAGAAGATAGATCAGCATAAAGCTGCCGCCGCCATTTTGCCCGCACATCCACGGGAATTTCCACACATTTCCGCAGCCAATGGCGCAGCCGGCGGAAAGCATAATGAAGCCAAGCCGGCTTCCAAGCTGTTCACGTTTCATAAGATAACGCTCCCTTCAGAAGTTCATATAAGGGATATTATAAGATAAAAAACAATATTTGTAAAATTGATTGTTTTGTTGTATGTTATTGAAAATATCGTTTGTATAAGAAAAATAACGCTTCTGCGTTTTGATGGGAAAATATTGAAAAAAATATGGGAAAGGAACGAGAAATGGATACAAATGTGTTAAAAACTTTTATTGCAGTATGTGAATATTCCGGATTTTCGGCTGCTGCAAAAGAACTGGGATATACGCAGTCTACAGTTTCTTCACAGATTAAACAACTGGAAAAGGAACTTGATGTCAGGCTGTTTGACCGTTATTATCATAAAATCAATCTTACGGAAAAGGGAGTTTTAGTTTTGCAGCAGGCTCGAAACATTCTGAAGGCACAGGCAAAAATGCTCGATTCGCTGAATTCGGCTGAAAGCATTGAAGGCGAGATACGGTTGTCTATGTCCAGTTCTGTCTGCAGCAGATATTTTAAAAATGATTTTCTGCGTTTTCATCATCAGTATCCGGAAATAAAAGTGGAGATAACAGAAAACGGTACAGAGCAGATGTTTGATAAATTACGGAAGAACGAAACAGATTTAGTTTTCACTCTGGACAGGCATATTTATGATTCGGATTTTATTATTTGTGCGGAACAGGAAGAACAGGTTCATTTTATTGCAGCGGCTGATAATCCTGTTGCAGGCTGTTCATGGAAATTAAGTGAAATTTCTCAGAATGAGTTTGTGTTAACAGAACAAGCCATGAGCTACAGAAAAATACTGAATGAAATCCTTGCGTCCCAATCACTGGAAATCCGTCCGGTTCTTGAAATCGGAAATCCGCTTCAGATATGTGAACTGGTAAAAAACAGCAGCCTGCTTTCCTTTCTTCCGGATTTTATTTCGGAGAAATATGTGAAAGACGGACAGATTAAAAGACTGGATGTTGCTGGCTGCCCGGTAACTGTATGGACACAGTTGCTGCTCCACAAAAATAAATGGCGGTCTCCGGCAATTAATGTGTTTGTAGAATTTTATAAAGAAGTCATGCAGAGATAGAACTTGAAGAATACTGGAAATTTTATTCGACCTGAGATGAAAAATATTAGCCGGGCAAAATAAAATTGAATATTTACAAATTGGAAATATCAAAGTTAAATCTAAAATAATTATAAACTGCACAAAAAACACTTGCATTTTTTGTCTAAAAGTATATCATATATGATTAGTCAGGCTAATTAAAGAATAATATCAGACCTGAAAGAGGACAGAGGCCGGAAAGGAGTGAAGTTATGTGGTGCCCGGAAGAGGAGAAGAAAGAAAAACGAGAAGAGAAAAGCATGCCTGCGCTCTTTATGGAGATCAACCGCCAATATGGTATGAGATGTATGCAGCGTATACGGGAAATCGGTATCCAGCAGGGACAGATGCCGATCATTATGATCGTATACAGACATAACGCTGCAGCCAGAAGGAGATTGCAGAGTGGATGTGTGTAACACCGCCCACTGTTAATGTAAGTATCCAGCGTCTGGAGAAAGCCGACATTGTCTGCAGGAAACGTGATGATAAAGACCAACGCATCATGCGTGTATATCTGACAGAAAACGGAAGAAAAATCGTGGAGGAGCTCCAGCAGGAAAGCAAAGCTGTGGAAAAAGTGATGTTCAGCAATTTCAGCGAAGCGGAGCTATGTCTTTTACGAAGGTTTTTTGGGCAGATTCTGGATAATATTTCGGAGATACCTGTCAACAGGTAGAAACTGAAAAATACATGATGGAGCAGATTGAGAAAACTGTATCAGCATGTTCAGATAAAAAATAATATTGTCTGCAAAAGAACTGACATGTGAGTTTAAACAGACATACATTAAAAATAGGAAAAGAGGGAATCAAGCAATGATTAAACTGATGAAATATCTGAAGAAATCAGCGGGATACATTGTCCTGATCATAGCACTTCTGTTTCTGCAGGCGTACTGTGATCTTTCCCTGCCGGATTATACCTCCAAGATCATTAATGTAGGTATCCAGCAGAAAGGTATTGAAGACAGTGTGCCGGATAAGCTTCGGGATTCAACCTTGCAGAATCTTCAGATTTTTATGGATGAGGATCAGAAAAAGGAAGTTTCACAGAATTATACACAGGAAGAGGATACCTGGGTATTAAACGATGATATTTCCAAAGAAACCAGAGAGAATTTAAATGAGGATTTCTCCAAGGCAATGATGATGGTATCTGCCTTTTCCGAAGACAGTGAACAGGGGCAGGCAATGGTTGCACAGATGGGCCTTCCGGAGGGAACAGACCCGTTGACAGCGCTGGCGCAGATGCCGGAAGAAGCAGTACAGCAGATTATGAGTCAGGTGGATGAGAAGCTGAAAGATATGCCGGAGTCTATTGTGACACAGGCTGGTGTTGCCTTTGTTGCTTCAGAATATGAAGCACTGGGGAAAGATGTGGATGCCATTCAGATGCATTACATCCTGATGTCAGGTATCAGAATGCTTGCCATGGCTCTGGTGATCATGCTGGCAGCGATCAGCGTCACATTTATTTCGGCCAGAGTGGCAGGCAGACTTGGTCATGACCTGAGAAACAGCATTTACCGCAAGGTTATGAGCTTTTCCAGCAGAGAATATCATAAATTCTCCACAGCATCCCTGATCACACGAAGCACCAATGATGTGCAGCAGGTACAGCAGGTTATGGCAATGATGTTCCGCATTGTTCTGTACGCGCCGATCCTTGGTATTGGTGGAGTGCTCAAGGTATTAAACACAGATTCTTCCATGACATGGATCCTTGGTGTGGCAGTTGGTCTGATCCTGATTGTGATCTTTGTGCTGTTCCAGGTGGCAATGCCAAAATTCACTATCTTACAGACTCTGATCGACAGACTGAATCTGGTATCCCGTGAGATTCTGACAGGTATTCCTGTTATCCGTGCATTCAGCCGTGAGAAGCATGAGGAAGATCGTTTTGAGAAAGCGAACCTGGATCTGACAAAAACAAACCTGTTTGTCAACAGATGTATGACTTTTATGATGCCCATTATGATGTTGATCATGAACGGAGTATCTGTACTTATTATTTACAGTGGTGCCCATGCAGTAGACAACGGAACCATGCAGGTTGGTAATGTTATGGCATTTATCCAGTATGCAATGCAGATCATTATGTCCTTCCTGATGATCACTGCAATGTCTATTATGCTCCCGAGAGCAAATGTTGCAGCGCTTCGTATTGATGAGGTTCTGAAAACAGAGGTTTCCATTCAGGATCCGGAAACTCCGGTACATCCGTCAGAAAGTGTGAAAGGCGAGATCGAATTTGACCATGTATCCTTTGCTTACCCGGAAGCAGGTGAGAATGTACTGACAGACATTTCCTTTAAAGCAAAGAAAGGTCAGACGATTGCAGTGATCGGAAGTACAGGAAGTGGTAAAAGTACCCTGATCAATCTGATCCCAAGATACTATGATGTGACAAAGGGTTCTGTTAAAGTGGATGGTGTGGATGTCCGTGACATGACTCAGAAAGAGCTTCGTGATAAGCTGGGATATGTGCCGCAGAAGGGTGTACTTTTCTCAGGTACCATTGATTCAAACATCCGCTATGGTAAGCCGGAAATCACTGATGCACAGGTAAAGGAAGCAGCAGAGGTTGCACAGGCTACAGAATTTATTGATACCAAACCGGAGAAATATGAATCCCCTGTATCACAGGGAGGTACCAATGTTTCGGGCGGACAGAAACAGCGTCTGTCCATTGCCAGAGCCATTGCAAAGGATCCGGAGATATTTATCTTTGATGACAGCTTCTCTGCTCTTGACTTTAAGACTGACAGTCAGTTAAGAAAGGCATTGAAGGAGTACACCAAGGATGCAACTACTGTGATCGTTGCCCAGAGAATCAGTACTATCCTTGGTGCAGACCAGATCATTGTACTGGACGACGGACATATGGCAGGTATTGGAACTCATAAGGAACTGATGGCAAATTGTGAGGTATATCAGCAGATTGCAAGATCTCAGTTATCAGAGGAGGAACTGGCATGAGCGAACAGAGAAGAAGAGGTCCTATGGGAGGACGTGGACGTATGATGTCCGGCGAAAAGGCGAAAGACTTCAAGGGCTCCATGGCTAAGCTTTTCCGTTATATGGGACGATATAAATTCCGCTTTATACTGATGTTTATCTTTGCAGTAGCGGGAACTGTGTTTAGTATTGTAGGGCCTAAGATTTTAGGTAAGGCGACCACAGAGCTGTTTAACGGCCTGGTTGCCAAGGTAAACGGAACCGGTGAAATTGACTTCGGAAAGATCGGGATGATCCTGTTATGGACACTTGGATTATATGTGTTAAGTGCATGCTTTTCCTTTGTACAGGGATTCGTAATGTCAGGGATCTCCAATGATGTTACCTATAATCTGAGAAAAGATATTTCAAAGAAAATCAACAGACTGCCTCTGAACTATTATGAGAGCAGAACAAACGGTGAGATCCTCTCCCGTATCACCAATGATGTGGATACTCTGCAGATGAGTCTGAACCAGAGTCTGACACAGCTGATCACATCAGCGACAACCTTGATCGGTGTATTTATTATGATGCTTTCCATCAATGTGTGGATGACTCTGGCAGCACTTCTGATCCTGCCGGTTTCCATGTTCATCATCCAGACTGTCATGAAGCATTCCCAGAAATACTTCCAGGATCAGCAGAGCTATCTGGGTAAAGTAAACGGTCAGATCGAAGAAAACTTCGGTGGTCATAATGTGGTCCGGGTTTTCAACAAAGAGAATGATGTAGTAGAAGAATTTGAAAAAGACAATCAGAAGCTTTATGAATCTGCATGGAAATCTCAGTTCTTCTCAGGAATGATGATGCCGATCATGCAGTTTGTAGGTAACCTTGGATATGTAATGGTAGCTCTCTTAGGCGGCGTGTTTGTAATCAAAAAAAGTATTGAAGTCGGTGATATCCAGTCCTTTTTCCAGTACATCCGTAACTTTACACAGCCAATCCAGCAGATCGCACAGGTTACAAACCTGTTACAGTCCTCAGCAGCAGCTTCCGAACGAGTATTTGAATTCCTGGAGGAGCCGGAAGAAAGTCAGAATGAGAAGAACCCTGTAGATGTTAATACACTTACAGGAGATGTACAGTTTGAACATGTAAAATTCGGTTACAATCCGGATAAGATCATTATCAATGATTTCTCTGCAGATGTGAAGGATGGCCAGAAGATTGCCATTGTAGGTCCCACAGGTGCAGGAAAGACAACTATGGTGAAACTGCTTATGAGATTCTATGATCTCAATGGCGGAAGTATTAAGGTAGATGGTTATGACATCAAAGACTTTAACAGAAGCAGTCTGAGAGAGATGTTTGGAATGGTGCTCCAGGATACCTGGCTGTTCTCAGGAACCATTATGGAAAATATCCGTTATGGACGTCTGGATGCTACAGATGAAGAGGTGATCGCAGCAGCAAAGGCAGCCCATGTGCACAACTTTATCATGCAGCAGCCGGGCGGCTATGACATGGTTCTGGATGAAGAAACCAGTAATATTTCCCAGGGACAGAAACAGCTTCTCACTATTGCCAGGGCAATTCTTGCTAATAATAAGATCCTGATCCTGGATGAGGCAACCTCCTCTGTAGATACCAGAACCGAAGTGCGTATCCAGAAAGCCATGGACAATCTGATGAAGGCAGAACCAGCTTTGTGATCGCACACAGACTTTCTACCATCAAGGATGCAGACCTGATCCTGGTTATGAAAGACGGTGACATTATCGAGCAGGGAAATCATGAAGAGCTTCTGTCTAAGAAAGGCTTCTATGCAGACCTGTATAACAGTCAGTTTGAGAATAAGGCAACTGCCTGAAATAGAAAATTACAGTATGGAAATCATGATATAAATCTATGGCAATTTCTGAAAAAATGAAATTGCTGTAAGAAAGAAATATATTATAAATCCCTCAGGGGTATTTGTAAAAGAGAATATATCCGGCTCCAGGCTAATGCAGATATTTTTTTTGCCAGGCAGATATAGGATCGCACAGATACCGGCTGAGGGATTTTTATTATTGTTCACTGGCAGCTTCCCACGGATGCATAGAAATAGATAAATCGAGATATACCGTGCAAATTTACGTCTTTTCTGTAAGAGGGTAATATGTTATAATTAAAAACCAATCTACGAAAATTGATATATTTATCATCATAATGATAAGAGAAAATGATAACAATAATAAGGAGTATTGTAACTGTGAAATTGCTGAACGGTTGCAAATATCAGAGGATATCAACAATATGACAGATAAGAAAAACGGCAGAGAATATCTGGGCTATGTGCTGGAAAAATTAAAAGAACGTATCACAGAAATCAGCCTTTCTCTGGTGGAAGGCCAGAAAGAGATTGAGGGAATGCATGAGTATTACTGGGAAAATTATACAGAGATGGACCAGTATGGTTATGAGAATTATGATAATCAGCAGGCATTGTTCCGCCAGATTTCCGCAAATGAAGAGCAGCTGATTTTGAAACAGAGATTTCGCAGAATGGCAGATTCTCCATTCTTTGGAAGAGTGGATTTCATTTACGAAGGAGAGGACGAACCGGAGATCTTTTATATTGGAATTGGAAATTTTGCAGAGAAAGCAGGGCATATTCCATTAGTATACGACTGGCGTGCTCCGGTAAGCGGTCTGTTTTATGACTATGACAAAGGACCGGCTTCTTATGAGGCTCCCATGGGTGAAATCCATGGCGAGGTTGCTTCGAAATGGCAGTATAAGATCCGCAACGGAAAAATGATCTACGAATTTGAGAGTGATGTGAAGATCGATGATGAGATCCTGAAAGCAGAATTGGGAAGTAACGGTGAGGTACAGCTTAAGAACATTATCCGTACCATTCAAAAGGAGCAGAATGCCATTATCCGAAATACCAAAGACAGGATCATGGTGATCCAGGGTGCAGCAGGAAGCGGGAAAACTTCCGTGGCGCTTCACAGGATCGCCTATCTTCTCTACCATGACAGACAGAATCTGAAGTCTTCCAATATTCTGATCCTGTCACCAAATGGAGTGTTTTCCGATTATATTTCCCATATCCTTCCTGAACTGGGAGAAGAGAATATTAAGGAAATGAGCTTTGATCTTTTTGCTTATAAGCAGCTTCGGGATACAGTTTCTGACTGCGAAGACCGCTATGATGAAATTGAACGCAGAATCCGTTTTCCGCAGAAAGCTTCTTTGGCAGAGGAAAAGCAGTCCATGGAATTTATAAATCTTATGGAACGCTATCTGGTGGAACTGGAAGACCGGCTGATGAATTTTAAAGATGTGGAATATAAGGGATTTGTAAAGAAAGAATCAGAGATTATTGAATTGTTTTATTTCAAATTCCAGGATTTTCCACTGCTCTCAAGGATGGATGCAGTTGCAGATTATTTCATTGACGAGGTGGAAACTCTGCGGGATCGTGATCTGGCAGATGATGAGAAAGATCTGATCCGTGAGAAATTCATGAAGCTGTATGTGACCGGAGATCTTTATGTGATCTACAGTCAGTTCCTGAAAGAAAATGGATACAAAGGACTTCCGCGTGTTTCTTATGAGAAAAGAAAGCTGAAATATGAGGATGTTTATCCTGTTCTTTACCTGAAATATCGTTTGCAGAGCCAGCAGGGAAGAAGCAATATCAAGCATCTGGTGGTAGATGAGATGCAGGATTACTCAAGGCTTCAGTATGAAATTCTGCAGAGGATTTTCTCCTGCAGAATGACAATCCTGGGTGACCGGGCACAGACTATGGATGATAAACAGCAGGATGTGCTGAAATTTCTGCCGAAGATTTTCGGGAGGGATATCCACAAGATCATTATGAATAAGAGTTACCGTAACACCATAGAGATTGCGTCTTATGCAAATCAGCTTGCGGGTATTGAAGATATGGAACTCTTTGAACGTCATGGTGCTCCGGTGGAGGAGAAAATATTGCAGATATGAGCCATGCTGCGGAAGAGATTGCAGAAACTCTGAAACTCGGCGAAGAAGAATATGAAACAGCAGCGGTTGTCCTGCGTACAGAGAAAGAAGCAGAACATATGTGGCTTCTTCTGAAGGAAATTCTGGGAGAAAAAGGATTTGATATAAAAGAACGTCTGTCTTATCTGGACAGAAACAGCACAAGCTTTAAGAAAGGTCTTACAGTTACGACATTCTATCTGGCAAAAGGTCTGGAATTTGATCAGGTATTTGCAGTATTTCCGCAGAAAGATCAGAGCCCGCTTGTGCGTCAGGCGAGATATATCGCTGCAACAAGAGCCCTTCATGAACTGCATATGTATGAAGTGGAAAAATAAAAAAGTAATCGTTACTGTTCACTCCGTTCACAGTAACGTAGCCAAAATTCATTCCAGATTGCCTGCGGCAATGGGATTTTGGCTTGTATGTTTCGGGATAGTGGTGTGTGAACAGTAACAAGTAATCTCTCAGTTACAGAGAAAAAAAGATAAATGGTATGATGAAGCAGAAAAATGGCGTTATGACAGACTATGCAAATCGCAGAAGGCTGAGAAATCGACATTGACATCTATGTAATGAAATTGTAAAATATATAATGTTAGGGGCAAAATATCTTTTGACCCTGACATCATATTTTATAAAGTACGGAACAGTTATAATAATATCAGAGAGAGGTTTCCTCTCCTGAACTGATATCAAATATTACCTGAAGACTATATATCTATTCTAAGGAGGATATTATGAAAAATAAAAGAGTACTAATGTTATTGGCCTTAACAGCTGTATTATCTGTTTCCATGACTGCATGTAACTTTGGAGGCGGCAGTGACGAGGATTCAAGTGTGGTACAGGTAACTCCTACACCGGAGCCAACCAAAGCAGCGAAAGTAACTCCTACCCCTGCACCGGCCAATGCCCAGAATACTACCTATACATCTAAGAATAAAGCAGTATCCATTAAACTTCCGGATGCGACATGGGCGAATAAATCAGATTCTGACGATATGTTAAGCTTCGAGTCACCGAAACAGGGCAAACTCCTGATCCTGCATGGTTCTGGTGATGAGGATATGTCTGTGGCGATCATTCCAAGCTCACAGGATACAGCCTCTGCACTTGTAAAGGCAGATAATCTTGTAGAAGGTACAGATTTTGAGATCCAGGATTATAAATCAGAGGAAGTCAGCGGTGTAAATGTTTACAGCTATACAGTTCATTACCTCACTGACAAGAGTGACTATAAATATGTTGTAAATAAATATTTCACAGATAATACAACAGAATTTTACAGTGTTGCAGGTTCTGTAAAGGATGAGAAAGCACTGGCAGGAATCAAGACTTCTGTTGATTCATTCACTATTTCCGGTGATTCTGTACTGAAAGCAGCAGCAACAGGAAAAACTTCAGGAACTACAGCAGGTACAACTGCGGACGGCACTTCAGGAACTACAGGAACGGCGGCTGCAGGTACAGACGGAACAGCATCCGGCAGTTCATCAGATGGAAGCTCTTCAGCAGGTACAGACGGTTCTTACAGTGATACTTCATCGGACGGTTCATCAGATTACAGTTCATCAGACTATACTTCTGATAGCAGCAGTGACGGATCTTATGATTATGACGATGGTTCCTCCAATGGATATTATGCAGATGGAACACCTGTAGGAACAGATGATCCGGACTATGATACAGATCAGACAAGAACTATTTACAGAAACTCCGACGGATATCCGCTTGTAATTTATCCGAACGGTGACGGTACATGGTGTGATGATGACGGAAATACCTATGATTTTGCTAATGGTGAGGACGTTTATGATGAGAATGGCGTTGACTATTACTATCATGGAGAACCGGCGTATGTCCGCTATATGCCTAAGAATCAGTAACAGAAAAGTTGAAAAGGACGGCTGCTGTAAAAAACAGTCGTCCTTTTTTGCGCTGACAGAGACCAACCTGTTATTTACATAAGAACGGATGTTGTGGTAGAATAGCAGGGAAAATATGTGTTACTGTGAACGGAGTGAACAGTAAAACAGGTAGATAATGAGGGCTGATGAATGGAATCATATGGAAGATTTGCCGGTGTTTATGATGTTTTCATGGATAATGTAAACTATCGTGAATGGGCAGACTATATTATAGAAACACTGGCTCAGGACGGGATCAGGGATGGTCTGGTTCTGGAGTTGGGATGTGGAACAGGTACTGTGACAGAGATGCTTGCAGATGCCGGATATGATATGATCGGTATCGATAATTCTGAGGAGATGCTTGCAGAGGCTATGGAGAAGCGGGCAGAATCCGGTCATGATATTCTGTATCTTTTGCAGGATATGCAGGATTTTGAGTTATATGGTACGGTTCGTGCTGTGATCAGTGTCTGTGACAGTATGAATTATCTGACGGACGAGGAAGATCTGGAGTATCTTTTTGCACTGGTAAATAATTATCTGGATCCGGGCGGGCTGTTCATTTTTGATATGAATACGATCCATAAATACCGGGATGTGATCGGTGATACGACTATTGCTGAGGACAGAGAGGACGGAAGCTTTATCTGGGAGAACAGTTATGACAGGGAAAATGCCCTGAATGTATATGAACTGGCACTTTTTCTTCCGAGAGAAGACGGATTGTATGAGAAGTGTGAGGAGGAACATGTACAGAAAGCATATTCCATAGAAGCAATCAAGGCTATGATTGTGAAAGCAGGAATGGAACTGGTGGCAGTCTGTGATGCATATATCATAATCCGGGTGATGAGAATTGTGAACGTCTGACTTTTGTTGCAAGAGAGCATGGAAAAAGTGCACAGAACGGATATCATGGAAGGATTCCGGAGAAACCTGAGACACATCGCGCGGATTGATGCGATTATAGCAAGCCTTTTAATTAATGCATTATTTACGGGAATTGCTATTGATTTGATGTTAAGCCATGGACAAAATGAAAATAATATGAAAGAAATAACAGGAGTAATAAACGAATGAACGATTATATTATCAGAGCAATTGCAGCGAATGATCAGATTCGTGCATTTGCGGCAGTTACTACAGAAACAGTAGAAACAGCGAGACAGGATCACAATACAAGTCCGGTTGCCACAGCAGCACTGGACGTCTGCTTACAGCAGGTGCCATGATGGGGACCATGATGAAGGGGGATAAGGATATCCTTACACTTCAGATTAAGGCAGGAGGACCACTTGAAGGAATTACAGTAACTGCAGATTCCAAAGGTCGTGTAAAGGGATATGTGGGAAATCCTGATGTATGTATCCCGGCAAACAGCAAGGGTAAACTGGATGTTGCAGGTGCTGTCGGTATAGGATTTATGAATGTGATCAAGGATATGGGACTGAAAGAGCCTTATGTTGGACAGGTTGCGCTTCAGACCAGTGAGATCGCAGAAGACCTTACCTATTATTTTGCTACAAGTGAACAGATACCATCAGCAGTTGGTCTCGGAGTTCTTATGAATAAAGACAATACAGTACGTCAGGCTGGCGGATTTATCGTGCAGCTGATGCCGTTTGCAGAAGAAAGCACAATTGCTAAGCTTGAGGAAAATGTACAGAAAATCACATCTGTCACAAATCTTCTGGAAGAGGGACATACTCCTGAGAGTCTGCTTGAGAAAGTCCTGGAGGGCTTTGACATGGAGATTAATGAGAAAGTTCCTACGGAATTTTACTGTAACTGCAGCAGAGAAAGAGTGGAGAAAGCCCTGATCAGCATCGGAAGAAAAGAACTCAATGAAATGATCCAGGAAGGTAAGTCCATCGAGATGAACTGCCATTTCTGTAATAAGAATTATGAATTTACAGTGGAAGAACTGAAAGAAATCCTGCGTAAATGTAAATAAGAGATGCAAATGTACTGACAGATGGATCTGCCGGAGCACAGGGAAGAAGAGGTAGAAAATGAAAAACGGTTATATCAAAACAGCGGCCGCAACACCTTATATCACAGTTGCAGACTGCAATGCCAATGGAAATGAGATTATCAGACTGATCCATGAGATGGAAAAAGAACATGTGAAGGTTATGGTTTTTCCGGAGCTTTGTATCACAGGCTATACCTGTCAGGACCTTTTCCTGCAGAGACGTCTTCTCGACAGCGCCTGGGAAACTTTGCTGAAGATCACAAAGGAAACTGCTGATGTGGATGCCCTTGTTTTTGTAGGTGTGCCTTTCAGAAATCATGGAAAATTATATAATGTGGCAGCGGTTTTAAACAGAGGCGAGATTATTGGGCTGGTTCCGAAAACTTATCTTCCAAACTATGGAGAGTTTTATGAGCAGCGCCATTTTGCATCAGGTCTTGGATGTCTGGAATATGTGGATATTGAGGGAAAGAGAGTTCCTTTCGGAACAGACATTCTTTTTATCTGTGAGGAGGAGCCGGAGCTTGTGGCAGCAGCAGAGATCTGTGAGGATTTATGGGTGACACTGCCGCCAAGCGTTCTCCATGCACAGGCAGGAGCGAATTTGATCGTGAATCTGTCAGCCAGCAATGAGATGGTCGGAAAGGACAGCTACCGCAGAGATCTTGTTTCCGGACAGTCTGCACGTCTGGTGTGCGGATATGTATATGCAAATGCAGGAGAAGGTGAGTCCACACAGGATCTGGTCTTTGGCGGTCAGAATATGATTGCAGAGAATGGAGTAATCCTTGCGGAAGGAAAACGTTTCCACAATGGTATTGTATACAGTGAGATTGATGTGCAGAGGCTGAACGATGAGAGAAGAAGACTGACTACTTATCAGCCGGCTGACGACAGTGATCACATTAAAGTGTGCTTCCATCTGAATGTGGAAGAGACAAAACTGACCAGAAAATATTCGCAGTATCCTTTCGTACCTTCACGAAAAGAAGAAAGGGATATGCGCTGTGATGAAATCCTGAATATCCAGGCAATGGGACTTAAGAAACGTATGGATCATATCCATTGCCATAAGGCAACAGTGGGACTTTCCGGAGGTCTGGATTCCACACTGGCACTGCTTGTGATCGCAAGAGCCTTTGACCTTTCCGGTGCGGACAGAAAGGATATTCACTGTATTACCATGCCATGCTTTGGAACCACAGACAGAACTTATCAGAATGCCTGCAAATTAAGTCAGTGTCTGGGTGCGACTTTAAGTGAGATTAATATCAAAGAAGCAGTAAATGTACATTTCCGGGATATTGCTCATGATCCGTCTGTGCATGATGTGACTTATGAGAACAGCCAGGCAAGAGAGAGAACGCAGATTCTGATGGACAGTGCAAATCAGGATGGCTCGATTCTGGTGGGAACAGGAGATCTGTCTGAACTGGCTCTGGGATGGGCAACCTACAATGGTGACCATATGTCCATGTACGGAGTGAATGCTTCAGTGCCGAAAACTCTGGTGCGTCATCTTGTACGTTATTATGCGGATACCTGCAAAGATGAGAAGCTGACAGAGGTTCTTCTTGATATTCTGGATACACCGGTAAGTCCGGAGCTTCTGCCGCCTAAGGATGGCAAGATCGCACAGAAGACAGAAGATCTGGTGGGACCTTATGAACTTCACGATTTTTATCTGTACTATATGCTTCGTGCAGGATTTGAACCGGAGAAAATTTACAGACTGGCATGTGAGACTTTTGAAGGAATGTATGATAAGAAGACAATATTTAAATGGCTGAAAACCTTCTACTGGAGATTTTTTGCACAGCAGTTTAAACGTTCCTGTCTTCCGGATGGCCCGAAGGTGGGAAGCGTTGCGGTTTCACCGAGAGGTGATCTGAGAATGCCAAGTGATGCAAGTGCAGGAGTATGGCTGGAGCAGCTTGAGAATATGGATATTTATAGCAATCCTCGTAAATAATGCATTATTTAGAGGATTGATATAGAATCACAAAGCGGAGAACGATCAATTGTTCTCCGCTTTTTTCAGTGCTGTTTCAATTGCATTCAAAAGAATCATGGAAGTATACTTCTGATCTTCGGAATATTGGATATTTTCCAGCGACTGGGAGGTATAGATCTGGCTGGCCAGTGATTCCAGAGCCGGTTCCATGAGAGGAAACATGGCTGCGGTGCTTTCACTTAAATTTACCAGACGGATGGAAGTTACCCTGTCAGAGTCAACGGTTACTTCCAGGTCAAAGGTGTTTTCATTCAGGTCGATGGAGGAAGTATAAATTCCCGGTTTGTACCGGCTTTTGGCATCAGCTGAGGCACTTTCTGACCGGGTCCAAACATGAAAAAAGCACAATAGCCAGGATGACAGCAAGAAGAAGGAAAATGCCGGTGTATATAACTTCCTTCATATGTAGGACTATGATTTTTGTTTTTGCACTCATGGTACACGCCTCCTGGATGGTTTTGTATATTCTATTACAGAAGTACTTAAATTATGATATACTGAAATAATGAATGTTGAGTAACTGACAGTAAGGAGAGAAGAATGTCATTGCAGTTTATAATCGGCAGCTCCGGAGCCGGAAAATCATATTTTGCATATAAAAGGATTATTCAGGAATCACTGCAACATCCGGAGAAAAATTATTATGTGATCGTACCGGAGCAGTTTACCATGCAGACACAGAAGACGCTGGTGGAAATGCACCCGGGAAAAGGAATCCTGAATATTGACATCCTGAGCTTTGAACGTCTTGCGTACCGTGTATTTGAAGAAACCGGCGGAGATAACAGAAAGGTTCTGGAAGATACGGGAAAAAGCATGGTGCTGCAGAAAATGGTGCAGCAACACAGAAAGGAACTTGCCTATCTGGGAAGTCAGATGAACAAGCCGGGATATCTGGATGAGGTGAAGTCTCTGGTGTCAGAATTTATGCAGTATGATATCAGAGAAGAGAATCTGGCGGAAATGAAAGAGAAGGCCAAAGATCAGCCATTACTTGAAATGAAGCTTAAGGATGTGGGAATCCTTTATCAGTCATTCAGGGAATTTCTGAAGGGGCATTATATGACAGGGGAAGAGGTGATGGATGTCCTGCTTAAACAGCTTCCTTTTTCCGAAAAGCTTAAGGGAGCGGAATTTCTCTTTGATGGATTTACCGGATTCACGCCAATTCAGGTCAATGTGCTCAGGGAACTTCTGGTCATTGCTGACCGCATAAGTGTTACTGTGACTATGGACGAACGGGAGGATGCTTTTTCTCCGGGAAAACCTTATCAGCTTTTCTTTATGAGCAAGCAGATGATACGGACACTTGCAGGGCTGACCAGAGATCTGGAGGATCCGGTGTATCTGAAACCATCCGGACAGTCCCGGTTTGCACAGGCACCTGCCTTACAGTTTCTGGAGAAAAATATCTTCCGCTACAGAAAGGGCGTATATTCCAAAGAGCAGCAGGAGATAAAGATATTTACTGCTCCATCCCCCCTGGAAGAAATGCGGGAGGCTGCCCGAAAGGTGTCAGAACTTGTGCGTACCTGCGGATACCGTTATGGTGAGATTGCAGTGATCACAGGAAATCTGGAAGAATATGCAAGACTTGCAGCACAGGTATTTGAGGAGGCAGATATTCCATATTTTATTGATGAGAAGCATTCGGTAATGATGAATCCTTTTGTGGAGTATCTGCGCGCTGCCATGGAGATGGCGGTACAGGGATTTCCTTATGAGAGTGTTTTCCGTTATCTCAGATGCGGGATGTCAGAAGTTACCAGAGAACAGGCTGATAAGCTGGAGAATTACGTGCTGGCGCTGGGAATCCGGGGATATAAGAAATGGTCTGAAAAATGGGTTCGTGTATACAGAGGAATGGAAGCGGAGAAGATACAGGAACTGAATGAGATCAGAGAGATTTTTGCAGAAGAAGTAAAAGAACTTGCACAGGGATTTGGTTCCGGGAAGAAGACGGTGGAAGAATACTGCCGGATTCTCTATGATTTTATCCAAAAAAGCAATGTCTGGCAGAAACTGAAACGACAGGAGCGAAAGTTTAAAGAGTCAGGCGATAAAGCAATGGAAAAAGAATATAACCAGATTTATGGAATTGTGATGGACCTGCTGGATAAGATGGTTGAGATTCTTGGCGAAGAAACGGTAAACAGACAGGAGTTCCGACAGCTTCTGGAATCAGGACTTTCTCAGGCAAAGGTTGCATTGATCCCGCCGAGCATAGATCAGGTAATGGTGGGTGATATGGAACGATCCCGCTTAAAGGAGATTAAGGCGTTGTTCTTTGTCGGCGTGAATGAGGGTAATATTCCAAAGAGTACACAGACAGGAGGAATCTTATCAGAGCTTGACAGGGATTTCTTCCAGGAGCAGGGAGTGGAACTGGCACCGGGACCTAAAGAACTGATGAATATGCAGAGGTTCTATCTGTATCTGAATATGACGAAACCGGGAGAAAAGCTGATTCTCTCCTATAGTGATACCAATGCAAAAGGAGAAGGCATAAGTCCGGCATATCTGATCGGGAGTATACGCAGTCTGTATCCGAAGCTGGAAATTGAGGGTGGAGCCGGGGTCAGACCCCATAAAAATTCTATAAACAATTATTATTATCCGGAAAATCCGGAAGCGGGGATTGATCTGTTTCTGGAGAAACTGGCACAGGAGACAGAGAAAAATCATGAGGATATTCTGGAGCAGGCAGATGAGACGGATGCAGTGTTTGGAGAGCTTTACAGCTGGTATCTGCGGAATCCGGAATACAGAAGCAGAATACAGAAGCTGGTACAGTCGCTTTTGCCGGAAAACCAGAGGACATTATCAGCCAGAGTGTGGCGAAGGCATTATACGGAGAGGTTTCACCTTACAGTGCTACCAGACTGGAACGTTTTGCAGCCTGTGCATTTGCACATTTCCTTCAGTATGGAATGAAGCTTACCGAGCGTGTGGAATATGAGTTTAAACCTTTGGATATGGGAAATGTTATGCATGAAGCACTGGAAAGCTTTGCAGAAGAAGTGCGAAAAAGAGGCATGAAATGGACAGAGCTGACAGAACAGGAACGGAATGAGATTGCGGACCGGTGTCTGGATAATATTGTGGCAGATTATGGAAACACGGTGCTCAAAAGCAGTGCCAGAAATGAATATATGATCGAGAGAACAAGGAGAATCCTCAGAAGGACGGTATGGGCACTTCAGAAACAGCTGGAACAGGGAGAATTTCAGCCAGAAGGCTTTGAGGTAACCTCGGGGGAGGACGGATTGACAGAGTAGATATTATGGAAGATCAGAATAAGGTGTATGTGAAGGTGATTGATTATAAAACCGGAAATACATCCTTTGACCTGGTTTATCTGTATCATGGCCTGCAGTTACAGCTGATGATCTATCTGGATGGTGCTCTGCGTGTAGAGCAGAAGAAATATCCGGATAAGGAGATTATTCCTGCGGGAGTTTTTTATTACAATATCAAGGATCCTATGATCCAGGAGAAGATAGATGCGGATGTGGAAGCAGTCAGTGCAGGTCTTATGAAAGAACTGAAGATGAATGGGCTGGTTCAGGCAGATCCGGAGCTTGTGTACAGGATGGACAGCAGTCTTGGTTCCATTCCTGTCTCATTTAATAAGGATGGAAACTTTCGCAAAAATTCTTCTGTGGCAGACAGAACACAGTTTGCAGTTCTTGGACGGTATGTAAGGACGAAGATTGAGAAGATAAGAAGTTCTATTCTGGAGGGAGATGCGGAGGTTTCTCCCTATGAGCTCGGAAAAAAGAATGCGTGTACTTATTGTCCGTATATGACGGTATGTGGATTTGACCGCAGGCTGTCAGGATATGAATTCCGCAGACTGAAAAACTTCTCTGATGAGGAATTATGGAAAGCATTTGACAGGGAGGCAGAATAAGATGGGCGTACAGTGGACAAAGGAGCAGCAGGAGGTTATAAGGCTGCGGGACAGAAATATTCTGGTCAGTGCGGCAGCGGGTCCGGAAAAACGGCAGTACTGGTAGAACGTATCCTGAGTAAGATCACAGATAAAGAACACCCTGTGGATATTGACAGACTGCTGATCATGACATTTACAAGAGCGGCAGCAGGTGAAATGAAAGAGAGGATCTCGGCAGCTATTGAAAAAGCACTCTGTGAAGATCCCGATAATGAGCATCTTCAGAGACAGACAACCCTGCTTCATACTGCACAGATTACAACTATTGATGGTTTCTGTGCCTATATTATCCGGAATTACTTTCATCTGATCGGACTGGATCCGGGATATCGGACGGCAGATGAGGGGGAACTGAAGCTTCTGCGGGGAGATGTTGTGAAAGCGTTGCTTGAAGAATATTATGCCAGGAAAGATGAAAAGTTTCAGAAATTCGTGGAATGCTTTGCAACGGGAAAGTCAGATGAAAATCTGGGAAACCTGATACAGAAATTATATGAAATGGCTATGAGCAATCCTTTTCCGCAGGAATGGCTGTCCGGCTGTATGGATGATTACAGGATTGATTCCCTGGAAGAATTAAGAGAGACTGAGTGGATGAAAATGCTCTGGGATGCAGTGAAGGATGAACTGCAGGAAGCGAAGCTTCTGGTGCAGGAGGCTCGAAGAATATGCTCAGAGCCGGATGGTCCGTATCTGTATGATGAGGCACTGAGCAGTGATCTGCTTCTTATAAGGAGTCTGCAGGAGCTGGCAGAGAAAAGAGATTATAATGGAACTGCAGAAATCCTTATGAAACCCTCATTTGCCCGGCTGAGTACAAAGAAGGCTGCGGATGTAGATGAACAGAAGAAACAGAGAGTGAAAGATCTCCGGGATGAGGAAAAGGGGATTCTGAAGGAACTGGGGCAGCGATATTTCCAGAGTACAGAGAAGGAACTTCTGGAGGTAATCAGATATATCAGAGGTCCAATAGAGATGTTAGTCGAGCTGACAGCAGAATTTAAAGAGCAGTTCGGAGAGGCAAAGAGAGAAAAGAATATTCTGGATTTTACGGATATGGAACATTTTGCCCTGCAGATACTGATGACGAAAGAAGGAGAAGAAATCCATATGTCTCAGGCTGCGAGAGAGCTCTCCGCAAAGTATGATGAAGTCCTGGTGGATGAATATCAGGACAGTAACTTAGTGCAGGAGCTTCTGACAACAGCAGTATCCGGGTGGATCAACCAGAAGAAAAATATCTTCATGGTAGGAGATGTAAAGCAGAGTATCTATCGTTTCCGTCTGGCAAGGCCGGAGCTTTCATGGAAAAATATAAAAGTTATTCCACAGAAGAAGCACAGGAGCAGAGAATTGACCTGCACAAAAATTTCCGGAGCAGGGAACAGGTTCTGGAGAGTGTAAACTTTATTTTCCGACAGATCATGGGGGAAGACCTGGGAGGGATTACCTATGACAAAGATGCAGCCCTTTATCCCGGAGCTTCTTTTCCGGAAGGAGAATCTGAGGAATTTGTAAAGACAGAGGTTCTTCTGGTCGAGAGAGACGGAGAAGAACTGTCTGATGTACAGGACTATGAAGACTCAGGTGTATCGGGAAACCGCAGGGAAATGGAAAATCAGACCGGGCAGGAACTGGAAGCACTGGCCATTGCACAGAGAATTAAAGAAATTGTGGGAAAAGAACAGATCGTAGATAAAGAGACGAAGGAATACCGGCCTGTGGAATACGGGGATATTGTAATCCTGCTGCGCACTGCCTATGGATGGGCAGAAACCTTCAGGGAAGTGCTGGCATCTCAGGGGATTCCCGTATATTGTACATCAAGAACAGGATATTTCTCTGCAACCGAGATTGTGACTGTATTGAATTATCTTAAGGTGTGTGACAATCCGCTGCAGGATATTCCGCTTATGGGAGTGCTTCGTTCACCGATCGTCGGATGCACATCCCAGGAACTGGCAGAACTTAGAATACAGTATCCTGATGGTCTGCTCTATGAGAGTGTTTCTGCATATGCAGGAGAAAATGAAAAGAATTCCCTGAATATTAAATTAAAAGGATTTCTGAGCCTTCTGGAAAAGGTAAGAAATATGGCTGCATATACGCCGGTTCACGAACTGATCCTTTATGTGCTGAAAGAAACCGGGTATGGAGATTATGCAAGGGCACTTCCGGGAGGGGAGCAGCGTTTTGCAAATCTGACCATGCTTGTGGAGAAAGCTATGGACTACGAGAAGACAAGCTACAGAGGTCTGTTTAACTTTGTCCGTTATATCGAACAGCTACAGGCGTATGAGGTGGACTATGGAGAGGTTAATCTGACAGGAGCGGGCAATACAGCAGTGGAGATTATGACGATTCACAAGAGTAAGGGACTTGAATTTCCGGTAGTATTTGTGGCCGGTATGGGAAAACAGTTTAATTTTCAGGATATGAATGCAGGTCTTTTGCTTCACCCGGAACTGGGAATAGGGGCGGATGCTATCATACCGGAGAAACGAGTGATCGCATCTTCACTGAATAAGCAGGTGATCAGAAGACAGCTTCTGAAAGAGAGTCTGGGAGAGGAACTGAGGGTACTTTACGTTGCCATGACAAGAGCAAAAGAGAAACTGATCCTTACAGGAACAGTTGGAAAGCTGGAAAAGCAGATGTTGTCGCTGTCGCGTTTTCTGGATGAGGAAGAAGAACTGCTCCCACTGGGAACCAGAATGAAAGCAAAGAATTACTGGGCTTTTGTACTGCCTGCGCTGGTGCGGCATCGGGCCATGAGTGAACTTCTGTGGGAATATGGAATCCTCATGAAGAAACAGCCGGGGATTTACGATGATATCTCTGAGTTTGTGATAAAAAAGATCACTGTCCGTCAGATGACAGAAAAGGCAGTTCTCATCCAGGCAGGAAACCAGATGCAGGAGGAATATCTGAAGAACTGGGATGAAAATAAAGTGTATGATGAGGCTGTGAAGGAAGAGATAGAGAAAAGATTTTCCTTTGTATATCCGTATAAATATCTGGAAGATATTCCGGTTAAAGTCAGTGTTTCGGACCTGAAAAAGAGAAGCTGGCATGATGAAAGTGAACTGGAAGAGAATATCAGTGTGTCTGCCGAAGAGCAGGAGGAAGAACAGGAAGCACCGGTTCCCGCATTTATGGCAGAGAAGCAGGAAGAGTATAAGGGGGCTGCCAGAGGTACTGCTTATCACAGAGTAATGGAATGTCTGGATTATGCAGAAACAGATACAGAGGAACAGCTTCGGGCTCAGTTAAAGAGACTCCTGGAGAGCCGGAAGATGACAGAGCAGGAAGCGGAATGTATCCGGATCCGGGATATCAGGAGGTTTGTGGAGTCCGGGCTGGGGCAGAGGATGAAGAAAGCTGCTATGAAAAACATCTTTACAGAGAACAGCCTTTTGTGATCCAGAGAAGTGCTTCTATGCTCGATGATGGGTGGAAGAACGAAGCAGTGCTGGTGCAGGGAATTATCGATGCCTATTTTATGGAAGAAGATGAGATTGTTCTTGTGGACTATAAAACGGATAGAGTGAAGAGAGGACAGGAACAGAAGCTGATCGATCTGTATCATGTGCAGCTTGAGGATTATGCCCGGGCATTGGAGCGGATGACAGGAAAAAAAGTGAAGGAGAAGATCATTTATTCGTTTACATTGCAGAAAGAGATATTGCTGTAAGCGGACTAAAAATTTATTATTATGAATTCAAATATCCGGCAGGATAAGCGCGTGTTATACGCGCCACCCTGCCGGATATTTGTTTTTCAGGATCTGGTTGACCAGTTTGCCGAAGCCAATGGGATATCCATCTGAACAGAGGAGATGCCAGCCTTTTTTGTGAGCTGCTTCTTCGGGTTCGATATTTAAGGTTTCGCCCTTTAAATATCTGGTAATCCTTTCATCAGAAGCGGAGAGAGAGATGACTGCTTCTGCTTCATTTTTGCGGATCGCCAGTGCAAGTGGCTGAGACGGCTCGAAGCGGTTTTTCTTCAGGTCACCGAGATAGAGACCGTTTCTTAAGAAGGTGATGCCGCGGAAGTTGTGGGCAACCGGGGGAAGATAGTAGGCTTTATCACCGCGGATTTCCACACGTTCCCAGTCAAATGGCTGACCGCAGAGGGTTTTCAGACCGATTTCGTTCAGAAATTCCTCAATCAGTGGAAATGTGTTTTTGTCCGGTTTTGTGTGAGGACGGGAGCTTTCCTTGATTGCCTGTCCTTTTTTACGGAAGAGCGCAAGGAAGTGTCCCTCTCCGTTCATTTTGTGTGGGAAAATCCGGATGCATTTGATAAGCTCAGGATTTTTGTTTCCCCATTCAGGAACTCCATGGGAGAAGCCTTCATAATCTTCCATTTCTGCCAGTTCCATGTCAGGACGGTTTTCCAGAAGATGGGAAACAGTTTGTTCGTCTTCTGCAGGCGCGAATGTGCAGGTAGAGTAAAGCATCAGTCCGCCGGGACGGAGCATATCGGCTGCATGGAGGATAAGCTCTTTCTGGATTTCGGAAAGCTCCAGGGATTTTTCGGGAGTCCAGTCTTTGGCAAGGGCTTCTTCCTTACGGAACATTCCTTCTCCGGAGCATGGGGCATCCAGGATGATCTTGTCGAAGAATTCGGGGAATGCTTTGGTTAACTTTGCAGGTGTTTCGTTTGCTACGAAAACATTTGGGATACCGAAGAGCTCCAGGTTGCGAAGGAGGGCTCTGGCGCGGGAAGTGCTGATATCGTTTGCTACCAGAAGTCCCTGTCCCTGAAGTGCTGCGCCTGCTGCAGTTGCCTTGCCGCCCGGTGCTGCACAGAGGTCCAAGACTCTGTCACCCGGCTCGATGGGAATGCGGGAGGCAGGGGTCATGGCGCTGGGCTCCTGAAGGTAGTAGAGGCCGGCCTGATAGTATGGGCATCTGGAAGGACGGATGTCTTCATCGTAGAAGTAGCCGTTTTTGACCCATGGGATCTGACGGATTGGAAATGGAGACAGGTTTTCGAAGTCTTCGCAGGTGATTTTGGAGGTGTTTATGCGCAGGCCGTAGGTTCGGGGGGCATCGAAGCTGGAGATGAAAGCCGGGTATTCGTTGCCGAGCATTTCCTTCATTCGGGAGAGGAATGCGGGGTGGAGTTGTGTTGTATTTTCGTTCATGGTTGTGTAAGTTTCCTTTGCTGTAGTTTAGTCGAATGTTTATAGATAGATATCATGGTAATTATAAATGATAATGGATTTTTGCTAAATAGTATTGACAAAATGATATTATACATCATATAATATCGTTAACAAAACAATATTAATGTTCTGTATAGTATATAGTCTCCGGCAGGATTGCAGAGATAATGATATTTATGCAGAGCATAATTGAAACAAGGGAGTGAGCATATGGTTTTTAATACGGGTGCTGCGCTTCTGGATGCGGTTGTTCTGGCGGTTGTTTCTAAGGAGAGGGAAGGGACTTACGGATATAAGATCACGCAGGATGTGCGTGGAGTTCTGGATGTTTCGGAGTCTACTTTGTATCCGGTGCTCAGGAGGCTGCAGAAGGATGATTGTCTGGAGGTTTATGATATGGCGTATGCAGGACGTAACCGGCGTTATTATAAGCTGACGGACAGAGGTGCTGCGCAGCTGGAGTTTTATAAAGCTGAATGGAAAATTTATGCATCCAAGATAAGCGGGATGTTTGAGGGAGGAATAGGATGATGGACAGGGCGCAGTTTATGCAGGCGCTGGAGAAGCTGCTTGCTGATATTTCCGAGACAGAGAGGCAGGATGCCCTTGATTTTTATAATAGTTATTTCGATGATGCAGGAGCTGAGAATGAAGCTTCGGTGCTCAGGGAACTTGGAAGTCCCGAGAAGGTTGCAGCGATTATCAAGGCGGATCTGAAAGGTTCGGCAGGAGGCTATGAGTATGGAGAATATACGGAGCATGGCTATGAGGATGCCCGAACTAAAGAGAGAGGACAGATGCCTGAGAAATATGGAGAAGAGTCGGGAACAGGGAAGCGTTTTTTCGGGAAGGGAAATCAGGCGGTGCTGATCCTTGCAGTGATCCTGCTGGTTTTTATTTCTCCCTTTGTTAAGGGGGCTGTTGGTGGGATTCTGACATTTGCAGTTGGAATCTTACTGCTTCCGTTCTGGCTGATCGTTGGATTGGGCATAGGTGCTGTGGCTTTACTGGTTGGCGGAATTGCAGCTATTGTGGCTGGAGCAGGGCTTTTGACTGTAATGATCGGAACCGGGATTATGACAATAGGAATTGGATGTCTGATGATTGCTCTGGCAATCCTTATGGTATTGGGGCTGATCAGTGTCGCAGTACGTATTGTGCCGAAGTGGTTTCGGAAGATTACCGACTTTTTTAACAGGGTGCTTTACAGAAAGAGAAAGGAGGCGGTTAAATGAAGAAGTTTACAAAAGGAATGTTGATCGCAGCGGGGATTTTTGGTGCTGTGGGAATCGGGCTGACAGCTGCCGGTGGTGTTATGGGAGCCAGTATGTCGGAACTGACAGGGGTGAAAAGCCTGAAAAGGGTGCTTCTGGTGGCAGATGGGGATGGTAACTATGATGACGATGATGATTATTATGATGACATCGATGATTGTGACGACAGTGATGATTATGACGACAGTGATGATGATGATAGTGAGGATTATGTCCGCACTGTTGATGAGGATGAGGAAGATGGCACTGTATATCAGCTGAAGTATCAGCCCGCAAAGCTGGATATAGAGCTGAAGTACGATGATCTGATTCTGGAAGAGGGCGACAGTTTCTGTGTCAGAGTTTATGATGACAGTGGGAAGAATGTGACAGTGAAGGAGAGTTCGGATACTCTTAAGGTCAGAAGCACGAAAAAACTGTCTAAAAACAGAAAGGTGTGTATCTCCTATCCGGAAGATGTTAAGCTTCAGGAGCTGGAGATTGAGATGGGTGCAGGTACTGTTTATCTGAACAGAGATATTGAGACAGAGAAGCTGAGTGTGGAGATGGGAGCCGGGGAATTTGAAAGTAAGAATCCGGTGACCGCAAGGGAGGCAGATCTGGAAATCGGAACCGGAAGTATGACATTTGCAGATCTGAGCGCCAGGAAGACAGATGGAGAATGTGGTCTGGGTGAACTGGATTTGACACTGACCGGTACGCAGGAGGATTATAATTATGATCTGGAATGTGGAGTGGGAAATCTGGATGTAGGTTCTGATTCCTACAGTGGACTTGGACGGGAGAAAACCATTTCCAATAAAGGCGCAGACAGGAAACTGGATCTGGAGTGCGGTATGGGAAATATATCAGTAGATTTCTCCGGGAAAGAACACAGAGATTTGCAGATATCCTGAAGAGCATATACTCTGACGTGCAGAAATAAAAGTAGTATTTAACCGAATCAGGAAGTTATTCGGTGTAGAGTAAGTAACGAAGCGGATGATTTTATCTGCTCGACTAATCTGAGTTTAAGGAGGAAATGGAACATGGGTGACAAACGTTTATACAAATCATCAGAAAACAGTATGCTTTGCGGTGTATGTGGAGGAATCGCAGAATATTTTGATATTGACCCTACGCTGGTGCGTCTGGCATGGGTGATCCTTACCTGCTTTGGAGGTGCGGGAATCTGGGCATATATCATTGCTGCAATTATTATTCCCAAAAGATAACAGAATCTCAGAATCCAATCTGTAATAGACAGAAGTTTAACCGAATCAGGCAGGCAGCGAAGCGGATTGCGAATATCCGTTTGAATGAAATGCAGTATAAAAATTAAGAAAACAGCCCCATACTCCAAAGAAAAGGAGTGTGGGCTGTTTTGGATAAAGAGAAGGAAATAAAAGCTTATCTTGATGGAGAATTATTGCCGGAGGTCAGAATGAAGTATGAAATTGCAGAGGAAATGGGACTGCTGGACAGAGTATTGAGTGATGGATGGAAAAGTCTGTCTGCGAAAGAGACCGGAAGGATTGGAGGGTTGATGACGAAACGAAAAAAAGAGAAACTGAAAAAATAAATGAATGATATGGGATAAATATATAACGGAATAAACTTGTTCTCCGGGCGATGATGCTGTAAAATTAGAGCAAGTAGCGAAGTGGATAATTTTATCTGCTATAAATATGGGAGGACAATAAAATGAAGTTAGGTATTCTGGGAGCAGGAGGCATTGCTTCTACTATGGCGAAAACAGTGGCAGGAATGAAAGATGTGGAGGCGTATGCGGTTGCTGCCCGTGATCTGGAACGTGCCCGGGTATTTGCACAGAAATATGAAGTAAAAAAAGCATATGGATCCTATGAGGAAATGCTGGCAGATGATGAGGTTGAACTGGTTTATATCGCAACTCCTCATTCACACCATTATCTGCATGCAAAGATGTGTCTGGAAGCGGGAAAGAATGTGCTTTGTGAAAAGGCATTTACTGTAAATGCAGAGCAGGCACAGAAATTATTTGATCTTGCAAAAGAGAAAAAGCTTCTGATCACAGAAGCAATCTGGACAAGATATATGCCGTCCAGAAAGATGATCAACGATATTATTGAAAGCGGTGTGATCGGAGAAGTTACGGCAGTTACGGCGAATCTCAGCTATACAGTAAGTCATGTGGAACGTATCCGTAAACCGGAGCTTGCAGGAGGTGCTCTTCTGGATGTAGGCGTATATCCAATCAATTTTGCTTCCATGGTGCTTGGCGATAAGGTAAAGGATGTAAAGGCTACTGCAATCTTTCAGAATGGAGTGGATATTCTGGACAGCATTGCCATGGTGTTTGAGGGAGACTGCATGGCAACCCTTCAGTGTGGAGCAAGGGAAATCTCAGACAGAATGGGAAGTATTTTCGGAACCAGAGGATATATGCAGGTGCAGAATATCAATAATCCGGAAAAGATTACAGTGTTTGATACCGAACATAAAGAAGTGGCTTCGTATGTTGTGCCGGAACAGATCTCAGGATATGAATATGAGGTAGAATCTTGCATGAAAGCAATCCAGGAAGGAAAACTGGAGTGTCCGGAAATGCCTCATGCAGAGACAATAAGGATTATGAAAATCATGGACGATATCCGTAAATCCTGGAATTATGAGATTCCCTGTATCGAATAAAAAGTGTGGAATAATCTTATAAAAAAAGACCAGTAATGTTTTTGATATATACCCGAAACGTTACTGGTTTTTCTTTTCTGCTATAATGGAAATATAACAAAAAATCTATTGTGTCTTGATTTTACCAGATAAATTTATAAAGAGGATTTTATCATTATCTGTCGTGTATCATTGCTTGTTCGTGGGGTAAAAATCATTTATAGCTTTTTTGAATAAACCACCTGCTTTTATTGTATTTTTGAATTTTTGATTATTAACGGGAAAGGGTATAATAGAAGTTACAGTAAACAGAATGGATAAAAATACCAAAAAAAGTAGGTGAGAAAAGTTGTATTATGTTGGAATTGATATTGGTTCGACGGCTTCGGAGATTGCTTCAAGGCTTCTGGATGAGGGGATTGATGTAATGAGTGAAGGGGTTCGTGTAGCTGCTACAGGATATGGGCGCGTAGCTGTGGATTATGCAGATTTTGTGATTACGGAGATTACCTGTCATGGAAGAGGTGGCAGAGAACTGGCGGGAAATGAATGTGCAATTATTGATGTGGGTGGTCAGGATACGAAAGTAATCCTGGTAGATCAGGGAATGATCCAGGATTTTCTTATGAATGATAAATGTTCTGCCGGAACCGGGAAGTTTCTGGAGATTATGGCGAATCGACTGGGAGTTACCATTGCGGAACTGTTTGACCTGGCAGAACAGATGAAATCAGAAACTGAAAAATGGAAAAAATATAAATTAATTGTAGAAATCAAAAAGACATAACGACTGACGAAGGAATGAATAGGATTCTAAAAGGAATTAAATTGATAAGATATGGAATATTTTTTGGAAGAAACAGATTAATTTAAATTTGCATTTTGGTTCGGGGTCATTAGAATACTTTTAATACCAGAAATACAGGATCTTTTATAGTTAGTGATATATTATGATAATAGATGAATATTATTGATTGGAGGAGATTCTATGAAGTCAAAGAAAGTAAAGAAAATATTGTTGATTGCTTTAACGTGTGTAGCAATTTCTGCATCTGTCTCAGCAGAAGCTGCTATGAAATCACAGATAACCATTGAAAGTAAAAATAAGTATGAACAGTTGAAAATTTCAGAGAGCCGTGTGTATGGAGAATACCCAACTGGAGATTATAAGAAGATAATGCTTCTTCCTTCGGTTTCTAAAGTAGAAAAATTTTGTTTTGAAGATAATTTGAACATAGAAGAAGTAGAGTGGATGGCTTCAGTAGATACTGTTCCAGTTTTTGCCTTTAGCACATGTCCAAAGCTTAAAAGGGTAATACTTTCTGATAATGTGAAAAAAATTGGACAAAGTGCATTTATATACTGCGGTGAACTGACGAGTGTTAAACTTCCCCAAAATCTTCAAAGTATAGATTTTTTTGCATTTGCTGACTGTCGAAAACTGAAAACGTTATATATACCTGAAACAGTTACTGAGATAGGTGCTGAGGCGTTCATAAATTGTGATTCTCTAACAGTTCATGGAAAGAAAAATTCATATGCATACTATTACTGTAAGATGAATGGTATTCCTTTTGTAAGTGAGGGAACTGCTTCAAAACCAGAAACAAATCGTCCGTATATAAAATCTGTTGATTCAGATATAGTAAACAAACAAATCTATGTTACAATTGATTTGAGCGGAAAAGTAAAGAATGCAGATGGATATCAATATCAAATATATGATGGTACTAAGGTATTAGCTAATAAAAATTCTGCAAACACAACCTGTATATTAAAAAAAGTGCCGACTATGGGATTTGCCAGAGTCCGTTCTTATACTGTTCAAAATGGTAAAAAAAGTTATAGCAGGTGGTCTAATGAAATGCGTATGCCTCCTGTTAAACTAAATAAAGATAATATAAAATTAATAAAAATTACCGGGAAAAAGAAAACAGTAACCGCACAGTTTGGAAATTTAAAATACAGTGATGGGTTTGATTGCGTACTTAAGAATGCAGATTCAGGAGAAAATATTGTATTAAAAAATCAAAAGAAAAATACAGTTACTTTTAAAAATATAAAACCGGGAGTTTACTATTTGAAAGCGCATGCATATACGTTGTTGAATGGTATTAAACAGTTTGGCGTATGGTCAGATAATAAAAAAGTTGTTGTTAAATAGAAAATTGGAATTATAAAAAGCAGGCGAAAAACTGCCTGCTTTTTATAATGGAAATTTATGCTGTTATTGATGTAGCGAAATCAAGCTGTAATAAATTCAAGCGTATTATACTGAAAGAAGCCGTCAGTGGATGCTAAACCACTGGTGTGGGTAGCATCTTTGACATTGGCATTGCACACAGCGATTAATTTATTATTTTGATCCAGAGCCACTGATTCCAGTTCAAAACTGTTATATGTGCGGCCCTGAGCATCTTTAGCAGGAATATCTGTAACAAATCCAAAATCTGGGTATAAAAGTTGCTATCATCAAGTTTTTTCAGATTATAATGAAGCAAAGTGTTTTTTGTTGTGATTTTAGTCGTTACTCCACTTACATTATGTGGATTACTGGTTCCGACAAAAAGCCCTAATTTATTGTGATAAAAAATATCCTGAGATGTAGGCTGACCGGCATTTATCAGTGTGCAAAGATAAGTGGCTTTTACATTTTTTTCATTTTCAAATGCACATTTATAGAGTTTTAATGTTCCGTCAACAACGGACAATAATAAAGCTGTATTTGCCTCATAAAAATAATTAATTGCTTTAAGAGCAAATGATTTATCGTTATCGTTGGGAGTTACTGTATATGTTATTTCCTCATCCTCTTTGTTACTGCTGATAGCAACCACTTTGTTATTTCCTGCGACAACAAAGAATTTTCCGTTAAAACAGCTCATACCGTTGGCATGACCTAATAAACCGTCAGTGAATGTTTTAAAGTGAGATACACCTGCGCTTGTATTCATATAATTTTTACAGTAGCCAAGAACAGCGACTTTATCTTGACTTTGTTTTATAAAATATGGAGTATTGTTTCCGTTAAAGGATACACATCCCAGATTGGTTGTTTCATAGTTGGGATCTACTTTGGTAGGCACACGGGCTCCTGCTTTAAAACCGCATGCAAAAGTATAGGTTTTACCGGAGTAGGTAATGCCTTCCAGCACAGAGAATTTATCTTCTGCGGTTCCATCAGATGTTATAACATTGGATGCAAGCACAAGGTGATTGGCTTTCATACAGATTGATTCAAGGTTGTACTGCTTATATTCACCTGTTTTATTTACATTGATGACCGAACATGGAGTGTATTTTTTACCTTTATCATCAGTAAGATGATAATCAACTACCAGAATACGGTTCTGAAGTGTTGAAAAAGTGTTATTTGTCAGGATAAATAATCCAAATGAAGTGTGATAGTAAATATCCTGAAGCCGTGTGGTATAACCAAAACCTGAGTTAGTAACTGTGAATGTACTTGCTGCTTCAGCAGCCTTCCAGTCTACAACACTGAAAGCTAATGTCCCAGCATTGCTCTTGTCAGCGTAATGCATAATGATAAATTTCTCGTTAGTTCCGTCAGCAGCAGTGATACCTAATGCGCCTTTTGGACAAATTTCATTGATACTGTACGTACCGAGCTGATTGCCTTTGGTATCCAGTTTTACGATGGTTGTAGAACCGCCGTAACCTTTATGGTCTTCTGCAAGCATATACAGATAATTTCCAATTTTGGTAAGTCCCAGAGCGAACCAGTTCAGATCTTTTTTTACGGCAGTTGCTTTTGTTGCCATGTAGTCAGTCGTTTTGAGTAATGTAGTTTTAAGACCGGTTGTCTTTACGCAATACATATCTGACCCCACAATGGCAATTCCCGCTACATTTGTTGCACTTTTATCGGGAATCAGTGCACCGTCTACGGGGGTAGCTGAAATAGTTAAAGTTGTTCCGTTAAATGTTCCTGGCATAATTTTTGCCTCCTTTAAATTTTTTGAATTTGCAAATTCACTATATAAAGATGCTGCTTTTTGTGATTTGTAAACCATAAGTGTGTATATGAGCATGATTTTTTTCTTTTATGCGGAAATCAGGTAAGAATAAAAATAAAGATTCGAGGTCAGATGATGTATGTTTAGTCCCACTTTTATATTTTCGTCATCAGCTTAATGTAAAATAATAACGGGTAAAGAAGATATAAGATGTTCTGGTACATACAATTAAGAAGAAAGGGGCATGTGCTGTGTATAGTCAAAATGATGAACCGCCTGAGATGATCAGGCGGTTTTGAAGTATCTGGATTTTTTATGAATATTTTATTTTTAATTACAGGTATAATGTGTTACAATAAATATAACCATTAAGACTACCAGGCAGGTCAGAATTTGACCTGCCTGTAAATAAATACGGAAATAAATCGGGGTCAAAAGAATCGTTAATAATTGTAACAAAATAAAATTACCGGTGTAGCAAAAATAAAATTACAGGGGAAATGCGGATGAGTGAGATGACAGATGCATATGTAAAACTGGATAAGGTTTCCAAGATATATGGAACCAAAGAAGTAAAGATCGTTGCAGTGGATGAGATCAGCTTTGAGATTGCCAAGGGAGAGTTCGTAGTGATCGTTGGTCCCAGCGGTGCGGGCAAGACGACAGTGCTGAATATTCTTGGGGGTATGGATCAGGCTACCAGTGGAGAAGTTCTGGTGGATGGCAGGAATATTGCCAGATATAACAGCAGGCAGCTTACCGGCTATCGGAGAAATGATATTGGATTTGTATTCCAGTTCTATAATCTGGTGCCTAATCTTACAGCGCTGGAGAATGTAGAACTGGCATTGCAGATTTGTAAAAATCCGCTGGATGCCAGGGAGGTTCTGGAGGAAGTGGGACTGAAGGACAGACTGACCAATTTCCCGGCACAGCTTTCCGGCGGTGAACAGCAGAGAGTTTCCATTGCCAGGGCACTGGCAAAGAATCCCAAGCTGTTGTTGTGTGATGAGCCACAGGTGCACTGGACTACCAGACTGGTAAGGCAATCCTGAAGCTTTTGCAGGATATGTGCAGGGAGCGTGGAATGACAGTGATCGTCATTACCCATAACTCGGCGTTGACACCTATGGCAGACCGTGTGATCAAGATCAAGAACGGCAAGGTTTCCAGGATGACAATGAATGACCATCCTACACCGATTGAGGAGATAGAATGGTAGGTGATTAGTATGAAAGCAATGCATAAAGATTTCTGGATGGAGATACGCAAAAGTAAGGCCAGATTTATTTCCATATTTATGATCGTTGCTCTGGGAGTTGCGTTTTTCTCCGGGATACAGGCCTCGTCACCGGATATGCGCTTCTCAGGTGATGCCTATTATGATGAAACCAATCTTATGGATATCAAAGTAGTGGGAACTCTGGGATTGACGGAGGATGATGTAGCTGCCATTAGGCAGGTGGACGGAGTAGAGAATGCAGAGGGCGCCTATGGTACAGATGTAATGTGTGGAGAAGGCGAGAAGCAGAAGGTACTCCATGTGGAAGCTGTGAATCAGACCATGAACCGGATCTCTGTGACAGAGGGAAAAGCTCCGGAAAAAAGCGGGGAGATTTTCCTTGACTGTATTTTTGCCGAGAGCAATGGATATAAGGTGGGTGATCAGATTACCCTGAAAGAGGGCGGAGACAGCGAACTGCTGAAAAAGACGGATTACACAGTTGTAGGTTTAGGCGAGAGTCCACTTTACATATCCTATAACCGGGGAAACTCTACCCTTGGTTCCGGTGAGGTTAATGGATTTGCCTATGTGCTCCCTGAGGATTTTGACCAGGAAGTGTATACGCAGATTTATGTGCAGGCTCATGGAACGCAGGATCTGATCAGCTATACAGATGCTTATGATTCCCTGATAGAGAGAGTGCAGAAGCAGGTGGAGGGGATTGAGGCAGAACGGTGTCAGGTCAGATATGATGAGATCGTAGAGGAAGCTAATGAGAAACTTGCAGATGCCAGACAGGAACTTGAAGACGGCAAGAAGGAGGCTGATGAGAAGCTTGAGGATGCCAGACAGGAGCTGGAGGACGGCGAAAAGAAGTTAAAAGATGGCAAGAAGGAATATAAGGATGGCAAGAAAAAGCTTGCAGATGCAAAAAAGGAGCTGGAGGACGGAAAAGCCCAGCTTGCAGATGCAAAGAAGGAGTTAGAGGATGGCAGATCCCAGCTTGCCAGTGCGAAAGAGCAGCTTGCCAGTGGCAGAGCACAGATCGCATCTGCAAAGGAACAGCTGAATGCAGGATGGGCGGAGGTTTCAGAGAACCAGGCAAAGCTTGATGATGGAAAAGCACAGCTTGAGGATGGCAAGAATCAGTTAAGCGCTGGTGAGAAGCAGATTGCGGATGCAAAGACGCAGCTTACCCAGAGCCAGCAGGAACTTGACAATGGAAAGGCGCAGATCCAGTCAGGCAGAGAGCAGATTGCAGCAACCAGACAGGACTTAAATGCCAAAAAGGAAAGCTGCAATCAGGGACTTGCCCAGATTGAGCAGCAGGAGGCCCAGCTTTCCGAAGGAGAGGCTCAGTTAGAGAATGCCAGAAGTCAGCTTGCAGCATTACAGGCACAGTATGAGGAAGCAGCAGCTTCGGGAGTATATTCAGAGGAAGACCTGGCGGCTCTGGCAGCACAGGTTTCCGCTTATCAGGAGCAGGTGGACAGTCAGGCAGCCCAGCTGGAAGCATCCAGAAACCAGATCGCAGCAGCAAGAAGTGAACTGGAGAGTGGTTTAAGCCAGGTGGAGAGCGGACTGGCCCAGCTTGATGCAAAGGAAGCAGAATTGAACCAGCAGGAGGCCGCATTTCCCGATGCCCAGGCAAAGATTGATGCAGGATGGAAAGAGGTGAAGGCTCAGGAGAAGAAGCTGGAACCAGCCAGAAAAGAGATTCAGGAAAAAGAAGCCCAGCTTGAGTCAGCACAGGAACAGATCGATGCTGCAAAAGCAAAACTAAATTCCAGCCAGGCTCAGTTAGAGGAGAAGGAGGCAGAACTTGCTTCAGGAGAAGCACAGATCCAGGAGAATGAAGGAAAGCTTGCTTCCGGTGAGAAAGAGATTGCTGACAATGAACAGAAGCTGAGGGATGGAGAGAAGGAAATCTCAGAGAACGAACAGAAGCTGAAGGATTCCAGAAAGGACATCAAAAAAGCTGAGAAGGATCTGGAAGAAGGTAAAAAAGAATACGAAGACGGCAAGAGGGATGCAGAGAAAGAAATTACAGACGGTGAGAAAAAGATTCAGGATGCCCAGGATGAGATCTATGATATCAGTATGCCGGAATGGATGGTAACGGATCGCAATGATCTGCCGGAATATTCAGATTATGGGGATAATGCAGACAGAATGAGAAGTATCGGACAGGTTTTCCCTGTTATCTTTTTCCTGGTGGCTGCACTGGTAAGTCTGACTACCATGACACGAATGGTGGAAGAACAGAGAACCCAGATTGGTACAATGAAGGCTCTGGGATACGGCAAGTATGCAATTGCATCCAAATATCTGCTGTATGCCTTTCTTGCCACAGTGGGAGGCAGTATTCTGGGAATACTGATCGGAGAGAAGATCCTGCCTTTGGTTATTATTAACGGGTATGGCATTATGTACAAGGGAATGATGAACAATATCCAGATCCGTTATGAATTTAAATTTGCAATGATAGCAGCAGGTGCGGCAACTGTGTGTACTGTCGGAGCCACCATTTTCTCCTGTTACAGGGCACTGGCGGAAACCCCGGCATCACTGATGCGTCCTCCTGCTCCCAAAGAGGGTAAGAGAATCCTGCTGGAACGGATCCCGCTTTTCTGGAAGCACTTGAATTTTACATGGAAATCTACTCTGAGAAACCTTTTCCGATATAAAAAACGTTTCTTTATGACGATTTTCGGTATTTCGGGAAGTATGGCGTTGATGCTGGTAGGTTTTGGACTCAGGGATTCCATTATGGATATTGCCAGACGGCAGTATCAGGAACTTCAGCATTACACAGGAACGATCATTGATGATGAGGATGCTACAGATAAGGAGAGACAGGAACTGGATGAGTTTCTGAAAAATAACAGTCAGATCGAGAGATATACTCATGTGCAGTTACCAAGATGAGTGTTCCCAGAAATAAATCCAATATTAGCGTATATGTTTATGTGCCTGAGAATCTTGAGACCTTTAATAAGGATGTAACTCTTCAGGACAGAAAGACAAAAGAGAAATATAAGCTGACGGAAGCAGGTACAGTGATCAGTGAGAAGACGGCGACCCTGACAGGACTGAAAGTCGGGGATACCATGACCATCACAAAGGATGGAAAAAATTATGAGACAAAGATCGCAGCAGTGACAGAGAATTACATGGGACATTATATTTATATGACAGGAAATGTCTATGAACAGACCTTCGGGGAGAAGCCGAACTATTCTGCAACTGTGTTCACAGTAAAAGAGGAGTACAAAGAATCAGAATCTGAGGTGGGAAATGAGATCCTGAAGTATCCGGCTGCGTTAAGCATCAGCTATACCAGCAGTCTGGAGGCTCAGCTTCACAGAATGCTTGGAGCATTGGATACGGTAATCATAGTGCTGATCATTTCTGCGGGAATGCTTGCTTTCGTAGTCCTGTATAATCTGAACAATGTCAATATTACGGAGCGCCAGAGAGAACTGGCAACTTTGAAAGTGCTGGGATTCTATGATACTGAAGTTTCTGCCTATGTGTACAGGGAGAATGTTATCCTTACTCTCATCGGCGTGCTGGCAGGAGCTGTATTCGGAATCTTTTTGCACAGGTATATTATCCGTACTGTGGAAGTGGATGCGGTTATGTTCGGAAGAAATATTAATCCTGTCAGTTTCCTGTACTGCGGACTGCTGACAATTGGATTCTCCATGATCGTAAATCTGTTTATGCATCAGAAATTAAAGAAGATTGACATGGTAGAATCCCTGAAAAGTGTGGAATAAACGATTTGTCGCTTTATTGCGGAAAAGAAGAAATTGTTTTTCTGTGGTTTTTAAATAGGTAGTCAAACGGATAGAATGGATAAGAGGAAGAAAGGGGAATATTATCATGGGAACAGCAAATCAGATAGAGCAGGAATTAATGAACTATATATCCGATCATAAAATCAGGAACACGCATTCACATCATCTGCCGGAACAGGCGATGGTGGATTTTGATCTGGATAAGCTGATAAATAATACGTATTTACAATGGCAGCAGGTAACTCCGGGGACAACAGCAGAAAGCAGGAATGCATATCTGGAAAAAACACGATATAAATCTTATTTTGTCTGGCTTCAAAAGGCAATCGGGGAGTTGTATGGAATATCAGAGCCGATCACAGCTCAGAACTGGGATCAGATTTCAGATCAGATCAGAAAAGCGCATCAAAATCCCGACTTTTACATGGATGTACTGAAAATAAGTGTAAGTATCAAAAAGTAATCGTAGATACCTACTGGAATCCGGGCTCTGACAATGGAAGACCGGAACTGTTTACGCCTGCTTTTCGACTGGATTTGTTCTTTTTGGGCTATAAAAAAGGACTTCGCAATCATGACGGTGTATCACTGGAAGAGAACTTCGGTGAGCTGCCGGACAATTTACAGGATTATGTGGAGTGGGTCAGAAAGTGGATCATACAAAAAAGAGTGAGGGCTGTGTGGCCTTAAAAATAGCGATGGCCTATGAGCGTAGTCTTCATTTTGAAAAAGTGACGCGGGAGCAGGCTGAAAGGGTATTCCGTTTAAAAGAGTCGGATATAACCCAGGAAGATATCAGATGTTTTCAGGACTATTTGTTCTGGAAAATATGTGAAATTGCGGCGGAAGTGTCACTTCCATTACAATGTCACACAGGAATGGGGCAAGTTATAGATACGAATATACTGCAGTTGAACAATGTGATAAAAAATAATCCGGAAACGAAATTTGTGCTACTGCATTGTGGCTTTCCATGGGTGGATGATCTTTTTTCCATAGTAGACGGATATCCGAATCTATATCCGGATCTGACATGGCTTCCAATCTTATCCTACACCGCATCAAACGTGTAATGCATCAGTTGATCGAGATGTCCCAGATTGATAAAATCTGCTGGGGATGTGATACGTGGACAGTAGAGGAAAGTTATGGCTCCCTTCTTGCATTCCGTTTTTCACTGTGTAGTGTTCTGAGAGAAAAAATAGAGGACGGATATCTTTCCGTAAATAATGCAAAGGATATTATTGATAAAATTTTGTTCGACAATGCGGGAAAAATATACGTATGACATCAGATAAATTTGTGAAATCCGGAGAAACATTCTTGACAAGAAAGCCTTTTTTTCATTATAGTAGAATCCAGAAAAAGGCTGTGAAAAAGAGGAGTAGGCGGTAATGTCCCACAGAGAGGGAAGCTTATAAGCTGGAAGGTTTCCCGGAAACAGAAGCGCTGAAGGTAGCTTTGGAGCCGGGAGGCTGAAGTGAGTGGTATGATAATACTGAGATTCATATACGCGCATGGTAGGCTTTCACGTATCCCGCGTTAAGGGAATGAGAGACAAACTAAGGTGGTACCGCGATTTATATCGCCCTTTGCACGTATAATGCGTGTAAAGGGCGTTTTTTAATCGAATAAGCTTATAGAGCTGTGGGCTGCTTTACAGCGGAGTGATCCGCAGATACTTTTATTACAGAGATAGAATATCAGGAGGACATTATGAGCAAAGAACTTGCAAAAACTTACGATCCTAAGGGAATCGAAGAGCGTCTTTACACAAAATGGATGGACAATGGATATTTCCATGCAAAAGTAAATCCGGACAAGAAACCGTTTACTATTGTTATGCCGCCGCCAAACGTAACTGGCCAGCTTCATATGGGACATGCGCTGGATGAAACTATGCAGGATATCCTGATCCGTTTCAAGAGAATGCAGGGCTATGAAGCATTATGGCAGCCGGGAACTGACCATGCAGCTATCGCTACAGAGGTTAAGGTTATCGACAAGCTGAAAAAAGAAGGCATCGACAAACACGATATCGGCCGTGAGGAATTCTTAAAACATGCGTGGGCATGGAAAGAGGAGTACGGCGGAAAGATCATCAATCAGTTAAAGAAACTGGGTGCTTCCGCAGACTGGGAGAGAGAACGTTTCACAATGGATGAGGGATGTTCCAAAGCAGTACAGGAAGTATTTATCAAATTATATGAAAAAGGCTATATCTACAAAGGTTCCAGAATCATCAACTGGTGTCCTGTATGCCAGACTTCCATCTCTGATGCAGAGGTTGAGCATGAGGATCAGGACGGATTTTTCTGGCACATTAATTACCCGATCGTAGGGGAAGAGGGACGTTTCGTAGAGATCGCAACTACACGTCCGGAAACCTGCTGGGTGATACTGCTGTTGCCGTAAATCCGGAAGATGAGCGCTACAAGGATCTCATCGGCAAGATGCTGAAGCTTCCTCTCACAGACAGAGAGATTCCGGTGATCGCCGATGAATATGTAGACAAAGAATTCGGAACAGGATGTGTAAAGATCACACCTGCTCATGACCCTAACGACTTTGAGGTTGGACGCGTCACAATCTGGAAGAGATCAACATTATGAATGACGATGCGACTATCAACGAGCTTGGTGGAAAATACGCTGGTATGGACCGTTACGAAGCACGTAAGGCAATGGTAGCAGATTTGGAAAAACTTGGACTTCTGGTAAAAGTAGTTCCTCACAACCACAGCGTTGGAACTCATGACCGCTGCGGCACAACGGTAGAGCCTATGATCAAGCCACAGTGGTTTGTAAAGATGGACGAGATGGCAAAGGCTGCGATCAAAGCTCTGGATGACGGAGATCTGAAATTCGTTCCGTCCCGTTTTGACAAGACGTATCTTCACTGGCTTGAGAATATCCGCGACTGGTGTATTTCCAGACAGTTATGGTGGGGACACAGAATTCCGGCTTATTACTGTGATGAGTGCGGTGAAGTAGTTGTTGCAAGAGAAATGCCTGAGAAATGCCCGAAATGCGGATGTACACATCTTCATCAGGATGAGGATACACTGGATACCTGGTTCAGTTCTGCATTATGGCCATTCTCCACACTTGGCTGGCCGGAGAAAACACCGGAACTGGAATATTTCTATCCGACAGATGTACTTGTTACAGGATATGACATTATCTTCTTCTGGGTTATCCGTATGGTATTCTCTGCTCTGGAGCAGACTGATCAGGTTCCGTTCCATCATGTACTGATCCATGGTCTGGTACGTGACTCCCAGGGACGTAAGATGAGTAAGTCTCTTGGAAACGGTATCGATCCTCTGGAGGTTATTGATAAATACGGCGCAGATGCTCTTCGTCTTACTCTGATGACAGGTAATGCACCTGGAAATGATATGCGTTTCTACTGGGAAAAGGTAGAAGCAAGCCGTAACTTCGCAAACAAGATCTGGAATGCTTCCCGTTTCATCATGATGAACCTGGAAGGCAAGACAGTGACAGAGCCGGAGAACTTAAATGATCTCTGTGCAGAGGATAAATGGATTCTGTCTCACTTAAATACAGTGATCCGCGAAGCTACAGAGAACATGGAAAAATATGAACTTGGTATTGCAGTACAGAAGGTTTATGACTTCCTGTGGGATGAACTCTGCGACTGGTATATTGAGATGGCTAAGGTTCGTCTGTGGAAGGCAGAGGAAGATCCGAAGGCAGCAAATGATGCACTCTGGACATTAAGAACAGCGCTGACAGAAGGCCTGAAGCTTCTTCATCCGTATATGCCGTTTATCACAGAGGAAATCTACTGCACACTTCTTCCTGAAGAAGAGTCTATTATGATCTCCGAATGGCCTGTATACAGAGAAGAGAGAAACTTCCCGGATGCTGAGAAAGCAATCGAGGGCTTCAAAGAGGTTGTAAGAGGTATCCGTAATACCAGAACAGAGATGAATGTTCCGAATAACCGCAAGACAAGCCTGCATATTGTGGCAAAGGATGCTGAAACAGCAGCAATGTATGAGAACAGCAAGAAATCCTTTGTAAATCTTGCATTTGCAAAAGAGATTCTGGTACAGACAGACAAGAACGGAATCAGTGAAGATGCAGTTTCCGTAGTTGTTTCCAATGCGGTTGTATATATGCCGTTGGAAGACCTGATTGACAAAGATAAAGAGATTGAACGTCTTACAAAAGAAACAGAACGTCTCACAAAAGAGATCGCAAGATGTGAAGGTATGCTGAATAATCCGAACTTCGTAAACAAGGCACCTGCTGCCAAGGTGGATGCGGAGAAAGACAAACTTGCGAAATATAAAGAAATGATGGATAAGGTTAAAGGACAGTTAGAGCAGCTTAAGAAATAAGGGAGTGTTTAGATGAAATTGTATAAGATTTGTAACAAAATCTCCCTTTTACTCCATGTACTTGCCAGCGCAGCGGGATATTTTGTTATGGAGGCAATCTGCCGTCACTCGTTTATAGAAGCCTGGAATTATATGACACAGAGACCTCTGGTTTTTGCATATAATGCGGCATTCATTTTTACCTCGTCACTAATTGTTTATCTGTTTCACAGGAGAGTATTCTGGAGAGTACTGGTTACGTTGTTCTGGCTGATACTGGCCATTATTAACGGTGTTCTCCTGCTGAACCGTGTTACACCGTTTACCGGACCGGATCTGCATCTGATCACAGATGCAATGAAGATTGCCAACAAATATCTGCCTGTTGCAGGCGTTGTGGCAGTCTGCATCCTGTTTGGGATTCTTGTTATTTTACTGCTGATGCTGCTTATTAAAGGACCGAAGTATCAGAAAAAGATTAAATATCGCTACAATATTCCTCTGATCCTGCTGGCTGTTGCTCTTTTTGCAGGAAGTACACAACTGGCACTGGAGAAGAGGGTACTTTCCAATTACTTTGGAAATATTGCTTTTGCATATGAGGATTATGGATATCCTTACTGTCTGGCAACTACGATTTTTAATACGGGAATCAGCTGTCCGAGAGATTATTCTGAGAAAGAAATCAAAAGAATTGAGAAGACGGAAAAGAATCTTCCGGAAACGCAGGAAGAAAAGCGGCCGAATATTCTGTTTTTGCAGTTAGAATCATTCTTTGATCCTACGCTGGTTAATTACCTGGATATTTCAGAAGACCCGATTCCGACCTTCCGTAAGCTGATGAAGGAATATTCTTCAGGATATTATAAGGTTCCGTCTGTCGGTGCAGGTACTGCCAATACGGAATTTGAATCCATTACAGGAATGAGTATGCATTATTTTGGACCCGGGGAATATCCTTATAAGAGTATTCTGAGAGAGACTACCTGTGAGAGTGCACCTTATGTACTGAAGAATCTGGGCTATACCACCCATGCGGTTCATAATAATGAGGCAAACTTCTATGGAAGAAGATCTATTTTCCCGAATCTCGGATTTGATACTTTTACTTCTGAAGAGTACATGGCAAGAGAGAACGAGAAGAATCCAAATGGCTGGGTAAAGGATGAGGTTCTGACAGATGAAATCCTGAAATGTCTGGATTCTACTGAGGGGCCGGATTATGTATATACTATTTCCGTACAGGGACATGGTGCATATCCGGATGAGCAGATTCTGGAAGATCCTGAGATCACAGTTTCCGGTGCACCGACTGAGGAAGAGAACAATAAATGGGAATATTACGTAAATGAGATCCATGAGATGGATAATTTTGTCAAAGAGCTGACAGACAAGCTTGCAGATTATCCTGAGGATGTGGTCCTTGTTATGTACGGTGACCACCTTCCGACTATGGGACTGACTGTGGAGGACCTGAAGAACAAGTATCTGTTCCAGACAGAGTATGTGATGTGGGATAACTTCGGACTTAAGAAAAAGAATGAAAATCTTGCAGCATACCAGATGGCGGCAGAGGTTATGGATCGTGTGGGAATCCATGAGGGAACTGTTTTCCGCTATCATCAGGCAAGAAGAAATACCAGAAATTATCAGGTGGATCTGGAAACCTGCAGTATGACCTCCTTTATGGAAAGAGATATTCCTACGGGGAAAGCGGCGAAAGTCCTTATCTGCGTACCAGAATGCGTATGGGAATCTATGATGTGACTCTGGATTCCATTCAATGTATCTCTGAGGCAGATCATACATATTACATTAAGGGAACGGAATTTACGCCGTCCAGTGAAATCAAGCTGAACGGAGAATGGTATGATACGGTCTATATCAATCCGACTACGTTGATGATCACAGGTACGGAGCTGAATGATTTCGACAGGCTTGCGGTGATCCAGCGAAGCAACAGTTCGACGCGAAAACCGCTGAGCAAGAGCTATGACCGGTCCTGCTATGCACTTTATTCAAATAATAAATGGAAATTAACAGAAAGTGCCGGTACGAATGAAAATTAATCCATAATTTTGTCGGATAAAATATTACGATTGGTACTGGACATCTTCCACCACTATTATATAATGTTAGAGTAACTAAATACATTATAGATAAGTGGTGGAATTTTTTTATGAATTACGAAGAAGCAGTTGCTTATATTGATGAAACTCCGAAATTTACAAAGAAGAACAGTCTGGATCACACAAAGGAATGTCTGAGAAGACTTGGTAATCCTCAGGATAAGTTTAAGGTGATCCATGTGGCAGGAACTAATGGAAAGGGAAGTACATGTGCGTTTCTGACCTCTGTTCTGAGAGAGGCGGGATATTCCTGCGGATTATTTACTTCTCCTCATCTGGTGGAGATCAATGAACGCTTCCAGATCAATGAGGTGAATATTGATAATGATACTTTCCTGAAGGCCTTTGAGAAAGTAAAGGTACTTGCGGATGAACTGGTTGCAGAAGGCAGCTATCATCCGACTTATTTTGAGATGCTTTTTCTGATGGGAATGGTGATCTTTGCAGAGGCAGGTGTTGATTATGTGACTCTGGAAACAGGACTGGGCGGAAGAATGGATGCGACTACTGCTGTGGAGAATCCTGTTGCCTGTGTGATCACATCGATCAGTCTGGATCATATGCAGTATCTGGGAGATACAGTTGCCAAAATCGCAGGAGAAAAGGCCGGGATCATTGTGCCGGGGGTACCGGTAATCTATGACGGAAACGACCCGGATGCAGCAGAAGTGATCCGTGCCAGAGCAGAAGAACTGGGAAGCCCTGCTTATGAAGTGAAGAGATCAGATACAGAAGTGCTCAGAAATACTTCGGCGGGAATTGATTTTGCATTTCGGAATGAGTACTATAAGGATATGGTTTTCTCCATTCCGTTTATTGCAAAGTATCAGGTGATGAACAGTGCACTTGCATTAAAGACGATTGAGGTTCTGCAGAATGTGATTTCTGTATCTATGGATCAGATCCATGTGGGAATTGCCGGAACACGCTGGCAGGGAAGAATGGAAACAGTGCTTCCGGGCGTGATCGTGGACGGTGCTCACAATGAGGACGGGGTAGAGAAATTTGTAGAGACAGCAGAACATTTTCAGAAAGAATGTCCGCTGACTTTGCTTTTTTCAGCAGTAGATGACAAAGATTATACAGATATGATACATACGATCTGCAGCAGGATCACGTTCCGTCAAGTGGTAGTAACCTCTGTTGGCGGATATCGCCAGGTTCCTGCTGAGAGATTTGCAAAGCTTTTTACAGAAGCAGGTGCTTCTTCTGTGGAAGTAGTGGAGGATGTTGAGAAAGCCTTTGGTAGAGCACTGGAAGTAAAGGGGGATGACGGAATGCTCTTCTGCGTGGGTTCCCTGTATCTTGTCGGTGAGATTAAAGATGTGATCAGGAGAAATAAGAATGATAGATTATGAAGAGGAACTGAAGAAATTTGAACCTTGTCTGGATGTGGCAGATGCGGAGGGTGCGATTTATGAGAGAGAACTGACGGATATCCTGGATATTCTTCAGGAAGTTCTCCGCGAAGCCAAGAGTGGCAGACGGGTAAAATAAGGAGATACACATGAATTGTATGAATTGTGGCGCATTTCTGGTGGACAAAGATCTGGATTACTGCCCGAAATGTGGATGTAATGTGCTGATCCAGAAAAAAGTAGATTACCTTTCCAGACAGTATTACAACCGGGGGCTTGAGAAAGCCAGTGTCCGCGATCTTTCAGGGGCGATTGACTGTCTGAAGCAGAGTCTTATTTATAATAAGCATAACATTCAGGCGAGAAATCTTCTTGGACTGGTATATTTTGAGACAGGGGAGGTGGTTGCCGCACTCAGTGAATGGGTGATCAGTAAGAATCTTCAGCCATCCAGAAATCTGGCATCAGAATATATTAACAAGCTGCAGGCGAACTCCAATAAGCTTGAGGCGATCAATGAAACGATCAGAAGTATAATGATGCCTTAAACCTGTGCAGGGAAGGTCATGAGGATATGGCTGCGATCAGGCTGAAGAAGATTCTCATACAGAATCCAAAACTGATCAAAGGTTACCATCTTCTGGCACTTGTGCAGATGAAAGAGGGGGAATATAACAAGGCAAGAAAGACGTTAAGGAAAGCCGCGCGGATTGATAAAACAAATACAACAACCCTTCGTTTTTTGAGAGAGATTGACGAACAGACAGGAGTATCCACACGTCTGGAACGTCAGAATAAAAGAAACAGGAAAGCTGTGGACAGCAGTGAGAATGATATGGCAATCCAGATTCCTCAGTATAAAGAAAAAGGAAGGATTCCGCTGTTTTTTACACTGGTTGCCGGATTTTGTGCAGGATTGCTGGCGTTTTATCTTCTGGCTGTTCCTGCCATACGTCAGGGAATCTACAGGGAAGCGAATCAGCAGATTATGAAATACAGTGATGCAGTGTCCAGTCAGGGAGCTGAGCTGACCAAGGCACAGAGTCAGGCTCAGGAATCTGGAGACACAGTTGAGGCGGCCTCCAAACAGATAGAGGAAGAGAAGAAAAAAAGCAGCAGTTATGAGGCTCTGATCGAGGCGTACTCAGCATTGCAGCAACAGAATACAGATGAAGCGGCATTGAAGATACAGAATGTTTATGCGGATTTGCTGCCTGCGGATCTGAAAGGAATTTACAATACGATTTGTAACACTACAGGTACGACCGGGATCGAAGGAACTACAGATGCGAAAGTCGCAGACGGAACCGGCAGTGCTGACAGCGCAGAGGGAGATGCTTCTTCAGATTCAGCGGAAGATGGAAGTTATGACGATGGTTCCTATGACAGTGGGGAATATGATGATGGTTCTTACGATAATTCTGATGGTGATTCGGCAGAAGATGGAAGTTACGATACCGGTGATTATGACGATTCCGGATATTGATACCATTTTTCATTTTGATGTGGCAGAAGACATGAAATATCATAAGAAGATGTAAAGATACAAAAGAGATGCATGGAAGTCATGTGTCTCTTTTTTACCGAATCAAGTAGGAGGCTGCGAAAAGCAATAAACAGTTATTTGATGTAGAGCTACACTGTAAAGTGGATTGCGAACATTCGCCTGACAAAAAGTGAGGAGGGATATGATGGAGAACAGATTTGAAATACAGGGAAATTCCCTGATCATTCATTTACCGAAAGAGGTAGATCATATGGTGACAGACGAGATACGCAGAGATTCAGATGATATTATACGGAAAAAATATATACGAACGATCACATTTGATTTTTCAGGAACAGCGTTTATGGACAGTTCAGGGATAGGGCTGATCATGGGGAGATATCGGATGATGGGGATGCGCGGTGACTGTATACAGGCTACAGGAGTAAATTCCTATATTGAAAAGCTGCTGCATCTGTCAGGGGTATATAAATTTGTCGAAATCTGTGGGGAAGTCTAAAGAGAGGGGGAAGAAAACTATTATGGAAAATACCAATGAAATGAAAATTATTTTTGACAGCAGACCTGAGAATGAGGGGCTGGCAAGAGTTGCGGCGGCAGCTTTCTGCACACAGCTGAATCCTACTCTGGAGGAAGTGGCAGATCTGAAAACTGCTGTGTCAGAGGCTGTGACAAACTGTATTATTCATGCTTATGAAGGCCAGGTGCAGAAAATAGAGATTTTCTGCAGAAGGGAAGGACAGAAATTATGGGTTGATGTGATCGATAAGGGAGTGGGGATCAGAGACGTTGCAAAAGCTATGGAGCCTCTTTTTACAACAAAGCCGGAGAAGGATCGTTCCGGGATGGGATTTACATTTATGGAAGCGTTTATGGATGAGGTAACAGTAGAATCACAGGTGGGATATGGAACAGTTGTCCATATGAAAAAGACGATCGGGAGGTAGGAATGGACCATACTCTTGCTCTGATCATGAAGTCACAACAGGGAGATAAAGAAGCAAGAGATACTGTATTTAAAGAAAACGCAGGACTTGTGTACAGCATGGCGAAAAGATTTGCCGGGCGCAGTGTGGAAATGGAAGATATCGTGCAGATAGGAAGCATTGGGCTACTGAAAGCCATAGATCGTTTTGATATTTCGTATGATGTGAAGTTTTCAACTTATGCTGTTCCCATGATCATAGGTGAAATCAGACGCTATCTGAGGGATGACGGGATGCTTAAGGTGAGCAGAAATCTGAAAGAGAACTGTGCCAGAATTTATTCTGCGAGAGAAGCACTGGAAAAAGAACTGGGACGTGAACCGATACTGGAGGAAGTTGCGAAAGCGACAGAACTTTCAGTAGATGAAGTGGTGATGTCGATGGAATCAGGAGCTGAAGTGGAATCTTTGCACAAAATTATCTATCAGGGAGATGGAAATGATATTTCGCTTATGGACAGGCTCCAGGAAAAAGAAAATGGACAGGATGCAGCACTGAACAGGATTTTTCTGGATGAAATCCTGAAAAAACTGGATGCAAGAGAACGTCAGCTGATCGGTATGAGATATTTTAAGGATATGACGCAGACGGAGATTGCGGCAGAGATGGGAATTTCCCAGGTCCAAGTGTCCAGGATGGAAAAGCGGATTCTGAAGGAACTTAAAAAGCAGGTATAAGCAGATGGGAGTAATTAACTCACCGCTTGTAGAAGGTAGAGTATTCTCTGAAGAGGTAAATAAAAAAGAGGTTACTGTGAACGGAGCGAACAGTAACAAAAAGAGTGTGCGGATTACTATAATATTGCACACTCTTTTTGCTATAATATCTTTATTGTTATATATCGTAAGTTATACAGTTCTCTGTGATCTGAAAATCACATTTTTGTATTTCAGAAGGGCTGTCTGAAGAATCAGTCCTACTACACCGCAGGAAACTACTTCTCCGATACCTACGGTAAGCATCATAAGCGGAATCGGAAGATTTACTCCGTATCCGAAGTGAAGTACGAATGGCACGATGACTGCATTGGAAACAATCGGCGGGATCGGCGCAAGAAAACGGTTGCAGCTGCGGAGTCTGTAAGTAAATACTGCTCCGATCAGTGTTGCGATGCTTCCGAAAATAATGTCTACAGGAATGGCACCGCCAAAGAGATTGGCAATGATACATCCTACAAATAACCCCGGAATCGCAGCCGGTGTAAAGAATGGCAGGATGGTCAGTGCTTCCGAAAAGCGAATCTGAATTTCGCCATAGCTGAGTGGTGCGAATAAAAGAGTCAGAACCACATAAATGGCTCCGATCACTGCTGCTTCTGTCAGAAACTGAGTACCTTTGTTTTTCATATTTGATTATCTCCTTTAGTATTTGTTTTACGAGTGGAAGGTTTCGAACACTCGGCTATCGAAGTATATCACTTTTCGGAAGTACGGTCAATGTCTTTGATAAGAGTTTTATTAACATTTTCCTCGTACAGACGCATCTGTATCTGCATAGGTGTTGGATCATCTGTTATTTTCATATGACCGAAGTGATTGAAGAAGAAAAGTACCCCAAGTCCGATTCCTATGGAATAAGTGATCTCAAGAACAGTAAAATGACCGGAAGTCTGTCCTGTGACCTGGGTATAGATCTGCGAGAAGAGACCACCGACATCTACATCGTTATTAAATGTCATGATAGAGAAACCTGCACCGAAAAAGGCGGCAAGACCGACGAAAATAATCTTGCACCACTGCCAGACAAGCCCGGAACCGGGTTTGTTTTTAAAAGTGATGATAAAGTCGCTTCTCCAATATTATTGATTTCAAGGTCCGGTTCTTTTTTTTTTGATTTCGGAGATCAGATCCATGACAGACATTACATAACGTCCTGGTTTATTCGGGTCAAGATTTATAACCGGCATCACCCGGAGCCGATTCAGGATTTTACTGTTGCTGCAGGAAAGTTTTGCAATGTCCTGAAGATAAATGTGTGGATGGTTTATCTGGATATTCTGATCTAACTGTAAATAGAGAGTATCACTCATGGTATGTTATCCTTTCATTTTGGGCTTGAAGATCAGGCTTGCAAGATAAGAGAAGATCAAAGCTGCGGAGACTCCCACCGCGCAGGCGGTAAAGCCTCCCATAAAGAGTCCGATCAGTCCGTTTTTGTCAATGGATTCTTTCATTCCTTTCCACAGGATATTGCCAAAACCAAGCAGAGGAACAGAAGCGCCTGCTCCGGCAAATTCTGCAAATGGCTGATAGATTCCGACAGCGCTTAAAACAGAGCCTGTACATACCAGAAGTACCATGATCCGTCCGGGCATAAGCTTTGTCCTGTCCAGAAGAATCTGCACCAGGGCACAGATCAGTCCGCCTGTCCAGAATGCATTAAAATAGTCCATGTATTTTTCCTCCTGAAAAAATTTCTGTATCTACATCATATCCGGAACCCTGTACTGTTCTATTACAACAGCGTGTGCGATACCGGGAATTGGATCCCCCTCGTTGAAGCTTACCTTTGACAGAAGGGCACCTGTGGGAACAAAGAGAATCCTTTTCCATTTTTTCTGTATAATACCCGGAAGAATATAGCCTGCCAGAACAGAGGCGGCACATCCACATCCACTGCCGCCGGAATGTGTATCCTGAGTCTGAGGATCATAGATCAGCATACCGCAGTCCTGATGGACAGATGAGATATCAAATCCTTTTTCTGTGAGAAGGTCGAACAGGATTGTCTGTCCTACCATGCCCAGGTCACCGGTGAAGATGGCATCATAATCGGATGGTTTTCGGTGAAAATCCTGAAGATTTCGGGCTATGGTGTCGCAGGCAGCAGGAGCCATGCAGGCTCCCATATTGAGGGAATCCCTGAACCCAAAGTCAATCAGTCTTCCGGTGGTGATTCCTGTTATAACTGCACAGATATTGCGGTTACGGAGTGTGTTTAGTGTTTTGTTGTCCGGGCTGTGGTGGCGGTTCATATCCAAGTATACAGGCTCCGGCACCGGTGACTGTCCAGGTAGCAGATAAGGGCCTTTGATTTCCATATCCCAGGGGAAAACGAAATTCTTTTTCTGCGCTGGCAAAGTGGCTGGAAGTTGCGCAGAGGATATATTTTCCGTACCCGCCGTCGATACACATTGAACCAAGGGAAAGAGATTCTCCCATAGTGGAGCATGCTCCGAAAAGACCGTAAAAAGGAATTTTCAGATCAGCGGTTCCGAAAGAAGAGGCTGATGTCTGAGCCAGCAGGTCGCCTGCAAAAAGAAGCTGTATATCGGAACAGGTGAGGCCGTTTTTTTTGATTGCCAGCAGAGCGGCCTGTTTTTGCAGAGTGCTTTCTGCAGCTTCCCAGGTATCTGTTCCAAACATGGGATCTTCACATATGGTATCAAAGTATGCGCCCAATGGCCCTTCCCCTTCTTTCTGGCTGACAACAGAAGCACAGCTCTGAACAAAGACAGGATTCTGAAATGAAATGCTGGATGTACCGCAGGTCATTTGTCTGTTCATAGAAAACCTCCTTGTATAATTGTATGATTCTTATGCAAAAACACCTCTCAGGATATGGATGCTGAATAGTTACGGGATCATTGTAAAAAGATAATAAATCACACCGAGAATCCATGAACTCAGGATTCCATAAAGAATTACGGGCCCTGCGATCGTAAATATTTTGCATCCGATGCCGAATACCTGTCCTTCTGCCTTATATTCGATCGCAGAGGAAGCTACGGAATTGGCAAAACCGGTGATAGGACAAGGCTTCCGGCACCGCCGAATCTGCCGATTTTGGAATAAAGATTACATCCAGTGAGGATCACACTGAAAAGGATCAGGATAAGGGAACACCAGGAGCCGGCGGTATCTTTGTCCAGCCCAAGGTTATCTGCGTAATTTAAGATGACCTGTCCAACAACACAGATGACTCCGCCTGTGAAAAAGGCTTTGCACATATTCAGTGGCAGGCTGTGGACAGGAGTGACTGCTTTTACGTATTCTTCATATTGTTTCTGTTTTTTCTGACTGAGATTATTGTCTGACATAATATAAAACCTTTCTGATTGAAAATCCGTAATTTTGGTACACCAGGTTACTGAGAACGGAGTAAAGAGTAATCGATTGCTGCTTTTTTGGCACTGATGTTAAAGATTAGCTGGAAATTATGGCAGCCATCCGTTATAATAGTAAATCAGTGCCCCGACAGTTTTGCCGGCGGCTATGCACAGGATTGTAAAAGAAAGACCTCTCTGGAATCTGCTTCTTCTGGCAAAGATAGGGAAAATATCTGCCATCTCTGCTAGGGCCATGATCCATCCACCAAGGAAAATCCCTGAAAAGAGCCCGTACAGAATCAGAAACGGGGTGCCGAACCGGATATTCCAGTGAAAAAGAAAGAACAGGTTTCCAAGTTCGGTTCCCCAGAATGTGATGTCTTCGTACAGCAATATATGATCTGCTGTGTGGGTAATTCCTGCATATCTGGGAATAATAGAAAGGCCGATCATAAGACCGGTTAGTCCTCCGGCAATAATAAAACCGGAACATAGTCCTGTAAATCCGAGAAAAATCTGCTCTAACATAAGTGCCTCCAATCCTGCCGACAACAAAAGAAGTTTCCAGGTAACTGTCCGGCAGTCTGTTATTGTGAAGCACCGGACAGATATATCTGTGATATGTATTATGGCAGAAATATAAAAATATATACACTGTCATTCATTTGTTACTGAGAACAGAGTGAACAGTAACCCTAGTACATCGTTTCGTAAATAACTATACCAATCGCGTAGGATGCGGATTCGAGTGTGCTGGTATAAAAACGCAGGCGTAGCGGGCTACGCTGAGGCTTTTAGACCTGTGCAATCGGATTCGCAGACAAGTGAGTGGTATAGTTATTTCGAAAACGATGTACTAGTAATATATCCGACAGCAAAAGAGTGTATGAATAACTGTACTTTTGGAGAGAGAGATAGTATAATGTTACTGTTCACACACCGCTATCTCGCGAGGTATTTTTGCATGAATGTGCCAAAATCCTGAGACATACAAGCAAAATTCTATTGCCGCAGGCAATCTGGAATGAATTTTGGCTAAGTTACTGAGAACGGAGTGAACAGTAACAGTATAATGACTGTATTATCTGACACTGCAGGAACTGATCGGAAAATTCGACAGAATGAAAACGTCAAAAGAAACATAATAAATCATAATAAATATAGAAAGATTGAGGAATGAAATCTGTGAATCAGAATATAATAGAGAAATTTAATGATCTGCTGGGAGAAGAGAAAGTGAAAGTGGATGAACCCATGAAACGTCATACCACATTTCGGATTGGCGGTCCGGCAGATTACTTTTTGCTTCCGTCTTCTGAGGAAGAACTGAGTGGGATTCTGAAGATATGCAAAAATGAAGAACTGCCATATTTCATTCTTGGAAATGGAAGTAATCTTCTGGTAAGCGATGAAGGATACAGGGGTGTCATTATTCAGCTTTACAGAATTATGGTGATATTACAGTAAAAGGAAATGAAATCCATGCAACAGCAGGAGCTCTGCTGTCACAGATCGCGGCGGCAGCAAAAATGCGTCGCTGACAGGATTTGAGTTCGCCGGAGGAATTCCCGGCACATTAGGCGGTGCAGTTGTCATGAATGCAGGTGCCTATGGCGGTGAAATGAAAGACGTGCTGAAAGAAGTAACTGTTATGACAGCTGCAGGAGAAATTCTCGTACTTCCGGCAGAGAAGCTGGAAATGGGATATCGCACAAGTCTTGTGAAAACAAAAGGATATCTGGTGTTGAGCGCAGTGATCGTTCTTGAACAGGGGAATCAGGAAGCCATAAAAGCAAGAATGAAAGAACTGACAGAACAGAGAGTAAGCAAACAGCCTCTTGAATTTCCAAGTGCGGGAAGCACATTCAAACGTCCTGAAGGGTATTTTGCCGGAAAGCTGATCATGGATGCAGGGCTGAGAGGATACCAGACAGGCGGTGCACAGGTTTCCGAGAAGCACTGTGGGTTTGTGATCAATAAAGATAATGCAACTGCAGCAGATGTGTGCAGACTGCTCAGAGATGTACAGGATAAAGTAAAAGAACAGTTTGGCGTGACTCTTGAACCGGAAGTGAAATTTCTTGGAAAATTTTGATCTGACTGAATCGAAAAAGTACTGTGAACAGAGTGCAAAGACCAAAGACCAATGAGCAACAGATGAGATTAAGAAGTGACGGGAGATAGAAAATGCGTTTTGTAATAGTTACAGGAGTATCGGGAGCAGGAAAAACATCTGCATTGAAAATGCTGGAGGATGCGAAGTATTTTTGTGTAGACAATCTGCCGATCCCTTTACTGGAGAAATTTGCATCACTGATGCCTGAGATACATGGAGAAGATGTGCAGAATGTTGCACTGGGGATCGATGCAAGAAGCGGGCGTTCTCTGGATGAGCTGGAGATTGTACTGGACAGAATGAAAAAGGCAGGGTATGATTTTGAAATCCTGTTTCTGGATGCGCAGGACAGTGTTCTGGTCAAACGTTATAAAGAAACCCGCAGAAGTCATCCTCTTGCAATGGGGGGAAGAGTGGATGATGGAATCCGGATGGAAAGAGAGAAGATGCGTTTTCTGAAAGAGCGTGCGGATTATATCATTGATACCAGCAATCTTCTGACAAGAGAACTGAAACAGGAGATCGACAGGATATTTGTAGATAATCAGGATTTCTGCAATATGATGATTTCTGTACTGTCATTTGGATTTAAATATGGAATACCGGCAGATGCGGATCTCGTGTTTGACGTGCGTTTCCTGCCGAATCCATACTATGTGGACGAACTCAGACCGCTGACAGGGCTGGATGACAGGGTTTTTAATTATGTAATGGATTGTGATATAGCCAGGACATTTGCGGATAAACTGGAAGATATGATCAATTTCCTTATTCCGAATTATGTGAAAGAGGGAAAGACAAATCTGGTGATCGCAATTGGATGTACAGGCGGCAAGCATCGTTCCGTCACGCTAGCAAGAGAACTTTATTCCAGATTGTCTGGAAATACAAAATACGGATTCAGGCTGGAACACAGAGATGCACAGAAAGACCGACTGGTCAGAAAACAGGAAGGATGATAAAGGAGAGATGTCTTTTTCAGGGATGGTGAAGGAAGAACTTTCCAGACAGATTGGATTGGCCAGACATTGCAAAATGGCAGAACTGGCTGCGATTTTATGTTCCTGTGGGAAAATGGAATGTTTTTCAGGGGACAGTAAACTGAAAATCCAGACGGAAAATGAAGCAGTTGCAAGAAAGTGCTTTACATTATTGCAAAAAACATTTAATATAGAAACAAAGATATTTGTACGTGAGAACAGTCACTTGAAACGGGTGAAGGTATATACAATAGAAATAACTGATCCCGAAGAGATCCAGGTAATTTTTCAGGCACTGCGGCTTGTCACGAACAGTATCGACCAGGGTACGCTTGTATTGTCGGATATGCTGGTGGTACAGCAGAATTGCTGCAAACGGGCGTTTATCAGGGGAGCTTTTTAGCATCCGGTTCAATCAGTGATCCTGAGAAGGGGTATCATTTTGAGATTGTATGTTCTGATGCAAAAAGAGCAGAGCAGCTACAGACGATCATCCGCAGTTTTTCGGTAGATGCCAAAATCGTACAGCGTAAGAAATCACATGTGGTCTATGTGAAAGAAGGTGCGCAGATTGTTGACATGCTTGCTGTTATGGAAGCTAATGTGGCATTGATGGACCTGGAGAACATCCGCATACTGAAGGAAATGAGAAATTCAGTAAACAGAAAAGTAAACTGTGAAACTGCGAATATTAATAAAACCGTAAATGCAGCCGTCAAGCAGATGGAGGATATTAAGCTGGTCCGGCAGAAAATAGGATTTGAGCAGCTTAATGAAGGACTTGCACAGGTTGCTGAACTTCGGATGCAGTATCCGGAAGCTACACTAAAAGAATTAGGAATGATGTTAAGCCCGCAGGTGGGCAAATCGGGAGTCAATCACAGACTGAGAAAGCTGAGTGCAATGGCTGACGAACTGCGGAGAAACAAGGAGGAGAATTATTATGATCAAAAAACCAATCACCATTAATTTATCCACAGGTCTGGAAGCGCGTCCGGTGGCACAGTTGGTACAGGTGGCTAGTCAGTTCAACAGTGAGATTTATGTAGAGATTGGAAAGAAGCGCGTGAATGCAAAGAGCATTATGGGTATGATGACGCTTGGGCTTGATGCAGGGGAAGAAATTACTTTATCTGCAAATGGTGAGGATGAGGAAGCTGCTATGGCAGGTATTGAGCAGTACTTAAGTAATCAGTGATCAAATAGTATTCAGGATAGAACACATCCGGAAGGGAAGACCGCTTTTCGGATGTGTTTTGTCGTGTATACGACAGCAATGTTACTGTTCACTTCGTTCACAGTAACGTAGCCAAAATTCATTCCAGATTGCCTACGGCAATGGAATTTTGGCTTGTATGTCTCGGGATTTTGGCATATTCATGCCAAACACCTCGCGGGATAGTGGTGTGTGAATAGTAACACAGCAATCAATTGCATTGCCATAACAATAACATTAGATTGACCATAAAGATAAAACAGGTATAATGAGCGAAAAGAGTAGAAATGAGGAGCGTAACAAATGTCAAAATTTCTGAAATTTATTGTACATTTTATAGTGATATGCACCATTGTCTGTGTTGTCGGGCTGGCAGTTCCGCCGTTTTTGGGAATTACGACAGAGATTATGGATGATTCCGGCAAAGAAACGAATCTGCCCATGGGATCGGTTACTTATGCAATTCCGGTAAAGATCAAAGAGGCAGCGTTGGTGATTCTATTCTGTATCAGACTGATTCTAAAGCATACCGTTATATGATTACGGAAATGGATAAAAAGAATCATATTTTTAAGGTGATAGATTCCAGTGACAAAGATGCAGAACCTGTTGCCGTTGAGGTGAAGGATTACATACCGAAGGTTGTGATCACAATAGGATATGCAGGATATCTCCTTCTTGCAACAGAAAGCATAGAGGGACTTATTATTCTCGGACTTGCCGTCCTTTTCCTGGTAATTCTGTATATAGTTGCGGAACTTCTGAAAAAAGAACCGCAGGATGATTATGATGAAACAGATACAGAACCCGGATATGTTAAGAGCAAGAAGGAACTTAAGAGAGAAGAGAAGGCAAGAGAGAAGCGTTATAAAGAAGAGGAACGCCAGATTAAGAAAGAGGAAAGGGCACGCAGGAAAGGAAAGGCTCCGGAACGAAAGAAAATTAAAACAGGCGGTTTTGTGGATGAAATCTATGAAGATGAGTTGGAACCTGTGAAGCCTGCGCAGCCGGAAACAATTCAGACTGCGACAAGCGAAGCCCATGAACTTCTCAGAAAAGAGATTGCAGCAGCTACGGCGGATGTACCGGTAAAGCAGGAAGAATCTGTACAGACGAAACCGGATGCAGGTGATATACATATGGAGCCTGTTTCCGGAAAGACAGAAGTGATCGTGCCTCAGGTAAAAGAGCAGCTGAAACAGATGATGAATGCTTCGGACAGAAAACCGGTAGAAGCAGAGGAAACAGAAGGAAACGCACAGGAAGAAATCAGGCGTATGGTAATTCCGACATGGTCGGCAGCACAGATTGCCGAGACAGCCAGAAGTCAGGGCGATGCGCCGGATATTGTGAGAGACGATGTTACAAAGGTTACATTATTTGATTATTCCGATATCATTGCGGATGAGAAGCCGGTCTATCCGCAGAAACAGACTGCTGAAGAATAAAATAAGAGATTGAAAAAATATGACGATGAAAAGAACGTGTTTCTTCCTATATATAATATAGAAGGAACACGTTCTTTTTACTGCAGACAATCCGATCTCCATCATATCGTGAAGTCCTGCGTCAGCAGACCTGCAGATATCGGCCTTGTCGTTCACTATTCCGTAATGTTTCTATATAATAAAGCCATTAGTGTTTCGACAAGTTGAGTCTTTTTTTGTTTCGACATACAAGCCCAAATTCAATAAAAAATTGTACGGAATCAAGTACAAAAAAATATCAAAAAAGTGAAAAAAACACTTGCATTTTTCTGAGAGGTCGTGTATACTCTCAATTGTTGTGACATTGATAGCAATGAAGCGCGAGGTTGCTGCCACAGAGATGGCAGGTTTTCCGTGGAGCGAATGTCAAGTTTGAAAACTGACGACAAGTCACTGTACAAGTTCAGAAGACCATCCAGGGATGGCGTGTGTGGTAAAAAATCGAAAGACACACACGGAGATGTGTACAGTCGCCGCTTGTCGTACTGCTTGAAAAGTACGAATAGGAGGAGACTTTTTTTTATGGCAAATCAGGTAATGAGAATCACATTAAAGGCTTATGATCATCAGTTAGTAGATGCATCAGCAGCAAAAATCATCGAGACTGTTAAAAAGAACGGAGCAATGGTAAGCGGACCGGTTCCACTTCCAACTAAGAAAGAGGTTGTTACAATCTTAAGAGCCGTTCATAAATACAAAGATTCCAGAGAACAGTTCGAACAGAGAACTCATAAGAGACTGATCGATATCCTTACACCAACACAGAAGACAGTAGATGCTCTGTCAAGACTGGAAATGCCAGCAGGTGTTAACATCGATATCAAGATGAAGACTAAATAATTAGTCATCAACCCCAATTTGATAATGCTCTAAGCATTAAGCTATTTACTATATGATTGCCGGTAATCGGTAATCCGCTATAAGGAGGAAGAAAGAATGAAGAAAGCTATTTTAGCTACTAAAGTCGGAATGACTCAGATCTTCAATGAAGACGGCCAGTTGATTCCGGTAACAGTTTTACAGGCTGGTCCTTGTGTCGTAACTCAGGTTAAGACAGAAGAGAACGATGGATACGAAGCAGTTCAGGTTGGATTCGGAGACATCAGAGAAAGCCTTGTTAACAAACCGGAAAAAGGACACTTTGACAAAGCTGGCGTTGCAGTAAAGAGATTCGTTAAAGAGTTCAGATTTGATAACGCTGCTGAATATACAGTAGGACAGGAAATTAAAGCTGATATCTTTGCAGACGGCGATCACATTGATGCAACAGCTGTTTCCAAAGGTAAAGGTTTCCAGGGTGCGATCAAGAGACATGGTCAGTCAAGAGGACCTATGGCTCACGGTTCCAAATATCACCGTCATGCAGGTTCCAATGGTGCTTGTTCTGATCCGAGCAAGGTATTTAAAGGAAAACACATGCCAGGTCATATGGGAAATGTTCAGGTTACTGTACAGAACCTTGAGATTGTACGCGTAGATACAGAAAATAACTTACTGTTAGTTAAAGGTGCTGTTCCAGGACCTAAGAAATCTTTGGTTACTATCAAAGAGACAGTAAAGTCCTTATAATAAGAAAGGAGGAGCACACAAATGGCAAACGTAACTGTTTATAATATGGAAGGCAACGAAGTTGGAACAATGGAACTGAATGATGCAGTATTCGGCGTAGAAGTCAATGAGCATCTTGTTCACCTTGCTGTTGTTCGTCAGCTTGCAAATAATCGCCAGGGTACTCAGAAAGCTAAAACACGTTCTGAAGTAAGCGGCGGCGGAAGAAAACCGTGGAGACAGAAAGGAACAGGTCATGCTAGACAGGGTTCCATCCGTGCACCACAGTGGACTGGCGGCGGTGTTGTATTCGCTCCGGTACCAAGAGATTATGAAGTAAAAATGAACAAGAAAGAAAGAAGAGCTGCTTTAAAATCTGCTCTGACTTCCAAAGTTCAGGACAATAAATTAGTAGTTGTTGATGCTCTTACATTAGCAGATGTTAAGACAAAGGAAATGCAGAAAGTTCTTACAAACCTGAAAGCTGAGAAAGCTCTGGTTATCACAGCAACAGATGACAAGAACGTAATCCTTTCCGCAAGAAACATCACTGATGTTCAGACTGCAACTCCAAGTACTATCAACGTATACGATGTTATGAACCACAACACCGTAATCGTAACCAAAGATGCTGTAGCATCCATCGAGGAGGTATATGCATAATGGCTGATATCAAGTACTATGACGTAATCAAGAAACCAGTGATTACAGAAAAATCTATGAATGCAATGGCTGAAAAGAAATACACTTTCTTAGTTCATCCGGAAGCAAACAAATCTCAGATTAAAGAAGCTGTAGAGAAAATGTTCGAAGGAACAAAAGTAAAGAGCGTTAACACCATGAATATGGATGGAAAGAAAAAACGCCGTGGTATGACAGTTGGAACAACTGCTAAAACCAAAAAAGCTATCGTAGCTCTGACAGAAGACAGCAAAGATATCGAAATCTTCGAAGGACTTTAATTGATAGCCCATGCGGTATGAGTGCCACTTCGGAAGCTTTGCTTCCTCAGCCGCGTTACACGCTTATGAGTCTTCACAAGAATCCGACCTTACATGCAAGCATGACGGTCTGCTTCTTATGAATCCTCGGCACTCTGATTATCGCGAGTATACGCATTCAAAAGCGTGAGGACAAATTTGAAAGGAGAACAAAAATGGGAATCAAAAGTTATAACCCATATACACCGTCTAGAAGACATATGACTGGTTCCGATTTCTCAGAGATCACAAAATCTACACCAGAGAAATCTCTTACCGTGTCTTTAAAGAAAAACGCTGGACGTAACAACCAGGGTAAGATTACAGTTAGACACCGCGGAGGCGGAAGCAGAAGAAAATACAGAATCATCGACTTCAAGAGAAGAAAAGATGGAATTCCTGCAACAGTAGTTTCCATCGAGTATGATCCAAACAGAACAGCAAACATCGCTTTAATCTCTTATGTAGATGGCGAGAAAGCATATATCCTTGCACCGGAAGGCTTAAAAGTAGGTCAGAAAGTTATGAACGGAGCTGATGCAGAAGTTCGTGTTGGTAACTGCTTACCATTAGAGCTTATCCCGGTTGGTACAATGGTACACAACATTGAGCTTCATCCTGGAAAGGGCGGACAGATGGTTCGTTCTGCTGGAAACGGCGCTCAGTTAATGGCTAAAGAAGGCAAATACGCAACACTGCGTCTGCCATCTGGTGAAATGAGAATGGTTCCAATCGTATGCCGCGCATCTGTTGGTATCGTTGGAAACGGAGATCACAACCTGATTAACATCGGTAAAGCCGGACGTAAACGTAACATGGGTATCAGACCTACTGTTCGTGGTTCCGTAATGAACCCGAATGACCATCCACACGGTGGTGGTGAAGGAAAGACTGGTATCGGTCGTCCAGGTCCATGCACTCCATGGGGAAAACCTGCTCTTGGTCTGAAGACAAGAAAGAAAAACAAACCGTCCAACAAACTCATCGTAAGAAGACGCGATGGAAAAGCTTTAACGAAATAATAAGGAGGATTAAGCATGTCTCGTTCACTGAAAAAAGGACCTTTTGCAGATGCCAGCTTACTTAAAAAAGTAGATGCATTAAACGCTGCAAATGATAAATCCGTTATCAAAACCTGGTCACGCCGTTCTACAATCTTCCCGTCCTTCGTAGGACACACAATCGCTGTCCATGACGGAAGAAAACACGTGCCGGTATATGTAACAGAAGATATGGTTGGCCACAAACTCGGTGAGTTCGTTGCAACCAGAACTTACAGAGGACACGGAAAAGACGAAAAGAAATCCGGTGTTCGCTAGTATTTGACTTTATATTCTGTCTGCTGCCTACAAGACAGCGGACAGGTTAACCTGATATTGAGAGAAAGAGGAAAGGAGCACTTTAAAATGGCAAAGGGACATAGAAGCCAGATAAAAAGAGCCAGAAATGAGAGTAATAGAGAGACAAGACCGTCTGCAAAATTATCTTATGCAAGAATTTCTGTTCAGAAAGCCTGCTACGTGTTAGATGTAATCCGCGGTAAAGATGTGCAGACAGCACTTGGTATCTTAACATACAACCCAAGATACGCTTCCAGCGTTATCAAGAAACTTCTTGAGTCAGCAATTGCAAATGCTGAAAATAATAATGGAATGAATGCAGACAACCTCTACGTTGCAGCCTGCTATGCAGATAAAGGACCTACAATGAAGAGAATTCAGCCAAGAGCACAGGGTAGAGCTTACAGAATCGAGAAGAGAACAAGCCATATCACCATCGTGCTGGATGAAAGATAAGGAGGAAAAGCATGGGACAGAAAGTTAACCACATGGCCTTAGAGTCGGTGTTATCAAGGATTGGGATTCAAGATGGTATGCTGATGCAGACTTCGCTGATTACCTGGTAGAAGACTACAACATCAGAACATTCCTTAAAAAGAAATTATACAGCGCAGGTGTTTCCAAGATTGAGATCGAGAGAGCATCTGACAGAGTTAAGATCATCATCTACACAGCTAAACCTGGTATCGTAATCGGTAAAGGCGGAGCTGAGATCGAAAAAGTTAAAGCTGAATTAAAGAAATTCACAGACAAGAAACTTATCGTAGATATCAAAGAAGTAAAGAGACCAGACAAAGATGCTCAGTTAGTAGCAGAGAATATCGCACTTCAGCTTGAGAACCGTATCTCTTTCAGACGTGCTATGAAATCTACAATGCAGAGAACAATGAAGGCCGGAGCTAAAGGTATCAAAACATCCGTATCCGGACGTCTTGGCGGTGCTGATATGGCTCGTACAGAGTTCTACAGCGAAGGAACTATCCCGCTTCAGACACTTCGTGCAGATATTGACTATGGATCGCAGAAGCAGACACAACATACGGCAAAGTTGGCGTAAAAGCTTGGGTCTACAATGGCGAAGTACTTCCAACAAAAGGAACTAAGGAAGGGAGCGATAAATAATGTTAATGCCAAAAAGAGTAAAACGTCGTAAACAATTCCGTGGCTCCATGAGAGGAAAAGCCCTTAGAGGTAATAAGATCAATTATGGTGAATTCGGACTTGTTGCAACCGAACCGTGTTGGATCCGTTCCAACCAGATCGAAGCAGCCCGTGTTGCTATGACTCGTTATATCAAACGTGGTGGTCAGGTTTGGATCAAGATTTTCCCAGATAAACCAGTAACAGCGAAACCAGCAGAAACACGAATGGGTTCCGGAAAAGGTGCTCTCGAATACTGGGTAGCAGTTGTTAAGCCAGGACGTGTAATGTTCGAAATCGCAGGCGTTTCCGAGGAAATCGCTCGTGAAGCATTACGTCTTGCGATGCACAAGTTACCATGTAAATGTAAAATCGTTTCTCGTGCAGACTTAGAAGGCGGTGATAACAGTGAAAATTAATAAATTCGTGGAAGATTTAAAGGCAAAATCAGCTGCAGAATTAAATGAAGAATTAGTAGCTGCTAAAAAAGAACTTTTCAATCTGAGATTTCAGAATGCAACTAATCAATTAGAGAATACAAGCCGCATTAAAGAGGTTCGCAAGAACATTGCAAGAATCCAGACAGTAATTACTGAGCAGGCTAACGCTTCCAAATAATAGGAGGAAACTATCGTGGAAAGAAATCTGAGAAAAACCCGCGTGGGTAAGGTTGTCAGCAATAAGATGGACAAGACCATTGTAGTTGCTATTGAAGACCATGTAAAACATCCTCTTTACAAAAAGATCGTGAAGAGAACATATAAATTAAAAGCTCATGACGAAAACAATGAGTGCAATATCGGTGATACCGTAAAAGTTATGGAAACCAGACCGTTATCCAAGGATAAAAGATGGAGACTGGTTGAAATCGTAGAGAAAGTTAAATAAGGAGGAAACCAGTATGATCCAGCAGGAAACTAGACTGAAAGTTGCCGACAACACTGGTGCAAAAGAAATCCTTTGTATTCGTGTTATGGGCGGCTCTACAAGAAGATATGCAAGCATTGGCGATACAATCGTTGCTACTGTTAAAGATGCAACACCAGGCGGCGTTGTTAAAAAAGGTGACGTTGTAAAAGCTGTTGTAGTTAGAACTAAAAAAGGCGCTCGTCGTAAAGACGGATCTTACATCCGTTTCGATGAAAATGCTGCCGTAATCATTAAAGACGACTTAACTCCGAGAGGAACACGTATCTTTGGACCAGTTGCCAGAGAGCTTCGTGAAAAGAAATTCATGAAGATCGTTTCCTTAGCTCCGGAAGTATTATAGGAGGGTGCCTAATGTCAGCTATGAAAATTAAAAAAGGTGATACTGTAAAAGTTATCGCTGGTAAAGATAATGGCAAAGAGGGTAAAGTCCTTGCAGTTAACGCAAAAGACAATACCGTTGTTGTTGAGAATATCAACAAAGTTACAAAACACAGCAAACCATCTGCTGCAAATCAGCAGGGCGGAATCATTACAAAAGAAGCTCCACTGCACATCTCCAACGTTATGCTGGTTGTTGATGGACAGGCTACAAGAGTAGGATTCCAGATGGACGGCGACAAAAAAGTCCGCGTTGCTAAAAAGACCGGTAAGGTTATCGATTAATTAAGAGAGGAGGCATGACAAGTGAGTAGATTAAAAGAAATGTACAAAAATGAGATCATGGATGCCATGACCAAAAAATTTGGATACAAAAATGTTATGGAAGTGCCAAAACTCGACAAGATCGTAATCAATATGGGTGTTGGTGAAGCCAAAGAAAACGCTAAGCTTCTTGATGCTGCAATCGCAGATATGGAACTTATCACAGGACAGAAAGCAATCGCTACTAAAGCTAAAAAATCTGTCGCTAACTTTAAAATCAGAGAGGGTATGCCGATCGGTTGTAAAGTTACATTAAGAGGAGAAAAAATGTACGAGTTCGCTGATCGTCTGATCAACCTTGCACTTCCTCGTGTACGTGACTTCCGTGGTGTTAACCCGAACGCATTCGATGGTCGTGGAAACTACGCTCTGGGTATCAAAGAGCAGCTGATCTTCCCGGAAGTTGAATATGACAAAGTTGACAAAGTAAGAGGTATGGACATCATCTTCGTTACTACAGCTAAGACTGATGAAGAAGCTCGTGAATTACTGACATTATTCAATATGCCGTTTGCAAAATAATAGGAGGAACGATTCATGGCTAAAACAGCAATGAAAATCAAACAGCAGCGTAAACAGAAATTCTCCACAAGAGAATATACACGTTGCAATATTTGTGGACGTCCACATTCTGTTTTAAGAAAGTACGGAATCTGCAGAATCTGCTTCCGTGAATTAGCTTACAAGGGACAAATCCCGGGTGTTAAGAAGGCTTCCTGGTAGGAACCGGATTTAAATAAAATAAACGATCGGCTGATTTATCAGTCCGATCATATGTCCAAACGAGATTTATGATAAAACAGGTAACAATGTAAACAATTAATATATATGCACATGTAAAGTCTGAATAACAGGAGGAAACTAACATGACAATGAGCGATCCAATCGCAGATATGCTTACAAGAATCCGTAACGCAAACACTGCAAAACATGACACAGTAGATGTTCCGGCATCCAAAATGAAAACTGCAATTGCTAACATCCTTGTTGATGAAGGATATATTGCAAAATATGATTTAGTTGAAGACGGAGTTGTTAAAACTCTTCATATCACACTGAAATACGGTGAAGACAAAAACGAAAAAATCATCACTGGTTTAAAGAGAATTTCCAAACCTGGTCTTCGTATCTACGCAGGTAAGGATCAGCTTCCAAAAGTTCTTGGTGGACTTGGAATCGCAATTCTTTCTACAAACAAAGGTGTTATTACTGATAAAGAAGCTCGTAAACTTCAGGTTGGCGGCGAAGTATTAGCATTCGTTTGGTAATTTGAACCAAGATTTTTTATAGAGAACAAACTGAAAACAGAGAGGATGAAACATCCTCTCCGATAATCTAAGTAAGGAGGACAAACATATGTCACGAATTGGTAGACTTCCGGTTGCTATTCCTGCAGGCGTAGAAGTAACTGTCGCTGAAGGCAACGTAGTAACTGTAAAAGGACCAAAAGGAACTCTCGAAAGAGCACTTCCTACAGAAATGGAAATCAAAGTCGAAGATGGTCATGTAGTAGTATCCAGACCAAACGACTTAAAGAAAATGAAATCTCTTCACGGTTTAACAAGAAGCTTGATCCACAACATGGTTGTTGGTGTAAGCGAAGGCTATACAAAAGAGCTTGAAGTTAACGGTGTAGGTTATAAAGCAGCAAAACAGGGCAAAAAGCTCACACTTAGCCTTGGATATTCTCATCCGGTAGAAATGGAAGATCCAGACGGAATCGAAACCAAAGTAGATGGTAACAAGATTATCGTATCCGGTATCAGCAAAGAAAAAGTCGGCCAGTTTGCAGCTGAGATCAGAGACAAGAGAAGACCTGAGCCATACAAAGGTAAAGGTATTAAGTATGTTGATGAAGTTATCAGACGTAAAGTTGGTAAGACTGGTAAGAAATAATTCAGGAGGGTGAGAAAATGGTAAATAAGGCATCTAGAGCGAAAATTCGTGAGAATAAGCATAGAAGATTACGTCATCATTTAAACGGAACTGCAACAACACCACGTTTAGCAGTATTTCGTTCCAACAAGCATATTTATGCTCAGATCATTGATGACACTGTAGGAAAAACTTTAGTATCTGCTTCTACTCTTCAGAAAGAAGTAAGAGCTGAGTTAGAGAACACTGATGATGTAGCAGCAGCTGCACATTTAGGAACCGTTATTGGTAAGAAAGCTGTTGAAGCTGGCATCGAAAGCGTTGTTTTCGACAGAGGAGGCTATATCTACCACGGTAAAGTTAAAGCACTGGCAGACGCAGCAAGAGAAGCTGGGCTGAAATTCTAATAAGGAGGAGCGAAACACATGAAACGTAATCTTATTGATGCTAGTCAGTTAGAATTAGAAGATAAAGTAGTATCAATCAAGCGTGTTACCAAGGTTGTTAAAGGTGGTCGTAACTTCCGTTTCACAGCTTTAGTTGTTGTAGGTGACGGCAACGGACACGTTGGTGCAGGTTTAGGTAAAGCAGCTGAAATTCCTGAAGCGATCCGCAAAGGAAAAGAGGATGCTATTAAGAAATTAGTAACAGTAGCAAGAGACGAAAACAACTCTATTACACATGACTTCGTTGGAAAATACGGAAGCGCTGAAATGCTTCTGAAGAGAGCTCCGGAAGGTACTGGAGTTATCGCCGGCGGTCCTGCCCGTGCGGTAATCGAGTTAGCTGGTATCAAAAACATCCGTACAAAATGTATGGGATCCAGAAACAAACAGAACGTTGTTCTTGCAACAATCGAAGGCTTAAGACAGTTAAAAACTCCGGAAGAAGTTGCTAGACTTCGCGGAAAATCTGTTGATGAGATTCTGGCTTAAGGAGGAAATACAAAAATGGCAAACACATTAAAAGTTACATTAGTAAAATCTCCTATTGGTGCAGTTCCGAAACACAAAAAAACTGTTGCAGCTATGGGTCTTACAAAAATGCACAAAACAGTTGAAATGCCGGATAACGCAGCAACAAGAGGAATGATTCAGCAGGTACAGCACCTGGTAAAGGTTGAAGAAGCTTAATTGCGATTTAACCAGAGAGAATTCTGATATGGATCTGATATGAACCTGTTATTCGCAGAGAATGGCAGGAGCATACAGAAACATATTCAGACACAATACAATCTGAACTTATAGATTTGAAATAATAATAAGGAGGTGCCAACATGGAATTATCAAACTTAAGACCAGCAGAAGGTTCTAAGCACAGCGATAACTTCAGAAGAGGCCGTGGACATGGTTCTGGAAACGGTAAAACAGCCGGTAAAGGACACAAAGGACAGTTAGCTCGTTCCGGTCACAAGAAACCGGGATTTGAAGGTGGTCAGATGCCTTTATACAGACGTCTGCCTAAGAGAGGATTCAAAAACAGAAATACAAAAGAGATCATTGCAATCAACGTTGACGTACTGAACCGTTTTGAAGATGGTGCAGAAGTTACAGCAGAAAGCTTACTTGCAAGCGGTGCAATCTCCAAGATCGCTGATGGCGTTAAAATTCTTGGAAACGGTGAGCTGACAAAGAAACTTAATGTCAAAGTAAACGCTGTCAGCGAGACTGCAAAATCAAAAATTGAAGCTGCTGGTGGTACAGTAGAGGTGATCTAATGTTTGAAACTCTTAAAAATGTTTTTAGAGTGAAAGAAATGAGACGCAAGCTGTTGTATCTGATATGGATGATTTTTATCATCCGTATCGGCTGCCAGATCCCGGTACCGGGAGTTGACAGTGATTTCTTCAAACAGTGGTTCAGCAGCAATGCCGGTGATGCGTTCAACTTCTTTGATGCATTTACCGGTGGTTCATTTGAAAGAATGTCAATTTTCGCATTGAACATCACACCGTATATTACATCTTCCATTATCATTCAGCTTCTTACCATTGCAATTCCGGCACTGGAAGAAATGCAGAGAGATGGTGAAGAGGGAAGAAAGAAGATGACTGCGATCACACGTTATGTGACCGTAGGTCTTGCTTTATTTGAGTCAATCGCAATGGCAATCGGATTCGGACGTCAGGGTATGATTCCGGATCTGGACTTCTTTAAAGGTGTTGTAGTTGTTGCCTGCCTTACAGCCGGTTCAGCTATGCTGATGTGGCTCGGTGAGCGTATTACGGAAAAAGGCGTTGGAAATGGTATTTCCATCGTACTTACCATTAATATCATCTCCAGAGTACCAAGCGACCTGGCATTACTGTATGAGAACTTTATTAAAGGAAAAACGATTGCAAAGGGTACTCTTGCAGGACTGATCATTGCAGCCGTTATTCTTCTGGTAGTAGTTCTGGTACTTATCCTTAACGGAGCAGAGAGAAGAATTCCGGTTCAGTATTCCAAGAAAATGGTCGGAAGAAAGCTGATGGGCGGTCAGTCCACCAACATTCCGCTGAAGGTTAACACCGCCGGTGTTATCCCGGTTATCTTTGCATCCTCCATTATGTCTTTCCCGGCTGTCATTGCGCAGTTAACAGGAAAAGGTAATGGTACAGGAATCGGAAGTGAGATTATTCGTGGTCTTTCTTCCAATAACTGGTGTAATCCGAAACAGCTTCAGTATTCATGGGGACTGGTTCTTTACATCGTACTTTGTGTTTTCTTTGCATATTTCTACACTTCCATTACATTCAATCCTCTGGAAGTTGCAGATAATATCAAAAAGCAGGGTGGATTTATTCCGGGTATTCGTCCTGGAAAACCTACGTCAGACTATTTGACTAATATCTTAAATTATATTATATTTATAGGTGCAGTAGGTCTTATCATTGTGTGCGTGATTCCGTTCATCTTTAATGGTGTGTTCGGAGCGAATGTTTCATTCGGTGGTACATCTATCATCATTATTGTTGGTGTTATCCTCGAAACTGTGAAACAGATTGAGTCACAGCTTCTCGTACGTAATTACAAAGGCTTTCTGAACAATTAAAAATGAGAGGTTGTGGTGCATGGCATCACAGCCTTGATTTGCTAAAAAAGAAAACGGAGGGTATAGCTTATGAAAATCATTATGTTGGGTGCACCGGGAGCTGGAAAAGGAACTCAGGCGAAGAAAATTGCTGCGAAATATCAGATTCCGCACATTTCTACCGGAGATATTTCCGCGCAAACATCAAAAATGGAACAGAACTGGGTAAAAAAGCAAAAACTTATATGGATCAGGGACTTCTTGTACCTGATGAACTGACCTGTGATCTGGTTGTGGACAGAATACAACAGCCGGATGCAGCAAATGGTTATGTACTGGATGGTTTTCCAAGAACAATTCCTCAGGCAGAGTGCTTAACAGAGGCTCTGAACAAACTGGGAAGTAAAGTTGATTATGCAATCGATGTGGATGTTCCGGATTCCAATATTGTAAATCGTATGTCCGGAAGACGTGCCTGCCTGAAATGTGGTGCTACTTATCATGTTGTACATGCTGCACCGAAGGTTGAGGGCGTTTGTGATACCTGTGGAGAGAAACTGGTGCTTCGTGATGATGACCAGCCTGAAACAGTTCAGAAACGTCTGAATGTATATCATGAGCAGACACAGCCGCTGATCGATTATTATACTAAAGAGGGAATTTTAAAATCAGTGGATGGTACAAAAGATCTTGAAGAAGTATTTGCAGATATTGTTGCCATCCTGGGAGAGTAATCGGGTGTTTTTAAACACCATCTGGAGGTAAAATGTCGGTTTCTATCAAGACAGAACATGAAATTGAACTTATGAGGGAGGCAGGTCATCTGCTTGAAAAAGTGCATGATGGTCTGATCCCTTACATTAAACCGGGAGTGAGCACCAAGGAGATTGACCGTATCGGAGAACAGATGATACGTGATCTGGGATGCATCCCGAATTTCCTGAACTACGGAGGTTTTCCAGCGTCATTCTGTATCAGTCTGAATGATGAGGTAGTTCATGGAATCCCGTCTGAAGAGAAGATAATTCAGGAGGGAGATCTTGTAAAGATTGATGCCGGTCTTATTTATAAGGGGTATCATTCTGATGCAGCGAGGACTTATGCTGTCGGTGAAGTTTCACCGCAGGCACGTAAGCTGATGGATGTGACCAGAGAGTGTTTCTTTGAGGGACTCAAGGCTGCACGTGCGGGAAATCATCTGAATGATATTTCCAAGGCGATCGGTGCTCATGCTGCCAAATATCATTATGGGATTGTCCGCGACCTGGTTGGACATGGAATCGGCACTCACCTTCATGAGGATCCGCAGATCCCGAATTTTCCGCAGAAGCGAAGAGGAGTTCGTCTGATGCCGGGTATGACACTTGCTGTAGAGCCTATGATCAATCTGGGACGTGCAGATGTGGCATGGCTGGATGATGAGTGGACTGTTGTAACTATGGATGGTTCTCTTTCTGCTCATTATGAGAATACGATTCTTATTACAGACGGAGATCCGGAGATTCTGACTCTTACGAAATAATTGGACGACATACAGGAGGTTTAAAATGTCAAAAGCAGATGTAATCGAAGTGGAAGGCACTGTTCTGGAAAAGCTGCCTAATGCGATGTTTAAAGTGGAACTGGAGAACAAACATGTGGTGCTTGCACATATCAGTGGAAAGTTACGTATGAATTTTATTCGTATTCTTCCTGGAGATAAAGTTACGATTGAATTGTCTCCGTATGATCTGTCTAAGGGCAGAATTATCTGGAGAGATAAATAGGAAGATTGTAATTGTATTATTAAGAGAACTGGAGAGATCTGGTTCTCTTTTTTTGTCTTTGTATAAGGGGACGCATAGAAAAATAATTCATTTCATGTGCGGTTTCGGCGTCTAAGATATTCTAAGCACTCAGAAATCTGCTAAAGGCATGAGAAGAAAAGTCTGGATTACTCGCTGGCGCTCAGACAGTGACTTTTCTTCTCATAACGCAGATTTCTGAGCGCTAAGAATATCTAAGACGCCTGCAAATGCACATGAAATGAATTATTTTTCTATGCTGGTTACTGGCAGAATAGGGAATGCTTTTTGAGTGGAGAGTTTGAGATGGGGAGGTAGTTAGAATTTTTCTGGGGATGAAGAAGATAGGGGATGCAGATAGAGGTAGTAGATGGCTAAGGGATGGGAAGTGGTAAATTTGGGATAGGATGGGGATGAAATTGAGATGTTATGTGCGTGAAAATGGGGGAGAAAATGAAAAAATGCGATTTTACGCAAAAAAGTGCTTGCATTTTATATTTTGGTGTGATAGTATATAAGCCGAACGCGTGAGTAGTATGTATTTGCGCGCTCAAAAAACTGCAGATTTTAATGAATTTACGGAAGGAGGATTTCCAGTGAAAGTAAGATCATCTGTAAAGCCGATCTGCGAAAAATGCAAGATCATTAAAAGAAAAGGATCTATCAGAGTAATCTGTGAGAATCCAAAACACAAACAGCGTCAGGGTTAATTGACAGTTTAGAGTTTGTGTAACGTGCGGCTGCAGTGTGAGACACCCGGAAGGGTTGTTCAGACTGTTAAGATAGTTTTAGCATGTATTGCCTAATACCGAGAGGCAACGTTGGCCCGTTGGCCGCAATAATTCGGAAAGGCTGCTTTTCGCCAATTGCAGCTGGGTGTTTTACCGAGGCACCCCAATTAGGAACTAAGAAATAAGAAAGTGAAGTGACAGATACATCCCATTTCACCTTACAGGAGTGTATTTTACGAATGTAAGTGATGTACAGGCATTAAGGACTTTCAAAGTAGAAGATGGAGGAAACAGTACATGGCTCGTATAGCTGGTGTAGACTTACCAAGAGAAAAACGTATTGAAATCGGTCTTACCTACATTTATGGTATTGGTAGACCAAGCGCAGACAAGATCCTTGCAAAGGCAGAAGTTAATCCTGACACACGTGTCAGAGATCTGACTGATGACGAAGTAAAGAGACTCAGCGCAGTTATTGATGAAACAATGACAGTAGAAGGTGACCTTCGTAGAGAAATCGCCCTCAACATTAAGAGACTGCAGGAAATCGGATGCTACAGAGGTATCCGTCATCGTAAAGGACTTCCGGTTCGTGGTCAGAAGACTAAGACCAACGCCAGAACACGTAAAGGTCCTAAGAGAACAGTAGCTAATAAGAAGAAATAAATAAAGCTTTAAACATCTGATAAGCGTAGGCTGATCTTATGAGGAAGCTTGCATGGACACTTGATGAATGACGAGCGAAGCGAGGAAATGAATTTAGTGGACATGGTGTTTCTTGTAACATATATTTGATTGATAAATAGGAAAGTGTAGGTTAGTTTTAAAATGGCTAAAGTGACTAAAAAAGCGACTGCAAAACGTCGTGTCAAGAAAAACGTTGAACACGGACAGGCACATATTCAGTCTTCTTTCAACAATACAATTGTTACTCTGACTGACAATGAAGGAAATGCTCTTTCATGGGCAAGTGCTGGTGGTCTTGGATTTAGAGGTTCAAGAAAATCTACTCCTTATGCAGCACAGATGGCAGCTGAGACTGCAACAAAAGCTGCACTTATTCATGGTTTGAAAACTGTAGATGTTATGGTAAAAGGACCAGGTTCTGGACGTGAAGCTGCAATCCGTGCCCTTCAGGCTTGCGGACTGGAAGTAACAAGCATCCGCGACGTAACTCCGGTACCACACAACGGTTGCCGCCCACCAAAACGCAGAAGAGTCTAATTGATTTAGAATATTAGGAGGTATTTGAGAAATGGCAGTAAATAGAGTGCCTGTTCTGAAAAGATGCAGATCCCTTGGCCTGGATCCGATTTATTTAGGAATTGATAAAAAATCCACAAGACAGTTAAAACGTGCAAATCGTAAAATGTCTGAGTATGGTTTACAGTTAAGAGAAAAACAGAAAGCAAAATTCATCTACGGAGTTCTGGAAAAACCTTTCCACAATTACTACGACAAAGCTGACAGAATGCCTGGACAGACTGGTGCAAACCTTATGATCCTTCTTGAGAGCAGACTTGACAATGTAGTATTCCGTATGGGATTTGCAAGAACAAGAAAAGAAGCTCGTCAGATTGTTGACCACAAGCATGTACTTGTAAACGGAAAATGTGTAAACATTCCTTCCTACCTTGTAAAAGCCGGTGATCAGATCGAGATCAGAGAAAAATCCAAAGGTTCTGAAAGATACAAAGGTATCCTTGAAGTAACTGGCGGACGTCTTGTTCCGGAATGGATCGATGTAGATCAGGAGAACTTAAAAGGAACTGTAAAAGAACTTCCTAACAGAGAAGCAATTGATGTTCCTGTAAACGAGATGCTTATCGTCGAGTTGTACTCCAAATAATCCATAGGATTATATCATAGAAAATTACCTGGTAATATTTCTATTATTTATACGATTCAGTGGTTGATTATTATCTTCCGCTGAATTGTAGTATTTGAATGAATACCCCTCAAACTTTTATTAACCCAGAAGGAGGGAACCCTATAGTGTTTGATTTTAATAAACCTAAGATCGAGATTACCGAATTATCTGAAGATAAAAAATTTGGCAGATTCGTAGTTGAGCCTCTGGAAAGAGGATATGGAACTACACTTGGAAATTCTTTAAGAAGAATTATGCTGTCTTCCTGCCGGGTGCAGCTGTAAGCCAGGTTAAAATTGATGGTGTGCTTCACGAATTCAGCTCCATTCCGGGCGTAAAAGAAGACGTGAGCGATATTATCATGAATCTGAAGAGCCTTGCTATTAAGAACCACAGCACAGACAATGAGCCGAAAACAGCATACATCGAATGTGAAGGAAAAGGTGTTGTAACTGCAGCTGATATCCAGGCTGATCAGGATATCGAGATTATGAATCCGGATCAGGTGATTGCTACTTTAAACGGTGGCAAGGACTGCAGACTTGCTATGGAGCTTACTATTACAAAAGGCCGCGGATATATCAGTGCTGATAAAGGTAAATCTGATGATATGCCGATCGGTGTACTTGCAGTTGATGCTATCTATACACCGGTAGACAGAGTCAACATGACTGTAGAGAATACACGTGTTGGTCAGGTAACCGATTATGATAAGCTGACACTGGATGTGTATACAAACGGTACACTTGATCCGGATGAGGCGGTAAGCCTTGCAGCAAAAGTATTAAGCGAGCACTTGAGCCTTTTCATTGACCTTTCCGAGAATGCAAAGACCGCTGAGGTTATGATCGAGAAAGAAGACAATGAGAAAGAAAAAGTCCTGGAAATGAGCATTGATGAACTTGAGTTATCTGTTCGTTCCTATAACTGCTTGAAGAGAGCCGGAATTAATACAGTTGAAGAATTATGTAACAAGACTTCTGATGATATGATGAAGGTTCGTAACCTTGGACGTAAATCATTAGAAGAAGTTCTTGCGAAACTGAAAGAGCTGGGCTTACAGCTTCAGCCTGCAGAAGAGTAAGAATTGATCAGGTTATTGGTTCTCTAAGGGAACAATAACCAGTTAACAAAGAGATATTATACGGTGGGGATGCCTAAGCAGTCGGACAGTAAGACCGAACAAGCGTGCCCGGCTGTCCCACAGATGGAGGAAAATTAAATGGCAAAATATAGAAAATTAAGCAGAACTTCTGACCAGAGAAAAGCATTACTGAGAAGCCAGGTAACAAGCCTTTTATATCATGGAAAAATTGTTACTACAGAAGCTAAAGCAAAAGAAATCCGTAAAATCGCAGAAGGCCTTGTAGCTATGGCTGTTCGTGAAAAAGATAACTTCGAAACTGTTACTGTAACTGCTAAAGTTGCTCGTAAAGATGCTGAAGGCAAGAGAGTAAAAGAAGTTGTTGACGGAAAGAAGAAAACTGTATACGATGAAGTACAGAAAGAGATTAAGAAAGATGCTCCTTCCAGACTTCACGCTCGTCGTCAGATGATGAAGTTTTCTACCCGGTTAAAGAAGTACCTGCAAAGGGTGCCGGAAGAAAGAAAAACACTAAAGACGTAGATATGGTTGCTAAGATGTTCGATGAGATCGCTCCAAAATACGCTGACCGTAACGGTGGTTACACAAGAATCGTTAAGATCGGACCGCGTAAAGGCGATGCTGCAATGGAAGTACTGATCGAATTAGTATAATCCAGCCAGATTTTCGATTTTATATTTGTCCAGACGATGATAAGACTGCATATGTATGGTGTTCATGCCGTATATATGCAGTTTTTTTGTTATGCTATAGGAAATCACTTCCTTGTAACATAACCGTTTATTACCCTTGATTATTTGAGCCAGATAGCGTAAAATCGTAGAGTATATAAAAACCATATTGATGAAGAAGTGTTAAATAAGACATTGGACTGTTACAAAATACGAGAGCAAAAGATAAGCGAGGAATACAAATGACCGGCAGGAGATTGAAAAATTGAGGCAGAATACGAAAAAGAAACGATCAGGATTTGGTTATTTCATCAGGATGTTTTTGTTGTTGGTGGAATTACTGGCTGTTACACTGTTTCTGTGGGGAAATGATGCTTATTCCATATCTGCCACCACACCTGAATTTAAGTGGGAAAATTATAAAACGATCGCACATGCACTGGGAGGGATTGGTGATAAAACCTATCTGAATTCAAAAGAGAGTTTTCTGGCAGGCTATCAGATGGGGTGCAGGTTGTTTGAAGTTGATCTTGTGAAGACATCTGACAATGTATGGGTGTGCCGCCATAGCTGGTATCAGTCTCTTGGACAATGGGAAGGCGATGAAAAGAAAGTTCTGTCCTCAGAGGAATTCTTATCCCGGCCCATTTATGGAAAATATACTCCTATAACATTTGAAGATCTGCTGGTTCTGCTGAGCGATTATCCGGACGCTTTTGTGATGCTGGATTCCAAACAGTATTCTCTCCGTAATTATCAGAAAACAGTGGAAGATTATGCAGACTATATTGAACTGGCAGAGGCTGCCGGTGTCCCGGATGTGATGCGGCAGGTCATACCGGAAATTTATAACCAGGCAATGTTTGCCGGAACAGCACTGCTGTACGATTTTCCAGGATATATTTATTCTTTATGGCAGGAATACTCTATTAAAGAACTGACTGAAATTGCGGCATTTTGCAGAGAAAAGAATATTCAGGCAGCTACAGTCTATTATAAATACTGGTCAGAGGATGTGCAGGAGATTTTTGACAAAAAAGGGATCAGGTTATATATTTATACTGTGAATGACCTGAAGGAAGCACAATATTATATGCAAGAGGGTGCGGCAGGTGTATGCTCAGACTATCTGCAGGATACTATGTTTAACTGATCTGTCCTGTCGGCATTATGAAATGGTCGTAGAGGATTATTATAGCTGTAGCTGTTCCGGAATGAATAAGGGTAAAGATATCAGGAGCAAAAAGAATTTTAACAGGATATAGCAAGAATTCTCCCTCCTCTATAGGTGGTAGATGAATTGCAAATAAGAAAATGAACGGCAGTGGCGGGCGGAGAGAAATCGGTATCTCCCACTGACATGAGGCAAACCACAGTCAGTATGTTGTTGACACGTCAGACTCTGTGAAATTACCGACTGTGAGTTGAAACAAATAAGCGGCAATAACAAAGATTATATTTATAAAGGAAATTATCATACACAATGAAAATAAGAGTAATGATTGCTGTCTGTGCAGCAAAATTTGTAGGATACGTATGTAAGAAAATGGGAAGACAGGGTGTGACCTGGGCAGGAAAAGTGGCGATTAAGATCTGTCCGGACATTCTGGAACAGCTTTCCTCACAGGTACGAAAGGCTATTTTTGCAACCTGCGGTACAAATGGAAAGACAACTACCAACAATATGCTCTGTGCGGCACTGGAAGCGGAAGGACAGAAAGTAATCTGTAACCATACAGGTTCCAATATGCTCAATGGAGTTGTTGCCGCATTTGTGCTGGCTTCGAAATGGAATGGTAAGATTGATGCGGACTATGCATGCATTGAGGCCGATGAAGCATCCACCAGACATATTTTTCCGAGAATCAAACCGGACTATATGCTTCTGACAAATCTTTTCCGCGACCAGCTTGACAGATACGGAGAGATTGATATCACTATGAACATTCTGGAAGAAATGATGCGCAAGGTTCCGAAGATGCAGATTATTGTAAACGGTGATGATGCATTATCCGCATATCTTGCCATGGATTCCGGGAATCCATATGTAACTTATGGTATCAGTAAACCGGTGATCAAATCTGCGGCAAATGAAATCAGGGAAGGACGTTTCTGTAAGCGATGCGGTGAAAAACTGGAATATCGTTTCTATCATTACAGCCAGCTGGGAGATTATTATTGTCCAAAATGCGGATTTGCAAGACCGAAGCCGGATTTTGATGCGGAGGATGTAAAAGTAGGCGACCAGCTCAGCTTTTGTGTAGAAGGAAAACACATTGTAGCAAATTATAAGGGATTTTATAATGTGTATAATATACTGGCAGCTTATGCGGGAGTGAGGACTGCGGGATTTGCGGGAGAGCATTTCGGGGATATGCTCCGCAGATTTAATCCGGAAAACGGACGTATGGAGCAGTTTCGCATTAAGGGAACAGGAGTAACCTTAAATCTTGCCAAGAATCCGGCGGGATTTAATCAGAATATTTCCGCAGTGATGCAGGATCAGGCACCGAAGGACATCATTATTGCGATCAATGATAATGCTCAGGATGGAACAGATATTTCCTGGCTCTGGGATGTTGACTTTGATCTTCTCGGAAATGATTCAGTGAAATCTATTACTGTAAGCGGTATCCGCTGTCAGGATATGCGTCTGCGGCTGAAATATGTGGATATCCCGTCTGTCCTCGAGGGCGATGTTGAGAAAGCAATCCGCGACAGAGTAGAGGACGGAGTGGGGAATCTGTATGTGCTGGTAAACTATACAGCATTATTCAGTACCAGAAATATTCTGAAGAGACTGGAGGGCGAGAAATAATGAAAATTACAATAGGACATTTATATCCGGATCTTCTGAATCTTTACGGTGACAGAGGTAATATCCAGTGTCTGATGAAGAGATGCCAGTGGCGTGGGATTGAGGCTGAGACCATACCGTTTGAGCTGGATGATAAAATAGATTTCTCGAAGCTTGATATCGTACTTCTGGGTGGCGGTTCGGACAGAGAACAGATGATCGTATGTGAGAAGCTACAGAAAATCCAACCGGATTTTAAGGCTTATGTGGAAGATAACGGCGTTGTCATTGCAATCTGCGGTGGCTATCAGTTACTTGGGAAGTATTACAAAACAGATCAGGGAAACATGAAAGGACTGGACCTGGTAGACTTGTATACAGAGCAGGGCGAAGGCCGTCTGATCCAGAATATCGTTCTGCAGAGTGAGCTGTTTGATATGCCGATCGTTGGATTTGAGAATCATGGAGGAAGAACCTGCATTAATAATAACAAACCACTGGGAAAAGTACTTTACGGTGCAGGAAATGACGGTAAGTCAGGCTATGAAGGCGTAGTATATAAGAATGTGATAGGGACTTATCTGCATGGACCGTTACTTCCGAAGAATCCGCAGCTTGCAGACTGGCTCATTCAACATGCGCTGGAAAGAAAGTATGGAAAAGAAACAGAACTTACACCGTTAGATGACAGTCAGGAAAAAGAAGCAAATGACTATATATACCACAGATTTGTAAGAGGATAATTATGGCGAAATCATGTAATCAAAAAGGAAAAATACTGTATCTGCAGAAAATGCTGTCTGAGACAACCAGCCAAAAGCCTGTCACCATGCAGGAGATTCTGGCAAAATTGGAAGAACAGGGGATTCGAGCTGAGCGAAAGAGTATTTATGATGATATGGAAACCCTGCGTGATTTTGGAATGGATATACATTACAGAAGAGGACGGGAAGGCGGATATTATGAGGAAAAATCCGCTTCAGATAAAACAGAAGCGGATAATACGATAATACATCAGCCGGATGGCGAAACAGGAGAGAAATCTGAAAATGTGCAGGAACAGATTGGAAAAGAATCTGAAGCACCTGCAAAGATCAGTGCTCCGACACCCTCCCAAACAGGAGAGAATTTAAAAGAAATCAGGCTTGTATGTCAGAATTCTACAAAGAAAAAAATCCAGCGTACCTTTGGTTCGGAGATTTTCTGCAAAATAAAGGGGGAGGATAATTTTATTGTAACTGTTGAGGTTGTGGTTGATAAGGCATTTTTTGGATGGTTGACTTCTATGGGAAGAAATGTACATATTCTGAAACCAAAGAAAGCAGCCGTTGCCTATCGGGATTATCTGAAGAACATTGCAAAAGATTATAAGGGAATTGATAAATAAATATGATATCAGAAAGGATCGTATTATGAAAAGAAGAGCAACAGCTATTCTGCTTGGAATAATGGTATCCTCCATGTTCCTGTCTGCCTGCGGGAAGAATGAGGCAAAAGAAGCAGCAAATGAAAGCGCCCAGGTAGAAGAAGAGGGCGTAGGCGAAGTAACTGAGGAAGGTGAAAAAGTAGAGGCAGAAAATAAAAATGCTTCTGATGCCGATGACAGCAGCAAGGCAGGAGACAGTGCAAAATCAGACGAAGACAATAAAGAGACATCAGTGAAGGAGGAAGAAGACGGAGATTCTTCAGGAAAAGATTCAGATGATGAATCAGAGGAAGATGCTGAGGTAACGGAAGCTTCTGCCGGAAAGATAGGTGTGCTTCTTTCTGATGACGATGAGGATGCAAAAATTGACAGCGAAGAGATGACTTCGCAGATTGAAGATGGAGGATATGAGGCAGATGTGAAGAATGCCGGCGGCGATCCTGCGCTTCAGATTTCCCAGATTCAGGAATTTATTGATGAGAAGGTTTCTGCCTGATCATTGATCCGGTAGATTCCTATGGTCTGACAGATATCCTGAAAACTGCCAAAGAGCAGGAAATACCGGTTATTTCCTATGACAGTCTGATCCGGGATACTGCGGATATCAATTATTATGCAACTTATGATACCAGAGCAATAGGAAAGGATATTGCCAAAGAAATTATCAAAAAAATGGATCTGGATAAAGCCAGAGAGGATAAGAAGTCTTATACAATAGAATTTCTCATGGGATCTCCGGATGACAATGCTGCACTGTTTCTGTGTAATGGAATCCAGGAAGGGCTTCAGGAATATCTGGATGATGGAACACTTGTATGTAAATCCGGAAATACGTCATTTGATGATACAGGAATCATGAGATGGAGCGAGACATCTGCAAAGACAAAACTTGATTCGATTATAAGTGAGTTTTATGCAGAGGAGAAGGCTCCGGATATTATCTGTACTGCATATGACGGATTTGCTTATGCTGCAGAGGAAATTTTAAGTGACAGTGGTCTGGAACCGGGAAGTGATGAATGGCCGATGATCACAGGATATGGCAGTGAGGCACAGGCAGTAAAGGATATTGCAGCAGGTAAAATGTCATTTACCATGTTTATGGACCGTAAGGAACTGGCTAAGGGCGGAGCACAGATGGCCATTGACTATCTGACAGGAGAGAAAGTTGACGTAAAAGATTATTCACAGTATGATAACGGAGTAAAGATTGTGGGAACTTTTACATGTGGAGCACAGATGATCGACAAGGATAATTATCAGATTCTTGTGGATAACGGAACTTATACGGAAGATGAGATCGCTCCTGATCCCACACCGACACCGGAGGTGACACCTGCGCCAGAGGCAACACCTGTGCCGAAAGTGACATTAAAGACAGCCTCAGAGGAAGATTCAAAAGAAGTGACACCAACTCCCGAAACAGAAGATAAATCAGAGGGTGAAACGAGAGAAAATCTGATCTATGATTCCGAAGATAACTCAAAAGTGGAGAAAACATCAGATCAGAAAAAATAAAGAATTCATAGAACAAAAAAAGGATGGATTTTCCCATCCTTTTATAGTTAATCTCTGAAGGTTAAGGAATCATCTGTCATGGAATCAACAATGGCAAGAGATTCAAGACGGATTCCCATATCGCGGATCTCCTGACCGCCATGCTGGAATCCTTTCTCAATAACAATACCGGCTCCTTCAAGAGTTGCCCTGATTTCTTAACAATATCGATCAGGCCGAGAAGTGCACATCCGTTAGCAAGGAAATCATCAATCAGAAGTACATGATCTTCAGGTCCGAGAAACTTCCTGGAAAGGATCACATCATATACTTTCTTATGAGTGAAAGATTCTACTTTAGTTGTATACATTTCGCCATCCAGATTCACGCTCTGTGCTTTCTTGGCAAAAACTACAGGTACATCAAAGTACTGTGCAGCAATACAGGCGATACCGATACCGGATGCTTCAATTGTAAGGATTTTAGTGATTGGACAGTCGGAGAAGCGGCGTTTGAATTCTTTGCCGATTTCATTGATGAGGGTAATATCCATCTGATGATTTAAGAAACTGTCTACTTTTAAAATATTTCCCGGTTTTACAACTCCATCCTTAAGAATTCGGTCTTTTAAAAGCTTCATAGATTTCTCTCCTTTATATATGTAATTAGTTTGTAGCTGTCGGTAACTATCCGGTACACTGCTTCCCGAAAGTACTGAATAGTTACAGTTACTGTGAATATGCAGAATTCAAAAAAACATCAGGCTGCAAAATGAACAGTAACATTGCTGTTTTGATAATTATAGACTATGATACGCTATAATTCGTCTTCATGCAATTATTTTTGACAAAAAATCTAAAAATAATTATAATAGTCTCAGACTGGTTGGGAAAACCGCAGGACAATCTGTGTAGATTGCCGTAAATCAGCCGAAGAGGGCTAAATAGTGAAACGGATTGTGAATATCCGTCTTACGGACTGGAGATGGAATATGAAAGAATATGAACTGATATGGGAAATTTTTAATAAATGTCCGCGGAATCAGATGCGTGATGTTTTTGTGGAAGAGCTGGAACTTGAGGATCCGGAAGAATATATCAGAAATAAATTCAAAGGAAAAGAAGTTTCCTATGAAAAAACTGTCCTGGAGGATGGAACCATTATTTTTGATATTACGACTTCACAAATAAAACAGCGTTGCTCCTTTACAGAAATTTGACAAATGTGGTATAATATCATTTACGCTGTACAAAAGTGCTGTAAGCAGGAAAGCCACAGACAGTGTGTGAGGATATAAAGACAGATAAGCGGTAAAGAATCGGATATTCTGAAAGAGAAAGGGGAATGTTATGGCCGAGGAACAAAAGACACATACGCATGTACTGGAGGATGGGACGGTAGTTGAACATTCTCATGGGGAGCATGGGCATCATCACAGTCATGCGCATACAAAGGCAGTGCTGAATCGTATGTCCAGAGCAATCGGACATATGGAATCTATCAAACGTATGATAGAGGACGGAAGAGACTGTGCGGAAGTTCTGATACAGCTTTCAGCAGTGAAATCTGCTATCAATAATACAGGTAAGATTATTCTGCAGGATCATATCGAACACTGTATCGTAGATGCAGTGGAACATGGTGATAAAGAGGCAATTAAAGAACTTGAGGTAGCAATTGACAGATTTGTAAAGTAATATGCGTACTCCAGACTGGCAATAGAGAATATTTTGTTATTGTTCACACATCACTATCCCGCGAGGTGTTTGGCATGAATATGCCAAAATCCCGAGACATACAAGCCAAAATTCCATTGCCGTAGGCAATCTGGAATGAATTTTGGCTACGTTACTGTGAACGGAGTGAATAGTAACAATATTTTGTCAGTACAGCAGTGCGTAAATATAAAGGAGAAGATTAATTATGGCAAAAGAATGTAACAACACTTCATGCGACAAAGCAAGCTGCGAAGGTTGTTCAAGCAGCAAGAAACAGCAGAGCTTTCAGGCAGAAATGAATGCTCAGTCAAATGTAAAACATGTGATCGGGGTTGTCAGCGGAAAGGGTGGAGTTGGTAAATCCTTCGTAACAGGCTCTCTGGCAAACATGATGGCAGCACAGGGATACAAAGTCGGTATCCTGGATGCGGATATCACAGGACCGTCCATTCCGAAAATGTATGGATTAAAGGGTGCAGCAATGGCAAATGATGAAGGTATCTATCCGATGATCACAAAAAACGGGATCAAGGTAATGTCCATCAACCTTCTGCTTCCTACAGAGGATACTCCTGTAATCTGGAGAGGTCCGGTTCTTGCAAATATGGTAAAACAGTTCTGGACAGATGTTATCTGGGGCGACGTAGACTATCTGTTTGTGGATATGCCTCCTGGAACAGGTGATGTTCCGCTTACAGCATTCCAGTCTCTGCCGATCGAAGGAATCGTGATCGTAACATCACCTCAGGATCTGGTTAAGATGATCGTTAAGAAAGCCTTTAATATGGCTGAGATGATGAAGATACCGGTACTTGGAATCGTAGAGAACTACAGCTATGTGAAATGTCCGGACTGCGGAAAAGAGATCAAAGTCTTCGGTGAGAGCCATATTGATGAGATCGCAGCAGAGCTGAAGGTTCCTGTACTTGGAAAAATGCCGATCGATATGGATTATGCAGCCAAGGCAGACGGCGGATTCTTTGCAGCAATCGACAATCAGTATATTACTGATGCGCTGGCTGTAATGCCGAAATAAGAAAGTTGACCAAATAGCGAAGCGGATTGTGAATATCTGCCGGACTTCAGACTGAAAAACAGAATAGAAAATAATAAGAAGTTCTCATTCAGTAAGAAACGCGATTATAAAAATTGTTGTTTCAGTACTGAGTGAGGACTTCTTTTATTGTACAAAGGCTTTGTAACTGCAGCATAGAAATTTCATAGTATGGAAATTTTATAGTATGAAAATCCTGTAAAAAATTATCTGTAGTATTTTTGAAGGAAATTTTTTGATGAGTATGATGATCATATGGAAGTAAACATTTCAATAAAGCGTTCAGCAGCCTGAGAGACAGTAAGACTGTCATGCTGGGCAAGTATAAGCTGACGTCCGGGAAGAGGCTCTTTTAACATGAGTGGTGTCAGCTGATCATTTTCTTTTAACATATAATCAGGAACGCAGGCAATTCCCAGTCCGATTCGTGCCAGGTCCAGAAGCAGGTCATTACTGTTTAACTCTACTTCAGGAAGAAGCTTGAGATTATGGGCTGTAAATGCTTCCCGCAAATATTCGCTGGTGGTACTTTTGGGGGAAAGCATCAGGATTGGATAGTTCAGAAGCTCCTGCAGTTCGGTCTGAACAGTGTGTACAGGAAAGTAATCCGTATTGGCAACGAATACATCGTGGAATTCTTTTAGCACACGTGTCTGAAAATGGCTGCCAAGTCTGGAATTAGGACAGTTGCATACAATCAGATCTGCCTGACCTTTCTCCAGAAGCTCTGCACAGCCGATGGAGGTACTGTTTGTGACTTTGATACGGACATCCGGGTAGGTTTGATGGAATTTCTGAAGATAATCAATGAGAAAATACCGGCAGATCGTATCGCTGGCAGCAATACGCAGCTGGCCTTTCAGCAGATTGTCTCCTGACAGGAGAGATTCTCCCTCGTCCAGAAGCTGGAGAGCCGGTTTTACATGCTGGAGCAGAAGTTCTCCTTCAGGAGTTAACAATACTTTCTTGGTACTGCGGATAAAAAGAGGATGATTTAGCTTCTTTTCCAGAGTTTTAATGGACTGGCTGACTGCTGACTGGGAGATAAAAAGCTGGCGGGAGGCCTCTGAGAAGCTGAGGGTGGTGGCAACATAGTAGAATACTTTGTATAGTTCAAGATTAATATCCATAGAAATAAATCCTTTCATAAAATAATGTGATGATACAAATTGTCGGCAGCAATGGAACTTTAGAGCTTGTATGTCTCTGGATTTTAGCATATTCATTCCAAAACATTTCACGGATAGTGATTAATTAGTGTTACTGTTCACTCCGTTCTCAGTAACACGCTTCGCGATGCACAGAATTTATGCTAATCGCATAATCGCGCGGTATATCTCGGGTTTTCTGTGACCTTCGCTCACAAAAAAACACCTCGCGAGATATTACCGGTGAACAGTAACTAATTAGTTACATTAATAAAAAATATAAGATATATTAATTTTACTAATGATATTTCCTATGATACTATAAAGAGAGCAATAGTTCAAGCAGCAGGTTCACTGGAGTCGGGCTGCAAGGTGCTTTTAAAGCATTTTTAAAACAATGCATACATAAGAAAGGAGTTTCTATGAGTAACGTAAGACGTGTCTATGTAGAAAAGAAACCGGCCTTCGCTGTACAGGCAAAGGAATTAAAACATGAGGTCAGCAGCTATCTGGGAATTAAATCCGTAACAGCAGTACGTGTGCTGATCCGCTATGATGTAGAGAATATTTCTGATGAAGTTTTTGATAAAGCATGCAAAACTGTTTTTGCAGAGCCACCTGTAGATGATTTATATCTGGAGAATTTTGAGGCAGCAGCAGGCTCCCGCATCTTTTCTGTAGAATTTTTACCGGGACAGTTTGACCAGAGAGCTGATTCCGCTGTTCAGTGTGTACAGTTCCTGGATGAGAACGCACAGCCTATCATTCGTTCCGCAACTACTTATGTAATTGAAGGAACTATTTCAGATGAAGAATTTGATGCTATCAAGCATCACTGCATCAACCCTGTAGATTCCCGTGAGACAGGTCTGCAGAAACCGGAAACACTGGTAACTGTTTTCCCGGAACCGGAAGATGTTAAGATTTTTGACGGATTTAAGGAAATGCCGGAAGCAGAATTAAAGGAACTTTATGATTCTTTAAATCTTGCCATGACATTCAAGGATTTCCAGCATATCCAGCATTATTTCAAAGAAGAAGAGAAACGTGACCCGTCCATGACAGAAATCCGTGTACTTGATACATACTGGTCTGATCATTGCCGTCACACAACCTTCTCCACAGAACTGACAGATGTAAAATTTGACGAAGGTGATTACAAAGCACCGATCGTAGATACCTACAACAAATATCTTGCTGACAGAGAAGAACTTTACAAAGGCCGTAAGGACAAATTTGTCTGCCTGATGGATCTGGCTCTGATGGCTATGAAGAAACTGAAAGCAGAAGGAAAGCTTGCTGATCAGGAAGAATCTGATGAGATCAATGCCTGCAGTATTGTAGTTCCTGTAGACGTAGACGGTAAAGAAGAGGAATGGCTGATCAACTTCAAGAATGAGACACATAACCATCCTACTGAGATCGAGCCATTCGGTGGTGCAGCTACCTGCCTTGGCGGTGCAATCCGTGACCCGCTTTCAGGACGTACTTATGTATATCAGGCAATGCGTGTAACAGGTGCAGCAGATCCTACTGTTTCTGTAAAAGAAACTCTCAAGGGTAAACTTCCGCAGAAGAAACTGGTAAGAAGCGCAGCTCATGGCTACAGCTCCTATGGAAACCAGATCGGTCTTGCAACAGGCTATGTAAAAGAAGTTTATCATCCAAATTATGTGGCAAAACGTATGGAGATCGGTGCTGTTATGGGGGCTGCTCCCAGACGTGCGGTTATCCGTGAGAATTCTGATCCGGGAGATATCATTATCTTGCTTGGAGGACGTACAGGACGTGACGGTATCGGTGGTGCTACCGGTTCTTCCAAGGTTCATACAGAAGCTTCTATTGAAGTATGTGGCGCTGAGGTACAGAAAGGTAATGCTCCTACTGAGCGTAAGATCCAGCGTATGTTCCGCCGTGAAGAAGTCAGCCATATTATCAAGAAATGTAATGACTTTGGTGCAGGCGGTGTTTCCGTTGCTATCGGTGAGCTGGCAGCAGGTCTTAGAGTAGATCTTGACAAGGTTCCGAAGAAATATGCAGGTCTTGACGGAACTGAGATTGCAATCTCCGAATCTCAGGAACGTATGGCTGTAGTAGTTGACCCGAAAGATGTAGATACTTTCCTTGGCTATGCAAATGAAGAGAACCTGGAGGCAATTCCGGTTGCAGTTGTAACAGAGGATCCTCGTCTGGTACTTGTATGGAGAGGAAAAGAAATCGTAAATATTTCCCGTGCATTCCTTGACACTAACGGTGCACATCAGGAGACAACTATAGAAGTAGAAATTCCGAACAAAGAAGACAACCTCTTTGAAGAGCGTCCGGATGTAGCTGATGTAAAAGCTAAATGGATGGAAACTCTGGCAGACTTAAATGTATGCTCCCAGAAGGGGCTTGTGGAAATGTTTGACGGTTCTATCGGAGCAGGCAGTGTATTTATGCCATACGGTGGTAAATATCAGCTCACAGAGACTCAGTCCATGGTAGCAAAGGTTCCGGTACAGAATGGTAAAACAGATACTGTAACCATGATGAGCTATGGCTTTGATCCGTATTTATCTTCCTGGAGCCCATATCACGGAGCTGCTTATGCAGTGACAGAGTCTGTTGCAAGAATCGTGGCTACAGGTGGTGACTATAAGAAAATCCGTTTCACATTCCAGGAATACTTCCGTCGTATGACAGAAGATCCTAAGAGATGGAGCCAGCCTTTTGCAGCACTTCTCGGTGCTTATGCAGCACAGATGGGATTTGGACTTCCATCTATCGGTGGTAAGGACAGTATGTCCGGTACATTTAATGATATTGATGTACCTCCGACACTGGTATCTTTCGCTGTTGACGTTGCGAAGATCCAGGATGTGATCACACCGGAATTAAAGAAAGCAGGAAACAAACTGGTATGGCTTCGCGCACCGAAGGATCAGTATGATCTGCCGGATTATGCAGGAATCATGGATCAGTATGAAAAACTTCATAAAGATATGCAGGACGGCAAAGTTGTTTCTGCTTATGCACTTGACCGCCATGGTATTGCAGCAGCAGTTGCAAAGATGGCATTTGGTAATGGCATGGGCGTAAAGATTGAGCATAACCTTGATCCGAGAGATTTCTTTGCACCTGGATTTGGCGATATTATCCTGGAAGTTCCGGATGGTAAGGTTGGAGAGCTTTCCATTACTTATACAGTGATCGGAGAAGTAACTGCTGACGGTAAGTTCTCCTATGGAAATACAGTGATCACTGTAGATGAAGCTGAAAATGCATGGAAAGGTACTCTGGAAAAAGTATTTAAGACAGTTTCTTCTGAGAATGACAAAGAGGCAGCTGACAGAGATGAGAAGCTTTATCGTGCAGACAGCATCTATGTATGCAAGAACAAAGTTGCAAAACCTCGTGTATTTATTCCTGTATTCCCTGGAACAAACTGCGAGTATGACAGCACACGTGCATTTGAGCGTGCAGGTGCAGAGGTGGATGTAAAAGTATTCAAGAACCTGACTGCTGAAGATATCCATGACTCTGTAGAGCTCTTTGAGAAAGCAATCGATCAGGCACAGATCATCATGTTCCCAGGCGGATTCTCCGCAGGTGACGAACCGGATGGTTCCGCGAAATTCTTTGCAACTGCATTCCAGAATGCGAAGATCAAAGAAGCTGTTATGAAGCTGATCAATGAGAGAGACGGTCTGGCACTTGGTATCTGTAACGGATTCCAGGCTCTGATCAAGCTTGGTCTTGTACCTTACGGTGAAATCTGCGGACAGAAAGCAGATTCTCCTACACTGACATTTAATACCATCGGACGCCATATCTCCAAGATGGTTTATACTAAGGTTGTTAGTAATAAATCTCCTTGGCTGCAGAAGGCACAGCTTGGCGGTGTTTACTGTAACCCGGCTTCACATGGTGAGGGACGTTTCGTTGCTAATGAAGAATGGCTGCAGAAGCTGTTTGCAAACGGACAGGTTGCAACTCAGTATGTAACTCCGGATGGACAGCTCAGTGTTGATGAGGAATGGAATGTCAATGGTTCTTATATGAACATTGAAGGTATTACCAGCCCGGATGGACGTATCCTTGGTAAGATGGCACATAGCGAACGTCGCGGGGATGGTGTTGCAATCAACATCTATGGCCAGCAGGATATTAAGATCTTTGAGTCTGGAGTGGAATATTTTAAATAAACTCTTTCCGGGACGGAAGGTTCCCAGAGGAAGGACAGAAAGCGCTGTCCCTCCTCTGGACTCCACCCTTGCGCTTCTTTTAAGGGCAGCGCCGGGATTGTGGTGTGGAGGAGTGTATTAACTTTGCGTATTCGCCTGGTTGGGCAGCGCCCTTTTTGATGATGAAAATAATAAAAACTATTGCAATTTCGTGGCTTTTTGAATATACTATATGTAACAGAGTTGCCCGAAGCCTTTTTGGCATTGGGGACCAAGCTGAGACTTGTGCTCAGCTTTTTTACGTTAAGGAGTGATTTTATGGATTTGAAAAAGCCATTGACTTTTGATGAGCAATTGGATAAGTTAGCTGCCCATGGGATGATTATCAGAGACAGAGAAAAAGCAAAAGATATTTTGAATTTGTGACATAAACATATTTGCAGCAGTCAAAAGAAGAAGCAACATGTTTGAAAGAAAAATTAAGTCAAAAATGCCGCAGCCTTTGAAAATATTGGCTGCGGCATTTAAAATATATGATATGTTTGATGTAAAAAACATCAGGTTCTCAACCAGACATTTGGGTAAGTCAAGACGATGCTTCTGATATAAGATATGCAACATTAAAATCATCATATACTTGAGAATTTAAATGCATATCTTCATATAACTTGATATAGTCGCCGATTGTTTTGCCAAAAACAGAACTATTACAATTATTGCATGTGTTATCCTCTGCATATATATGAGTGTTTCCATCGTTGTCCTCAACAAATAAGAGAGTAACATCTATTTTATCTTCTGTTAACCAGAAAGAGATATATTTTGAAAGAGTCCCATCAATTTCTGTGGCACCATCCGGAATTTGCTCATCTGATTCCAGCTCATTAATATGTTCCCAAAAAATTTGAGGAGAGAACACAAGTAATTTTAAGTTTTTTTGAGAGTCTTCTGAGTACCATATATGTGCTTCTGTGTTGAGATAGTCGGTTATATTAATATCCGTATCTGCCGGTAACTCATAAGTTTCACCGACGTCGGAAGTCAGTGAAAAGGTTTTTGTATGATTAGAATAAGAAGTGACAATCCCCTTGACAAAATAGTAAGTTGTATCTGACTCACTGTCATAATAAGAGCCGGAACCATCTATATCATAAGATACATGTTGCCCCTCAGGCTCCTTAGGGGCGGAAAGGGTGATTAGATCTGAGGGGCTTTGCCAAAAGCTTGTCCGGATAGCAATATACTACCGAGTACGATACTGCCTGCGATACATAGAATTTTTACATTATTCATGGTTAAATGGCCTCCTTGTTTAGTTGTTGAATATTATATCAATTAAAGTGTGAAAATTGTAATTTTGACTTATCGAAATATGTTTTAGAAATGAGTAGGATTTCGGTTATTTTTGAATATGATAAAGAATAAAGACACAAGTATTGTTCGGTTTATTAGTCGTGTTCCAATGGTTACTGGAAAATAATTGATGATTACAAATACAACGTAATATTATCAATAGCAAAGCTATAGGATTTCAAAAATGAAGTCTTATAGCTATTTTTGTGTAGCAGTAAAAATTGTGAAGGGTATGTTTGGGAAATATTTTTGATTACTTGATTTGAATCAAGCGGTGAAATTGCTATTTGTCAGACAATAAGATATAATTAGAGAAAATCTTGTTTGCAAAAGAACAGGATAAACAGTAACTTTAAGCAAGATGGTTTTGTCTGGTGATTTTGAGAGTGTAAAAAGGAAAAAGTATGAGTGATGAAAGAAAAAGGGAAAATGAAGAGGAAAAACTGAAAGATTTTTTTCATAATGTGATAGGAATAAAATCGGAAGCTGTGCTGGAGGTGTTGGCGGAGAACTCGGAAATCTGTAAGTTGAAAGCAAAAACTTTGCTGATGAAAGAGAACGAGAAGGTAAAGCTTTGGTAGGGATCATGAATTGGACAAGCAGATAACCTCTTTCCTGACAGTGGAGTTGATAACGGATTGTGAAATTGTAAGGATATCAGCGGATGTTCTTCGAAAGCTGGCTATGGAGAATATAGAAATTGCTCTGGTCTGTAATCGAATGCAGAGTGTGGCATCTATGAGGGAATATGAATACAGAAAAATGATTCTTACCTGTAATCCGGTACAGAGATATGAATATTTCCTGGAAACCTATCCGGGGCTGGAAAAATATGATGGGGCTTGACAGAGCTGGAAAGTAACCTGGGCCAAGACAAAAGGTGCATCTGGTTATGAAGTATACAAACTGACTGGAAAGACATGGAAAAAAGTCAGTGACACAAGATCCACTTCTTTTACAGATAAGGGATTAAAAAAGAATACTACTTATCAGTATAAAATCCGCGCATATCAGACAGTGAAAGGAAAGAAAGTTTACAGTGCGTTCTCATCTGTGAAAAAAATTAAAAGATAAGGAGCTAAGAGGAAGAAAAAGTTCTCAGCGATTTTGACAGGTGTTTTTTGATACTGTTTTGTATGGTAATGTCAGTAACTGTAAATGCTGCGCAAAAAATACCTGGAAGAGTAAAAATGGTAAGTGCGTATTCTGGATCCGGATTGCGAATATCCGCTTGACTCAGGTTCATGTTACATGGGACAAAACGACAAATTATTCTCAGATGGATTATCCAAGTCAAAATGAATATAGCAGAGGATGACCTGTAATGGATGCAAAAGTGCAAATCCCAAAGAACCGGATGTGGATGATGGAATTTAATGAATATTACGTTTTCAAAGCAGTAGGATGAAAGGAATATGACCTTTCTCCTGCTGTTTTTCTTTCTGAATAAATCCAGGAGATATAGAATTTGATGTGGTAAAGCGATAAAAATATAGTTTTAAACTATAACTGGTGCTAGATATTATGAATTGGCATATTTGGAAGTGTAGTGGTATAGTATGTTCATGCTCAACGGAGCGGGGAATAAGAGAGAGGGAGAATGAGATGTCTGGGATTGTGATTGAGAAGGTCCGGAAGTCTTTTGACACGAAAGATGGCGTGGTCGAGGCTTTGAAGGATGTGAACCTGAATATCGATTCCGGTGATATATATGGGATTATCGGTATGTCGGGGGCAGGTAAGAGTACATTGGTACGATGTATGAATTTTCTGGAGGTTCCTACAGAGGGACAGGTTCTGATAGATGGGAAGGCTCTTGGAGATTTGACAGAGAAGGAATTGAGAAAACAGAGGGAAGAGATTGGTATGATCTTCCAGCATTTCAATCTGCTGATGCAGAAGTCAGTGATCGATAATGTCTGTTTTCCCCTTTATATAAAAGGAAAGAAGAAGCAGAGGCCAGAAAGAGGGCAGCAGAGCTTTTGGAGATCGTTGGTCTGGGGGACAGACAGAATGCTTATCCTGCACAGCTCTCCGGTGGTCAGAAGCAGAGGGTTGCCATTGCAAGAGCACTTGCATCGGATCCGAAGATCTTACTTTGTGATGAGGCTACCAGTGCACTGGATCCGCAGACTACTTCTTCCATTCTGGAATTGCTGAAAAAGATTAATAAGCAGTTTGGAATCACCATAGTGATCATTACTCATCAGATGTCGGTTGTGCGTGAAATTTGTACACATGTGGCGATCATGTATGAGGGTGAAGTGGTTGAGAAAGGACTGGTTGCAGATATTTTTGCAAATCCTCAGTCGGAGGTTGCCAAAGAACTGATCCGAAAGGATACAGGCTCTGATATCGACGCAGACAGCAGACCGGATGCCGGCAGAGAAAAGGGACAGGCAGAGATTAAAAGCGGTGAGAAGATACGAATCGTATTCTCCGAGAATTCAGCTTTTGAGCCTGTGATCGCAAATCTGATCCTTACCTTCGGAGAACCGGTAAATATCCTGAAGCAGATACCAAGAATGTAGGTGGTGTGGCCAAGGGAGAGATGATACTGGAGTTTATGGAGGGCAGTACCAGGACAGAAATGATGAAACAGTATCTGAAAGAAAAAGGTTTAGCAATCGGGGAGGTGACAGAATATGTGGGATCATGAGACAATAATGATGATCGTCCAGGGTGTGGGAGAAACACTTTACATGACAGTTCTTTCCACAGTTCTGGGATACCTGTTCGGACTTCCTATGGGAGTGCTGCTGGCAGTGTCTGATAAAGAGGGACTGAAACCAAATGCAGTGTTGTATAAGATACTGGATGCCATCGCAAATATTGTGAGAAGTATTCCGTTTCTGATCTTACTGATCCTGTTGATTCCTTTTACCAGAGCAGTGGTGGGAAAGAGCTATGGATCTACAGCAACGGTAGTGCCACTGGTAGTGGCAGCCATTCCTTTTATCGCACGAATGGTGGAATCTTCTATTAAAGAGGTGGATGCAGGTGTGATCGAGGCAGCCAGAGCTATGGGTGCCAGCAATATAAGGATCATTGTGAAGGTTCTTCTGGTAGAAGCCAGAACTTCCCTGATTACAGGAGCAACGATTGCAATCGGAACGATCCTTGGTTATTCAGCAATGTCCGGTGCAGTAGGTGGAGGCGGACTTGGTGATATTGCTATCCGCTATGGATATTACAGATATCAGTCAGATATTATGATCGTTACAGTTATCCTGCTGGTGGTACTGGTACAGATTTTCCAGTCAGTGGGAATGATGATCGCAAATAAGATTGACAGAAGAAAGTAGTTTTAAGAAATCGTTGATTATAAAATGGTTATGTGGTTATGAAAAAAGTTAAAATATAAAATTCAGGAGGACAATTATTATGAAAAAATTAGTGGCAGCAGTTTTAACAGGAGTATTAGTGGCAGGAACATTAAGCACAGGCGTTTATGCAAAGGATGATGACAAAACCATCACAGTTGCAGCATCTGCAACACCTCACGCAGAGATCCTTGAGGAGGCAAAACCGCTTCTTGAGAAAGAAGGATATGAACTTGAAGTTACTGTATTTGATGACTATGTAAGACCAAACGAGGTAGTTGAGAGCGGTGAGTTTGATGCAAACTACTTCCAGCATATTCCATATCTGGATCAGTTTAATGAGGAGAAGGGGACACACCTTGTAAATGCAGGTGGCATTCATTATGAGCCATTCGGAATCTATCCTGGAACAAAAGACAGCCTGGATGATCTGGAAGACGGAGATTCCATTGCAGTACCAAATGATACCACAAACGAAGCAAGAGCACTTCTTCTTCTCCAGGATAACGGAATCATCACACTGAAAGAGGGTGCAGGATTAAATGCAACTGTTAAGGATATTGCAGAGAATCCTCACAATGTAGAAATCGTAGAGCTGGAAGCAGCACAGGTAGCACGTGTAACAGGCGAGACAGCTTACGTAGTATTAAACGGAAACTATGCTCTGGAAGCAGGCTTCTCAGTTGGAAAAGATGCACTTGCATATGAGAAATCTGATTCTGAAGCAGCAAAGACATATGTAAACGTAATCGCAGTAAAAGAAGGCAATGAAGACAGCGAAAAGATTCAGGCACTTGTAGATGTACTGAAATCTGATGAGATTAAAGATTTTATCAATGAGAAATATGATGGTGCAGTAATTCCTTTTGAAGAAAGCTCAGATGCAGAAGAAGCAGATACAGAAGATGTAGATGATGCAGACAGCAAAGATGCAGAAAATGCAGATGACACAGCAGAAGAAAATGCAGATACAGCTGACACAGCAGAAGACGCTGAATAAGTAAAGATAACAGGAGATTCCTTTTTCAGGTAAAACTGGGAAGGGAATCTTTTTGTACAAAAACATATAGGATTTCCATGAGTTTTCTGATACAATCTATAGTAATTCCATAAAAAACAACAGACAATCCGATTTATCGGGAAACTGATATAAAATTATCATGGTGATGCGAAAAAATGTGACCAATTTTTGATTGTCGGCGGTCGGTTATACCAAAGCAGGAGAGATTGTATGAAAGAGAACAAGATATGGAACGATTATTTGCCAGAAGACATGCAAGAACACTGGACTGTATATGAATGTCTGAAGGAAAGTGAAGATTCATCCACTTTCCTGGTGAAAGAGACAGTTACCGGAATCCTGTGCGTGCTTAAATGGGGGCGTAACAGGCAGGCAGAGTTTCTGCGCAATGAAATGGAAATCATGGAAAAATGGCGGACAGGAAATTGTCCGGGGTTCCAAAGGCATACAGGATATTTGAAGAAAATGGCGAAGTGTATCTGGTAAGGGAATATATAGAGGGAATGTCTCTGGCTCAGATGGTTTTGCAAAAGGTGGCATATCAGAAGCGGAAATCTGCAGGATCAGCAGGAAGATATGCCAGACAGCAGAGCAGTTTCAGAATCCGGATGAGCCTATGATACACCGGGATATAAAACCGGAGAATATAGTGGTCACACCTGGTGGTGAGGTGGTATTCATTGATTTCGGTACTATGCGCAGTTATAAAAAAGACGGGTCGCGTGATACTTTTGTGGTGGGTACCAGAGGAACTGCGGCGCCAGAGCAGTATGGCTATATACAGACAGACCAGCGTACAGATGTGTATGCAATCGGGCAGACAATGCTGTATATGGTTTCAGAGAGCTATGAAATGAATCAGCTTTCTGAGTGTGCAGTGAGCCGGAGAATGAAAAAGATAATAGAGAAGGCCTGCTCTTTTGAGCCTGATAAAAGATATGGAGATGCTGCGCAATTAAGGAGAGCAGTTGAGAAATGTCAGGCGAACAATAGAAAAAAGGTTTATAAAAAAGCAGGCGCAGTCTTTGGACTGATTGCAGCAGGTTATATACTGGCAATTTTTTCCCAGGATGGCACAGTGATTGAAAATAAAAGGATTGAAACTGCAGAACAGAGTGCGGCAGAAGAACAGATACAGGCAGAGATAACCTTCAGAGAAGAACTGATAGAAGAAGCCGTGCGCAAGGAACTGGGGCTTTCAAAGACAGACAAAATAACTGCCTCTATGCTGGAGGATGTAAGGAAACTCCGCATTGTCGGAAAAGAAATTCTTGATGATGAGGACACATTCTGGGTGAAGGCCACCATGTGGATGGAAAGGACAGCAGCTTCGGATCTGTGCGCGGAAATATTACAGATCTTTCGGATCTGGCACAAATGGTAAATCTGGAGGAACTTGCGCTGTGTAACCAGAAAATCGAAGATATTTCCGGGTTAAAAGAGTTGCCTTTGAAAAAACTTTATCTGAGCAAGAATATGATCACAGATTTCTCTGTGCTTTTGAATCTGATAGATCTGGATACCCTCTGTATTATGGAGAATCCGGCAGAGAATCTGTCAGTGATTGGAGAATGCACAGGCATTTTAAGATTAAATATACAGGGGATGAATCTGACAGATATAGACTTTCTGAAAAATCTGAGCCTGGATTACCTGGATATGAGTAATGTGGAAGTAGAAAACAATATATTTGAGCCATTGGCAGAGATGAAGAAACTGGATACTCTGTGCATGTGTGATGTAAATGAGGCGGCTGCCGAAACTCTTTCGCAGATGAGTACCTTAAAGGCGCTGTTCATGTGGGGGGATAGTACCATACTGGAGAATCTGAAACCATTGAAAGGGATGACACAGCTGGAGACACTTGCATTCACAACACAGATTTCCTCGTTGGAAGGAATCGAACAGTTTCCTTCATTAAATTTCCTGTCAGTGAGTTTCAGCCTGGTGAAAGATCTGTCTCCTGTCACAGGAGCAAAGAATCTGCAGGTAATAGATATTTCCAATGCAGATATTGAAAATTTTGAACCGCTGTTTGGACATTCGGGACTAACAGAGGTACACTGTACAGAGGGACAAAAAGAAAAAATCATGAAGATAGATTCTTCCCCTGATTTTGAAATTTATACATAAAAAGGGACAAAATTGTCCCGCTCTAAAATGGGCAGATATGGTACACTTAACAGTATCATATCTGCTTTTAAATTATGGATCAGTCATCAGATAACGGATAGTGGTAAAGATCAAAAAAAACAACCTCGGGTTTTGACAGAAGGGAGATATGAACAGGAAAGAGGTGTGAGAAGAAATGAAAGAAACAGAAGAAATCATGGGAATGATAAAAGAGGAAGGCGCCGCATATTTTGCAAGGGAACGAGGAAACAAGGTAGAGGTAGGGCTTTATCTTGAGCATATAATCGAAGAGCGTGGAATGAAAAAGAAAGACATTGTGCGAAAGCTGAATCTGGAAGAATCCTATGCACGAAAACTGTTTGGCGGTCAGCGAATCCCCACAAGGAAAATACTACTGCAGTGTGCGTTTCTCCTTTCTCTTGATCTGTCGGATACACAAAGGCTTCTGGATATCGGTCAGAAGCCGAGACTTTATCCGCGCGTACGTTACGATGCAGCAATTATTTATGGACTGGAAGAGAAGATGACACTAGAAGAGATGAACAGCTTCCTGGATGAAATAGGGGAAGAGATTTTACTGTAAAATATTTTTGAAAGATATCCCTGAAGGGATTCTGAACGCTGTCAAAAATGAAGATGGCAGTGTATAAAATTACAGAGGTACTAAAAAAATCATTCTCGCAAATTGTGCAAGCTGCGATTACATCTTGCAGGGTGCTTTTTTTAATACACTCAAATCCAGAAAAAGGAGGGTTTTACGTATGAAGAAAAAACAAGTCGCATTATTGTTGGCAGCACTTATGTGCATAACATCTGTGGCAGAAAGCGCAGCTGTTATGGGTGCAGAATTTCTTCGGGGGAAGAAACTGTAGAGATGCAGGGCACGGAGGAAGAAGCCGAAGCAGAGGATACGGCAGAAATCTGGACATCCGGGGAAGAAGTATCAGATTTTGGTACGGACGAAGCGCCGGAAGTGGACGGATTTACATCAGAAGAATCAGAGGCATCGACAGACGCAGCAGGTGCTAAACAGGTAAAAGGATCTTTTGAAGTGGCATACATAACAGAGGAACAGTACAATAATGCCCTGCAGAATGAAGAACGTCCGGAAGTGGACATGAAAACAGTAGAAGACACTACTTTTTCAAGTGCGTTAAACAGTATCGAAGGAGAAAATACAGGATACTGTTTTGTAAGCGTCCAGGATCTGGAAGATGCAGCAGACTTTGTGGCTCCTGAAGGGATGACAGTACTGGTGGAGAATGCAAGAGCCAGAAGTATTACACCGAACGGAAACATCGCATTCTGGGGTATGATAGATCCGCCAGAGACGATTGAAATCAAAGAAGGAAAAGGAACGACAGCTTTCTTCTGTCAGGATATGAGAAGCGTATTAAAAGGAACTGGTTCCGATGATAAAGTGATCTTTTGTGGGCAGAATAATGCGATAGGTGGTATTTCCGGAGTGGAAAATATATATCTGAGAAATAACAGCCATGATCTGCAGGTATTTGGTGCCAGTGAATTTTTTAATATTTACAATGAAACGGATAATATCAAAAACAATCCACAGGAAGAAAATGCTTTTTTTATACACATTGTAAACAGTAAGACTGCTCCGGTATTCCATAAAACATTTGACTGGGGTACTGGTGAGTTTGAAAATGAAAATGGAGAGAAGTGGAGCAGTCCTTACGGAATTGGAATTATATATAAGACATCAGATGAGAAAGGTGAATGGGAAGATATTCCTGTTCCGGCTGGTACACAGGCAGTGAAATATGATATGTCTGATGAAGATATCGTGGAAATGCTTCCCAGAATTTGGGTCTATTCAGAAGATGGTACGACTCAGGATATGGATGGAAAAATCTGGAATCCGGATAAAGATAATGCGGTTGATCTTCAGGAATTCCGGGATTGTGAAGGAATGTCAGCAAAGGAGATTTTCGAGGCACACGGAAGGGCAGAATTCCCTGATGGAGGATGTGTGTGGATTAATGTCGCACCGACAGCACAGGCGGAAAGATATATAAATGCATATCAGAAGAAGAACAATGCCAGTGGCTATTATCTGATGAATATGAAAGCTAACACCAAGATCAGTGGAACGCTTACTGTTCCAAGTGCTGCGAAAGCACTGAAGATAGAGGGACAGAATAATTATGACGAAAGCACAGATACAGATAATTTTGTTCCGGTTTCAATTTCTTCTGTAAATGTTCCGGCAGGCAAGAAACTGTCACTGTCCAGGATTCTTGTAAAGGCGAATACTTTAACCTTTACAGGCTCTGGAGAAGTGGAACTTATGAATGCCAGATTAAATGCAAATGTAACAGCAGATAAAATTAAGATTGCGGATGCTGTAGTGAAGAGCCTGAACTGTAAAGAACTGACATCAGAAGAGGGTGTATGTCTGGTTGTATCTGAATATCTGAATTTTGAGAAAGCAGTGATTAATCCGGAAATAACCATTTATGGACAGCCGGGAGCTTATCTGAAATTTGGTGAAATTGACAGTGCAGAATACTCTCAGACAGCAATTCCGCAGATTTATCTTGGAACAAACGGAAAACAGACAGCGCAGCTGTATATAGGTGGAGCATTGAAACTTGGTACATATGAAACGGAAGGTGAGACATATTCAAGAAATCTGATCGTTCGACAGTTTGATACAAAAGAAGCGCAGGCAGCAGGCGTTCCTGTATCGAAAGACTGTTTTGATCCAACATATAGGTATGCATGGGATGAGACAGAGGATAATGACTGGTTTTACTTTACAAAAATATACAAGAATGAAGAAATAAATCTTGTTACGGTCAATGCTAGTCTGGATGAAGAATATTCTACAAACAGACTTCTGGCGCAGTTTAGATTTGATGTAAATGGTGAGAAAAAATATGGAGTAGTACTTCCTCGATACATTCATCTGGATGAATTCGAAGGTTTAACAGCCGGAATTGATGGAAATAAACATCGTTTATTTTATGTAGACTGGTGGACAAATGAAGAGAAAATAAAAGCTGTTGAGATTCCTGCATACTATGAGTTCTCAGGTCAATCTCTGAACAGCATCGCATCTGCACAAATTTCTACAATCAAGACTCAACTTTATGCAGGTAAGGCGATCACACCGTCTGTAACAGTAACCTTAAATGGCAAGAAGCTGAAAAAAGGAACAGACTATACTGTTTCCTATGCAAACAACACAAAAGCCGGATCAACAGCATCTGTGATCATTACAGGTAAAGGTAAATATGTCGGTATAGCAACAAAAGATTTCGAAATTGCAGCAATTCCGGCAAAGGGTAAAGTCTATACAGCAGGAAACCTGAAATACAAGGTAACCAAATCTGCATATAAAAACGGAACAGTAAATGTGTATGCACCGGTTAAGAAAACTCTGACAAGTGTTTCCATACCTGCAACAGTCAAGATCAATGGATACACATTCCAGGTAACTGCAATCGGAAATAAAGCATTTGCAGGATGTACAAAACTGAAGAGCGTAAAAATTGGCGCTAAGGTTACTACAATTGGCAAAGAGGCATTTAGCGGATGCAAAGCACTGACATCCATAACAATCAGTTCGAATGTCTTAAAAGCAGTTGGTTCTTCTGCATTTAAGGGAATCTCTGCAAAAGCAGTGATCAAAGTTCCGGCAGCAAAATTAAGTGCATACCAGAAACTTCTGAAAGGCAAAGGACAGAAGAATTCTGTGAAGATTACAAAATAAGAAGCCAGAATAAAAAATTATATAGTTAAAAGTCATATAGAGAGAACTGATAAAATTTCTGCCTCACATAAAAAGATAGTTCCTGAAATAAGAAACCCGGAAATAAAGTTGGATGTCAATGAGCAATT